>Ga0075460_10000355_pt1 | contig 17038 bp, 19 predicted proteins | sample DEB08_DNA_3_FD_77580 | JGI IMG/M metagenome (GOLD analysis project Ga0075460, IMG submission 77580) | Aqueous microbial communities from the Delaware River and Bay under freshwater to marine salinity gradient to study organic matter... | ecosystem: Environmental > Aquatic > Marine > Coastal ...
GGCGGGAACTCGGGCGTGAGTGACGCCGTCGCGGTCGTCTGGGACGAGGCGCTGGCGGCCTACGACTTCGGCCCGGGGCACCCCCTGGCGCCCATCAGGGTGCAGTTGGCCATGCGATTGGCCGCGGACTTCGGCCTGCTCGACCGTCTCGATGTCCTGACGCCTGTCACGCCCGCGACGATGGCGGAGATCCTCGCGGTGCATGACCCGGACTACGTCGATGCGGTGAAGCGGGCGTCGGCGGATCCACGCGAGGTCGATGTCGCGCGCGGCATCGGCACCCCGGATGATCCTTCGTTCGCCGGCATGCACGAGGCATCCGCGCTCGTCGCGGGCGCGACACTTGCCGCTGCACACGCCGTGCACTCCGGGCGGGCGCAGCACGCGGTCAACATCGCGGGCGGCCTGCATCACGCAATGCCCAATCGTGCAGCGGGCTTCTGCATCTACAACGACATCGCCGTAGCGATCGCGTGGCTGCTCGAGCAGGGGGTCGACAGGATCGCCTACATCGACGTCGACGTCCACCATGGCGACGGTGTCCAGGCGATGTTCTACGACGACCCCCGCGTCCTCACCATCTCTATCCACGAAAGCCCGGTCTCGCTCTTCCCCGGCACGGGCTTCCCCGACGAGGTCGGGGACCCCGGAGCCCTCGGTACGGCGGTCAACATCGCCCTGCCGGCCGGGACCGGGGACCAGGGCTGGCTCAGGGCATTCCATGCGGTGGTGCCCGAGATCCTCGAGGCCTTCGGCCCGAGCGTGATCGTGAGCCAGCACGGGTGCGACTCGCATATCGACGATCCCCTCGCGCATCTCGCGCTCACCATCGACGGACAGCGCATGTCCTACGAGGCAATCCACCGTTGGGCGCACCGATTCTGCGAGGGACGCTGGATCGCTGTCGGCGGCGGTGGATACGAATGGATCGATGTTGTGCCACGCGCGTGGACGCACCTGATCGCGGAAGCCGCGGGTGCTCCGATCGACCCTCACACGCCCACGCCGGAGAACTTCCGTCGCTTCGTCAGCGAGACCATGGGTCGGCCAGCGCCACTGTCGATGACCGACGGCAGCAATCCATGGCCGAAGCCGTTCGATCAGGGCTTCAACCCCGGCGACGCGGTGGATGCTGCAGTACTCGCCACTCGCGTCGCCGTCTTCCCGCACCTCGGACTCGTTGCTGACCCCGATCCATGGTTCTAGGCCATCCCGGGGCGAAGGCTCCCCGGATCGGACACGTCCCAGCTCGGACCGGGCTCTGGCGGACTCCCCCTCGCGGGGGAGGTGCACCCTCCACTAGGCTCGAAATCCGAATTTCGCGTGACGGGTCGGGACGCGGTGCAGTAGCGTCGCGACGTCACGGGAAGGCAGACAGCCGGACCACAGGCCGGGCCCGCCAGGGCGCGGGCTCACGCAGAGGCAAGGAGCAGACATGAGCGGTGGAACTGAGCGCCCCCTGGCGGAGGTGCGTTTCCTCACCGTCGCCGAAGTCGCGGCGCTCATGCGCGTCTCCAAGATGACCGTGTACCGACTCGTCCACGCGGGTGAGTTGCCCGCCGTCCGCGTCGGCCGTTCCTTCCGTGTCCCGGAGCAGGCCGTGCACGACTACCTGCGCACGTCCTACATCGAGGCTGGCTGAGACTGGGCGTAGCGCTGTAGCGCTGACAGAGCCGCCTCACGTGGGCGCGCACGAATCCGATAAGGTCAAGGTCCGGCTGCACGCCGGGATCGTGGCGGACTGAATGAGGTAATCGATGGGCTCCGTGGTCAAGAAGCGCCGCAAGCGCATGGCCAAGAAGAAGCACCGCAAGCTGCTCAAGCGCACGCGCGTCCAGCGCCGCAACAAGAAGTAGTCCGCTGTGGGTCGCGTCGTGCTGGTCACGGGCGCTGCCCGCCACCTCGGTGGCCTCATGGTTCGCTCCCTCGTGAGGGATACCTCCATTGACCGCGTCATTGGCGTCGATGTCGTACCTCCCCGTCGCCCGCTCCTTGGGGCCGACTTCGTCCGCGCGGACATCCGCAGCCCCGTCATCGGCCGCGTCCTGAGCACGCACGAGGTCGACACCGTCGTGCACATGGGAGTCATCGCCACCACTCACCAGGCTGGCGGACGTACTGCCATGAAGGACATCAACGTCATCGGCACCATGCAGTTGCTCGCCGCCTGTCAGAAGTCAGAGTCCGTGAATCGACTCGTGGTGAAGTCAACCTCGTCGGTCTATGGCGCGGGTCCGCGCGATCCTGCACTCTTCACCGAAGACATGTCTCCCAAGCACCCGCCGACCTCGGGCTGGGCGAAGGATTCGGTCGAGGTCGAAGGCTATGTGCGAGGTTTCGCCCGACGTCGCCCAGACGTGGCCGTGACCATCATGCGCCTCGCCAACGTGATCGGCCCCCGCGTAGAGACCGCCATGACGGCGTACTTCACCCTGCCCGTCATCCCGACCGTGATGGGCTTCGACGCCCGCCTGCAGTTCATCCATGAGGACGACTCCATCTCGGCCCTCCACCGCGCCGTGGGGAGCCCGGTCACCGGGGTCTTCAACATCGCGGGGGAGGGGGTGCTCGCCCTGTCCCAGGCAGTGCGTCGGACCGGCCGGGCGACCGTGCCGGTGCCGGGTGCCCTGCTCGGCATGGTCGGTCGCGCGCTGGCTCCCACACGACTCGTGGACTTCTCCACCGAGCAGATGCGCTTCCTCACCTATGGACGAGCCATCGACACCGAGCGTGCTCGTCGCGAACTCGCCTTCACGGCGAAGCGCACGACGTCGGAGGCCTTCGACGACTTCCTCGCCGGTCACGGCCTCGGCCCGACGCTCATCACGAGTGTGGTGGACGGCGCTGCCGGTGCCGCCCAGACCGTGACGTCTCGAGGTGCATCCCATGCCTGACGCGCGCGTGATCCCGCTGGAGCCTCGGGGCGCGCGCTCGGACGCGGTGCGCGCACATCCACCGTCGGATGGGGGCGTGTGGGACTTCATTCGCCGCCGGCTGACAGGTGAGTACATCGTCGATGACTTCGGCTTCGACGAGGATCTGACCGATCATGTGCTCATCCCCATGATGCGTCCGCTCTTTGAGTCGTGGTTCCGCGTCGATGTCCGCGGCGTCGAGCATGTGCCGGATGTGGGTGGCGCACTCGTCGTGGCCAACCACTCGGGCACGATCGCGTTTGACGCTGTCATGACTCAAGTCGCCCTCCGTGATCGCCACCCAGCGCATCGTCACCTGCGCATGCTCGGGGCCGACCTGGTCTTCCAGACGCCCTTCGTCTCCGAGGTCGCCCGCAAGGCCGGACACACCCTGGCCTGCATGCCCGACGCCGAGCGGCTGCTCGGACGGGGTGAACTCGTCGGGGTCTGGCCGGAGGGCTTCAAGGGGATTGGCAAGCGGTACAGCGAGCGCTACAAGCTGCAGCGATTCGGGCGGGGCGGCTTCGTCTCCGCCGCGCTACGCGCGGGGGTGCCGATCATCCCCACGGCCATCGTGGGCGCGGAGGAGACCTATCCGATGCTCGGGAGCATCACCCCGCTGGCCCGACTACTCGGCCTGCCCTACTTCCCGATAACCCCGACCTTCCCCTGGCTGGGCCCGCTGGGGCTCGTGCCGCTGCCCAGCCGGTGGATCATCGAGTTCGGCGAGCCGGTGCACACCGAGGATCTCGTCGACCAGGCGGATGATCCGATGGCCGTCCTGGAGCTCACCGATGCCGTGCGCGAACGCATCCAGCAGTCGCTCTACAGGCTGCTTGTCCAGCGCGAGTCGACGTACTAGTTCGACCCGGCATCCCTGGCGACGTGTGTGTCCGTGTCAGCCCTCACGTCTGCGCGTCAGCGGCGAGCGAGGCGACCGGCCGCGTATCCGGCAGCAACGCCGAGGCCCACGCCCGCGGTGGCCGCTAGCGCCGGAAGGGCGGCCTGGCGTGCCTTAGCCCGGCGCCGGAAGTCACGGATGGGCCAGTCGTTGGCTCGGGCATGCGCACGAAGGAGTGAGTCGGGATTCACCGCGACCGGGTGCCCGACGAGCGAGAGCATGGGGATGTCGTTGGCGGAGTCGGAGTACGCCGAGCAGCGGGCGAGATCAAGACCCTCCCGCTCGGCGATGGCGCGGACAGCTTCCGCCTTAGCCAGGCCGTGAAGGGGGGCGCCGACCAGGCGCCCGGTGTAGACCCCGTCGGTCACCTCCGCGACGGTGCCGAGTGCCCCCGTGAGCCCGAGGTGGGTCGCGATGATGGTGGCGAGCTCGACGGGCGTCGCGGTGACGAGCCAGACGCGCTGCCCCGCATCGAGGTGGCCTTGGGCGAGGGCCAGTGTGCCCGGGATGAGCTTGTCGGACATTTCCTCGTCGAAGATCCGCTCCCCGAGATCGACGAGTTCGTCGACGCGCCGCCCCGCGACGAAGGACAGGGCCGACGCGGTGGCGGAGGCCATATCCTCGAGGTCCTCCGATCCGCTGAGGACGAATCGGAGTTGACGTCGACCGAAGTCGACGACCTGCCGAGCGTCGAAGAACTTGCGACGGGCCAGACCGACGGCGAAGTGGAAGATGCTTGCTCCGCGCATCACGGTGTTGTCGACGTCGAAGAATGCCGCGGCGGTGGTGTCGAAGCCCGTCCCCGGTGCCGGAGTGACCTCCGCGGCCGCGGCCGCCGCCTCGCCGGCATGGCGGTAGGCGGGGAGGACGGGCGAGCGACGGACCATTCCGTCAGACTAGGGGGGTGGCCGACTCGCGCGTGACCCTCGTCGGCAAGCCCGGCTGCCATCTCTGCGATCAGGCTCGCATCACGGTGGCCGAGGTCTGCGCGGAGAGCGGCACCCCCTGGGCTGAGGTGTCGATCCTCGACGATCCGATCCTGGCCGATCGCTTCGCCGAGCAGATCCCCGTCGTCCTCGTCGATGGCGAGGTGCACGACTTCTGGCACGTGGATGCGGAGCGGCTGAGGGGTGCCCTGGCGAGGCCATCCGCCACCTAGACCACCGATAAACGGACGCTAACGTCCGTTGAGGTTTGTATCGTGTGTTCACAAGCGCCTACCCTGGGGGCTCGTCATCGGCCATCGGCCGTGCCAGATTCGCCAGGTAGGTCTCACCGTGTCCCTTCGCATCGCGTCCTCGCGCGCTCGTGACGAGGTCCCCACGGCGACCGTGGAGCGGCTTCCGGTCTACCTCCACGCCCTCGATCGGCTCAGGGCCGCTGGGATCCCCACCGTCTCCTCCGCGGAACTCGCCGAGCGCAGCGGTGTCACGAGCGCCAAATTGCGCAAGGACCTGTCCCATCTGGGGTCCTTCGGCACACGGGGTGTCGGCTATGACGTGGAGTTCCTTCATCGCAGCATCGCCGACTGGCTCGGCGTCCACGAGCCGCTGGGCGTCGTCATCGTCGGCCTGGGAAATCTCGGCCATGCACTCGCGACCTACCGTGGCTTCGCGACAGGGGGCTTCCGGGTTGTCGGCCTCATCGACGTCGATCCCAGCGTGGTCGGCACGGGCGTGTCATGCGGCAGCGATGAACTCACGGTGCGTCCACTCAGCGACCTCGCGACCGTCGCTTCGGGTGCTCAGATCGGTGTCATCGCTACGCCGGGATCGGCCGCCCAGGACGCGTGCGATCGCCTCGTCGCGGCCGGCGTGCGCCACATCCTCAGCTTCGCCCCTCGATTCCTCGCGGTGCCCGCGGGCGTCGAGGTGCGCGCCATCGATGTCGGGGTCGAACTCCAGATCCTGGCGTTCCGCCAGCGCCAGTCCTCCCTGGCAGACATCGCTCCCCTCCGACCTGCGGCGCTCGAGCCCGGGGCGGTGAGCGCCTGACCGCAGCCGCCCGCATACCCCCAACTGACCCACGATCCGAAGGTTCCCAGTGAGCGCAACCCGCACCAAGAAGAAGCTCGGTCCTGTCGCCCTTGTCGCGGCCGGCCCCGGCGATCCCGAGCTGTTGACCCTGCGCGCGGCAGAACTGCTGCGCACGGCCGAGCGAGTCATCGCTGACTTCGATGCCGTTGACATAGCGCGCGGTCTCGTCTCCTCCGACGATGTGCTCGTGGCCGCGGTCGATGCCAAGGGCCTCCCGCTCGACCATGCCGGTCGCGCGAAGCTCGTCGTCGAGTCAGCGCGCGAGGGACTGCGCACGGTGCGGCTGCTCGCGGGGGATCCGGTCCTCGACGGGTCGCTTGCTGTGGAGGCGGCTGCTCTTCGTAAGGCCAAGGTGCCCTTCGAGGTCGCTCCCGGGGTCAGCAACGCGGTGGCTGTTCCGGCGTACGCCGGACTCGGCCTGACCGGCCGACGCAGCCGCGAGGTGCACGTCATCAGCGCGTCCGACCCCGATGTCGACTGGGCGTCACTCGCTCGCGATCGCGTCACCGTCGTCGTGCCGGATGGTGCCGACTCGGCGCCGTCGATCGCCAAGGCCCTCGTCGGTGCCGGCCGCAGCGCTGAGACGCCGATGATCATCACCCGCGGCGGGACGACCCTGGAGCAGCGTTCGATCGTGACGACTCTGGAGGATGTGGCCGCGGACGTGAAGGCGTCCAAGCAGGCCGGCCCGGGAGTGGTCGTTGTCGGCGAGGTCGTCGAGCAGCGCGACCGTATGGCGTGGTTCGACGTCAAGCCGCTCTTCGGCTGGCGCGTGCTCGTGCCCCGCACTCAGGACCGCTCGGATGACCTCCTCGATCGACTCGTGCGCTTCGGAGCCATCCCCGTCGAGGTCGCCACCATCAGCGTGGAGCCGCCGCGTACCCCGCAGCAGATGGATCGCGCTGTGCACGGCCTCGTCTCCGGTCGATACGAGTGGATCGGCTTCACCAGCGTCAACGCGGTGCGCGCGGTGCGGGAGAAGCTCGAGCAGTACGGCCTCGACGCACGTTCCTTCGCCGGACTCAAGGTCGCGGCGGTCGGCGCTGACACGGCCCGGGCACTCGTCGCCTTCGGCGTGCAGCCCGACCTCGTACCCGAGGGAGAGACGTCGACGAGCGCACTCCTCGAGGAGTGGCCCCCGTACGACGAGCTCATCGACCCCATCAATCGGGTGTTCCTGCCGCGCGCGGACATCGCGACCGAGACCCTCGCGGCCGGGCTCGCGGAGCTGGGCTGGGAGGTCGAGGACGTCACGGCGTACCGCACCGTCCGTGCCGCACCCCCGCCCGCCGAGACGCGCGAGGCCATCAAGTCCGGTGGCTTCGATGCCGCGCTCTTCACGTCCAGCAGCACCGTGCGCAACCTCGTGGGCATCGCCGGCAAGCCGCACACCACGACGATCATCGCCTGCATCGGTCCGCAGACGGCCAAGACCGCGGAGGAGCATGGCCTCCGCGTCGATGTGCTCGCCGAGGATCCGACGCCTCTGGCGCTCGCCGAGGCGCTGGCTGCCCATGGCGAGGAGCTCCGCCTGGCGTCGCTCGAGGCCGGCGAGGCGTCGTGGCGACCGAGCCGTCGCAGGGCTGCTGCTCGGCGCAAGGCGACCTGAGCCGGGATGTCGCGGCATGGGCGATAGCACCGACCGCACCGTTGTTCACGTGCTGCGGCACGGTGAGGTACACAACCCTGAGGGCGTGCTCTACGGACGCCTGCCTGACTTCCACCTCTCCGATCGGGGTCGGGCCATGGCCGATCGCGCGGCCGAAGCCCTGGCCGGGCGGGATATCGCACGCGTCATCGCCTCGCCTCTCGACAGGGCGCAGCAGACCGCGTCACCCATCGCGGCAGTGCATGGTCTGGAGATCGCCACCGATCCTCGGGTCATCGAGGCCGACAACGTGTTCGAAGGCCAGCGCGTGGGTGTCGGCGACGGCGTTCTGCGGCAGCCGCGCGCGTGGCGGCATCTGTGGAACCCGTTCACGCCCTCCTGGGGTGAGCCCTACGTCGACCTCGCCGAGCGCATGACCGACGCCATCCACGATGCGCGCGATGCCAGTCGCGGCCGCGAGTCGGTGATCGTGAGCCACCAACTCCCGATCTGGATCGCCCGGCTCCACGCCGAGGACCGTCGTCTGTGGCACGACCCCCGTCGACGCGAGTGCTCCCTCGCGTCCCTGACCTCCTTCGAATTCGACGGAGACAGGCTGGCGGGGATCACCTACTCCGAGCCCGCGGCTGACCTCCTGCCCGGTGCTAAGGGTCGCGGTGCCTGATCGCATCGCCCGTGTGACGATCGATACATGCGTCGCCTGATCCTGCTCATCGCGTCCGTCTGGTTTCTCGCCGCCTGCGGCTCCGGCGCCGCGGTCCAAAGCGGAGCGGACACGGCATTCGTCGCCGGCGACGGCTCGATCGTGCTCATCGCTCCATCGGAGCGCGGCCCAGCGCCGGACCTCGTGGGCGAGGTGCTCGAGGGTGGGGAGTTCCGGCTCGAGGATCACCTCGGCGAGGTCGTCGTCCTCAATGTCTGGGCATCCTGGTGCGCACCGTGCCGGGCGGAAGCCCCCGTCCTCGAGGCCGTCTGGCAGCGGGTGAAGGGCGACGGGGTTCAGTTCGTGGGACTCGACACCCGCGACACCCGCGAGGCTGCCCTGGCCTTCCTCGACGCCTACGGCATCACCTACCCGAATGTCATCGACGAGGATGGGCGACTGCAGTTGCTCTTCAGCGACACGCTCCCGCCGCAGGCGATTCCCTCCACCCTGGTTGTCGATCGCGAGGGGCGCGTGGCTGGGCGCATCATCGGCCGTGTCACGGAAGCCACGCTCTTGGCGCTCATCGAGGAAGCCGAGAAGTCGTAGGCTGCTGAGGTGGGCATCGCGGAGACCGTCGCGGGCGGGAGCCTGGTGTTCGCCATGCTCCTCGCCTTCGCCGCCGGCATCGTGTCATTCGTCAGCCCGTGCGTGCTCCCACTCGCTCCCGGCTACCTCTCCTACGTCACCGGTCTGACCGGCGCGGAGATCGCGGGAGAGGAATCATCACGAGGACGTGGCGGCACGACAGAGGGGGCTCTGCCGACTCGCCGTGCCACCACGCTCGCGGTCAAGAGCCGCGTCCTCCTCGGCAGCGTGCTGTTCGTCCTGGGCTTCTCTGTGGTCTTCGTGTCCTACGGGCTGCTTTTCGGCGGCCTCGGCTCCCTTCTGCTGGAGTATCAGGCGGTCATCAGCAGGGTCCTGGGCGTCATCGTCATCCTCATGGGCCTGTCCTTCATGGGTGTGCTGCCCGGGATGCAGCGCGAATGGCGCATGCACCGGATGCCCAGCTACAGCGTCTGGGGTGCTCCCATTCTCGGGGTGCTCTTCGGTCTGGGCTGGACGCCGTGCATTGGCCCGGCGCTCACGGCGGTGCAGAGCCTGGCCTTCACCGAGGCCAGTGCGGCGCGCGGCGCCCTGCTATCCTTCGTCTATTGCCTCGGGCTCGGGCTGCCCTTCATCCTGCTGGGCCTGCTCTTCCGCCAGGCCGCGGGAACGCTTGCCTGGGTGCGCCGCCACTACGTGCTGATCATGCGCATCGGCGGAGGCCTGCTGGTGGCCATCGGCATCCTGCTCGTCTCCGGCATCTGGGACTCGATCACGATCTGGATGCGCACCCTGGTCCCTGGCTTCGAGACGCCCCTGTAGCAGTGGACCCCCGGCACCTCGGAGCGCGTCGTTCGGGGGCCCGGGGCAGACTGGTCATGAGATGACGACGACCACCGACCTGCCCCCCGCCGAGCCCGCGGCCCCGCCGCCGCTCGATGCGGTGGGCTTCGCCCGGTGGTGCTGGCGCCAGCTCACCAGTATGCGGGTCGCCCTCATCCTGCTCTTCCTCCTCGCCATCGCGGCAATTCCCGGCTCGGTGCTCCCTCAGCGCGGCACTGATCCGATCCGCGTCAACGAGTGGATCGAGGGCAATCCGACCTGGGGGCCGGTGCTGGACCGGCTCGGGTTCTTCGACGTGTACGCCGCGCCGTGGTTCGCGGCTGTCTATCTCCTGCTCTTCATCTCGGTGATCGGCTGCGTGCTGCCGCGGACACGACTGCACTGGCGGGCACTGCGCAGTGCTCCCCCCGATGCTCCGCGCCGCCTCGACCGCATGCCCGAGCATCGGACCTGGACCACCGATGCGGCCCCGCAGGCCGTGCTCGACCGGGCCAGCGAGGACCTGGCCGGACGTCGCTGGCGGGTGGCCCGTGGCGACGGATGGGTGTCCGCCGAGAAGGGCTACTGGCGCGAGACAGGCAACCTGCTCTTCCATGCGGCTCTCATCGCGCTGCTCATCGCCGTGGGCTACGGCGCTCTCTTCGGCTGGCGTGGCAACGTCATCGTGCGCGAGGGCAGCGGCTTCTCCGACACCTTGACGCAGTACGACGCCTGGGGAGGCGGGCGACTCGCGGATCCGGCCGCGCTGCCGCCGTTCGCCTTCATCCTCGACGATTTCCGCGTCGACTTCGAACGCGGAGAGGCTCAGCGCGGAGCACCGCGCCTGTTCGAGGCTGAACTCACCCTCTGGCCCACGCCGGGATCGGCTCCTCAGGATGCGATGGTGCGTGTCAACGAACCTCTGAGCATCGACGGCGCGAAGGTCTTCCTCGTCGGCCACGGCTACGCGCCGGAGTTCCGTCTCACCGACGCGCTCGGACGCGTCGTCCACGATGAAGGCGTGGTGTTCCTGCCGCAGGACGGCAACCTCACCTCAACCGGTGTTCTCAAGGCGCCGGATGCGACACCTTCCATCGGCATCGAGGGTCTCTTCCTGCCCACCGCGGCGGTCGATGAGATCCGCGGTCCCCACTCCACGTTCCCCGAGGCCGACGACCCCGCCGTCTTCCTGTCCGCCTGGGCCGGTGATCTCGGCCTGGACTCCGGAGTGCCTCAGAGCATCTACCGCCTCGACACCGAGGGGATGACACAACTCGGGATTGAGGCGCTCCGCGTGGGCGACACCTGGGATCTGCCCGGTGGGAATGGCACGGTGGAGTTCACGGGGCTCAGTCGATGGGCGTCCTTCCAGATCGCGCACGATCCTGGCAAGGAACCCGCACTTGTGGCCGCCATCATCGCGTTGGCCGGCCTGATGATGTCGCTGTTCATCCAGCGTCGCCGCGTCTGGGTGCGCGTGAGCGAGGCATCAGATGGGTCTACCGTGGTGACCGTCGCCGGGCTTGCCCGCAGTGATGAAGCCGACCTCCGCCCCGACGTCGATGCCGTGGCCGAGGCCCTCGGAGGAAGGACATCTCGCACATGACCTCTGCGTCACTCGCCGAGTGGAGCAATCTCGCGGTCTACTCCTCCATGCTCGTGCTCGCCGCCGCCCTCATCGCCTTCGCCGTGAGCTTCGCCGCTCGCGGCCGGCGAGTGATGACCCCCGAGCTGGTGACCGCGGGCGGGGGAGCACCGGAGCGTCCCGGCCCGTCCGATGACGACGCCGCGGTCCCCGACGGCCCGGGTCGACGCGCGGGCAACATCGCGATGGCGCTGACCTGGCTGGCGACCGGTCTCCTGCTGGTCGGCCTGGTGCTGCGTGGCCTCTGGGCCGGGCGCGTGCCCTGGGGCAACATGTACGAGTTCTCCCTCACCTGGACGTTCGGCATCCTCGCGGTCTTCCTCGTCGTGTCCCTGCGCCGCGACATCAGGTGGCTCGGACTGCCGGTGATCTTCCTCAGCATCCTCAGCCTCGGACTGGCCGTGACGGTCCTCTACACCGAGGCCGCCCAGCTCGTGCCGGCCCTGCGCTCGTGGTGGCTCATCATCCACGTCGCCGCCGCGGTGATCTGCGGTGGCGCATTCTCCGTCGCCGCTGCGATCTCGGCGCTGTACCTGTGGCGCGAGCGAGCCGAGCGCAAAGGCCACGTGACCGGCATCGTCGCGGCCCTGCCGGATGCCTCACGCCTGGACACCCTCGCCTACCGCATCCTGGCGTTCGCGTTCCCGCTGTGGACGTTCGCGGTCATCAGTGGCGCGATCTGGGCCGAGTACGCCTGGGGTCGCTACTGGGGTTGGGACCCCAAGGAGACGTGGGCCTTCATCACGTGGGTGATCTACGCGGGCTACCTGCATGCTCGCTCGACCGCGGGCTGGCGCGGACGTCGCGCGGCGTACATCTCGCTTCTGGGCTTCGTGTCGTTCCTCATCAACTATTTCGGCGTCAACATCTTCGTCAACAGCCTGCACTCGTACGCCGGACTGTAGGTCGGTCGCGAGCTAGGCCGGCGCCTGTCCCTGGGCCTGCCCGTCGGATTCCCCGCGGCGACGCTTCATGCGCTCGACCCAGGCGTCGTCATCGAGCTGCCGGAGGAATGCCGGATCGTCGTCGGGGGCGACCGGGCCGCGCCGCCGCCTCCTCCCCTGTCCCCTCGGCCGACCGGCGAGCAGCCACAGGACGCCGCCGAGAAGCGGGATGAGGATCACGATGATGAGCCAGACGAACTTCGGGAGGGTGCGCACGTTGGAACTCGATGTGCGCAGCACATCGACGATGAACCAGATGTAGACCGCTAGCCCGAGCAGGGCCGCGACGACTCTGAGCATGCTCACCTCCCACGGACACGATAACCCCCGTGTGACCTGGTCGCTCGTGCGCGCCTAGCGTGGAGGGGTGCGTGGAATCGCGATCTACACCGGGCTGAGAGTGGCCCTGCTGGCGGCTGTCTGGCTCCTGATCCAGGTGGTGACCCCGATCCGTGGTCTGCTCGCCATTGCGATCGCCGTGGTCATCTCCGGGGTCATCAGTTTCATCGCGCTCGATAGGTCACGCGACCGAGCCAGCATCGGCCTGGCCGGGGCCTTCAGTCGCATCAATGACCGCATCGAGCGAAGCCGCACTGCGGAGGACTGGGACGAGCCGATCGAATCAGGACAGTCCGATGCCCAGCCCGAGCAGCAGGCCGTAGGTCAGCACGAGCAGGCCGGTCCCTTGGAGGACGGGGACCAGGGCTCTCCCCACATCGCCACGAGCGATGGCTCGCAGCGGTCCGATGGCGAAGACGATCCCGAGCAGGGCGACCCAAGCGAAGGTCAAGCCCAGTCCCGCGGGTAGCGCCAAGGGCACGATGACGGCGAAGCCGGACACGATCAGCACGACGTAGGCGATGCGCGTCGCCCGATCACCCCACCTCACGGCCAGCGTGACCTTGCCTGCCTCAGCGTCGCTGGGGATATCGCGCAGATTGTTGGCCACGAGCACAGCACAGGTGAGTGCCCCCACGCCGATCGATGCGACCCATGCCGAGGTCGGGACAGCGAGGGCTTGCACGTAGGCCGTGCCGACGACGGGAACCACCCCGAAGAACACGAAGACGAAGACCTCGCCAAGGCCGAGGTAGCCGTACGGTCGGGGTCCGCCGGTGTAGAGCCAGGCAGCGAGCAAGGCGGCAGCCCCGACGAGAAGGAGCCACCACTGGCCGATCACCGCGACGAGGGTCAGCCCGGCGATCGCCGAGACGGTGAGACTGGCGAGTGCGGCCCTGCGCACCTGAGCGGGCGCGGCCAACCCTTGGCCGACGAGCCGCACGGGTCCGACGCGGTCCCTGTCGGTGCCCCGCACTCCGTCGCTGTAGTCGTTGGCGTAGTTGGCCCCGACCTGCGCGGCGAGCATGACCACGAGTGCTAGCAGCGCGCGAAGCGGATGGAGTGCGCCCACCGACGCTGCCACGCCGGTTCCGACGGCGATGGGTGCCACGGCGGCACCGAGGGTGCGCGGGCGTGCACCCTCGATCCACTCCCGTGTGCTGGCCATGGTTCCTCCGGTCACTCGCCTGCTGTGCGCAGGGCGAGGCGGTCGATCTTGCCATTGGGCAGCAGGGGCAGGGCATCGACCGCAACCACATCCGGGCGTGCGGCGCCACCGAGCTGCTCGACGACGCCGGGGCTGATCATCGCGATCACGCCTGGATCCTCGGATACGACGTAGGAGATGATCCGGTGGTCCTGGCGGTCGTCGGGGATGGCAACGACCGCGCAGTCGCGCACGCCCACCATCGATCGGATGACCGACTCGATCGCGCCGAGGGCGACGTTGACCCCGTGGACCGTGACGACGTCGTCTGTCCGTCCCGTGATGCGCAGCAGGCCTGCCTCCCACACACCGTGATCGGACGTGCTGAAGCGGCGGTCGACACCGTGGCCGCTGAAGTGCTCATCGCCGTCCCGGTAGCCGGCGGTCACCTGCCGGCCGATCACCTCGATGCGTCCGTCGTCGCTGATCTCGACGCGGACTCCCGGCAGGGGGAGGCCGTCATAGACGCAGCCGCCGGTCGTCTCCGTCATGCCGTACGTCGTCACGAGGGACACGCCCGCATCGCGGGCCCTCATCGCCAGCGGCTCGGGGATCGCAGCAGCTCCGACGAGCACGGCTGTCGCCTGGCTGAGCCACGCAGTCGCCTCGGCTGATTCGAGCATGTCGACCAATTGCTGCGGCACCAAGGAGATGGCGAAAGGTTGCGCGATATCGAGCGCGATCACATCGCGGGCGTCGAAGGGGGCGGCCCCGCCGACGGAGGGGAGGGCATGCAGCGGTGTCCCCGCGAGGTGGGCCCGGACGATCGCTCCGAATCCGCCGATCGAGGTGACCGGTAGTGCCAGCACCCACGCGCAGTCGCGGAGTCCCGGGATCCGCTCCCACGATGCTTCGACGGCAGCGCGCAGGTTGTCGCGCGTGACGACGACACCCCGAGGCTCACCCGTCGATCCGCTGGTCGCGGCGATGAAGGCCGTGTCGGGGTTGTCGACGGGCATCTCGGGCCGGATACCTCGGCGTATCAACGCCACGTAGTCGCCCGGCACGCGCGGGCCGGGTCGAGGCACGAGAGCGAACGCCGGGCCGTCGCCAGCGAGGCGATCGCTCAATGCGGCGCGTGCAGCGACGACACCCTCCGGCCCGGGGGCTACCTCGACCACGTGCAGGGGGAGTGCCGCCATGCGGACGAGCGTAGGCCTGACTAGGTTGTCCGTGGTCGGCCCATCCCCGCCGGCCCGCACGAAGGAGTTGTCGGTGGCGCAGGAGTTCGATTCCCGCACGCGTTATCCCCTGTCCCCGGTCGTGGAGGAGGATTCGCCGGCCTTCACCGACCCGGGCTACTCGAGCATCGTGCCCGCCTGCACCTGGGTGAGCGCGGGTGACTACTCCGACATTCGCTACGAGCACTCGTCGGGGGAGGCCAGCGGCATCGCCAAGATCACCATCAACCGACCCCACAAGCGCAATGCGTTCAGGCCGCAGACGCTGTTCGAGATGGCCGATGCCCTCAACCGGGCGCGCGACGACGACAACATCGGCGTCATCATCCTCACCGGCCAGGGGGACTGGGCCTTCTGCAGCGGTGGCGACCAGATGATCCGCGGTGACGACGGCTACATCGGCGACGACGACGTCGCTCAGAAGGGCATCGGCCGCCTCAACGTCCTTGACCTCCAGGTGCAGATTCGCCGTACGCCGAAGCCTGTCATCGCGATGGTTGCCGGGTACGCGATCGGCGGCGGTCATGTCCTGCACGTCGTGTGCGACCTGTCCATCGCTGCCGCCAATGCGCGCTTCGGTCAGACCGGACCCAAGGTCGGCTCCTTCGATGGCGGGTACGGCTCAGGCCTCCTCGCACGCACCATCGGCCAGAAGCGCTCGCGCGAGGTGTGGATGCTCTGCCGGCAGTATGGCGCCGAGCAGGCCTTCGACTGGGGCTTGGTCAACGCCGTGGTCCCCCTCGCCGACCTCGAGCGCGAGACGGTCGCCTGGGCGCAGCAGATGCTGGACCTGTCCCCGCTCGCGCTGCGGATGCTCAAGGCGTCTCACAATGCGGTCGACGACGGCTTGGCAGGCGTGCAGCAATTGGCGGGAGATGCGACGTTGCTGTTCTACATGACCGAGGAGGCCCAGGAGGGCCGGGATGCCTACGCGCAGCGCAGGTCCCCCGACTTCACGAAGTTCCCGCGCCGCCCCTGACAGTCGTGGACGTCCCCCTCGCAGCGATCCTGCATGACGCGGTGCCCTATGCCCTGCCGCTGACACGGCGCTTCCGCGGCATCACAGTCCGCGAAGGCCTGTTGATCCGCGGTCCGAGCGGGTGGGGCGACTTCGCTCCCTTCGACGACTACTCCCCCCGCGCGTGCGCTCTCTGGCTCGCCTCAGCGGTGGAGGCAGCGTTCGGAGCCTGGCCGGAGCCCCGGCGCGAGATCGTCCCGGTTAACGCGATCGTGCCGGCCGTGCCCGCAGACGAAGCGGCCGCGCTCGCACGCCAAGCCGTGCTCGAGCACGGGTGCACCACCATCAAGATCAAGGTCGCAGCACTCGGCGAAGTCCTCGCTGACGACGAGGCTCGGGTGGCGGCGGTGCGACACGCGGCGGATAGCGCCCTCGCCTCGATCGGCGGTCCCGAGCCGGTGCGCATCCGACTCGATGCCAATGGTGGATGGTCCGCCGAGGACGCACGACGAGCTCTGGGCCGACTGTCGGCGTACGACATCGAATACGTCGAGCAGCCATGCGCGAGCATCGACGACACCCTGGAGCTCAGGCGCGGACTCGACATCCCCGTGGCCCTGGACGAGTCGGTGCGCTTCGGTGATCCCCGCGCCTTCGAGGCCGCCGACATCGTCATCCTCAAGGTCGCCCCGCTCGGAGGCGTCGCCGCCGCGCTCTCGCTCGCTCGATCCTGGGGAGGGCCGGTCGTCGTCAGCGGTGCGCTCGACTCGGCTGTCGGCTTGGCGAGCGGACTTGCCTTGGCCGCGGCGCTCACGGGGGATCCGCCCGCGTGCGGCCTCGGCACGGGGTCATTGCTCGCACGTGACGTCATCGCCCCACCGTTGGTGCCCTTCGACGGTCACCTCCCGGTCGAGCGCATCGCACCGGATCTCGATGCCCTCATGGCGGCGCGAGACCTGGTCGGTGATCAGCGTGCGCGCTGGTGGCGGCAGCGACTCGTCGACGCCTGGGACGCCGGCGGAGCCGGGCTCGTCGCGGCCCTTGATGCGTGAGAGCCTTCCCGCATGCAGGTCCCGTCGCCGCGCCTGGCTGTCGCCATCGTCGAGGAGTTGATCGCCGGCGGGGTCCGTGACGCCGTGGTCGCCCCGGGATCGCGCTCGGCTCCCTTGGCTCTCGCGCTGGCCGATGCTGAGCGCTCCGGGCTCGTGCGCCTGCACGTGCGCATCGACGAG
>Ga0075460_10000381_pt1 | contig 16429 bp, 23 predicted proteins | sample DEB08_DNA_3_FD_77580 | JGI IMG/M metagenome (GOLD analysis project Ga0075460, IMG submission 77580) | Aqueous microbial communities from the Delaware River and Bay under freshwater to marine salinity gradient to study organic matter... | ecosystem: Environmental > Aquatic > Marine > Coastal ...
CCGTATGGAATACGGGTGGACCAGCAATAACTCTGTGTTCGCAACCGTTGGTATGGATTATGGACCTACTGCGGAACGGGTAAACCTCAATGGTGAACCCGGCTATGCGTGGTTGGATAACATGAGGGCATATGGCCGAATGAAAGATCCTATTAATAACAAAGACCACCGAGCCAAAGGTGGTAATCCTTGTTTGGAGCAAACTTTAGAATCCTACGAACTTTGTTGCCTTGTGGAAACTTTCCCTAATAACCATGAGTCTTTAGAGGATTATTTGAAAACTCTCAAATACGCTTACCTATATGCTAAGACTGTTACCCTTGGAAAAACGCATTGGGCGGAAACCAACAAAGTGATGCTAAGGAACAGGCGGATTGGGTGCTCAATGTCAGGAATCGCCCAATTCCTTGCAGATCGTGGTATGAGTAATCTCATTGATTGGATGGATGCGGGATATGACCACATTCAAAGATTAGACACCGAGTATTCTGATTGGTTTGCTATTCCCAAGTCTATTAAGACTACGAGCATCAAGCCGTCCGGAACCGTGAGTTTATTGGCGGGTGCAACCCCCGGAATTCACTTCCCCGAATCCCGATATTACATTCGTCGTATGCGATTAGGCAAAATCTCTAATCTTGTTCCGGCTTTAGTTAAGGCTGGATACAAGGTAGAACCCTGTGTCGGTGCCGAAGAAGATACGGTCGTAGTTGAAATCCCCGTAGATGTAGGCGAAGGAGTTCGCACCGTAGACCAAGTTTCTATGTGGGAACAATTGTCGTTGGCGGCTGTGGCTCAACGCTATTGGGCTGATAACCAAGTGTCTTGCACCGTGACTTTCCAACCGGAAACTGAAGGTTCACAAATTGCCTCCGCCCTTGATGTTTTCCAATATCAATTGAAGGGAATCTCTTTCCTTCCCAAACTTGATTTCGGGGCTTTCCCGCAAATGCCCTATGAGGCTATCGATTTTGAAACCTATACTGAGATGAAATCCGAATTGGGAAAACTCAACTTTGGTCGTGTTAAGGGCGAAGAAATTATTGCCGAGCGATTCTGTGATAACGATGTTTGTGATATTGACTTTGTATCGGTATCTACCGATGAGGTTGATTTGGTTGCTGATGAGTAATCCACAGATTAATTTACATTGTTTGATATAACCGAAACATACAAATAGTTGTTTATCCCCATAAACAACATGGGTCGCTCAAAACAACAGGTCATCATCGATCATGCTAAAACTATTTTAGTTCGCCGTCCGGCAACTTCCGAACAAATCCGAAATTCTATCGTGGCGTCCGGTCGTCGCCATGTGCCGACGGCACGAGAAATCACCTTTGCTCTTCGAGGTTCCCGAGAATTTGTTTTGTTAGATAAAGTAGATACCAGTTCTTTAAGTCGGGTTCGTAGTCATCAAGTAAACCTTTGGGGATTGCGTGGACGCAACTACTAATACTGTTTACCAAAAACAGTATAAATAATCATAAACTATAAATAGTCGATTGATAAATCAATCGTCATGGAGTTCGAATTAGCGGTGCAAAAGGCAGAACATTCCGCTATTGTTACCCAAATGCAATGCAATAATGTTCAACACCGATTATCACATCTTAATCAATGTGCTCGGGTATTATTGGCTAAATCACTTCGATTTTTGAAGGAGTGATTATCTTGTCGGATACCGATTTATCAGGAGTCGAAGAGGCTCTACGAGATTTCGCTCTTATGATGGAGGGGTTTTTAGCCGACTCCGATAGTTATGCTGTGGCTCTCAACAATTTAGAACATACTGTTGGTGACCTCAAAGAAGACCTTTCCGGATTATTGAAAACAGTTCGTGACGGCAACGGACAACCACCGCTTACTACCCGTTTGGCAGTTATCGAAGAAAAAGTGGCTGAAGCCGATCGAAAACTAAATCGTTGGTGGACTTTGTTAGTAGCCGCCGTTCCAGGTTTCTTAGCCTTTTTGCAAAACATGATGTGATATTTTACGGTGGTAAAATATCGGGTCTTGAAGACAAATTATAAATAGTTGGAAGGGTTTATTATATACCATGCCCTATTCCAATCCTGAGAAAAAGAAGCAGTATATGGCTCAATACAATAAAAAGTATTATCAAGCCAATGCTGAAGATATCAAGCCTCGTGCTAAATCCAATAAGAAATCCCTTCGTCAAGAAAAACACGATTGGTTGGTTTCTGCTTTAGGAGGTTCTTGCCCCCATTGTAATCAAACTATTTGGCAATATCTAAGAATCAGATCTCTTGATGAATCAGTTTTACCAATGCCTGTCGAAGATCAATCGTGGGAAAAAATCCGTAGTCATACTTCAGAGGCTCGTTTAATTTGCACAGTTTGTGAATTAGATTCAAAACGACGAAACCCAAACTAAAACTTTATATAGATGATATCCCTAATGGATATCATGGCGAACTTAATCGTTCTCGGACCCACCAATTTGTATAAAATCGATAATACGGGATCTATCCGACATTGGAAAGGTTGGGTAGAACAAGTTGGCTCTAATCATGTCATCAAAGTTTCTACGGGTGTTAAAGGAGGAAAAATGACTACTACTAAGGGTGTAGTCATTACCAAAGGAAAAGCCGGACGCACTTTGGGACAACAATCTAAATCACAATTTGATTCTATTGTTCAAAAGAAAAAGGATTCGGGATATACCACCAATACTTCGGGCAGAGGGTCTTCCGGAGGAGTTAGGGTTTCGGCTATGTTGGCTCAAAACTATGAAAAACACGCTAAGAAAATTAAATTACCTGCGGTGGCACAACCCAAATTAGACGGAGTTCGTTGTTTGGCACAAATGCACAAAGGAAAAGTAATTTTGCTATCTCGTAATAACAAACCCTTCCCAGAACTCCCCGGTATTAGAGATGCTATCAAAAACATCAAACTCCCCGAAGGCATTATTTTGGATGGAGAGTTATATTCTACGGAACTTGGAAAAGACCAAGCCGAAAACTTCCAACGAGTTGTGGGCTTAGTAAGGAAACAAAAATTGAAGCCACAAGATGTAGATGATTCTAAGAAAGTAAAACTCAATGTTTTCGATCTAATTGATACCGCCGACCCCGGCAAAACTTTTGCTAAGCGATACAAAGAGGCTACTTCTTGGGTAAAAAAAGATTCTTCTAAGCGATTGACTATGGTTCCAATTTATCAAGTTAAATCCGATAACGATATTCAAAAACTGCTCACCAAAAATCTTCAAGATGGTTACGAAGGAGTCATGATTCGCAATGTTGCCAGCCCCTATGAAGGAAAGCGATCTTACAATCTTCAAAAGTATAAGAAATTCGATGATGAAGAATTCAAAATTGTGGGTTATCAAGAAGGACAAGGCAATGATGCCGGCACAGTTATTTGGACTTGTGAAGTTCCCAAAACCAAGAAACGATTTACGGTGCGTCCTAAAGGCACTCGTGCTGAAAGAGCCAAATTACTCAAGGATGGCAAAAAGTATGTCGGCAAAAAACTGACAGTTAAGTTCCAAGATTATACTTCTGCCGGAATTCCACGATTCCCTGTGGGCTTAACTATTCGTGATTACGAGTAAATTATAAGTAGTAGTGATGATAACATCATCACATGGAAATCATTAATTGGCTTCGGAAGGACCAAGAGATTTTCTTTGTATCCAATTACGGTAGTTACGATCAAGACTTAACAGTTAAATTTTATAATCGTGAAGATTATATCATAAATCTACCTTCTTGGACATCGGGTTTTGTAGATTATTGGAATACGGGCGATTGTAAATTATTGGTGTATGCCAAATTTTTCAACCAAGTGGATTCTACCTCACGACCTATGTGGGCTGAAGTAGCACAAAATCAAAGTTCAGATACTGAAAATTTTATAGAGACTCCTGATGAGTTTGAACAAGTTTTAGAAGATTATTTAGAAAAAATTTTATCAGGAGATGCCATTCAAATTAGTTTTACTTCTTCGGATGACGAATATTATGCCCTTAATGCAGGAGTTGTAAAACCATGAATCTAATTAATTGGCTACGGCGGCCTGATCGATATTGGATATGGGTAGAGATTGGTCAGAATCAATATGAAGGTCCAATCCAAAAAGTTAGTGTTATGTTGTTTCCAGAAGTTGTTGATGAATATGTGGCTTACGAAATAGAAGAGTTTACTTATGATGATTACGAAATGGTAAAAGTTAAAACTGATTTAGGAGAATTAACCCCATCTTTTTTACAAAAATTTATTTACACTCCTGAAGTCGGTGGAAATCCAATGGACCAAATCATCAGTTTCCAAAGATATCGAGGCAAAAAAGGAGATCGTTATCTTACTACATCCTATTTATTTGAGGTGAAAGCATGACTACTAAAGAAGATATTTTAAAGGCTATGGAAGCCGAAAAACATAAAATCCTATCATCAAGCATTAAGCCCCAAATGCAACCCAATCTAACTGCCCAAGATATTGTTAATGCTCATTATGAGGCGGTTAATCCTGGAAAAGGTGGTCAAAAGATTGGAAGTGATAGTAAATTAGGAGCACCTAAACCCGCTACCGATATTACGAAAGCACCTAATGTTGATTTCGAAATCCCCGGAATTCGAGAGATGCTCAAAAAAGACCGACGGTGATATTATGAGCGATTGGACTCCACCACAAGAAAGATTTTTGCAAAAGAAGTGGAATGGATTATTGGATATGGATTTTCAAGATGCTCTTAAGTGGTTATATTCCGAAGGTTGGTATTTTCAAACCGAATATGAAGCATGGAGATCTAATTCAGCCTTATTTCAAGATATAACAACAAATGGTAGATTTGGTAGTTATATGGACATATTGGAACCACGAGAATTCAATTATATTGATTTTAAATCCCTTAATATGAAAGAACCGGTTTTAATGAGGTATGGAACTCCTAATGAGGAATCTGATGACTGGCCTAATGATGTTATCAAGAATCTTATTGGAATTGGCGGATATGATGCTATCAATAAAAGAAAGATATAAGTAGGTGGTCGCCTACAGACTTTTTAGTTGATAATTATGTGGGATGACATTTTTAGATATACAGGATATTATAACCGACCTTTGACCAGCCGAAAGTTTAGTAACTTCTATCTTGACCTTTATCGTCTTATGGAAGAAGCCATGGACGAAGTAGCACCCAAACCTGAACCACCTAAGCAAGAGTTCAAAATTGTGTCTACTAAAACAGTCAAGCGAAATGGTAATACTTACCGTGTTACCGTTGAAAAGTTATCCGATTCAGAAGAATCCGATGACACTCCTGAAGTTCAAATTGATGAATCTGCGGAAGAGTTTGACGAAGACACCAAGAACGACATGGCTTGATGGTTATGCCTTTCAAAGACCCGGAAAAGCGAAAGGAATATCAGAAAAGGTATCAACGCAAGTATTATCTTAACAATAAAACTGCGTTTATCAATAGATCTGTTGCCAATAAGCGTTTGCGTCGTCAAGAAAAGAAAGATTGGCTTCACGCCCAATTGGGCGGTGTCTGTCAAAAATGTGGCTACGATAACCCCGCCGGATTAGATATTCATCACACCGATTCTACCCTCAAACAGAATTGGGGCACACTTCGTCCCGGACAACAAGGAGGTAGTGGAGTCATTAGACCCAAAGGTATTACTGATTATTCTTGGAAAGACCTCAAAGCCAAACTGCACACTTTAGAATTACTCTGTTCTAATTGTCATCGAGAACATCATGCCGAATCCGATGATTCGGAAGAATGATGCATTACACCATAAACTATAAATAGGAGAAAACATTTACTTATAGGTTAGAGGGAACAGAGGGTTCCCTATGAATAACTATATAGGAAAATGATTACTATGAAAACTAATAAATTCAAAAACACGATGCTTACAATTTTAACTGCCCTAATGCTTGCTATGTCAGCAGGTGTTGTAGCCGCAAACGGTTCCGATCCTTTGGACCCCTCTGACGGTGGTGCTGATTGGGACGGCGATGGTCTAACTAACTCCGAAGAACAATCTCAAGGCACTAACATGAACAATGCTGACTCGGATGGCGATGGACTTCCTGATGGATGGGAAGTAAACAACGGACTTAATCCCACTTCAGGCGGCGATGCAAACGCCGACCCTGATGGCGATGGTCTAACCAACGCTCAAGAGTATGCTAAGGGCACAAACCCCAACAACGCCGACACCGATGGTGACGGTAAACCCGATAACACCGACCAGTTCCCAACCGATCCTAATGATGGTGAATACTCTGATTCTGATGGCGATGGTATTCCTGATGCTTATGACCCCGACTTTACAGAATCGGGTGCAGGTAGCGGAAATGGCGGAACCGAAGGCGGTGGCGAATCCGAAGCCGGAGGTCAAGGTGAAGGTCAAGGCCAAGGACAAGGACAAGGTCAGGGACAAGGTCAAGGACAGGGACAAGGACAAGGACAAGGTCAAGGACAAGGACAAGGTCAGGGTCAAGGACAAGGTCAAGGTCAAGGTCAAGGTCAGGGACAGGGACAAGGACAAGGTCAGGGACAGGGACAAGGTCAAGGTCAAGGACAAGGTCAGGGTCAAGGTCAAGGACAAGGACAAGGGCAAGGCCAAGGCCAATCACAAGGTCAAGGTCAAGGTCAGGGCCAGCAGGGTCAGCAAGGCCAACAAGGACAACAAGGCCAACAAGGACAACAGGGGCAACAAGGCCAGCAAGGTCAGCAAGGACAGTCCGGCCAACAAGGGCAACAAGGACAACAAGGCCAACAACAAGATAATGGTCAAGGCCAACAACAACAAGGTGGACAACAGGGTGGTCAGCAAGGCGATCAACAAGCCGGAGACCAAAATGGTGCTAACCAAAACGGACAAAACGAGCAACAACAGGGCCAGACCCAGAACGGACAACAAGGACAACAGGGCCAACAAAGCGACCAACAACAAGGGCAGCAATTGGACGGCCAATCCGAGTTTGATAACGACGGTGACGGCATTCCTGATGAGTTGGACAACGACGACGACAATGACGGTATTCCCGACATTCTCGACGACAACCCTCTGGACCACGACAACGATGGAATTGCCGACTTTGAAGACGACGATGATGACGGCGACGGAATCATGGACACCGAAGAAGTCAATGATGGCGACCCCAACACCAACATCTATGACCATGACAACGACGGTATTTCCGATGTAGTCGATTTGGACATCGACAATGATGGTATTGACAACCGCATGGACTTCTATGATAACGGTAGCGATGCTTCCCGTGACCACGACAACGATGGTCTCAACGATGCTGTGGATTCTGATGATGACAACGACGACATCCTCGATGTTGATGAAGTGGATGGTGCTTTCGGATCTTACCGCTACGACCACGACAACGATGGTATTTGGGATTCTACCGATACCGACGATGACAACGATGGTCTTTCCGATTGGTTCGAGAACAACGACGGTAACTCCCTGACGGGTCAATTTGACCACGACAACGACGGAACCGAAGACCACGAAGATGGCGACGACGACAACGACGGCATCCTCGACAACTTGGAATTGTGAAGTGATTCACTACCCACATGGGCAGGTAATGATGGACGAGATTCTATGCGGAATCTCTTCTTGAACTTGTTCCGTGCTGTCATATGGCTTCTCATGTGGCCTTGGTCACACCTATTTGGAGATGAATTACCGTGATGCAACAACTCTTGGATGCGTTTTTCCAACCTCGTTCTTATCAAGCGGCAAGATTACTTGCCCAAGGACAACCAGGGGGCGTTTCCGCTACGATTAACGCTACGCTGGTGCGAAGTATTATCACTCTCCCCGGATTATTGGCTGTCAAGATTCCTTGGCGTCAGGCAGCGGCTGGAGCCGTTTTAGGAAACATTTTAGTTTCGGCTACGGTTATTGGCTACTACCTTAATTCCGGTGTGGATACTCCCGATCCAACGCAAAGTAATAAATAGTAGCGATGACAAAATCATCGTATGAGTCTTGCTGCGAACATCAATTCGCCAAGTGAACTTTGGGCTTTTATCACTAATTGTTTTACTACCAGCGGTTATCAAGCCCACGGATTTTATCATTGGGGTTATCGACCTACTATAAACACCGCCACAACGGGCAAAATTGAGCAGGCTCTTGAAACCACTCGAATGACTGTTTGGGGTCATTTTTCAGCCTTGATGTCATTTTATGAATTAGATGAGCAAGATACTAATTGGGGTTCAGACCCTCAATGGTTGTATAATTGGGCTGTTTTACAAGAAAATAATTATTTTAATGTTGAAAATATCAACACTCGAAGATATGGAAACCCAAACATCAATTTCAATAATTTTTTCGAATGGATAAAAGAGGTTTGTGACGATGCTACTCGGGAAGTTTACGATTGGTATCCCTCCACACGACCACCCGGTTGGAGAGTCAAATTAGGACCTGCCAAATTCTTTCCAGGATTCCTTTTGATTGATGCTAAAGGTAACGCTCCCAACCAATTTAAACCTAAAGGACCTTTGTTACAATACACCTATAATGCTGGCACTAAAAATGCCGTTACCAATGCTATTATGGTTGCCAAAACCCATGAAGTTGTCAAAGATTATGCTCAATACAAAGCCCCACCCGGTTGGCGAGGACAACCTTATGATATCAATCAAATGTATTCTCAACCCTCTCCAAAAACACCTTATCAAGATTGGATCGACGATTTAGAATCCGCTAATAGACAACGAAATTGGATGATGTATTCTGATGCTAAGTCTCCAATTTTTTCTAAATTTAACCAAATATATAGTGCCACCAAGGTTACTCCTACGATACCCACTATCAACTACGAATATCGTTATTACGATTTATTAAAACTAAAATTATAAATAGCAGAATGATGAATCATTCTGTATGAGATCTCTTCGGCAGAACGACCTTACCGAATTGTTTGCCGAGTTTGAAACTCTGCGTCGTAAATACGAACAAATGGTAGCGGATTATTCTTCTAAGGTAATTACTGCTGGAAAATCAAAAGATTTCAAGGCTGCTCTTCGTTATTCTTCCCAAGTTGCCGTTTATCGAGAACGACTTGGATATTGTGTGGGCGTGTTAGCCATGATTCGTTGGCTTAGCGGTGGTCGCCAACCCCGGCTAAATCCCACTCGTCACAGATAATTATAAATAGTCGAATGGCTAACCATTTGACATGAATTGGACACAAGTTGCAGGAATCGCTGCTATTGTCGGCGGTGGATATTTTGCTATCGCCAATCTTCGTGCCCTTTATGGCATGGGCTGTCACCGACCTGCTTCGCTCTTAGTAGGTTCTATCGGAGCCATCTATCTCGGTCTACGGTTGGTGCAATCTAAACCTAAGGCTGAGGGGGCTTCTTCAGATGAGTAATTATTCTGAGTTTATGGCTGCCCTTCGTGAGCAACGCCAAAAGGAACTTCGCCAACAAGCCGTCTTAGGATTGGATCAAAAACACCAAGAGGCTCCCGATACCCGTTTGATTCCCCTCCCCTCAGACCCCACCCCCTTCCATCCGGAAAATCAAAAACCCTCTTGGATCAACCAAGTAAATCACCACATGGATCTTCCGGAAATCAAAGCCGAATTAGACCGTGAAAAACGCCGAGAACAAATTAATTCTACTCTTTATGGACAAAAACAACGGGTTTCTCTTACCCAATTGATTACTCGCCGTGCTCTTCGTCGCTTAAATCACCAAGATGATAGGTGATTAAGATGACTGAAATCATTAATTGGCTAAAAGAGAAGAAATCCGACTTTTATGTGGTTCATAATTCTGCCTTTAGACCCAATGATTTTTATTTTAATGATTTGCCGTCGGCTACTAAGTTCTTTAATACGCTAATGTTGTTTATTGGAGTTCATCATTCTTCAGATGAAAAGATGATGGGAGATCTTTACGACCCTCAAAAAGTCAAAAATTTTTCTAATCTTAATGTAAGAACAGATTGGCCTGACGACGCTGAAGACGACGAGATGATTATAATATTTTATGTCGATTCCAAAAGCACCTCAGAGAATATTTTATATCAAGGAACCCTAATGACTCCCTACAACAACATCAAAATCAAAGGTCCTGATTATCAAGATTATATTGGCATTTGGAAAGGAAGAAGTTATTTGCCCACCAAAATTGAGGATTTTGAGCACAGTAGATTTAATCAGCCGGCTTCGCAAGTTACCTTTATTGAAGGTTGGTGGTTAGAAACCTTAGGTGGCACTTATGAACTCTCTTTAGGAAAGATTAATATAGATGAATGAATTATTTATAATTCATGTCTATCCGCCGACAAGGATATGAGTTCGAATTTACCGATCTCGGTAATCTTCCTAAGAAAAGATTAGATGTGTTATCAGAACGAGAACAATCAGTCTTAGTGGGTGCTGATATTCAAGATGGTTTCGGAGTTCTTACTAAATCGTTATATACTGAGGCCGATGAATATATTGTTTTAGATTATATTGGCTCCACCCCCGGCGGATTTCAAGCCGATCAATTAAAAGGAGCCGATTGGGGACCCCGTGGTTTCGTTAATGTCATTATTGATGATACCGGGTATTATCAAACCCTCGATGGACGAGATTATGATGGAATGTCGGGAATTGCAGCCCCATATCCTATTTCGACGGCTTACCAGCCGGCTTACAAAACTAAAATTCCTATTGAGGTTCCCCCGGGAACTTGGTGGGATATTAGATATGTGGCCTACAATCGTGTTATTGATATTCCCACTACTTTTGCTGGAGTTACTTCGGAATGGACACCTACGGATACGATATAATTTTTAATCATCGCATAGATATAAATAGAAGAATCACTTATGATTCTTCATGGGTATTTCTTTTGACCTTTCGGTAGAAGAATTGCCGACCGGCATTTTAGACCGAGTTATTGCGGGCGGATATCATCTTAAAGATACCTTTTCAGAATGTCGTTGGGATGGAATCTCAGTTACTACGGATTCTTGGATTATTAACGATCTTCAAGTGGCTAACAACATGGTATTCCTGTGTGGGTCTTATGAAGCCATATGGGATTCCTCCAGTGCTGACGATACGATAGGCTCAGGATATCAATCTACTTCTATTTCTCAACCTATTCAACCTTGGAGAGATGGCTTTTTTGCTGCCGTGGCTTTTGATAATTTGGCTAATCCTGAGGGGTGGCATATTGTTCCCTGTCGAAATATTTTAGAATATATCACCTTTAATCCCCCTACTAATGCTGATTCTAATGAAGCGGGACTTAAATCTATGGTGATTGATCGTCGAACCACTACTTTGGGAACCAATGATGGTTCAGTTTATATTACTGCCGTTGGATATGCAGGAATCGAAAATGCCGATTTAGAGGGAAGATTTCTTCCCCCTCCCAATCAATACACGCCTTATTTAAATTCTATCTATTCCAATCAAGATTTTTATCCTTACATTTACACCTTTAAAATTAGTTCTGCACCTTCAGAAGTCGCCAACATGACTTCACAATCTATCGTTAATTCCGATTTTGATGGCTTATTGGCTATCGACCAATTGGGGAAAGGATTTCACCTCGCCGGTTTGACCCAAGATCCTAATACGGGACCTAATTCTCTTGATTTAGCAAATTCTTATGGTCTTTGGGGTGGAATCGCTGTATTTCCTATGGAACAATTTACTTATCGAGGTCATGAAATTGGGATTTTATTTACTCCTGTTACCAATTATAGTAATACCAACCCATATGGTCGTGCTTTTGGACCTTTCTTTTGTCCTACGGCTTATGAAGGAATGTTTCCTGTAATTAAACCTATGGAGTTTATGTGGGCCCAACCCGGCTATCAAGCCAGCCGAAATATCGATGTTAATCAAGATTTGTTTAATCCCGAAACCGTATCTACGGGTGATGAAGTGCACTCCGATGCACTTTTTTGGCGACGAGGAACTATTCCTCGAAGACTTCATGATGTGGCTATGGCAACCTCAGTTCCCTCTATCCAAGACCCCAACAATTCGGCTTTTTCATTTCAACCCCAAACCAAATTGGGAACTTTAGTTTTCGTGGGCGATTGTCTTACTAAATCAACTTGTAGTTCGGCCAATAATCCCGCTACGGAATATGAACCGCTGGTAGGCTATGCTACCAATGGTTATTCGGATGTCGTTTCGTGGAATCAAGGAGTTATTTACGGATATTCTTCGGATAATATCTCTTTAGAAGATGTAGCCACTTATTCCGGAGGAACCAACACTTCTGTGGTAGGATCTACTATTAAATGGGTAGCCCCCTCTTTTGAAATTCCCGATCCTGCTGGCACAGCCATTTACCATATTTTATTAGGCTTAGAGGCTACCAGCCCAACCAACCGTGCCGAAATTTTAGATTTCCAACCGTGGCTAACCAATCCTTATGTATCTCCTGCCGCTTATGTTAAGGATTTCAAAGTAATTGGACCCTATGCTTCTTGGGAGGGTATTTGGGAAGCCACTACTGGATTGGAACTTCCTGAACAATGGACTAATATTTTGGCACAACCCCGAGATTTTACTGATGATGAAGTTGCCAATGGATTATGGCTTCAAAATTATAAACGCTATACCGGAACTACGGGCGTTCCTACGGGAAGGTCTCAAGTAGCCTTAGGTTTTATTGACCGCACCCGCACCGGACCATATATGTTGGCCTACGACCCCGGGTCAATCGACCAAGATATCAATCCCTCTTTTAATAATTTTGGACAACCGCAATTGCTACAAGGACAACAAATGTTCAAACGAGGCACTAATGGAGGCACAGGATTTGCTGGACCTCCTGAATTGACAACATGGACTTCTTCAGGAGCCAATTCTAATCAAGTTTATTATCATGTCATTAATTCTGATGGTTGTTATCCAGATGCAGTTCCCGCTGCCGGATTTACTTGGTCAGGAGTTACCCTTAATGGTTTTGATATTTCGGCTATTTATCCCGGAGCCACATCTCCACCACCTACCTTAACTTATACCACGATTGCTTCTTTAGTTTCCGATCTTAATGCAGCCCTGTCTTATGTTATTTCTGCTGGTCCACCATATAACCAAAATACTCCAATAGGGGTCAATGGTCTTAGATTTGCCGCCACCTCTGATGGCTTAGGAGTATACATCAAAGTAGACAATGCTATTTTAGTCGCTAATGGTGGTTCCGACCCCACAGGATATGGTTCTGGATTGCAAGTTAGCCAACCTGTCTTTTTAGGTTCTCCTACCAATTATCCTTATCAAGCAGCAGTTGGTATTGATTATCCTTTTATCGGGGCTCAAGCCGTTGATGTAGACCCTCTTACTGTTACCAATGCAGTAGGCTCTTTCTTAGAAGTTGGAGAACAATTTAATGATGCTATTGGAGATTCGTCTACCACCCGTCGTCCGATTAGCGGTGATTATGATACTGACCGTGACCAATGGATTTTTACTTTTGCCGATACTCAATTTTCTGTCGTCGCTGCTACTACGGATTACTCAGAGATATTAGACCAAACTGATAACTTTGTTCGCAATACTACGGGAACTATTCCGGCTGCCATGCTGTTCGCCAACCGTCAAGAAACCTTTTTCTTGGACGGCGTGGCGGTGGCAGGATCTTATTATGGACCCGATGGTGACCCCACAGGAGTTGCCAACGATAATGAATATATCATCACAGGAACTACGGGTCGAAATGTCAAGGTATTCCTTAACTATGTTTTATATGATGAATTAGACGCTCTTATTGCTGTAGAAGTAGCCAATTTGGGACTCCGAGTTACGCCTGAAAATGTCTTATGGTATAAAACTACGATTTTGAACCAAAATGCCGACCACGAAGTAACTTTGGAAGAAATCCAATCTTGGATGGCTCTTCAAAGAGCCCAATATGAAGAAATGCAACGCAATAAGAAACCAGTCAATTATGACGACGGTGGCAAACCTAAAGTCAAAGACTTTATTCTTGATGAATCTACGATCGAAGATCTTCTTCCAGAACTAACTCGCTTACCACCCAATCCCGATTCCGGTGATTCTGATGCCGATTTCTTGGGCAACGACCTTTCGGGATACATTAAAGACGAAGAAGAATCCCGCCGAGAAACTGATAATTAATAACTATTTTTGTAATTATATGGAAATTTATTTCACATTTATGAAATAAATGTGATGCATAAACCCTATAACTATTTATAGTCGAAAATCTAACTCTTATTTGGATTTTTCCAGAAGGGAAAATTATGCGGTTTAGAAAAGAATTTGAAATGCCCATGAATAAATCTTCGACTGTTATTGCTACCATCGAAATCATGGAATCGAATTGTTTAGAACAAATTATTGTGCATCCTATCCCCGGATTTTCCGCCAATGATTATGCTACTATCTCTATTACTCATGGATCTCAAGAACTATATCGTGGAGAATTAGTTTCTGATGGCATGGTAATTGATTTAGAACAATGTCTTTTAGGTGGTTCTGACACTCCCGAAATTACCGTTTCCGTAGAATGCAGTTCGCTTTGGGCAGCCCTGACCGGAGATTCCAGCGACACCGATCAAGAAACTTATTGGTGCAAAATGTCTATGGTGTTTCTTGATAACCATGTCAATTACGAGGAAATCGAAGAGTTCGATTCCGGATTCCAATCCCAATGGGCATAGATATAAATAGAAGAATCACCTATGATTCGCCATGAAGTTGCTTTTGTTCACCGGCAAAGGCGGTGTAGGCAAGTCTACCAGTTCTGCTGCCACCGCACTTTATTATTCTCGATTGGGAATGAAAACCCTTTTGGTATCTTCCGACCCGGCTCATAGCACCGATGATACTGTCGGCACTAAAATTGGGGACACACCCCGGGAAATTAGTCCTAATTTATGGGCTATGAATATCAATGCTTCAGTAGTCACTCACGCCCGACAACAAGAAATGCATTCTGCCTTTGTTAAAACTTTTGGCAAGTTTATTCCTTCGCTTTCCGATGATGATTCTGGAATGTCAAAAGTCTTTTCTATTAACAATGCTATTCCAGGAATTGACGAATGGGGTGCTGCGGAAGTTATGTCCCAGCAATTTCAATCAGGAGAATACGATCTTGTCGTTTTTGATACGGCTCCCACTGGACACACTCTCAAGGCTTTAGCCGCTCCCGCCCATGTCAAACAATTTATTTTGCAACTCCGCCGACTCAAATCTAAGGTGTTAGGAAAACTAATGTTGTTTAAAAACCGAAATGAAATTGATGAATTAGAATTGGTTTTAGGAAAGTTTTGTGATGAAATTGATGAACTACGAACTAATCTCTCTGACCCCACTAAATCCAAAGTAGTTTTGGTAAGCATCCCTACTGAAGCCGGATTCATGGAGTTTTTCCGAACTGTTAAATATCTACAATCTCTTAATTTAAATCCACATACTTTGGTATTGAACCATTTAGTTCCGGATATGGGATCTGAAGTTTGGGCTACTGCAAACGATAATCCTGCCGTGACTATGGTTTATCATGAATATCGCAATCAACAACCTTGGATTCAAAAATACCAAAAGGTTTGTGCTGATAATATGATTCGTTTAGTAGGTTCTGTTCGATTACCTTATGAGCCCAAAGGAGTAACTACCGATTCTCACTTGGGTGATTTTGCGGAATTAATTTGTGGACCTGATAAAGTATCGCCTCCGGAGGAATAATAATGGATTTAGAAATAATTGTGTGGATTTTAGTAGCCACGGTATTAGCACAGGGCGGATTATCTCTGTGGTTTGTTAATTGGGTTCTTTGGCGAAATAAATCTCTGACAGATTTAATTGTATGGAAACAAGTTAATGGTGAAAAATTGGATATTTTAGCCTCTCGTTTTAGAATTTCCACGCCTAAACCTCTTTGCGATTGGTGTGATACCGTTGGTCATAAAAAAGAAGACTGTCCTTCCAATCCCGATAATTATCATATCGATCAAGTAGAAGTCAAACCCATTACTCTTACCTTAGAGGATTAAGCAAAAATATATATAGTCGATTGACGAATCAATCGTCATGGGATTCTACGAATACAACTCATTTGGTAAGTTCCAAGCCGAAGCCGATTATAGTGATGCTCTTCCTGCTAACGCAGAATTGATTGCTGGTTATGAAAGGGCTTTAGGAGAACAACACGAAATTTTTACCGATTTTGATGTTTCCGCTGGCAAAACCGCTAAGTTGGCAGTTTACAAAAACGGCGACAAGTTCGATTTGATTGCTCTTGAAGGCACGGGTGCTTCCGATTATAAACTCCTTAAGCACTATGGAGAGTTCGAGACTCAAGATGCGGCTACGGCAGAGTTCGATACTTTGGTAGGCGAATGTTCCGACCCCAATGCTACTTACAACCAATCTACTAACAAGTGTGATTGTAACGAAGGATACCTTCTCAA
>Ga0075460_10000382_pt1 | contig 16422 bp, 23 predicted proteins | sample DEB08_DNA_3_FD_77580 | JGI IMG/M metagenome (GOLD analysis project Ga0075460, IMG submission 77580) | Aqueous microbial communities from the Delaware River and Bay under freshwater to marine salinity gradient to study organic matter... | ecosystem: Environmental > Aquatic > Marine > Coastal ...
GCCGGGACCTTCCACTTGCCGTCGGCGGGCACGGGCTGATTGGCGTAGTCGTCGCCACCACCACCGCCACCACCATCCTTGATCTTCCGCCAGACGAGTTTCTTGCCCTTCTTCACGCACTTGAAGAGACCGCCCTTCCCGTCCTCCCAGACGAGACCGGCCTTGGGACAGGGCTTTCCGGGTTTGGGCACCGGAGCGGCGCTGGGGGCGCTGACGCCGAGGGCGCTCAACGCGACGGCCAGGATGACGATGGCGGCAGTACGGCGCATGGGGCCTCCCAGGAACGGGTAGGCGCAGTATGGACCCGCGAGCCGCGGTTGGCTAGACCTTCCGGCCAGTAAAGTCAGCGCTGCAGGCGCAGGGTGCAGTCCGAGGCGAGGTCCCAGGACATGACCTGCCGGAGCCGGTCGAGGCAGTTGGTCATCACGAGGGTCCCGCTGCCGTCCATGCGCCCGATGACGGTGCGCCCGCCTCGGTCGAAGGTCCCCTTGCGTGCGGCGATGACCACATCCGATCCGACCACGGTGGCGCTCACGGGCATCCGACGGTCTCGGCTGCCGTCCTGTCGCTCGAAGCGCAGGTGGCCGACGTAGCCCACGGCCCGGCCCGGGGCCTCCCGCAGGACCAGGAAGTAGCCGATCCGGTTGTCTCGCAGCGAATCCGAGACCCAGCGACCTGCCAGATCGGGGCCGTCGGCGGAGGCGGCGCCCGGAGCGAGAGTGATCACGAGGGCAGCCGCGGCCGCGGCGGCGACGAGGCTGCGAGGACGGGGCACGGGTCAAGTGTGGGGGGCGCACGACGGATCGGCCACCGGAGCGGCGCGCGGGAATGACCCGTCTCGATCTGCGGGGCGCGGTCCGCACTGTTACCCTCGCCGGTAGCCCAGGAGGTGCGAAATGTCCGAAAATGCACAGGACCCCGCTGACGTGCTGCGCACCGTGTGGCAGGGCACGCCCGGAGCGATGCAGGACCTCGACGCCGAGTGCAGTCCCACCAAGGCCTGCCGCAACATGAAGGACATCACCTTCGACGGCTACGCCGACGAGGGCGGCGATCTGCGCACTGCATGGCGCAACACTCTGGCGAAGGAAGGCAAGCTCGGCACGGGATCCGTGGCGGACCTCGTCTTCGGCAACCCGGACTGAGCGGCCCGTGTCCTTCGACGACCTCACGGTCCCGCAGTTGACCGACGATCTTCTCAACCAGGGCTACATCGCCGATCGCGGGCTTGCCACCTCCGTCCTGCTGGCGCTCAAGTTGGGCAAGCCTCTGCTGCTCGAGGGAGAAGTCGGCGTCGGCAAGACGGAGCTGGCGAAGACGCTGGCCACCATGCTTGGCCGCGACCTCATTCGCCTGCAGTGCTATGAAGGCATCGACGTGCACCACGCGCTCTACGAGTGGGACTACGCCCGTCAGATGCTCCATATTCGTGCGCTGGGCCAGGCCGACAGGGGCGGCTTGGCCGGCCCGCCGGGCCAGGCCGACGCGGGTGACGCGGAGGCCGACCTCTTCGGCGACAGGTTCCTCCTGGAGCGTCCCCTGCTCCAGGCCGTGCGCTCAGGCGATCGCTGCGTGCTCCTCATCGATGAAGTCGATCGTGCTGACGACGAGTTCGAGGCCTTCCTCCTGGAGCTCCTCGGCGACTTCCAGGTGACGATCCCCGAGTTCGGCACCGTGCGCGCTGAGGCACGCCCCATCGTCATCCTCACCTCCAACCGCACGCGCGAACTCCACGACGCTCTCAAGCGTCGCTGCCTCTACACCTGGATCGGCTTCCCTCCTGCCGATCGCGAGGTCGCCATCGTGCGCACCCGACTGCCCGAGGTGGGTCCGACGCTCGCGTCCCAGGTTGTCGCGGCGGTCAACCGCCTGCGCGAGATGGACCTGGAGAAGCCGCCCGGCGTCGCCGAGACGATCGACTGGACCGAGAGCCTCGACGCTCTCGGAGTGGACAACCTCACCGACGAGGCCGCCCTCGACACACTCGGGTCAGTCGTCAAGGACCGCGACGACCTCGACTACGCCTCGAAGAGCATCCAGGATGTCGTCGCCTGACACCGGGCCGCTCCCGACGGACTTCGACTCCCTCCTGGTCGACTTCGGCCACGCCCTGCGCAGCGCCGGCCTGCCGGTGGGTACCGACGACGTACTGACGTTCTGCCAGTCCGTCGCGCACCTCGACGTCACCGACCTCATGGATGTCTACTGGTCCGGCAGGACGACCATGGTCCGCCGGCGCGAGCATGTGCCGATCTACAACCTCGTCTTCCGAATGTTCTTCCTCGACATCGACCCCACCAACACGGACGAGCGCAAGCGGATGATGCGCTCCTCAGCCAACGCGGGTGCGACCCTGGAGATCCCCAACACCGAGCAGGGAATGCCTGGAGACATCAGCCCCGACGAGGCCAAATTGGGCTATGTCGCCAGCACGTCGGAGGTCTACCGCCACAAGGCCTTCTCGGACTGCTCCGACGATGAACTCCGCCAACTGCGGCGGCTGATGTCGCGCATGCGGATCACCCCACCGCGCCGACGTACGCATCGCACGACCAAGGCGCGTCGCAGTGCGACGCTCGACATGCGCCGCATGGCACGAGACACCATGCGCGGCCTGGGCGAACCCCGAGACCTTGCCTACAAGCAGCGCAAGCACAAGCTGCGCCCACTCGTACTCATCCTCGACGTCTCGGGCTCCATGGCCGACTATTCGCGCAACCTCCTGCAGTTCGCCTACTCGGCCAAGCGAGCGAACGCCAAGGTCGAGGTCTTCTGCTTCGGCACGCGACTGTCCCGCATCACCAAGGCCCTGGACCGACGTGATCCTGACGAGGCCATGCGGCAGGCCGGGGAGGCAGTGCTGGATTGGGACGGCGGCACGCGCATCGGAGACTCGCTCCGGGAGTTCACCCGCGAGGCCAGGCGCTCCCGCTTGGGCCGCGGAGCGATCGTCGTCATCTGCTCGGATGGGCTCGACCGGGGGGACCCACAGCAGCTCGAGGAGGCGATGGAGACCCTGAGCCGCATTGCCCACCGCGTGATCTGGGTCAACCCGCACAAGGGGGACGCACCGGTCTACGTGCCCGCCTCGCTCGGCATGATCGTCGCGGACCCCTACATCGACGAGGTGCACTCCGGACACAACCTCGCTAGCCTCGAGCGACTTGCCGAGCGACTGCCGAAGGTGGGCTAGCCATGAGATACAGCGTGTCCCTCCAGGCCGAGGGTGACCGAGAGGTCACGCTCGAGGAGGTTGTCGAGCTTGCGGATGCGGTAGCGGGCCTGGGCGGCATCGCCTCCGGCTTCGGCACGTTCGGCTACGGAGCACAGATCATCGTCGAGGCGGACAACTCCGACGCCGCGGTCGATATCGCGTTGGCACAGTTCGCCGAGGCCGTCGCAACGACGTCCCTGCCCGCGTGGCCGGTCGCCAAGGCGGAGACTGTCGCCGAGGACGAGGACTACGCCGATCTCGACGATGAAACCACCTGGCCGACCGACACCTGGAATCCGCAGTGATCCGTCTGGGTTCCCTCGCCGGGTACTCCTTCGAAGGCCCCCGCGCGCTCCCTGGCTGGACTCCCCCGGCGCTGCCAGCGGTATACGCCCTGCTGGCCAAGGCAAACCCGGAGCGGCCCCAGGAGTTCGCCGTGATCTACGTCGGCCACTCGGACGACCTGACCCAGGAGGGTTTCCCCCTTCGCCATCCCCGCGCCCAGGCCTGGGTCAAGCGCGCGGGCGGGAAGTTCAACCTGCACATCTGCTGGCTTGAGGTGCCCGGGGGCACCCGTGCCCACCGCGAGCAGATCGCTCGTGAACTCATCGCGATCTACGACCCCAGCTGCAACGAGGAGAAGTTCGACCAGGCGTGGAAGGAGGAGTGGATCGGGGAGTACGAGACTCCCGTGACCGACCCACTCACCACGCAGAAGAACCTGAGCTAGCCCGACCGCCTCGGACCGGGAGTCCGCACTCGCCATGCCACCTTTGCCGGCATGCCATGCCTCCAATTGCTGCCTCACGGCGTCCAAGGGCCGGTCCCCGGGACAAGCGCCCTAACGCGCCCACACAGCAACGAGCGCGGGCGACCCGTCAGCAGTGAGGGTCGCCCGCGCTCAACGTTGCAGTGATCAGTCGGTAAGACCGACACCCTCCAGCAGACGCGAGCGGCGAGTCCCCATCGCGGGCTTTGCCACTCCGTCGGCCTCATGCTCCTCGTGCTTGAAGGTCGCGCCAGCGACGATCCCCTCGCCCATGCCGTACAGCAGCGGGAGTGCGCCGGCGACGACCCTGCCGGTCGTGTTGATCGACTTCAGGCCCGGCTCGATCGCCTCGGCATCCTTCTTGATCTGCCAGACGAAGTCGGCGGATTCCTCGAGGTCGGCGGCGATTGCCTTGAGCTGGCCACCCACGATGAAGAGATAGATCGCCAGACCCGCGATGAGCGCAACGATGTCGATAACGGACCACAGTGCGAGGGCGCTCATGACCGAACCTTCCCGAGGACGCGACCGAGGAAGAGGTGATGCTCGAGACCCTCAGCGAGGACGAGCTCCACTCCGCCAGCGGTCGTCGTGATGAGTGTCGTATCAGCGGTGTTCGCCTTCGCGGCGACCAGCGTCGCCTTGATGGCTGCGACACGCTTGCGAATGCGTGCCACCAGGATCACGAGGATGGTGAGCAGCGCAGCGACCGCCACCACGACCACGATGCCCAGGATGTTGGCCATCGTCCAGAGCTGTTCCACCTGTGAATCCACGTCAGCCTCCCAGCCGGGCGCGGCCGCGCTTCAGGCCATCGATGATGGCGAGCGCGGATGCGATGGTCTCGTTGAGTCCGGCAAGGCCGGCGGTGTTGACCTCGGCCTGCTTCAAGCCGCCGAGAATGGTCCCTGCCTGATTGCCGATGCGATAGGCGAGGATGAGGATCGGCACGACAAGCGCGACGACCACGAGGACGACCACGAGGCCGATGACGTAGCCGACGAGCCAACCTTCATGTCCGGTGAAGTCCATGGGCGCTCCCTAGATCGATTCCGCGAAGGCCCGCACCGGGGCGAGGCTGGAGTTGACGGATCCGACGACGGAAGGCACCGTCGACGTCTTCTGCACGATGACCTGGACCCCGCCGTCGAGGGCTCCGAGCGTCTGGGACACCGCCTTCAGGTGGAAGATGACGCGCAGGAGACCGAGCGCCGCCGCGGCAATGATGAGTGCCGAGATGACCAGGGTCACGATCGCTTCTACGGGCATGTTCGTCTCCTATCCGAGAAGTTTCGAGACGGGGCCGGCGTAGCGCACGGCGCCATTGGCGACTTCCTCGATGACCACGTCGGTCTCCGCGAGGAGCTCCGGGGTGTTGTTCAACTCGCCGATCAGGGCGACGCCCCCGGCGAGCGCATCGTCAGCGGCTCCGCGCACGCTTTCCGTCGCTGCGAGCAGGCGATTGAGCAGCGCCACAAGCACGGGCACGACGACGATGAGGAGAATCAGGTTGCCAATCATCCACAGGCTCATCAGGTACCTCCTCGTCAGCGGCTGGGAGCCGGCTTGTAGGGCAGGAAGAAGCGGCCCCACACGCGCTTCACTGCGCGCATGAATGCCGTGAGGCCGATAGCGATGCCACTGGCCGCCTTGGGACCTCCCACCGCGTAGGGATCCTGCCCGGCCGCGAGGGCCTGCATGCGCACCTTCATGGATCCTGCGGTCTGGTCGATGAGGACTCCGGTGACATCCTGCACGAGACCGCGACCGTACTGCGCGGCCGCACCCGAGATCTGCAGATCCATGGCGATGTTGACCCGGGTGGACGCCCCGCCCATCGGCTGGAGTGCCACATTGAGGATCGTGGCTGCGTTGCCACGCCCCTTCTTATCTGCTCCCACACCGTCCAGGACCAGGGTCTTCTTGGCGTTGTCCCGGTCGGTGATCTTGAGTTCGCCGGTGAACTCGAGCTTGACCGGGCCCGCCGAGATGACGACGTCGCCCTGGTAGTGGTCGTCGCCCATCTTGTTGGTCAGGTCTGCACCCGGGACGCACGCGGCGACGAGGGGCACGTCGTCGAAAAACTCCCATACCTTGTCGACCGGTTGGTCGATGTCGAACGACTGCGTGATTTGCACGTCAGTCTCCCTTCACCGGGGGCGCGCCCGAGACATCGCGCCCGGTCTGGACAGCCTCATAGACCCGGTTGGGCATGAGCGGCATATCGACGTTGCGCACGCCGGTGTGCTCAATGGCGTTCATCACGGCGTTGACGAAGGCCGCAGGGCCGCCCACTGTCGCGCACTCCCCGATCCCCTTCGCGCCGATCGGGTGGTGCGGGCACGGAGTCACGACCTCGTGCAGCTCGTAGCCGGGGGTCTCCCACGCCGTGGGGAGGAGGTAGTCCATGAAGTTGGACCCAATGCAGTTGCCCTCCTCATCGAAGGTGATGTACTGCATGCTCGCCATCGCATAAGCCTCGGTGAGGCCACCCATGATCTGTCCTTCGACGATCATCGGGTTGATGCGGACGCCGCAATCGTCGACAGCGACGAACTTCAGCACATCCCACACGCCCGTCTCCGGGTCGACCTCGACCTTGCAGACGTACGCCGCGAAGGGCCAGGTGAGATTGGGCGGGTCGTAGTAGGCGTTGTTCTCCAGGCCAGGCTCGAGCCCGTCAGGCACGTTGCTGTAGGCCGCGAGGGCGCAGTCCTGAATGGTGACTCCACGCTCCTGGTTGCCACGGACGTAGAAGCGACCGAGCTCCCACTCGATGTCCTCCTCGGACACCTCGAGCAGGTGCGCGGCGATCTTGCGCGCCTTGGCCCTGATTTTGCGCGCCACCATCGCGACCGCAGCACCAGCCACGGGCGTGGATCGCGAGGCGTAGGTGCCCATGCCGAAGGGGGCCGTGTCGGTGTCGCCCTCCTCGACGACGATGTCCTCTGCCGGGATGCCGAGCTCATGGGCGACGATCTGCGCCCAGGTGGTCTCGTGTCCCTGGCCCTGCGTCTTGGCGCCGGTCCGAAGGATGGCCTTGCCGGTCATGTGCACGCGCAACTCGGCCGAGTCGAACATCTTGATGCCGATGATGTCGTACTCGCGGCTATTGCCGGCCCCGAGAGGCTCCGTCATGGTCGAGATGCCGATGCCGAGGAGCTTGCCGCGCTTGCGCGCCTCCTCCTGCTCCTCCTTGAAGTTGGCGTAGCCGATGGCGTCGAGGGCGATGTCGAGGCACTTCCCATACTGGCCCGAGTCCGTGAGGAAGCCGAACGCCGTGCGGTACGGGAACTGGTCATCCTTGACGAGGTTGATGCGCCGGAACTCAGCCTGATCCATGCCGAGGTCGTTGGCCGCAGCATGCATCATCCGCTCTTGGAAGAACATTGCCTCGGTCACGCGGAAGGAACACCGGTAAGCGACACCACCCGGTGCCTTGTTGGTGTACCAACCTTCGCTCGTGAGGTGCGCCGCAGGCACGTCGTAGGCCGCGAACGTCGAGTGCATGAGGCCGATCTTGAACTTGGTCGGCTGCGCATCGGCGTAGAAGGCCCCGTGGTCGGAGATGGTGTGCATGCGCATTCCGAGGATCTTGCCGTCCTTGCGCAGGGCGAGCTGGCCCTGGAGATACACGTCACGACCGAATCCGGTCGAGATGAGATTGCTCGAGCGGTCCTCGACCCACTTGACCGGATGCTCAGTGAGGATCGATGCCAGGATGGCGATGACGTAGCCCGGGTAGACCGGCACCTTGTTGCCGAAGCCACCACCGAGGTCCGGTGACACGATGCGAATCATGTGCTCGGGAAGTTCGGCGACCATGGCGACAGCCGCACGGATGATGTGCGGTGCCTGGGTCGTCATGTAGACGGTGAGCTTGCCCGTCGCGCGGTCATAGTCCGCAATCGACCCGCATGTCTCCAGGGGCGACGGGTGGGAACGTGGGTAGTGCAGGTCGATCGTGGAGACCACGTCGGCCTCGGCGAATGCACGATCGGTCGACTCCTTGTCGCCGATCTCCCAGTCGAAGATCTTGTTGGAGTCCTGGTTGACCTTGTCGTCGCGCACGAGCGGAGCCTCGGGAGATGCTGCCTGCTCGGGGTTGACGATCGCGGGCAACTGCTCGTACTCCACGACGATCCTGCTGAGAGCATCCTTGGCGATGTAGGGGTCGTCGGCGATGACCGCCGCGACTTCCTGACCCTGGAAGCGCACCTTGTCGGTCGCCATGACCGCCTGCGTGTCGTAGGACAGCGTCGGCATCCAAGCCAGATTGCGAGCGGCAAGTGTTTCGCCGGTCATGACCAGGCGGACACCGGGGACCTCCCAGGCAGCCGTCGTGTCGATCGACTTGATCCGCGCATGGGCGACGGGGCTGCGCAGGATCTCCATGTGCAGCATGCCCGGCAGGACGATGTCGTCGACGTAGTTGCCCTTGCCGCGGATGAAGCGGTTGTCCTCGACACGGCGACGGCTCGCGCCCATACCGCCGATCTTGAGTTCATCGAGTGCCATCAGGACTCCTCACGCATGGTCTCAGCGGCCCACAGCACGGCCTTCACGATGTTTTGATAGCCGGTGCAGCGGCAGATATTGCCGGACAGGGCCCAGCGGACGTCATCCTCGGTGGGGTTCGGATTGCGCTCGAGCAGGGCCTTGGCAGCCAGCATCATGCCGGGAGTGCAGAAGCCGCACTGCAGGCCATGCTCCTCCTTGAAGCCCTCCTGGATGGGGTCGAGTTGCTGTGCCGAGGCCAAGCCCTCGACCGTGGTGACCTCGCGGCCGTCAGCCTGGACGGCGAGCACCGTGCAGCTCTTGGCCGGGCGACCATTGAGCAGCACCGTGCAGGCGCCGCAACCGGTGGTGTCGCACCCAACGTGGGTGCCGGTGAGTTGCAGGCCCTGGCGGATCAGGTGAGCGAGCAACAGTCTCGGCTCGATGTCGAGGGTGCGCTTCTCGCCATTGACCGTGATCGTGACGCGCCTCGTGGGCACGTCCGCGGCCGGTGCGGTGGGGATCTCTTCGTAGAGGCTGGTCATGGTCAGGCCGCCTTCTGCTCGGACTGGGCGATGTGGGTGAGGATGCGGGTGACGAAGGTCTTGACGATCTGCCGCTTGTATGCCGCAGATCCCCGATGATCGGTGCGCGGATCCGAGGCCCCGGCAACGGCGTCTGCCGCGGCCTCGATCGTGGCGGCATCAAGAGTCTTGCCAACAAGGGCTGCCGAGATCTCCGCGTTGGCGTCGATGGTCTTGCCCCCGACTCCCGCGAGAGCACAGCCGGCGCGCTGGACGGTCTCGCCGTTCATGTCGAGCGCTACCGCGACCGATGCCGTCGCGAAGTTGCCGACGCGGCGCTCGAGCTTGAGGTAGCTGCCCTTGCGGGTGCCCTTGGCGGGCGGGATGACCGCCTCGACCGCGACCTCGTTGTACGCGAGGGCGTTGGTGAAGGGGCCCAACACGAAGTCCTTCATGGCGATCTCACGCCGGCCGCTCGGGCCCTGAGCAACGACACGCCCGTCGAGAGCGATCATCGTGGCCGCCCAGTCGCCCTGCGGATCGGCGTGGCACACCGAGCCCACAAAGGTGCCGCGCGTGCGCACGAGCGGGTCGGCAACAAGTGAGGCGGCCGCTGCGAGCGTGGGCTGGGTCTCAGCGATGAGGTCGGAGTACTCCAGGTCCTCATGACGGACCAGAGCACCAATGCGCAACGACCCATCGGGGTCCTGTCGGATGTAGTCGAGCCCGTCGATGTTGTTGATGTCGACGATGCGCTCAGGAGAAGCGAAGCGCAGTTTGAGCATGGGGATGAGGCTCTGGCCACCCGCCAGGACCTTTGCTTCGCCATTGCTGCGATCGAGGATCGCGATTACTTCATTCACCGACGTCGGCGCGTCATACGCGAACCGTGATGGATACATGGATTCCTCTCGCGGGTGTTCTCAGGCCTGACCCTGGTCGCGCACGGCGACAGGGAGGGAGTCGGCATCGGGATCGGGTCGGGGTTCCTGGTGCGGTGGCCACGGGCCCTGCACGGGCTGACCCGCGACTTTGAGGAACTCCGTGAACTGCGGCCAGGCCCAAACAGTCGGGCTCGGGCCCTCCTTGGGCGAATTCTCGATCAGGGCGTACAGGCGCGGATTGCCGCGCTCGTGCCCGGTGGATTCCACGGCCATGCGATGTCCTCTCCCGAGGTGAAGCCAATTCGGGCAAACTACACCCCTGGGGGCAGGGCGCAACCAGGAATCGTGAGGCCGGTCACGAAGTGGCCCCACCGGCCACTCCTGGCGCGGCGGCACGGACACCGGTGAGATCGGTGAAGGGGCTAGTCCGCCCGCTCGTCGAGGATCTCCGCGACGATCGCGACGGCCACTTCCGCGGGCGCCTTCCCGCCCAGCGGCAGCCCCGCCGGGCCATGGACGCGCGAGAGGTCCGTCACCTCCCGATAGGCCAACCAGTCGGCACGTGCCTGCTGCATCGCCGAGGACCCCAGGGCGCCCACATAGCCCGCGTCGCTCTCGAGGGCCGACATCAGGCACCTGCTCGAGGACTCGACGTCATGACCCATGACGACCACGGCGTCCAGCGGCCCCAGGCTCGCGGTGAGGCCGGTGACCATCTCAGGTCGACCTTCCACGACCACCTGCCACCCCAGCAGTCGCCCCTGCGCGGCCAGGGCCTCAGAAAACGGGCCTCCCCCTGCAATCACGAGCCTGGGGATCGGGGCGAAGACCGTGCGCAGCTCGTCGGGGCCGACCACGACCTCAGGACCGGCTGCCCCGGACGCCTCGTCAATCAGGACCGACGCGACCTCGTCGTTATCCATGACCGCCCGGACAGCCACCGGCTGCTGGTCAAGCAGCATGCCCCACACGTCCGCGGGGAGCTGGTCGGCCGGCACGACGAGGAACTCCACGGGCGTGCCCTCCGGAAGGCCGCTCAGGGGGCTCTCGAAGGCGGTGACGGTGTGCCGGACCCGTCGCCCGCGGCTTAACTGGCGCGCCGCGACGTCCGCCAGCACGCCATCGAAGGCGCCACCGGCGAGTTGGCCGAGGCGGCCACCCCCGGGCGTGAAGGCCACGGCGTCGTTCGACGGGGTCGGGGCGATCATCCACGCAACATCTGCCCGCGTGCCCGATCGAGCGCACGCAGACACGCTCAGGGCGACGTCATACATACGCGCGAGTGTATGCGTGGCCGCCGAGTAGTGCCTCACCACGCGCGAGCGGTCAGCTTCATCCCGACCTCGTGCATGCGCTGCATGGCTTCGGCACCGCGATCCTCCCGGGGATCCCAGTTGGCCACAGCGGCGTAGGCCACCGCGTCCTTGTCTGACCAAATGACACCCATGTCCGCGCGCACGCCGACATCCGTGCCGGTCTTTGACCACAGACGGATCGGTCCGTTGACGTGGGCGAGCGGATCAAGGTGAAGCGGGGCCGGGATCATGCTCAGGTCGACACCCGCGGCAAGCCACCCCTCGACGAGTTGAGCCGCACCTTGCGACAGGCCCAGGACAGGAGTGCCGCAACAAGCCACATGGATGCGGCGAGCCACCTCCGCGAGTTCGCGTACCGTGCCCGTCGACAGCCGCGGAGCATCGCCCTCACCGCGCGCATCGCGGACGAAGTCGTGCAGCCCGCTCCCCTCACAGCCCAGGGCACGTGCGCGCGCAGCGCTGGCCTCGAGGCCGACAAGGTCCAGCAGAGTGTTCGTGGCCCAGTTGTCGCTGACGGCCGCCACAAGTAGGGCCACGTCCGCCAACGACAGCTCCGACTGGGCCATGTGCTGCCACAGGCCGGAGTCGGCCACCCGCAGAGCGGGATCGCGCAGGATGGTCGCACCCGGGTCGAGGCGCCCCTCGACGAAGCGCTCGGCGACCTCGCACAGCAGGAAAATCTTGCCGATGCTCGCAGTCGACCGGGCCCGATCGGCATCGACCTCCTCGATCACCCGACCATCGCGATCGAGGGCGCACACGGACCACATGAGAGGCACGGTCACTCCCCCATTCTCGAGGTGGACCGATGCTAGACCCGGGTCACACGCCCTTGGGCCGCAGATATCTCTGCGCGAGGCCGCCGAAGAAATCGAACAGCAGGGCAATGAGCGCGACGAGAGCGGCGCCGACGAAGATCGCCGTCGGCCGATTGAGCTTCAGTCCCGCGTTGATCGTCTCGCCCAGGCCTCCACCGCCGATGAGGAAGGCGAGGGATGCCATGCCGACGTTGATGACGGCAGCGGTCCGGATCCCCGCGATGATCACGGGCACCGCAAGCGGCAGTTCGGTACGCGTCAGGCTTTGAAGGCCGGTCATGCCCATGCCCTTGCCCGCTTCGATGACCGACCGGTCGACCCGTTCCAGGCCCACGATGGTGTTGCGCAGCACCGGCAGCAGCGCGAAGGTTGCCAGCGCGATGATGACCGTTGTCGGACCTGAGCCAAGCCAGACGAAGAAGAGCACGATGAGGCCGTACGCCGGGATCGCCTGGCCCAGGCCCAGGATCGACACGAGGCTGTCCTTGATCCGCGGCACCGACTCGCGCGTAACGATGATCCCGATGGGGACAGCCACGAGGATGACGAGCACCGTGGAGAAGAACGCCAGGTAGAGCTGCTGATACGTCTGCCTCAGCAGTTCGCTCGGCTCGAGGATCCTGCTCGTGGTGTCGTCGATATCGGAGTAGATCCACACCGTCGCGAGCAGGATTGCCAGGATCGCCGCGAAGAACGGCGTCACGATGAGGTCAAGCTGGTCTGACGTCCAGGCCGACAGGCTGCGCCTGGGCCTGCGCGACGGCGTGACTGCGATCGATGTCACGCCGAACCATTCCCATTGCCCGTGTGCAGCAGCAGCGAGGCGAGACCCTCGATGGTGCAGCCACCCAGGTAGCGGCCTCGAGCGTCCACGACCACAGCCATTCCGCTGGACGTGGTGAGCATCGCGGAGAGCGCATCCTGGAGCGTGTCCTCGGGCTGCACCTGGACGGTGATGGGTCGCCCGGCGGACTCGATGGCCCCGGCGGAATTCAACGAGCGCTCGTCGATCCAGCGCAGCGGGTGGTCGCCGTCGTCCAGCAAGACTGCGGTCGAGGACCCCGCGTCGGCCATCGCCTGCAATGCCTGGCCCCGGTGGACAGGGCGCCTCAGCGTCACCATGGGGGCGAGTTCGATATCCCGAACTCTCCGGAGCGTCAGGGTCTTGAGCACGGCGCCTGAGCCGAGGAAGTTCTCGACGAAGTCATCCGCCGGATCGGTGAGGATGACCTCGGGACGATCGATCTGCGCGATCTCCGACCCTTCACGCAAGATGGCGATGCGATCCCCCATCTTGACGGCCTCGTCGATGTCGTGCGTGACGAATACGATGGTCTTGCGAAGTTCGCCCTGCAGACGCAGGAACTCGTTCTGCAGGCGATCGCGGGTAATGGGGTCGATTGCACCGAAAGGCTCGTCCATGAGCAGCACGTCGGGGTCCGCCCCGAGCGCGCGAGCGACTCCCACACGCTGCGCCTGACCTCCGGATAGTTCAGACGGGTAGCGGTCGCGATAGATGGCCGGGTCCATGCCCACGAGTTCGAGGAGCTCGTCGACGCGCTCCTTGATCCGCTTCTTCGGCCAGCGAAGCAGGCGCGGCACGGTGGCGACGTTCTCGGCGATGGTTCGGTGCGGAAAGAGCCCGACCTGCTGGATCACGTAGCCGATACGTCGCCGCAGCGCGTTCGGATCAGCCTTCGTGACGTCCTCTCCCTCGTAGAGGATGGTGCCCGCCGACGGCTCGATCATGCGATTGATCAGACGCAGGGTTGTGCTCTTGCCGCAGCCGGACGGACCCACGAGCACGAGGATTTCGCCGGGGTACACGTCCAGGGTCAGGTCGCGTACAGCCGGTTCCTCCACCCCGCTGTAGCGCTTGGTGACGTGTTCCAGACGAATCAGCGGTTCGAGCGGTGCGGACGTGGTCTCGTTCATGCTGACTTCCCTCGGATTCCGGCAGGGGTGGTGAACCGCCCGAGCAGGAGCAGGGCGATGTCGATGGCGAGGGCGAGCAGGACGGACAGGATGACGCCGGTCCAGATCGCCTCAAGGGAGTTGGGGAGGGGCAGGCGGGCGAGCCCGCTCTTGATGAAGTCGCCGAGCCCGCCACCCGCAACGAGCGTGGCGATCGCGGAGATTCCCACGGTGAGCATGGCGGACACGCGGATGCCCGCGAGCATGATCGGCCAGGCCAGGGGCAATTGCACGTGCCACAGGGTCTGCCGAGGGGTCATCCCCATGCCGCGTGCGGATTCCAGGACGCTGGGATCGACCGAGTCGAGGCCCGAGGTCGTGTTGCGCAGGATCGGCAGGATTGCGTAGAGGAACAGCGCGATAAAGGACGGCACGAATCCGAGCCCCACGAGCGGGATGAAGATCGTGAACAGCGCGAGCGACGGAATCGTGAGGAAGACGGACGCGATCGCCAGCGATAGCTCTTTACTGAAGGGCCGATGGCGTGTCGACACTCCGACCACGACGGCGAGCAGGCCCGCGGCGATGGTCACAGTGACGACGTAGACCATCGTCTCGCCCAGCGCCGTGAAGACAAGGTCGCTTCTCTCGCTGAGGTACTCGAACCAGCTCCTGAGCCCGTCCATGGTGAGGTGTGCGTCAGACAGCACGGAGGGGCGGCGCGAACATGTGTCGCGCCGCCCCTACCGCACTAGCCGGCGATGATCCCCTGTTCGACCAGGTAGGCCTGCGCCACTGCCGAGGGCTCCTCGCCGTCGGCGGAGACCTGGGCGTTGAGCTGAGCCATCTTCTCGTTGCTCAGCGGGGCGAGAATCGCATCGATGATGCCCTGGAAGGACTCGGGCGCTTCATCGAACTTCTCCTTGCGGAACGTCGCCGACACGTTGTAGACGATGTTGACGCCGGGGTCCTCCACGAGGGCGAGGCCCAGCGCCGGGATGCGGCCGTCGGTCGTGAAGACCTCACCGAAGGTGCAATTGTCGTTCGCTGTCTCGGTGTAGATCACGCCCGTGTCGAGAATCTGGGCCTGTCCGCTCGGTAGTTCGATCCCTGTCGCCTCCTCGGTGAGGATGAGGCCGTCCGGGCGCTCGGGGAACTCCGACTCCATGCACACGACGGCGTCCGGATTGTCGCGGACGTACTCCATCATGGTCTGCAGGGTGAAGGGCCCGCCATTGGCCGCGGTCACCGCGGGGCTGGATGCGAAGCCGTAGGTGTTATTGAACGGCGAGCGCCCAATCCACACGATGTTGTTTTTCTCCAGGTCCAACTCGGCGACACCGTTGGTGAGTTCGACCGAGTCGAAGCTGGGATCCTCCTGGCCGAGGTGCACGGTCCAGCCGGTGCCGTTGTACTCCATGTAGACATCGATATCGCCGGATTCCAGTGCCGACCTGGCCACGCTCGTGCCGCCGAGGTTGACCTTGTCATCCACGGTCGCGCCTGCCGCCCCGAAGGCCTGAACCATCATCTGGCCCAGGATCAACTGCTCGTCGAAGTCCTTCGACCCGACGGACACGTTGATGCCCTCGAGTCTGAATTGATCGGTGACGGTGCTGCCCCCGGGTGAACTCGAGGCGCTGGAGTCCCCCGAATCGCTCGACCCACCGCAAGCGGCCAGTACAAGTGCGGATGCGCCGGCTACGGCCATCCACGTCCACGTTCTCCTTGCCACAGTGCTCTCCCATTCGCTTAGGTGCTTACTCATCTCTCACGTGCGCTTTCGCCACAACGTCGGACAGTCGAACCTAACGGCGAATGAGAAGGCACAGGACCACGCCATAGAGGGGGTGTCCCAGCCTGCGAAGCAGTTGCGACAGGGATGAGACATGGACCATCGTCCCTAGACATCAGTGTGACCTGGGTCACCGTGCAAATATCGCGCCCGTGGCGCGCAGAAATGGCTCTGGCTACGCAGCCGAGCCGTCGGTGTGATGGTGCACGAGCCTCCAACTGCCGCCTTCCTTGCGGAAGATGTTGGTGGCTCGGTGGACCAGGTTGACCGGCTGACCATCGATCGTGTGATCGTTGCCGTGCTCGATGCACACGGAGTAGCCGACGTCAGCGCCCTCGAGCATGTGAACATCGGATACCTCGATGGAGCCGCCGAGCACCATCGCTGCCGATGCCTCAAAGGCCTCAACCACGGCATCCCGGCCCGACACGAACCCGCCGAAGGGGCCCCCGTAGGTCACGTCATCCGAGTTGGACCAGACAGCCAGCACCGGACCGGCATCGCCTTCGAGCATGACGTTGAGAGATCGGTAGAGGTCGTCGTGGGCCTCGCCTAGCGTTGCGGACATACATCCTCCTCGAAGAGCACCACACCGATGAGTGCCATGAACAGCACCGTCGGGCTGACAGGATTTGAACCTGCGACCCCTTGACCCCCAGTCAAGTGCGCTACCAAGCTGCGCCACAGCCCG
>Ga0075460_10000393_pt1 | contig 16218 bp, 10 predicted proteins | sample DEB08_DNA_3_FD_77580 | JGI IMG/M metagenome (GOLD analysis project Ga0075460, IMG submission 77580) | Aqueous microbial communities from the Delaware River and Bay under freshwater to marine salinity gradient to study organic matter... | ecosystem: Environmental > Aquatic > Marine > Coastal ...
AGTTTGGTCATATCGGCATCGAGTGGGACCTTAATTCCAGGCCCAGGTATTCGTTGGAGGGCAACTCCGAGGGTTCGAGCATCTTGTAAAAAGACACCAGATGCACTTGAATGTCGGTGTTCTAATCGATTTCTCATCCACCGTTGATAGCCATCGAGAGATTGAGTTAATGAATTTATGATCTTCGCTTTCCGTTCAATACTTTCCGCAGAGTCTCCTTCGGTTGGAAAGCATCTCAATGCGATTCGCAACATTCTGTCAACACGAAGGTCTCTTGGAACCAAGCCCACTTGTTTCGCCAAGTTTCTCCTTGCATAATCAAGCCCACCAACTCCTTCTCGAATAGCATCTTGTGATTTTTTCAATCCTAAGGCACCACAGAAATACCCAATCATTTGAGAAAGTTCATCGGTGTGTTTTTCTTTTTGAGGGGAGAGTTCTTTAACCGAAATAGCCACCTTTACTTCTTCGATAGGTTCTGTTTTTTCTTCAATCATTGGCTGATCTTTGGGAGGAATTAGTGCAGATTCAACACGCACTACATCTACATCGTCGATTGAGGTTTGGGTTGAATGTTCATCTTCAACAAGAGCGAGAGCTTCAAAATCTTCTGATTCAATGAAAGGCTCCATTGCTTCAAGCATTGCCTCATGAGCATCATCGAGCGTAGTTGAATCAATGGGAATCATGGTCTTTTGGGGAGAATCAAGGGGCATGAGCATTGGCAACAACGCTTTTGGAGCCCACAAATGGAGAGTAAAATGCTCATCCTCTACCTGCTTTTTTGAAAGATGTTGAATTAGCATTGGGATTTCATCGTTCAATGATTTGAGTTCAAGTGGATTTCTCAAACGTTGAGAGATATCAATTGCAAGGGCTACATCCCTGTTCCATGGAAGACGTAGCAAACGTTTTCTTAATTGATTAAAAGAATCCAACTGCTTCTGACACCCATATAGCATCGTTGCTATTTCAACTGAGTTTTCGTCCGACAGACTTGGAAATTGACTTGTATCCCAACCTTGACTTCCCAATTTTTTGATTGTTTGTTCAACATACAAAACCATTCTTTTTGACTGGCTATGTTTTGAAAGAAGATGTTTTCTTTTGGCTTGGTGTTGTGCTATAGCGCGTTCATAATCCGCTAAGGCCATCGAAGCCATTTTTGTTCGAACATCAATTTCGAGTCCCTTTGCATCTTCATCTAAGAGCGCTCTGTGGCGTTTATTTCGCTTTTCTTTCCATGCAATAAAATCTTCAACCTCGGTAAGCAATTCTGGATGAATAAAATCATATTTTAGCCGATGTAGCATTTCATCTCGTTGAGTTAAACCATCATATGAAACATCGATCTCAAGAAGAGTGTCGATAAGTGAACAAGCGTATTGCAACATTTCTTGATATTGTTTGAACTCAGATAATGCTTCGATTGAATTATCTATGAATTTTGCTTTCCATTCGCCCATTTCAATACCATATCGTTCGAATGATTCAATCATCTGGAGGCCATCAATTTCTGTTTGTTTTCGACGAAGGTCAAGCATCTCCAAATGCTCTTTGAACTCGGAATTTTTTCCTATATCCCCGATAAATTGTGAACTAAATCGTTCATGGTCTGGAAATATTTTGATGATGTTTTGCCATTGTTCGATGAGATAAATATGCAAATTATATTCATCAATCTGAACACTCATTTCTTCTTCCCATCGGCGCAGGTCTTTTGGTTTCAAAGGACTCGATGATTCAAATTCTATACCTTGACGCTGTAATGTAAATTTCAAATCGTTTGCTTGCTGAAGTTTTTCTTCTAATCCAAATAACACATCTTGGATTTGTACTCTTAATCGAGTAAGGAGTTGCACATCATTTGGTGAGTTACATCGAGACAAATCTTCAAGAAACGAGTTGTATGTTGCAAGGTCAAAATCTTTCACAGGAGTGAGAATTGATATTTTGACTCGCTCTTTTTCGTCTAAAAATTCCTGAAACTTAGCGATGGCGTCAAAACTTTCGACTAATCCCAAACCTTGAATTTTAGTAATATCTAAACCTTGATTGGCGAGGTATCGACACATATCATTGATTGATGAACGTTGTTTTTCTTCTTGGAGTTCAAGTTCTTTCAACCTCTCTTCAATGAGATGATAATTCTCGCTCGAATTGAACAAATGCCCAATGTTTTCCAAAGAGGGATAACTCGATGGGTCGAGTTGAGAGCACCGTTCTGAAATCAAAATCCACCTTTCCATACCTCTTTCGTCCATCCAATGATGAAGATGTTTGCTGAATTTAGGTTCGAATCGATATGATGTTTGCATGAATCGGTCGAGCTCATTTGACAATTCTTGTTCAAGAAGTGGATTTCTTGATTGTTCAGCAATTTCTGTAATGATTTCTTCATTGCTGTAAAAATGAAGCACGATGCAATGTAGACGAAATTGTAATGTTTTCGCTCTACCCAAGACATTCTTGAGAATATCAAATCGATGTATTCGATTTGAAGGAGTAGAAAATACAAATTCTTTGCATGCTTCGTAATCGAACTCATCACCAACGATAAGCTTGATTTCATCTTCAAGGAAAGCAAAAGCCCCCTCTTTAGAATCTTCTCCCACACAAAGGTATGATGTCTGTTAGGCTTTGAATGTGAGCATTGATTTAGACTTAGATTTGTCATTTACTCCTCCTCCGTTTTTCGTGAAATCAAAAAGGTATCAAAATGAGACGATTCGGCTCAAAAGAGCCGTGAAGCATAAAGGCAAAAAGAACAGGTCAAGTTCTATGAGTGCATTAATTATCGGTTCAGTGTTCTTTTCAGGCTGTGTCATTGGCGGTTTTGGATTGTGGATGAAAAAGGTGCAAAACTCGATTGAACATCTAGTTGAGCAGAATGTTGTATTGAAGGAATCCCAATCCTCTCATTTTCAATACCTCAACACCCTTTCATCCGATACGAAACTTCACCTAGAGGAAGTAACTTCAATCATTGCAACATATTTGGAAATTCATCCGCATGTCGATGCATCGATGAAGACACATGCATTTTTGCTTCATTACGAACACACTTCAACAATTTCTCCAAGTGTAGATGAATGTCTTACAGTACTCGACTCAGCACTTGGGCCTTGTTCGACAGATGCTGCAAATGCAAATCTGTCGGAACTTCATCAATCGTTTGTTTTGCGTTTGCTCAGTGTATTTGACCGAAATTCAATTTCAGCCGAAGGTCTACAACTCGATGGGCATCTCGCTCACAAACTCGGCGTCGCATCCATGGCCGTAAAGCGATACGATTGGGCTGAACACGCCCTTGGAATTGCCTATCGATTAAGCCCAGGTCACGAAGGCATCCTTCGTCATTTGTACGATATTTCATGTCTTCGAGGTGACGAAGATCTTCAAAGGCACTGGTTGGAATCGCTGATGAAAGTCAGTCCAGACCAGCCTGATTTGCTTCGTGCACATGCACACCTGCTCGTAGCGATGGGTGATAATGAAGCAGAACGAACCGTGCGCAGACTCGAAGCCTTGGGCGTTGATACACCCGCAGACAAATCCCTTCTTTCAGGTCTACGAGCGAGAGCCGGAGCCCGTTCCGAGGCGCTTGATGCCATTGAAAAAGCACTGGAACAAGACCCGAGTCGTGCAAACGACTGGCTCCAATATGGGCGATTACTCCAAGAAGAAGGCGAACTCTTGGCGGCCATCGAAGCAACTGAAGAATGTCTCAAAATTAATCGGCAACACGGTGAGGCTTGGGCATTACTCGCTCACATGCTTTCTGATGACTCAAAACGTCACCAAGAGGCACTCAAGGCAGCGACGCATGCAGTTGCTCTTGATGCGGGCGGGGTCGACACAATATTCTTGAAAACCGAACTTCTTGAGGTTCAAGGCGACCTTGTTGCCGCTGAAGAAAACCTCCTCAAGAACCTCAAGAAAACCCCACAAGATGGGGAACTACGTGCGAGAATCGCTGACCGATTCCTCAAGGCGCATCGTATCGAAGAAGCCCAAGAATTGGTGGATGCAACACCCTCAAATATCGACCATCCGTTGTTGCATACTGTTGAAGGACGATTGCATTTAGCGAAGGCGGACAGGTTACGAGATGGCACCGGCACGACCGATAAGCGACTTCTTCAAGATGCGAAGAAATCATTCGAAGACGCCTTGAACATTCACCGTGAACTCGGGGTGGCATGGCTTGGCTTAGGACGAACTCAACGGTTACTCAAAGACCTTGAAGTTGCAGCGGAATCACTTGATAGAGCGAGGCGATTATTGCCGGAAAATGACCAAAATGTAGCAGCAGAATCGGCCTTACTTTCACTTGATAACGGCGATATTTCGCGGGCTAGCCAATTCATTGATGCAGCGGATGTCCAAGGTCAGACTCCGATGATTTCGTATGTGCGTGGCAACATCGCAGGACGGATGGGCCAACTTGAACTTGCACATACATTTTACACACAAGCCCTTGATGATGACCCCTCTCATATCCGTGCTCGTCTCAATCGTGCCATGGTTCTCATCGCATTGAACGAAGGTCAATCAGCGGTTGACGATTGTGTACGACTTTTATCATTGGCACCTAACTTCACCCTTGCAAGACTTCGAAAGGGTGAAGCACATATGCTCAATGCAGAATGGAAACTCGCGCTCAATGATTTCAAGATGGTTCTCGAAGTCTCACCACAGCATGCAGTAGCCCTCACAAAACTTGGTGCATCGTACATGGCACTTCAACGTCCTGAACGTGCAGAATCGCCGCTTAACGAAGCGCTTCGGATTGATCCAAATTATGCAGATGCGTGGCATCAGCGTGGATTGTTGTATCTCGAATGGGGTAAGAATGACAATGCCCTGTCCGACTTTGAGGCCGCAATTCGTACCCACCCAGGTCACCTTGACGCCCACCTTCACATTGCGGCATTGTATCACGAACAAGGGCAATTTGATGAAGCTGCAGTGGGTTGGAAAAATGTCTTGTTACTTGACCCAGACCATATGGTGGCGAAGACCCGTCTTGCTGAATGCGAGGCCAAATTGATGGTTTAACCCCATAGCAATCAATACAAGCAATTTTGAATTCAATCAAACTGGTTGAACCATGTCTCTTGAAGTTGGACAACAAGCCCCAAATTTCGAATTATCCAACGCCAACCCTTCGTTTGGTGAAACAATCATGACCTTTGCTAAGGTCAAAAAAGAAAATGGCACCATTATCGTCTTTGAATGCAATCATTGCCCGTATGTTGTTGCAAGCATTTCACGAATGAACGCGATGGCTGATTTTTGTGCTCACAAGAACATCGGTTTTGCTGGAATTAACTCAAACGATCCAATCGTGTACGAAAACGATTCATTTGAACACATGGTAAAAAGAGCAGAAAAAGGGATGCCATACCCATACTTACACGATGAAACCCAAGAGGTCGCCCACGCCTATGACGCTAAACGAACGCCAGAATTTTTCCTTTTTGATGCAGAGGATACACTGGTTTACCGTGGCCGAATGGATGACAATCCCAAAAATCCCCAAGAAACCACAACCTCAGAATTAATGGACGCCGTCAATGCACTATTGGAAGGAAACGAACCCGCAGTCCAATTTACAGAATCAATTGGTTGTTCGGTCAAATGGAAAGTTTGAGGAATTGTATTGTCGTCTTGCCGTCGCCAATGTGATTGGGATGAACACATGGTCTGTCGCTCATGCGGTATCGATTACTCACCACCCAAGAAACTCCGTCCTTTTCATCTCGCATTTCCAGTCGATGACATGGAGAAGACAATCGAATTTTATTGTGAAGTGTTTGGATGTACCAAAGGCAGGTCAAAAGAAGAATCGTGCGTGTTCAATTTCTTTGGCCATCAAATCGTTGCGCATAAAGTGGATTCAATGCCAAACTATGAAACCAATGATGTGGATGGAAAACCTGTACCGGCCATGCACTTTGGTCTTGTTCTTTCGTGGAACGATTGGCACCAATTGAAGGCCAAGTTAGAATCCAACGATGTCGAGTTTTACATTCCACCTTATACACGTTATAAAGGAAAGCCAGGAGAACAAGCAACAATGTTTGTCGTCGACCCATCTGGCAATCATCTTGAGTTCAAATCGTTTAGAGATGACGGTGGAATTTTTGACTCAAAATGGTAAACTCAGTACTGTTCTAGGACCAATTCAGTGGTTGTACTAACGATGTCCGTTGGTGCAGTGAGCCACATTTTATCCAATAAGGCACGAAGTGACATCGTGTCATCAACGTGAACCAAAGCAATCAAATCAGCATCACCAGAGACCTCGTACACGATTTCAATTCCCTCCCAGCCAGATATTTCAGAACCAAATGAACCGATTTCAGCACCAGGAGCTGCTTTAATCCGTACAAGGGCTGTAAGTCCAATGCCTCCTTCTCGGATAGTGTAACGACGAATGGTTCCATCTTCTTCCATCGCTCGAATGTGTGTTCGAACTGTTCGTTCGCTCACATCGACCTTCTTTGCAAGGTCAACATATGATATTCTTCCGTTCTTTCTGAGTTCAGCAAGTATGGCCCGGTCAACACCTGTGATTCTTGGCATGCGGTAAGATGGAAACACATCCTATTTAAAACCCCGATTTCTTGTAGAAAACGTCCGAAAAATAAGAATTTAATGATGAAAATTGGTAAATTTCCGTAGTTAATAAGAACTCAAGTGCACCTTTCATCACTGCACAGCGGTCATTAAAATCAACAAAATTCGCTGAAATGATTGATTTCAAACCCAATTCAAAACAACAATCTTGGGTTTGTTTGAAATTGTCTCGCATTGTCGGTAGGACAAGGGGAGCATATGTCAGGTACAATATCGGGGCTCGATGGCAGAATGGTTCTTGACAGTAGAGGCATACCCACCATCGAAGTGGACTGTTATGTCGATGGTGTATTGCTTGGTAGGGCTATGGTGCCATCTGGAGCATCAACTGGTGCATATGAAGCACTGGAATTAAGAGATGGTGTGTCGGATGAATATTTTGGTAAAGGCGTGGATAATGCTATTGCAAATATCAATGAGCGCATCGAAGAACACCTTGTTGGTCTTCCAGTTGATGAACAACGACTTATCGATGAAGTAATGATCGAACTTGATGGTACCCCGAACAAATCCGAACTCGGTGCTAATGCGATTCTTGGAGTTTCACTCTCATGTTTACATGCAGGTGCAGCCTTCCATCAACTGCCATTGTGGAAGTATGTTGGTGGCGTATCAGGAGGGTTGATGCCGGTTCCAATGCTCAACATTCTCAACGGTGGAGCTCACGCACATTCGAATGTAGACATCCAAGAATTCATGATTATGCCTCACGGATTCGATTCATTCCCCGAAGCCCTTAGGGCAGGCGTAGAGACATATCACGCCCTCAAATCTGAGTTGAAAAAAGACGGCATCCTTGGGGGTATTGGTGACGAAGGGGGGTTTGCACCGAATTTGGATGCCAACGAAGACGGTCTCAAATACATGGTAAGGGCCATTGAATCTGCAGGCTATTCAATAGATGAAATCGGCATTGCCCTCGATGTGGCAGCGACTGAATTTCATAACGATGGAATCTACAAATTCGATGGCAAAGATTGTTCCAGCCAAGATATGGCCGACATCTATGGCTCATGGCTTGACCAATACCCAATCGTGTCGATTGAAGATGGTTTTAGCGAAGATGATTGGCAAGGTTGGGCAGCGTTCACAAGAACCTATGGTAAACGAGTTCAAGCGGTGGGCGACGACCTTTTCGTGACCCAATCTGAGCGGTTAGCCCAAGGTATCGAAATTCAAGCCGCCAATGCAATGCTCGTCAAGGTTAACCAAGTCGGTACCGTCACTGAAACACTTGAGGCTATGGATTTAGCAACATCACATGGTTTCCGAAATGTGATTTCGCATCGTAGTGGTGAGACTGAAGATGTGACTATCGCTGACCTCGCAGTTGGAACTCGTGCTGGTCAAATCAAAACAGGTGCGCCAGCACGTTCTGACCGGGTTGCAAAATACAACCAACTCCTTCGAATTTCTGAAGATGTTCATGAATTTCGTTCCCCATTTCATTGAAGTCGATAACCCAAAGAACACAGGAGTAGATCAGATGACAACTTCATCCTTGGATGAATATTTTGAAGGGTTGCAACGTCGAAAAAAAGTCATGATTGCGTTGCGCGAGATACTCAATTCAAATGGTTTGACCGAGGCAAAAAAATGGAACAAACCATGTTATACTTTTGATGGAAAAAACATTGCTATGCTGTATGATTTCAAGGACCATTGCGGTCTTGGATTTTTCAAAGGCGTATTGCTCAAAGACCACGAAAACGTTCTTCAAATTCCGGGAGAATTTTCAAGGCAAAGCCGCTACTTCAAATTCGATGAACTAACAGAAGTTGAATCTCAAATTGATTTAATCATTGATTTTATTCAACAGGCCATTGAGGTTGAGAAATCAGGTGCAGAAATTCCTCAACACGAAACGGACGAGATTGAATTCCCGTCAATTCTTCTTCAGATGTTTCATGAAAACCAATCATTGCAACAATCGTTTGAACAACTCACAAAAGGAAGGCAGCGCGGATATTTAATCCATTTCACCTCAACAAAGAACGAAATGATTGCACGTGGTCGAATCGAAAAATGTACTGAAAGAATTATGCAAGGCAAAGGTTTACATGATTGCATCTGTGGATTCTCAAACCGATTTCCACGTTGTGATGGTTCGCATAAGTATCATTTAACCGATGAATAAAGATGATGTCTGCGAATAAATTCCACGACGCAATCATCCACAACATGAGGAACATCGTTGAGGTTTAACCATTCCAAGACAAAATCATCTGCTGCACCCGGTTGCAACCAGATGAACGGAAACGGTTTATTCAACAAACGTGCCTCAAATGACCTGAGTTGGGCCATTGTTTGCTGCGGAGACAAGAAAAACACAACAACGGATACCGAAGTTGGTTCAATAGTCGAAACGATGTTGTTTGAAAGAATATTTCCTTTATCATTTGGATGGACAGGAATCAAAGTCCAACCTCGTCCGTTTAAGTCATGGAACAAACGATGTGCAGGTTTTTGCTCGTTTAGTCCAGCACCTAAAATGGCTAAGGTTTTGGTATGTTCAAGCATGTTCCGCAATCCAAGATGTGGTTCACGCAACACAATTCTACGAACCTCCATTTCTTTTTCAATAGATGTATAGACTCATCGGCTTTGAACACGAGTATAAAAATAAGTCAAACGATGAATTATCATGTCTCAACACGTTCTTATCGTTGGTGGAAGCAGTGATATCGGCCTTCGCGTGGCTGAAAATTTGCTGCATAAAGGTCACAGCGTAACCATTTTTGCCCGAGATGAATCAAGATTAGAGCACATCAAAACCCGAGGAGCCACTATTGTCTTAGGTGATGCAAGAGAGACCGATGACTTTGCTCGCCTCCTCGAACACATCGGGGATGCAGTTGTTGATGGCGTTGTGCATTGTGTTGGTTCGATCGTTCTCCGTCCTCCGCATGCGATGAAAAAAACAGATTTTACTGAAGTCATTGAAACAAATCTCACAACCGCCTTTCTGACCTTGTCGATGATTGGTAAAAAAATGTTGAAGGCCGGCCATGGAAGAATGGTGTACATTTCGAGTGTGGCTGGTAGTTATGGTCTTACAAATCATGAAGCAATCTCTGCTGCGAAAGGCGGATTAGAAGCCATGGTGCGTTCAGCTGCATCCACTTATGCTCAACGCGGAATTCGAGTCAATGCTGTTGCTCCAGGCCTAACAAAGACCCGACTTTCTGAGCCACTTCGTCGTTCTGAGGCGGTTCAAGAAGCGTCCATTTCACTGATTCCAACCAAGGCCATGAACGAAATTTCTGATGTTTCTTCAACCATTGAATGGCTACTACTCGACGCCCCAGATACGCTGACTGGCGAAATCATTCATATCGACGGTGGTATGTCAAAGGTAAGAGGCTGAGTAATGAAAGTAGCAATTGTAGGGGCTGGCCTCGCTGGACTTGCCACAGCTCTTGCTTTTGAGCAGGCTGGTTATGAAGTTCACATCTTTGAATCTTCAAACGACATAGGTGGGCGGATGAAGACTATAATGGATGATAGCCACCCTATCGATGTTGGTTTTCACGTCCTTCACACTGCATATCCTTCGGTTCATAGATGGCTTGACCTGGCCAAACTTCGGCCAAAACCAATGGCAAAATGCTCGTTATTTTTTGACAAATCAAATCAAACAACCGAGCGACTTGGTGATGGCCTAGCCTCACCCTCTCATCTTCTCCCAACGCTTCGAGCAATTGGTTTTGGAGATAGTTTACGATTGCTACGATGGCGTCTTTCGACTCGAAAGAACAATCTCGACAAGAGAAAAGATGAGGTACAACATTCGATTAATAAACTCCTGTCCTCACAAGGATTCTCGAAAAAAACTGAACGTTACTTACGCATATTATTTACTGGAATTACACTTGACCCCGATCTCTCAGATAATGCCGGCTTTGCTCATTTTACATGGTCTGCAATGTCACACGGCTCAATGGTGCTTTTGAAAGATGGAATTCAATCCATTCCTCAACAACTTAGAGAGCGACTCAACCACACAACGATTCATTTTAACGAACCAATTCTTCGAATTGAAGAAACGGCGCTGTTCACTCAATCTCAAACATTTGTTGCCGACATGGTGATTCTTGCAACACCTCAACACATCTCTCATTCTTTCTTCCAAGGCACGCCAGTTCGAGGTTCAATGCGAACAACCAAAATGTTCTGCTTCCTTTCGAACGCAGCACCTTACACCCTTCCTGCCCTCATGCTATCGTCAACATGGCAAAAAAATCAACGTTCAATTTTGCATGTGAATATCCCCACACTTTTGCACCCCCGGTCTGATGGAAAACAAATGATTTGTGCAACCGTTATTGGTGAAGATACAAAACATTGCGATGAACATTCGGTTCAATCCGAACTCGTTGAGTGGTTTGGAGATGAGGCTAAACAATGGGATTTTTTGCGTATGACAGAAGTTGTGGATGCTCTACCTTCTTCACAACCAGAAAAAATAGCATTAAATCCAAGTAAAAATGTGTATGTCGTTGGCGACCATTGTATTCATGGCTCAGTTCAGGGAACGCTTGAAAGTGTTGAACGATGCCTCGAAGCCGTTGGGATACCGTTGCCGAGGTGATGAGATGGGATGGGAAAAAGCAATTGAATCAAGAAAAATAAAACCAGGAAAAAAGAAAATGGTTTCTGTGAAGAAACACCTCATTTTGATTGGACGAAATGCCGACACTACGCTTTTTGCTACCGAAGCACTATGTCGCCACATGCGATGGCCGTTGGCATGGGGTGCAAAAGTGGAAGATGGATGCATAAGGTGCCCATTGCATCAAACGACTCACTCCATAGAAGACGGCTCGCTCAAAGAGTGGTCGCCTTTTCCTCTGTTTCCCCCATACGGGAAACTTGTGGGCAAATTATCAAGGCAGAAAGACCTCAAAATTTTCGAAGTCAAAGAGGATGAAAATTCCATTTTTATTCTAATATAAAGGCATCCCCGATATTATATTCATATAGAGCAGCACCTCATTTTTTAAAATCCGAAGAATGACGGGAACCCGTTGCGATTAAGTATGAAGAATGCTACGGATTTTTGGAATTAGGTGTACTACATGTCGAAAAAATCAACTTCAATCGGACTCATAATGATAATGTTGCTCTCAAGCCTTTCAGGTTTACTAATCGCTACGACTTCTGTGGTAGCGAGTACAGTGGTCATCACCGATGCTATCCACGTAACCAATGGAGGGGCATCCTCGGATACCCAAACCGCAGTTGCAGCAGATAGCGAAGGAAACGTTCACCTCGTGTGGGCACGAAACAATCAGCATCTGTATTACACCATGCTTTCTCCTCGAGGAGAAGTGCTTATCGACGCAACACAAATCACCAATTCCGGTCTTCACAAAGTTGCACACCCAGACATGGTCATTGATGAAAACGACAGAATCCACATCGTATGGGCTGACAAAATTGGCCAACATTCCATCATGTACACCGCACTTTCACCCTGGGCCGCACCGATGGACGGTTCAGCAAGTGACGATGGTACCATCACCTCAATCGACGATACCATCATTTCTCGTCGGGCACAAAACCGAGACTGGCCAGCCATCGATGTTGACAGTCAAGGCAACATACACATCGTTTGGCAAGATGAATTTGATGACTTAAACAGATTTTTCAACCAACCGCAAATCTACTACACCATGATTACACCAGACATTAATTCAGGTGCAATTTTAACCCTCTTTGATGATACACTCCTTACACCTATTATCGGTCACAAAGGGCACCCAGATATCGTCATCGATGCAAATGACTACGTTCAAATCGCATGGGATGACACACGTGGTGGTAAAGTCGAACTTGTTTTCGTGGTCGATACTTCTGGTTCCATGTACTCAGAATGGGCTGATGTTTGTACCGTTATTTACGGTGGAAACTTCGCTTCTGGTGGTTACTTCCAAGGCCTCAAGCCTATGCTCGCACAGGCGAACATGACCGTGTTTGAAACAATTTACGGTCTTGGAAATACTCTTCCTGGTGCTGCAAGCTCCGGAAACTGTCAAGCTTACTACAAGAACGGACAAGGCCCACGAACAACACCACTTGACGATAATGACGATTCTGGTGGACTCCGAAAACTCCCTCAAACCATCTACAACGGAAACACCTATTCGGGGTATTCTGGTGAAGATTGGGGTCCGGGCTCCAACTGGGCATGTCTATCTTGGAAAGACGCTGCAGGAAACGTTCCGGGAAACCCACCAAGTACCGATGATCACAAGTGGAACCCGAATGCAACAAAGATTGTTATTCCAGTATCCGATGAAGGTCCAAAAGATGGTGACCCAGCCCAACAGGCTGATGATATCTCCGCAATTCAAGAAGCTCACGACAACTGTATCCTTGCAGGTGTTATTCCAGTCGGTCTTTACGGCCAATCCTATGGTGGAGCAGGAAACGTACAATCTCACTTCCTCGATTTGGTTAAGTGTCCAAATGGCGTTGTCTCCACTGGTGGACGAAACTGCCCTGGATCAACCCTTGCCAGCACCGATGCTGGCGGTACAGCATATGAATTCCCATCAGGAACTGGAGGTGCTAACTCAATGGCACTTCTCGTTGAAGCGATGGTGTATATTTCCACAAACAACTCTCGTGAGATTTACATGACAGTTCTCGACCCGTACGCTAAGATGAACAACGACCCAACATGGACACCAGGTGCACCAGGTCACCTCTCAAGCGGCGGTACATACACTGAAGATACCGGTGCAGGCGCCGATGGCCACCTCGTTGTTGTCAATGATACACGTATCACTATTGATGACGCATATTCCTTCCACCCTTCCATTGGCGTGGACATGCAAGGTAACACCCACATCGCTTGGATGGATGGCAGAGACTATGGATTTGAAAAAGAAGTCAATTACGAAACATACTACACCAAACTCCGACTTCAAGGTGCAGGTGCTTGGGATGGAGCCGATCAAGGGCTTTCAACGTACGCTATCAAGAAAATTGATGACACACCAATATCAACCGTTGAAGGAAAGAATGGCCTACCTCCAGGTAGAGCATACGGTGGTAACTCAGTGTTCCCATCACTCTTGACCGACGACCAGAACAACATCCACATTGCATGGGTTGATTCAGGAAATGCATCTGCAGACGAAGAGATTCTCTATGTTCGCCTCAACGCCACCGACTTGACCGGTCCTGGCCTTACCGCTCTTGACCCATGGGAAGCAATCCCAGTAACAAAGTGGCAATCCAACAAACTCGGTCCTAACTCAGGACGACAGCCAAGTATTGGTATGCCACCTGCATTTGCGAACGATCTTGGAAGTGGTGCTCACATCGCTTGGTCCGATACAAATAAGTGTAGTTCTGAGAACAACAACAACCGATTTACTATTTGCTACTCACACGTCCTTACTGGACAAGTCGATGTAGCCTTTGACATTGGCGAGACATTCTATCACGTCATTGAGCCTGGTGAGCAAACCATCTACAACCTCACGATGAACAACTCTACGCCTGGTCCTAAGGACCTCGTTGCCGATACTTACATGCTCAACATTTCTGGTGTTCCTCAAAACTGGACAGCAACACTTTACTTCTCCAACAACCACACAGCCATCTTTGATGATACACCAATCTTCCTTGAAGGTGGAGAAGACATTCGATTCTACATGAGAGTTCGTGCACCGTCGATTTACCAAGCCAACGGAGATGAATTAGCCAATATTGTTGTGACGGCCAAATCAACAAAGGACCCTGCAATTCAAAATGAACTGAATACGCTCACGTTGATGGACGTTGTGCACGGCATCAATTTGGATACTTCGCACAGCATGGTCGATGTTGAACAAGGCGATCAGGCGATTTTCTCCATTACCATTACCAACACAGGAAACGTACATGACGCATTCGTATTTTGGGACCCTGCAACGCTTGAAGGGCAACAGGAATGGTTGCTTCCATTTGGTTGGCAAGTTCAATTCCCAATTCGAGTTGAGCTTGACCCAGGTCAATCAGTAGTCAAAAACCTCATTGTTAGCGTTCCAACATCCGAAGACCCCGGAGCTTTCGTTCTCTATGTGAAAGGATGGTCTGAGGGCGAACCTATCAAATCGGTTGAGAAAGGAACATACGATGTTCTTGAATTGGGCGTCTTCGTTTCGATTCGTTCAACTGGAAACATTGTATTCAATATCGATGACCAGACTGAACAGGTACTTCCTGCTACGATGATTGAATTGACAAGACCAGCAAGTCAACAAAACTCCTGTGCAACATACAAGATTGATGTCACCAAGAACTTTGATTCAGGCAACCTTGTGTTCACAACACCGGGTGCTCCAGAAACACGTCCTGATGGCATTGCGCTCGAAGCTTGGCGACAAGAGCAATGGACTGTTGATATTGAATTCGATGTCGATCATCCAAGTCCGACCTTGGGCGTCCCACTACCGTGGACTATCCCAGGTGGCGAAGAATTCGTCATGAACGAAGTCAGAGTGAATGTTTGTGCACCAATGAACGCAACAGCAGGACTTGGACCAGCGATCACTCTGAAGGCTCATCTTGAAGGATATCCACGAATTTCAGCATCTAAGATTCTTTCAACATCCGTGGTTCACGTGTTTGACTTGGATGCTGGAATTGACCCAGAGGTTGGAACAAACATCAACGTCAATCCAGGTGAAAAAATTACACTCCCAATCTCAGTGAAGAACGATGGAAACGGCCCTGACCGATTTGACTTCCGTCTTGCTCGCGTTACTGATGCTTTCGGCGTCGATGTGATTTGGGATGTCGACATCCCTCGTGCCTCATTGATGGAACTTTCAGCGGGAACATACCAAGAGTTTGATGTTCTGATGAACGTTCCTAATCAAGTGAAGGCTGGCGAATACACCGTTGTTTTGCAAGCATTTTCCGAAGAACCGTACCCAGATGCAAGCGGTAGGGAAACACGGCTACGTGATACCATTGAACTCAAGGTAACGGTCAACGAATTCCATGATATGCAAATTTCAATGGACTCAAGTATTGACAATCCAGTGAAAACCTCCGCACCAGGAAAGATTGTGTCCTTTACACTCAATGTGACCAACAACGGAAACGTGCCAGATGTACCAACTTTGAACAACCACTCAGCAACGGTCACAGGAGACGACCTCATTTGGAATACGATGCCAGGTATGTTCACTTTGACAGACTGGTATGTTGTTTGGAAGATTGTCAAACAAACAGGAACTGACGCAACAGAAGTTCAAGAGTGTGTTGAAGTGGAAGCAACAGCATCGGCATTCCCCGAAGACCAATGTGTCAAAATGAAGGTTGCAGGCGAGTGGGAATACCGATTGCCAGAAATGGCACCTTACGAAACCATTTCAGTGGTCGCAGAGGTGCACATCGCTCCATCAGCTGCATTGAACACTCGACAAATTGGTCTCAAAGTTGTCTCGATGTATGGAGATATGGATAACGACGGTGACCATGATGACTCTCCGGAGTGGGATGGAGAAAATCTCGACACCAACGAATTCATTGTAACCCTTAGACTCAGAGCACCAAACCTCGTCGTTCGGG
>Ga0075460_10000394_pt1 | contig 16201 bp, 18 predicted proteins | sample DEB08_DNA_3_FD_77580 | JGI IMG/M metagenome (GOLD analysis project Ga0075460, IMG submission 77580) | Aqueous microbial communities from the Delaware River and Bay under freshwater to marine salinity gradient to study organic matter... | ecosystem: Environmental > Aquatic > Marine > Coastal ...
AAAGAAAGTTTTTATATTTTACTGATTCAAATCTAATCATACAAGTTCCATAGTTTGTGCCTCGGTCATCAAGTCACGTAACTCTGTTTTAATTTTATCTTTGTCCAACTCTGTCTCAATCCCATCAACGTAGGTTTCCATAATCGTATGTGTATCATCAAATTGGATACCATCATCGGATACGTTTTCACCACTAAATTCAACAAACGATTCTGCAATCTTTAACTCGTGTATCGGCTGTGATTGAATCCGATCAATAAATCGGTCGAATAAGAATGAATCACTCTTATTCACAACTACAACCTTGACAAATCTATTTGCAAATTTAGTCACGTCATAGTTATTATAATCCATTTTGCTGTCGTCGTAAACAACTTTTTCAAATAAAGTGTATGGATTATGAATGGGTGTGAGTTCTCGGGTATCAGTATCAAAGACATGGAAATATTTCGGATCGCCAGCATCGGACCAAAAATATTCCATCTGTGAACCAAGATAGTAAATATTATCTTTCTGTGACCGTGTGTGGTAATGTCCAGATAATACCATTTCAAACTTAGAGAAAAGTTTATGGTCCATACCCTCGGTTGATTTAACACCTTTCATTAAATCGAAACCACTAAGTTCTAGGTGTGCACCAAGAATATCTGCTTCACAGTTACGGATAAAATCCATAGACCTATCATAATTGTCTGGAGCAATCCAGGGTAGTAAAGCAATCTTACACGTACCGTATTCCATAACCGTGGGGTCCATGACAATATGAACCTCATTCATATAATGACCTAGTAACTCTTTTAATGAGTTTAGTTCGTTTGTATTCTTATAATACGTATCGTGGTTACCTGGAATAATATCCATCTTGATGCCATTTTGACGTAAAGGCTCAAGAAAAAATTTACGGTTATGGTTCAGCGCTTTAAAATTAACAAACTTGCGATGATCGTAATAATCACCCAAATGGATAATCTGAGTAATATTATTCTCTAAAAGATATGGAAAAAATACTTTAGAGTAAAAATCTTCGTGGTGTTGTAGGAAAACTTCCGACGAATTACGGATACCACAATGGGTATCATTTAAAATAGCAATTTTCATTCTAAAAAGTCACTTAGGTCAGAGTCAAGAGAAGATGATTTACGTTTCTTCTTTTCCTCTTTTGCATATTCTTTAAAGTTTTTATCTGCGTGTCTAACGCGTTCAATCCTTTGACGTAATGATTCTACCACAAACTCATATTGCTGTAAATCATCCATATCGCCAAGAATATGTTCAACACCAATGCGTGAAAGATAAGATAATTTTACATCTTGTTGTTTTTTCTCTTTTGCGATTCGGCGTAAAAAAGCATACCAAGCAATCTGTGTAAAATACGCAAAGGCATTAGGTTTACCCGTACGCGTTGCTGTATCCAAATTGTAATTATGAATTGCTTTTAGACAATTCTCAACCGCATCCATGACCATCTCTTCGCGATATGTGTAGCGAATAAAATTAGATTTGTGTGACAAACCTTCAGAGATACGTAAAAAGCACTCTGCGATATAGTTAGGTACTACTGGTGTGGGTTTTTTATTTTGTTTTGCTTCATTGGCTGTGGTGACATAATCAACCACAGCTTGTGAAAACTTAGCATTATTTACATAATGAACATTTTCTTTTTTCGTCATGTCCACTCCTTTCATATGGTATTATAACATAAACTGTTATAAAAGTATACCACGGTTATCTAGTTTAACTATTGCAAATAGTTATTTACAGGATCATAATTAGATGATATAATCTATATACTTGGCCAGGGGGAATGGTATACCCTTAATTAATGTACAATTTTATTCTTATCAATAATGCTATTATACAATTCCAATAATGAGTCCTTATCATTATCAGTGGATAGTGCACTTTCATCCACGGTTGTTCGCGTAACTCTTGCTTTAGAATCTTCTTCTGCAGATTTAATAGCATCTTTATAATAATCAATTAAACTATCGGATGGCGATAGCTCACAAATAACATGCCCTGAATTTAATACTTGTAAATTTTCATCTTGATATAACATGAAAGGTCTCAGAAAATAATAACGTATACCTTTAATATGATCCTCGCCCGTCATAATCCTAAAAGGATGACGGATTACAACATCACCATCTTCTTCATCCCAATCTAAAACCTCGCAAATGATCTCATCATTATTAGTAAGCTTTAATTGTTTAATTTCCATTTATATCTATCCCATAAGTTTTATAATCAAATTTTTCACTTTGATACATTTTCAACCTTTCGGTGGAGTGAAGAAAGCAGAAATTTTTTCTACCTTTCCAACACATATCATCAGTGATATCATAGAGTTTAGTCGTCCTACCGTCATCACTCTTTCTCAAACCTCTGCCAATACTTTGCAATACTCTAATCTGGGATTTGGATGGAGAAGCAAAAATAATATTGTGTAGGTTTCTAATATTTATCCCTGTTGAGAATGTACCTAGAGATGCAACGATGATAGCGTCTTTTTGTTTTTCCGTTATCTTACGAATTGCTTCTCTATCTGCGGTTTCAGTCTGGCCAGAAACAAAAAATACTTTACGTCCTTCCGCTGCTTTAGATTCTATTATATCAAATAATACTTTACCGTGTTTCTCTACGTATTGAAACAAAACCAAAGTATTGCCGCTTTGATCGAGTGCTAAATTGCGTATTAGATTATTTCGTAGTTTATTAGTAACTATATATTCTATTTCGTCTTGATAGGTTATCCCCGCATTTTGTTTTCTAATTTCATCGTTATAGTTCAAAACTAACCGTGTGATCTCTAGTTTGGCTAAAGTATCGTTATCTTGCAATTCACGTGTGGTAGTGACCTTAAGCACTCTGCCGAATAAACCTTGTAAAACCAACTCGTGTGTGAGTGATCCATCCAAGGTACCAGTAGTGCCAAACCGATATTCAGCTTCGGTACACTTATCCATAATCGTAGTTAATGATTTGGATTTAAACCCATGACACTCGTCACCAAATACTGCGCCGAATTGCGAAAACCAATCCAATGGGAACTTATAAATTGATTGCCACGTAGATACATATACTTGTGCTTCGGCGTTCTTATCACGGCCAGAGTAAATTCTATGAATTTCATGCTCTGCATCAAACTCATCATTCTTTGCATAATCATTAAAATCAGCATACATTTGCTCGACCAACGATGTTGTGGGAACAATTACTAAAACGCGTTTATTAAAATTGGCCAAGTACCAACGAAGCAGACAGTAAATAATAAACGATTTACCAGAACCCGTTGGTGATACCAATATCCTACGCTTTGAGTGTATACCAGTGCATATAGCATTAAACTGATAATCCCTTACGGCGTAGGGTAAATTTAATGAAATAAGAAAATTTGCAATCTCTTCTACGTTTACCGTATTATGAGAATCTGGGTCACCATAGTCACTCTTATGTTGATCAAGTTCATAGTCTCTTTGCTCACAAAATTTTAGCAAATGATAAAATAAACCTGCAGGTAAAGTACCATTGCGTGAATTATAAAGACGAATCTTACCATCCCATACTCTATTCTTAAATGCTGGCATAAATTTATAACCAGGCACAAAGAATGAGAAGTATTCGTTTAATTCAGCAGCAATACCAGGATCACATTGAGTGACTAATACTGAGTGATTTAACTTCCAGATTGAAATTTTTTCCATTCGATGATATTCTTAATATTCTGATGTCGCCATTTGACGTGCTCTACAATTTCGGATAGTGTATCTATCACAGTCTTATAGTACGATATTTTTTCTTCAGATTTTTGAATTTCAGGGTCAGCATCATAGTAATAATCCATCTCACCCTTAAGAACTTTTAACCCGTCGAATGGATCTGGTTTCCAGTTCTTTTCTTTTACTTCTTCCTCAGACATTTTACCGTTGTAATACAACCATTTGTCTTTGAGAAGTTCTTTTTGTTTAAACTCTGCTCGTTTGAGCATAAGTCTATAATTAGATAATAAGTTTAAATATTTTGCATGTAGTTTTGGTGTATCACGAGATGCGGTATCTAATTTCATCTCATGAATTTCACAATCAATTTCCCACATTGCAAGGATTTCTTGCAAGTCCATCATAATAATCTCCAATTATAAAGAATTTGTCACAGTGAATGAATCAGTAATTGCTCCAGAAGCATCAACGGTTTTTAGATCAAAATAACTAAATCTAAATGATGCCGTGTAAACTATATATTCCGTACCAGTACCCGTTGATTCTAAACTAATATCGCCAAGTGATGTAGGTACACAATCTTTATAGACGATTTGTTTTACCAAATTATTTGAACTATTTAAAATATGTAAAGTCAAATCAGCATAATGTGAATCACCTATTGTCATACCTCTAATATTACCACCCATATTTGTATCCAAGATCCGACGGATCCATTTATACATTTCTTCATATGAGGTCATATTCTCATCAAGAATAATATTTGCCGACAACTCATTAAATGTTAACTTATCACCTGGAATGGGAATACCTTGTAATTTTTGGTATGGCGTTTCAACCGAGTTCATATACATGCCTGGGTGCGACACGCTTTGGCAGAAGAATTCCAAGTTTGGATAATTCGTTCTGCTGATACCCAACTTAAATGAAGTTGGTTGTAAGTAATTTAAATTAGTAGTTAATGTTGCCATATTAGTTATTTATACATTATCATATAATAAAAAAGGGGACCGAAGTCCCCTTGTAAGGCCTTTTTCAGGCTCTTTTTATAACCCGGATTAAGCCAGGATATTGTCAACGCGGAAGATGCGATAGTACTGGTTAGTACGAGCAGTGGCCAAACCGTCACGGCCAGAAACGTTGGCAGTGTCAACGAATGGGTTAGAAACCATACCGTAACGAGTCTTGAAACCAATCTTCGGTTGGAATGTGTCCTCACCAACAGCACGGACCATGGTCAATGGAACGTATGGGCAGTAGAACATACCAGCGTCGTATGGGTTAGTACCCTTGTAACCAACGGTAACGTAGTCAGCCGTGGCATATGGGTCGATATAGACCTTGGTACGGCCATTCAACACACCAGCGAAGGTGGAACCAGTGTCATCAACATTCAAGCTGGTAGACATGGCAGGAGCATAGTCCAACATGCCAGAGGCAGCAAGAGCAGAAGCGACGTCAGAAGAAGTAACAATGAAGTTACCCTTACCACGACGGGTTTCTTTAGCGATAACGTTAGCTTCACGCTCCAATTGGAGGATCAAGCCCTTGAATTTCTCAACAGACCAACGGCCATCGGCATCGGTAGCGAGGTTGAAAATACCAGCAGTCTGCAAACCAGCTTGGCGGGCACCAATCTTAGCTTGAGAGTTCATGGTACGAACAACTTCACGGTTGATTTCAGCCAGGATCTCAGTAGAGAGAATGTTGGCCAACTCGGTTTCAGCATCCAGGCCATGAATAGCTTTCAAGTCCTGAGCCAATTCCAAGCTGTATTCAGCTTTCAGAGCACGGCTCTTAGCTGTAACAGTGGCTTTTTCGATTGTGAAACCCATTTCAGCAAATGCCTCACCAGCAGCGCCGAGGTTTTCAGCTTCAGCCGTTGTGTAAGCATCGCCTTTGTATGGAACATAAGAGCCGCCAGAGTCAACGATAGAGCTATCAGCATCGGTATCGCTAACACCTTCCAGACCAGACGAACCACCGTTGCCGGTAGTAGCAGAGTCACCAGAGAAGCCAACTGCGGCTTCGTTAAACAATGCCTCGTCACCAGAGGTAACACCAGCCTTGGTTGTTTTGTACTTGCTCTTCATAGCGAAGATCAAGCCAGTAGGACCAGTCATTGGTTGAACACCGCACATGTCATAAGCCATCAGGTTAGGCATAGCGCGACGGACCAAAGCGATTAAAACTGGATCCCAGTTAGCAGCAGCAGATGTGCTGTTTGTTGGGGTTTCCATCAACATGCCATTTTGAGCACGTTGTTCGGCAAAGGCCTTTTCTTGGTTTTCCAAGATCTGAGCCGTAACGGCTTTACGATGTGAGTCTTTAATGGCGCCAGCAGATTCTTCATTCAGAACCGGGGCCCATTTTTCGACTAATTTATCATATGATTGCATTTGGATATTCTCCTATTATTATTTTTGGGTTTTCTTGAGCGCGTTGAGATATGCTGCCATTGAACCAGTAGCTACAGGAGCGGCATCGCCTTCTTCCTCAGCATCTTCGGTAACAACTTCAGTAGCCTTCTTGGTGAAATATGATTCCTTAACGGTGGCAACTTTCTTAGAGAAAGATTCAGCGTCATCAAAATCAATGTCTTCAACCAAAGACTTTAATTTCTCAACTTGGGTATCGGCGAGACCGTCAGCATGTTCACGGATGATAGCATCACGTTGGAACACTTCGATGGCTTCGGCCATACGGATGGCATCAGCAGTAGTAACGTTGAGTTTATCTTCCAATTCCTCAACGGTTGCTGCCAATTCATCAACCAGGTCAACCTTAGCTTCTGGAACTTCGATGTAAGACTCAGTGAACAGGTCTTTCAAACCGTTCATGAATTTTTCAGCGATTTCAGCGCGAAGGCCAGATTGGACGGCAACTTTGTTGTCTTCCATCCATTTTTCAACAACGTAGTTCAGATAGCTGTCAACTTTCTCAACCAGATCTTCTTTAGTCGAATTAACTTCTTCAGCCAATTCTTCTTCATATTTCTGCTCGAGACGGTCGATTTCTTCCGACAGCTTTGATTTAATCGCAGCCTGGAAAATAACTTCAGCTTTCTCTTTGAACTCTTCGGACAGTGTAGCTTCCGACTCAACCAAAGCATTTAAATCCTGTGCAAAATCTGCCTCATATGAGAATTCACTAGCGCTTTCGGCGACAGCTTCTTCTTTATCTGCAGTTGTTTCGTCCATGAATTTAGCCAAGGCAATAGCGAGATCTTCCTTTTTCATACCATTCATTTTGGTATAAGCAGCGTTGATCATGCCAGCTTTAGTCTTCGGCATCGGGTCTTGTTTGGTATTAGACTTAGGTAACTTCTTTGCAGAAGGACCTTTATCTTCAGCACTCTTGTTGGTAGCAACAGCTTGTGCAGGACCATTCTTAGGATCGAAGCCCTCTTCCATAACTTCGTTGTCGTCATGGAGTTCGACTTGATCTAATTCTTGATCTTTAGACATATTAACTCCTTAATTAGATTTGAGCAACGAGAGGAAATTTTTGAACTCACGAACCTGAGCCTCATAGAGACCCTTACGCGGAGCTTTTTTAATTTCTGTCTCCATTCTTTCAATAGTCTTTGCTTCAATAATGCCGTTATTCCAAACCCATTCTACTCCCTCCATGATCCCATTAACGAATGCTCCTGGAGCAGATGGATCTTGCACAATGTCAATTGCGTTGAGAATAAAGTCTGGTTTTACATACATTGCGTCATTACGTCGCTCGAGACTTCCCATACCACGAGTTGAAACCCCCAGTAGAACGCATCCTTCAAGCAGACCTTGTACGATCTTACCCATAGGAGTATCCAGGATGGTGGCTTTCCCTATAATATCATTTCCCTTCCATTGGAGGGATTCGATTTTATGAGAAACTTTATCAAGGTTTACTGTTGGGCCTTCCGGGTGGTTAAGCTCTCCAACAGCACGACCTTTTGAAACCTGTTCTGTATCATATTTGTTCAGAGCAGATTCCATAATTTGTTTACCATAGATTCTACCATTGCGATTTTTCTGCTCAGCCTGAGCAAAGATACCTTCAATGGCATACTTTTTACCGCCGCCTTCTTTGGCTTCAGTAATGACCTCTAGGCTTTGATCATTAAATTCAGCAATGAGTTTCATCTTAATCCTTATATTGCTTTATAAAGCTTTGTGCCGCCTTAACGGCATCATTTTGGCTTTTATAACTATCTAACATGTCGCCGTCAACATAAGCTTCAAAGCGACCGTTATTTTTAAACACTTCTAAAGAGATGCCATCTACTCTTTTAGAGAAGGTTGGTTTCTCTTTTTTGCTACGAAAATCTTTAAAATTTTTCATATACCAAAATTTACTTAATTATTTATATAAAATCATTTTTCAAGTTCATCTTCACTTGGTACACCATCATCTTCGTCGTCATAGTCTGACTCAATGGCAGCATCTTCAAGTTCCTCGTCGGACATATTATCAATCGCTTCAATGTCCTCTCTATCTTCTTCATCTGGTTCGATGATTTCTTCTTCGTCACTGAACTCAAAATCTTCTTCTTCATCCTCATCAGCAGAAGCTTCTACCTCTGTGCCATTATTATAGATTTGAGATGCAAGCTTAATCTTTTCCTGGTCCATAATATCATTCATTTTTATAGTCATGATATCACCAAAGACTTCACTTGCCTTATTATAATTTTGATCCAATGCATGTTGGATCAGGTCTTGGATTCCACTCATTTTCACTCTCCTTTATTCACATTAATATCAATGCTGTGTTTTTGTGGTTTTGATTCTGGCGCTGGCTCGGGTGTTTCATCATCCTGTGCCATATCTTCAGGGGATGGAAGGTCACCAGAATCTTGTTCTTCTTCCATCTGTTTCTTAATTTCTTCAATATCCTCATCAGACATCATTAGAACTTTCTTGTAAATATATTCTTTAGAGAAGAATGTACCAACATAGTTATTAACCTGATCCAGTAATTGAATTCGTCCGGTTAATAGTTCTGCGTCTCTGAGCTCAGTGAAATGATTATCACGGACAAAGTCAATGATAATATCATGTTTCCACGTTTCCCAATCCTCATCAGTAATAATACCTTTAAGAATAAGTTGACGCTTAAGAATGCCTAAGAATAAATGACCAAATCGTTTACGTAGTCGGTCAATAAATTTTTGAAACTTTAATTCGTCTCTACTAACTTCCGTAGAACGACCAAGGCTAAACATACCATCATTTTCAAGATTTAATCTACCGATGGGTACATTTAATGAACGATAAAGTTTCTTTTGGAAATAAAGAATATCATCAATTTGGCCAAGATTATCACCACCCGGTAGTGTAGTAATCTCAGTACCTTTACCACCTTCGCGCCGTGGTAACCAGAAATCTTCCAACATGGACATATGTTTACGATCATCTCGGATTTCGCCAGTCTTGGCATCATAAACAAGTTTATTACGATACCGAGACATGATGTCCTTCATATACTGTTCGGCTTTACCTTTTGGTAAGTTGCCGACGTCAATATAGAAAATACGTCGTTCAGGTGCACGAGCCAAACGATAAATGACGAGTGAGTCCTCCATCATTCTAAGTTGATTAATTGGCTTTAGTGCTTTATGTAAGAAAGAAACAATCTTCTTACGATCCTCGGATAACAAACCCGATGTAACATAACTCACCGAATCAAGAGTCATCTTAACACCACTCGTTGATGAACCAGGTTTCTCTTGATATATGAAATATTCGTCAACGTTTTCAATCAACTTAGCGCCAGTTGCTTGATCCGTCTTTGTTTTAATCTGTTTTACTTTACGAGTCTTTGCAGCATCCATTGGTCGAATTTCAACAATGCCTGCTTTAAGATTAGACTCATTAACTACTAAGTGGTGGTATAAACGACCTTCGATATACCAACGCTTAAAAATATCATGGCCATTCTCTGAGAATGCCAACATATTATAAATGCCATCAAATTCTTCTTTAATTTTCTTTTTAATTGTCTCTGGCAACCCGTCAACGTTATCCATATTGATTTCAACGTTTTGTTTGAGTTCGGAAGAAGAAATTGATTCGCTCGTGATATCTTCAATTGCCATATCAACTTCGGGTTGAGTAGCAACACCACGATACTGCATAATTAATTGATGATTATCCTTAGAGTCATCACCATCGATGTTCAGGTACTGGCCATAGTACATGGCTGAAGCAGTAACATAACCTGCTCCATCATCGTCACGTGCTGGTACAATTGAAGGTTTCTTTTTAGGATCCTCGTCTGCGCCTGCTCTTTTTATCTCAAAACCAAATAATTTAAAACTCTTGTTGTCGGCCATAAAAATTCCTTAGGAAAGGAGAGGGAATCATTTCCCTCCCCATACCCTTATGTATTAAGATGTAGTATCAGACTCAAAGTACTGATAATTGAAAGTTACTGTGAATCTTTCAATTTCATCTGTTGTCGCATAACTCAGTTCGATTGCAGAAATATCTGTTGGGAAAGCACCACGGATGTTGTACTTCTTAATAGGATTACCTGCACGGTCCAACTGCTCAACAATCAAATCTGATTCGTAAGCAATAGGACTGGCCAAACCGGTGTTTGCCGAGTGTGAATTAATACCATTCATCCAACGCTCGAAAGCATTACGGATATTGAAATCGGTATCATTAATCACTGTGATTGACCATTCTGGGAATGTTCTATCACCTGCAATTTTTAACACACGTCCACGGAATGGAACATTAATTGTACCAAATGTTGAACCAGGTAGAGAAGAACCTTCGCATAAGAACGAAGTCAATTCTGCATCACCACCGGCGTAACCAGGGAAATTAATTGTTGTCTTAAAGAGGTTAGGGCGAGCGCCACCACCTCTCAGTTTCGATTTAAAATCATCAACTCCTAAAATTGCCATTTTTATTCTCCTTTAAACTGTACCAACGACTTCACTGAAGTCAACGCCAGTTCTTACAGCAACAAAGTTCAGAGTGACGAAGTTGATTGAACGAGCAGGTTTGATAAAGATACTTGCAATAAACTCATTACGGTCAACGACAGCAGGAGTGTTATTGGTCTCATCACACACTACGCGGAAATCAGTGATACCACGTCTACCTTGTACTTCACGAAGTACTGGTTCTACGATATTGACGAATTCAGCACGTGTAAATTCATCGTTGAACTCAAACAGAACTTGTTCTGCAGCACGACCAATTGCTCTTTCCAAAACCAAGAACAAACGACGGACATTAATTCTATCAAATGCAGAAACACGACCTAAGAATGTCTTATCGCCAAAGAGCAATACACCTTGTCCAGGAATATTTGCAATTGGGTTGATACCAGCCTTATACAATTGGTCACGTTGACCTTTCGTTGGACTATATGCCAAAGCAGTAACACCAAGTAATTGACCACGGCGAGAGCCAGCAGGTGAATACCATGGTGCTTGATTAATGTCCGTTGCTGCCATAATTCCAGCGGTAGTCGATGCCGCTGGAATATAAACATACTGGTCATTATACTTGTCATACACTTTGATGTAGTTGTTATCAACAACAAGATAGGAAGATTTAGTAAATCCACTTATAGCAGTGAGTGTATTTGTTACACGTGTTGCATCATTTGATGTGCTTAAGATAGAAGTTCTATCTGGTGATGTAACAACCATACAATCTTTACGAATACCTTGGGCAGTTGCAACAAGGTCATTAACAATTGTAGTTTGTGTAGTAGAATTAATTGCGCCTGGTGCAATCAAGAAATCAACTTCAACTTGGTCTTTATCTTCAAAAAGATCATAACCTTGTAAAATATCTTGTACACCTAAAATTGTTGTATCTCTACCATTTTGGAAGGATACATCAACATACATTCTATCTGCAGAATCTACAAAATACGATGTATCGTTTGTGACAAGATCACCTGCACCAGCAGAATCCAATGCTGGGGTGAAATTAAACATACGAACGTATTCTGAGGTATTGTTGATCACATCTTTAATATAAATGCTTTGACCAACATCGTTTTTGGCATTTCTGAGAATAGAAACATCTTTAAACGTTTCCAATACAGTGCCTTTTACACCAGTAAATAAACCATCTTCGTCGACAACTGCAACTAAAAGTTGATCGCCAGATGCGCCTTTTGTTGTAGCCCAATTTGATGTTGTAGGTTTAGCATCAAAAGAACTTGAATACGTCCAAGTATCAAAATTGGAATCGGTTGTATCAGCAGGCAAAATAGAAACTTTTAAGCTATTGCCTAATGCGCCAGGATATCTAGCGGTAAATAATACTTGACCATCATTGCCGTAGCCGTCGCTATCGGTTGATGTAATTCCAGTTTCTGTTGATCTAAAGTCCTCGTCATTTTTAACGCGCAGACTAAAATTAGCGTTCAGTGTATCTGAAGCACCATCATGCCAACCAATGGCAGAATTAGCTCCATTACCAGCTGAGTCAACAGTTTCTCTAACTACATAGAGAGAACTAGAATATTTTAAAAACTGTGTTGCGCTTAAAAAACTATTTTGGTTATTAATATCAGGAGTACCGAAGGTTGCTGCCAACTCTGCTTCATTTGCAATGAGTCTACGCTCACCTATAGGACCCCAACGGAATGAACCAACGAGAGCGCCAGTAGTTGATTGAACATTTGGTACACCGCCTGTTAAATCAATTTCTCTGACAACAACCGCAGGTGATTCGGAAGGTGTAGAAAGTGCCATTTTTTTCCTCTTTTTGTTAATGATATGAATTCATAATGCGATTGTTTTATCAATTCATATTATTTATAATTTTAGAGATTTGGGTCATATTCAACTGCCCATTCCGTAGAGCCAGATTTATTTTCCAACTGTGTAATATAGTCAGAACCATCATCAATAAAACCAAATGGTACTATATCGTCCTCGATGTCTTTCATTTTCTGTTCAAACAACATTCTTTTTAAATCAATATCCGTCATATCACTAAAGAATTGTGTGGAGACAAAATAACCAAACATTACTAAATTCATCATCAAATCATCATGGTTACCATCACTCGCTTCGTATGATTGACCTTTGGCTTCAAACGTAGATATTTCAAGAATTGTATTCTCATCATATATTGCAAGTTTATTTTCTTCCAATAAATCTTTAATCGCAGAACAACCCAAGCGTTTAACTCTACGAGTCATCTCAACACCAATGGCATTAGCCTTAACAGCAGATTCTACGTGTACATTTTCATATTCAAGATCATGGTATAAACCATTACACACAACGCCACCCTGGTCGTTTGATTCAATTACGACATAAGCATCGTTGTAGACTTTCGCGTACTTATAGATAATATCAGGGAAGAGTATCGGAGAGATAACATTGTTGCGATACACTACTACTTGCTCAAAAGGGCGAACGGATATATCGATCACGTTAAACGTGGAATAGTCCTGACCTCTTCCTTTACTTACATCAACGGTCATGATATAATCATGGTCTTTTTGAACTTCCTTGTAGACACAGATTGTATTATTCTCAAGTCTACGAATAGGTTCGCGTGCGCGAAAACCCATAAGGGTTTCGGCATTAATTAGTGTATCGCCAGTACCAAAGAAAGTATTACCAAATTCTTGGTCAAACTGCAGTTGTGATGTATTGGCGATAGTTTGTTTTTTCCACAGCTCATTACGACCTGGTACATCCCACCAATCTACGCGGAATGGTTTAAACTCATTTATCCCTTGTACAGCGCCTTCCCAGATTTTATGGAATGTATTACCAATACCATTTGCGGTGGATGTAATAATAACTTTCGTTTCCGTACCAGCAGCAATTACCGGATAGGTTGACGTATAGAATTCTGCAGCGCGTTCGACGAATGCAAACTCATCGAGGTATAGTAAGTTAACAGATAAGCCACGAATGGATGAGCCTGATGTTGCTCGGGCAAGAATACGAGAGTGGTTAGAAAACTCAATCGAACCCTTGTTCAGAGCTTTACAACCTGGTTGCAGGAAGAATGGAAGATTCTCCAACATCAGTGTAATACGACCCAACATTTCACGAGCCGTATCACCCTTGTTTGCTAAAATTACAACCGTTTTCTCAGAGTGAAACAATGAGTACCAAAGTAAATAAGCACAAGAGGAGATTGATTTGCCAGATTGACGGCAAGCAAGAACAATATTAAATCTATTTGTATTAAAGTGCTCAAACATCTCACATTGATATGGATATAATCCGAATGAGACTAAACCCTTGTCAAGTGAGATTACTTTAATGTATTTTTCGGTAAAATATTCAGGATCATGCATGCACTTAGCATACTCCTGAATAAGTTCTGGTGTCCACTGTTGGACGACACCATCTCTTTTTACATTAGGATTGCCTAGATAGGTATCATTGTTCGTCATCATCTAGTTTATCATCATCCTCGCAATCATCAAATTCTTCATCATATGGTTCATAACCTTGATTCATAAATGATTCATGAAAATATTCTATAACACGTTCTTCAGCTTCATCTTGTGATAACGCTAATATCGTAGCAACACCCTTATTATTTGGACCAATCGTTAGGTCAAATGGTAGTTTACCTGCGAATAAAAAATCAGTATCAAAAGTAAACTCTACTTTAAACTCTCTTAAATTCTTTACTCGATCAATTAGTTCATTTGCATTCATGACTCTATCTCCTTCTTAGGGGTTACGTCAATTGTAGTTTGTTGCTGGAGCATTTTTTGCAAATCAGCAGTTGAACCAAGAAATATATTGTTTTGTTGATGACCAATTTGAGGTTGATCCTCTGACTTTGTCTTAGTGTTTATCTCTTTATTTTTCTTATTAAGATCCATTAACCTATCGTTAACGTCACTAATGTTTTTAATCATCGTGGCAAGTACTTCAAACGCACGAGGATGCTCGGATTCACGAGCTACTTCAATCATTAAATCAAGGGATTGTTTTCCCTTATTGATCAAATCATAGTAAGTATCACGAGAATATTCATAGTCATTTTTAATATTATCTGAATCCATTTTTATGCACTATCATCAAAAACCAAATCAATCGTAGTATCGAAAGCAAAATCACTGTCCGACATACCGATAACACTTGTCGGATCTGGAGTTGTAATTATGTTTTCAATATGTATATCGGAATCAGCAAGGCCCGCATTGATATCAAACACCTTACTTGTGACACTTCTAATAATACCAGAATTATTAATCGGCCCGTGGAAACTAATCTTCATCTCAAAGTCGAGCGTATAAATTATTGTCCGACGTGTTTCAATAGCACCATCAAAATCATCCGTAAAAGAAAGTGATTGTATCGCAATGGGAATATCCTCTTTAAATGAAGGATATTGGCTTGGAAATGGTTTAATCGTTAGTGAATACTGTGGATTAAAATAAGGTAAAATCTGTTCAACAACTTGCAAAGCATCGTCTTGTGTCTTTGCATAAATGTTTAACTGAAAATTAATTGTGTATGGTACTGGTGTAAAAAACTTCTGTCTTGTATTTGATGTAGTACCTACCGCAGTAAAATTAGTAGTCTTTGATAATTGACGTGTTGCATCATAATTAAAACTAGTAATTTCAAATGACATCCGTGGCAATTTAATTGCGACGTTAGAGTTCTCAGTTAAATCTGGATTCTCTCTAATTCTATCTAAGTACTTTGCTTTTGGTGCATAAGACAATGGTACCTTAACTTGACTGATAACTTTACCGGAAGAGTCTTTGCGCAGTACATAGAGATTATTAAACATGCGACCAAAAATAGCCACACATTTTCTTATTTTTTCATGGTAAAAATACGTACCGAACATTAGTTATTCTCCGGATCACCAAATGGATTTGTTTCTGTAAAGTCTAAGAAATCAGTAGAGAATGTAGAGAAATCCGAATTCTGTTCGTTACTTGATATCTTATTATCTTCGGCAACGGCAAGCACATTAAACGATGAGTCTGCCATACCAAGACGAGTTAGTGTAACATTTGATCCCGTAATAAAAGTGTGAAAGTTACCGTCATCTGCACCAACGTGTGCAAGGTAAAGTTTCTTAGTTGGTTCGTACCATTTAACAACTTCACCAGTTATAATGGTGCCATCGCCAAGAGTTTGAGATGCCGTCGCACCAGATTCGACTACAATACCCGTTCCATCTAATGTTAAAACATACTGATATGCGTAGGTATCCTCAATGCCGTCGATTGCGGCAACACCAGTATCCAAATCCTCATCATTGTACTCGAAGAGTTGACAACGGAGCTTATAGACGGGTAAATTACTTAATTGATAAAACGGTTGTTCATGCTCCACATGATTAATTTGGAACATCTTACTCGTCATCGGAAGATAAATTAAATCACCCTCGCGTGGCCGGTCCTCAGTAATATCATTGTCCAACAATCCAACGGTTTGTTGCCAACGTCGACGAGAGACGACAAACGTAGCCTCGTCACGAATCTCTACACCAAAACGAGTAAATAGATCA
>Ga0075460_10000410_pt1 | contig 15973 bp, 12 predicted proteins | sample DEB08_DNA_3_FD_77580 | JGI IMG/M metagenome (GOLD analysis project Ga0075460, IMG submission 77580) | Aqueous microbial communities from the Delaware River and Bay under freshwater to marine salinity gradient to study organic matter... | ecosystem: Environmental > Aquatic > Marine > Coastal ...
AAATAAAATGTGTCTCCAAAATCCCAATTGTCTAAGGCAAAAAATTCGTTGATTGCGGCTATCACTCTTGTTTTTATAACTGCATTCGTAACATTGGTGCTTGGATTTTTGACAACTTTGAATGTTGCCTGCAACTGTTCTTCTGCGCTAGATCCAAATAGGATTTTATATTTCACAGGATGATATATTATCTGATCAGAAAGTGATTTTACAGGGTTCAAGATACCTGCATAATTGATCCTTAGTTGATCTCCGGAAGACGGGGTTGGTTGAGTTCCTCCTTCTTGTAACCAGATCCTATAAAGGTTATCATATGTTCTTTCTAACAAATAAACATCAACAATGTTTGAAACGCTTGGGTCTATTCTAGTTTCTTGTCCGGCATGATGTTTATATTGGAAATCTATCGAATTTCTCCCTTTTCTTGCATAATAGTCTGTGGTGGTTGTCAAAGTGTTTGTAGAGGCAACATACTTTTTAATCACATTTTCTGTTGTATCATAGAAGTAAAATAACTGACCATCTGTATATGACGTGGTATCAAGATTTATATCAGTTTCATTTTGCGTAACAATGAAGTTAGATGCCGCATAGGGCCTGTATCTTTCTATGGTATCATATGAAATGTATTTTTCAAAGAATACAAATTTTGTAGCGGGTGATGTGTCTGGTTCTACAAAAATGTCAAACAATTCCGGATTGTCCACAACACCGTCATCATCTGAATCATAAAAACCAACTTTCACTTTCCTGTTGTCTTGGAATCCATCTGATTCTGTTACAGTGTCTGTCACTTGCCATGTGATAGGATAACCTATGCTGTTTCCTGAAGACAATATTGCATTGGTCTTGAGGATTTTGATGGTGTCTTTCACCGTCTGTCCTGTTGTGTAATCATAAATTTTTTCTTGTTTATCAAAATGGAATTTGTTTTGTGACTCTGACTCAAATATGTAATCTAACTTCCTGTAATGCACAGTGTATGTGTTACCATCATTAGAAAATTTGAACCACCAACTTGCATCAGCATTTGTGCCATCTGTATTTCCAGTATTGGCCAAACTAAAAACAGTGCTAGTGCTCAAATTAGAAGTTGTAACAACTTTCCACTCTTCTGTATCAATATCATATCTCAATCCAAAATTTTCGTAGTTTTCGACTCTATCTATGATGTTAGTCTCCAGTGCTGTAGTAAACGAAGTTGTAAAATTAGGAATCACAGCATTTAGAACTGCGCCATCCGGCACTACATCATTTAATGTGATTGGTCCTTTTCCACTAGATAGATTACCTTGCCCGTTATTAGAGCCGTCGCCTACCACGTCAGTAATTTTAGCCCATGCTCTATCTTCAGCATCAACTGTTCCGGACGTGACAAGACTTCCTTTTAAAAATTCTCGACTGTCGGGTGAAGTAAACTTTATTAATGCACCTTCTTTAGCATATTTCAAATTTGACGTTGCATAAGATCCCACTGCCAATGGACTAACACCTTTAAAATATCCTGTATTGGAATTGGTGGTGATTGTGCTTGAATTCCACGTTGCAGTCAGCGATGAGAGATCTTTAGCACTGTATTTTTCATAATAGAAGTGTCTGGCGTAGGCTTCTTTCAGTTTTGTTTCTACCAATCTATCAATCACGGACTGTATCTCACTACGATTATTGAAAGTGAAGGTAAAGATTGGTGTAGTTTCCTCACGGTAAAGAGATCCGTCCTCGGCAAAAACAGAAACATTAGAATATGCACCTGTTGGATCCAATATTTCTTTTGCTCTGCTAATACCAGATGCTGACCTGTTTACCGATCTTACTTTAACAATTTCTTGTGATGCCGATAATGGTACCACCTGATAGTCTTCGGCTGTTATCATCCTGTTCTGTGAATAATATACTTGGCCGGCTTTCTCTTTGATTGAATCGTTTGTTTCTGTTGCAGATGCATTATAGACTGATTGCTTTAGACTACATGACATGGAAAGAGTTTGCTGTGATCCGTTAGCATCCACATAAGGAACAGACAATGATACAGCCTGCATGTCGGCCGGCTGAATGGAATACTTTGCATTGTCGGATACTCTGTAATATGCCCTGAAACTTCCTAGTGGTAGGTTTGAAAAATTTCCATCACCAAAAACTAGATCTATTGTGTCATTGTCTTTGGTCACAACGTTGTAAATGTTTCTTATATCTTTTGACAAAGAGTTGTAAATTGCGTTGTTACCAGACAACGAAGGAACTTTTGTCCAAGTATTTAGAATTTGTCCAAACTGGTCAAGTTGGTACAACCATACATCGGTATCATTTATGTTCGCCGTGTTTAGATTCTTGGTGTAATTGGTCGTAGCAGTATCGACTGTGAAATCAGTGTTTTGCATTGTGCCTTGTTTGAACAACATGAAAAAACCTGTATTGTTCGAACTATCGCCCGCGCCATCATTTCTATAGGTATAAGTTAATCCTGTACCAGTGATAGGATTCGCTTCATAAATGCTATCGGAATTGTTGATTGTGCTAGATACTATTTCAAACGCTCTAGTGGTCCCTCCAATATTTTTACTAAAAGTAAATGTAGGGAGGTCAACTTGATTGGAACTTAGAGTGTAGACTTCTGTGTCGATTCCATTGATTTTATCTTTTTCTCGAGGACTTCCAAAAATTTGTCCTGTTTGGTTCGCCGCATTTAAAATTGCAATAAATTGTTGCCTGTAGTTTGAATTTGCACTATCATTCCACACAATAGTCTGGTCAGCAAGGTTTTGACCCGAGCTATCGTTCACTGATTGTGTTGTAGAGATAGAATCTATTTTCAATAGACCTGTTGCAGGTCGATTTCTTTTTGCATTGTAGTTGATCAATCTTGCCAATCTTAAAATAGAGTTCCTTCTCTCTGCTGTCTCTAAGAAATTTTCCCTTGCATTTAGATCAACTCTGAATGAGAGAGCCTGGGCTATGTAGGCTATAAGATCTATCAGAGCAACGTATTCAGAACTTTCTACGAAATCATTGAAGTCATCCGGATAATTTTCCCGCAGATATGCCACCATGGTTCTACGCAAGGTTTCAAAGTCATAACTTTTGAAATCTGCCTGCTGGAATGCTTGGTAGATCTTACGCCAATCCTCGGCTACTAGTAATCTGTTCTGTCTGTCTGTTGTGGCCATTGTATATACAGCGGTATTTATATGCTTGGAAATGTACGTATATTAAGATAGACGTAATAAACTGTTTTCATCAAAGTTGAACCTCAGTTTCTCTGTGATGTTAAGGGGCACATATGTAATAGTGGCCTGTATGGCTAGGCCCTTGTCTGCCTCTGTGACCAGTATTTCCTGCGTTGATATGCGTGGATCCGCATTGAGATTTGCCGTTACATCATCAATTATTGCGTCTTTCAGTTCTTCTGTGAAAGGTTCAAATAGTGCATCATAAATGATCGTGCCAAACTCTGGATTCTCAACACGCTCACCCTTACGTACTGACAGCCTATTGATCAGGTCTTGTTTGGCAACCTCAAAGTCGTAGAGTTTAAAATTCTGTCTATCGGCACGACTACTGAAACCTTTGAACGTTGGTTTCTTGTTTAATAGGTCCTGGTTGTTTTCTGCCATTAGTTTAATCTCCTAAATTCCACATCTACTTTATTATAATCAACCATGTAGAATCCTGTGTTTGTCATGACACTGGCCCACGGCACCTCCTGTGCCATCACGCCATGGTATGTGCCCGGCAACTGCTTGTATTTAAACTCGTAGATGTTGATTCCTTGAGCAGATCTACCTACTAATTTAATATCTTTCTTTAATCTTGCATCACTGAAGAATCCTCCCGAACTAAAAAAATTTCCTATCTTGCCTGCAATAGATCCAATATTGGTCACTAGGTTAGCACCTACATTTTGTAAGAAACTCTGACCACTAATCGCGGCCTCCCTGGCGTTGAATAAACCTGCCTTGGATGCAAGACTCTTGACCTGATTCATTCCTACTACTTTACCTCCGACCACACTAGAAAATGTCTGCGTGATACTACTGAGGTTTGATATGCTAGGAACGGCGTTGCCTGCTGAAAGATTTTTAACTAGCCCATCGAGTGAATTCAAAGATTTGTTGGTCAGATCTATGTTGCCAGTAATTCCTGAAAGTGTATTATTACCCAATGTAAAAAGTTCTCCGGCTTGGTTGACGAAAACATTATCCTTGAACAGTTCCGTGCTTTTGCCTGTGAATGATTCTACCACCTGAGTTGTGAGGCTTGAAGTAAGATCTTTTGCGGTACTGTTAAAGTTAATTCCTTTAATTTTCTCGGAAATGCTGTCCTTGATATCGAAAGGTAGGTTTACTTTATTCGTGATGCCATATATGTCATTGTATTTTGTTCCAAAATCAGTCAGTAGTTGTTTGGCCTTGACTGCGTTGGTGCTCGATCCCATCTTTTGTTTCACGTACTCCAGTGCGTCCGCTTGGTACTGTGCATCACGTATGGCACTGTTCTCACTTATCCTGTTCTGTTGATTTACAAATTCCGCGGTGCCTGGGGTGTTGGCCAGTTGACTCCATCTTTTTTTATCATCACTGTCAACAGGTATGATGCCATCATTACCGATCACGCTGGCTCTGAACATGGGTTCATGTGTTACGAATCTGTGCACCGTTGTCTTAGTTTTCCTTGTGAATTGTTCCAATGGCTTGATACCCTTCTGTGCCAGTTCCACATCTCCCTCGTCCCTCAACTGCATTCCGGCACGTTCCTGTGTAAGCCACCCTGGTCCCCAATTTGGACTCGCCTTGGTTGAGTTGAAGTGGACCTGTGATCCCGCTAGATGTATTTGTCCTCCAGCACCGTGCAGTTGTGTTCCGCTTGTAAATGACGATATGCCGTCCCTGGCGTAATCCCTCACTGACCCTGACTGTGAACTATTTAATATGCCTTTCTCTCCTAGGTTCAATAGAAGGTCTGCCGAGTGTATCATTTCCTTAGCCGAACTAAATCTAACCTGTCCGTTGGCGTGCATGTTGATGTTCGAATCAGAATGTAGATTGAAATCTCCTTCTGTCCTCAAGTTGATACCTCCCACTCCAGAGTAGACATCTATCCTACCATTACTCTGCATCTCTATGTAGGCATTTCCAGAACCGTTGGCAACGTATACAACACCTTCGGTGTCATGCATCAACAACTGGTGTCCAGATGCTGTACGCAGTCTAGTAAGTTGATTGGTGCCATCTACAGCACCGTCGTCCATTACAAACGTATGTCCAGTGGTCCTTGTGACATAATCCTCAACGACGCTATCACGTGGCCCAATCTTTTTTTTGGTCGACGAAGTATCTTTCCTACCCGGGGTACTGATTCCAAACACCTGACTAGGGGTCTCACGCCTCGCAGACGAAGTGGTTGTACCACGCACCTTGTCTTTTGATAGGCCTTGCCTAGCCAATACATTTGCAAAAGGATGGATAGGCTTGTCATACTGCTCGTATTTTTTTACATTTGGAGTAAACTCACTGTACCTTCTATTAAGTTCTCCTGCAGGCACGTCCGTCGTTCCATATGTTTCTTTTTTGTCGACACTAGATTGGAATTGGCCTGCCGGTCCTCCCACAACATCTTTGTCAAAAGTTTTTTCGCTTGATGCTATACCCGGTATCATGTGATTAGTAGCAGGTTCCTGTACACACCCTATCCAGAAAGCCTGGTCCATCTTACCTTCGGCAAATATCACAAGCACCCGCATACCTATGTCCGGTGGTACTGCCCAAAAACCATAACTGTGTTGAGTTGCCTCGTAATCGGTTGACCCTTTCACTGTGTGCCTAATGTCTTTGTTGCCATAGAATGGAGAAAGATATTCACAGGTAATCAGTTGTTGAGCAGACGGGTTTGTTGTTCCGGTTTTGGCTTCTATATTGACTTGTAACCTTCCCATCCTCAATGGATCGGTGTTGTTCATAACAACACCTATATAAGGACCCGGATTTTCTTTAGCCCACTCTTGATCCGTACCGGGACCAATTGGGGTCGATGCGTGTCCTCTTTTATAATCTTTTAATGCCATTAACTTGATCCTTGTATGTTACTGATGTCGTTGGTAAAACGTCTAACAATGTTTGCCTCACGGTTTGTCTGCGTTCCTTTAATTATAACTCCGTCTTTTTTAGATATCTTAGAATTGGTTATTGGTTCCGCATCAGAATCCTGGTTGTTGAATCTGGTCATTGTTAAGACCTGTGTGAATCTGCCATCTATAAATTTGTTTTGCACACGTATAACTTTGTATAATCCTGAGAACGTTCCTTTCCTTGTATTTGGTATTTCATAAACTCCTGTCTTGTCATTTAGGTCTGAAGGTGTCTTGAAAGTAAGATTGATCATAGGCTCACCTATCTCAACATTATAACATTTTAGTTCTGGGTTCCAAATAAAATCTTTGTTGCCTCCACGGAAATATCTATTATTATCAGAATTGGTCGATATACCCGGAGATTTTATCTTTGGTGCTGGTCCTATAAATTGCGATTGTCCAAGCCATGCCGGATCACCGAGTATTTCCATGTCCACAATCACCATGTCCGCGGTTGGATTAGTAATGGCATCAAAAAACGCGTCTGCTTTGACATCTCCGCCCTTTGTTCTGTTTGCATTTGCACTCTTGCCATTAGAAACATCAGATTGCAAAAGCAGAATGTCGTCGGCAGTGACATAATTTTTTGCCTGGTCCGCATCTACGGTCTGCGATATTTCATCTCTATTTCCTTCGGGACTAAAACGCCTAGAAGCGTTTGCATCAACGTCCTTAAGAGTTGATTGAAAATAGGCCACTCTGTAATTGATTTTAAGATCTTGAATGTCGATGTTATCACCAGTGAATATATAATTGTAATCCTTTGCCACATATGTAACAAGATTGTTGCCTTGACGATGGCCTGGTCGACCGAGATTGTATCCATTAATGTAATATGGTTCCACCACTATGTTGACATCACGAGGATGTACTTGCCTTTTGTAATCAAATTTGTCGGTTTGTAAGATTATGTTTGTCCTTATCCTAAAATATTTGTAAAACGAATCTAGTCCGTCGTTAGGATCAAGTTGCCCTGAATTTATTCTAGTAACTTTGTCATACCATTTATCAAATGACACTGTGTTGTAGTCTGGATGGCTTTTCATGACTTCTTCTAATGTTTTAAGAATGTTTACAGAAGGATCTATCTTTATCACTTCCATAGTGAACGACTCACTTCCGGTGTCAGTGACGTTATTTTTTTGAACCATGCCGGCTTGAGAAAGCAATTCATAAGAAATCTGTTTCTCCGGTGACAGATCCTCATCAATAGTAATAGAGTACCTGTCAGGGTATTGTTTTAATTCTTGCTCCACTTCTTGATCCTCATTGTCGTTGAGCAATTTTGTGATCTCATTTACCACATCTGCTGTTGTCAGTGCTGTTGTAGATATGGTACCACTAGTGCGCGGATATGTAAAAGTATTCGTCATGGGAAATTCGTTGTAAGGAACTGCGGTTATCACATACGAAGACCCTGCTTGATTTACGTCTATCTCACATGTCATTAATTTTATAGGAATTACTCTCTTTTGAGTTTTCATGTCAATGTCCATAGGACTGCCGTTTTCGTCAAACCCCTTGAACTCGATAGTAAGAAGATAGGCCGCATTGAGGTGGTCTATGTAACCGTTGTTTGCCGCCGCACCTTTTATTTTTTCTAGAAGAGTAATGCCTGCTGGTTCTACCAACTCAATGTTGATGTTTGTAACACTGGTCAATCTTCTTTTCTCATTGTATCCCGGTATAGAAGTCATATCCACACTTCGGAAATAGATGTCGTTGTTTTTGTTGAACTCTGTTGTGGCTTCAGTCAATGCACGTGCTACTCTGGCATTCTCTAAAATTTTTTTATCCTCAAATCTTTCTCTTCTTTCTTGTGGACTTTTAAAATTTGCATCCGCTTTGATTCCTCCACTTTGCACTATGATGTCGTGTGGCCTAGTATTGAAAAAGATTTGTGGATTTTTTAACTCGTCTGGTGTCAGGACAGACAAAGTAAAAAGTGTGTTATACGAAGCATACCTATGCAACACATTTGGTTGTACGGATAGGGGCAGTTCCCTAATGCTCTCCTTCCGACTGTACTGTGCGTTGGTATACGCATTCCATTTCTCTTTTGGTTTTACTTTTTTAAAAAAGTTATTTGATGCAAGACCATCTCTTTTAGACATTTTATATTCCTATGTCTTTAAGCACGTTTTCTTTTTTGGGCAACTGTAACGTGACTCCTGGTTTGAAATCATAGATCGGGTCTTCTAATTGATCAGGATTCCTTTGTGCGAACACCCACCAAAGCCTTGGTGTTCCGTAAAGATCGTACGCAAGTAGATCTGGTCTATAGGCATAGGTCCTTTCCACAGTATAAGACTGATCGTCATCCTCTGCCGTTATGGTTCTTGGGTTTAATATATCTAGGTAGTCGCCAACAACATTTGTTTCATAATATGGTGAGGTATTTGAATAATTTTTCTGCATTAAATAAATCCTACCTCGTTCGTTCCTTTGCCGTTCAATTCACCACGCACGAACTTCTTCATTGAAAAATTCTTGATGCTATCTCTAGAATATATAGGAGTTATCAACACCGAAATATTAGACAGCGTGGGTGCCCATGTTTGAGATTCACCTGACGCAACAAGGCCTGCCAGAGTAGGGTCTACCTGCTGTGAACCATACCCTGTAGTGGTTTGTTTTGTAGATATGTAATCGATTCCTGGCCTCAACTCAACGTTGAAAGTATTAATTACTACGGGCACCTTGTTGTACATGTGATCACCATAACCGGAAAGGTGCAAAATTGGTGGTGGACTACCTTTGAGACCGTTTAGACCATCTTCTTTACCAAAAAACATCTTGGTGGCCGTTCTTAAGAAATTCACTGTGGCGACCCAATGCTGAGCGTCTTCTGAGTTTTGCACAGGAAATTCACCAATAATGTTTATTGAATCCACTTGTGAATTTTGGTATGCCTGATGAGGATAATTGCTGTGAACCTGATCCATTGCATTGTAATTGGCTGAATGCTGTATTACCACTGAAGGTGTCAATGGCCAAAAAATACCCCTCGAACCTGCTAACGGTTTTAACAAATCATTATTTTCAAAATCAAAAAATTGTAGTAAAGGACCATTGGGTACTTGCAATCTAACACGCCAATCTGACTTGTCTGACCGTCCAGACCAACGAGCCCTCGATTGGGTGAGTCTTGAGTCCGTGGAAATACCCGAACCTAATAATCTACTCAAGGTCCTGTTTAAGGCTGTCCCTCCTATATTTTTTACTATCTTACCTATTTCACCAAATGCCATTTAGCGGTTGCTTTCCTTTGTAAAATTTCGTATACTTTAACTATATTTATAGGCACAATTTTAGGCGCACTTAATTACTCTAGCGGCACGATTCTAACAGACCTGTTTGTGGTCACTTTACACTACATTATATAAAGAAAAGGAATTTATGAAGAGAGTCAAGTACCTGAACAACAGAGATCTACTGGCACAGATACACGCCAGCAAGAATACCTACTGCTCGTACGTCACACCCGAGGATGCGCAGTACGACATCATCGTGCCCAACCTCAAGAAGATCAATGTGAGAAGCGTAGCGGAGGCCAAGAAGAACAAGGCCAAGCGTCTCACACAGGAGGCCTGGGAACAGGCCAAGGCAGAGGGCAAGAAAAAGATCAAACTGGCAGATTACACTGTATCACCAAGAAAAATAGACAAGACTGAAATTGTTTTTAGAGTGATGATGTTTGACCACGTACCCATGGACGACACACGCAAAAAAAATCCAAAACTGACAGCGGACCATCACTCTAAGGTTAACTTCCCACCTTTCCAGCACTACAAACTGGACAAGAAGGGCAAACTGATATGTGTGGGGAAATCTCACTGGGTGGGAGGAATGAACAATGGATACTTCTCTACAGATCACGGCAAGATGACAAACCAGTTAGCACTTATGTATATGAAACTCTGTGAGAGGTATGGCACCAGGGCCAACTGGAGAGGTTACACTTACAACGATGAGATGCAGTCACAGGCTCTAATGCAGTTGAGTCAAATTGGATTACAGTTTGATGAATCAAAATCTGACAACCCATTCGCCTACTACACGGCGGCGATCACAAATTCTTTCACAAGGATCTTAAACATCGAGAAAAAGAACCAAGCAATACGAGATGACCTACTTGAATTCAACGGCATGATGCCTTCTTTCACTAGACAAAACGAAAACGAGACTACAGGGCCATCATACAAGAAACGTATGAAGCACATACACGGTGAAGTGAGGACAGTCAACAAGACAGGTATAAAGCAGTTGAATAAAGTTCTAAAGAAAAAAGGAAAATTAGAATCTAACGATTTTGATGAAGTCAATTATAAGAAAATAGACATCACCAATCACAAACCGATCGTTAAGAAAAAGTGGTAAACAATGGCATTTTTTAAAAAAGTTGCATGTTTCACAGATATACACTTCGGACTTAAAGGCAATAGTCGTGTACACAACGATGACTGCGAGGCATTCGTCATATGGTTCATAGAACAGGCCCAACTGCACGGGTGTGAGACCTGTATATTTCTAGGCGATTGGCACCATCACAGATCAGCAACAAACGTTTCCACAATGAACTACACAGTCTCAAACATGGAACGTTTAGGAAAGGCTTTTGAGAAAGTGTACGTGATAATGGGCAACCATGATCTCTACTACAGAGACAAGAGAGAAATCAACTCCATGGAATACATCAGAAATATCCCAAACATACACATTGTAAACGAATGGTTAGTGGAAGATGACGTGGCAATAATCCCATGGGTGGTACAGGACGAATGGAAGAAGATCGAAAAGATGACACAGAAATATGTGTTTGGTCATTTCGAACTGCCATACTTCAAGATGAACGCAATGGTGGAAATGCCTGACGTTGGCGGAATACAGACGGATCACTTCGCAGGCTGTGGCAAGGTGTTCTCGGGACATTTCCATAAAAGACAATACATGAAGAATGTCACATACATGGGCAATGCCTTTCCACACAACTACGCAGACGCATGGGACGACGACCGAGGCATGATGATTCTGGAATACGGAGCAGAACCAAAGTTCATCAATTGGCCCGAGATGCCAAGATACATCACTATAAAAGTATCGGAACTATTAGAAGACCCTGACAAATATCTAAAACCAAAGATGTATGTAAGGGTAACATTGGACATTAAAATAAGTTACGAGGAGGCAAACTTCGTGAGGGAAACATTTATAGACAAATATCAACTGCGAGAACTACAACTGATACCTGAACAAGTAGACAACGCACAGCAACCCATGGTGGAAGTGCAGAAATTTGACAGTGTTGATCAAATTGTTATCAAACAGTTACAAAGTGTTGATTCAGAAGTGTATGATAAGAACGTTTTAACAGCAATTTACAATGATTTAGATGTCACAAGTTAGTAAGAAAAAATTTTGGGAAACTTTGAAAAAAGAGCCAGAGCCGGCACATAGTCTATTCGATATGCAATTCGAGGATTGGCTTACTGGTTATAAAAGATTTAGGAAACAACAAGAACAAGAAGAAGAAATGTCCAACAAAATCCTCAAAGAGCACTTGAAAAAGAAGAAAAATGTTAACAATTAAAGAACTAACCGTAAAAAATTTCATGAGCGTGGGCAATCAGGCCCAAGCGATTGATTTCTCCAACAAAAGCCTGGTACTTGTGATCGGTGAAAACATGGACCTAGGTGGCGACGACGCTGGTGCTAGAAATGGTACAGGTAAGACCACAATCATAAATGCACTTTCATACGTTTTCTTTGGCGAGGCATTAACAAACATTAGAAGAGACAATCTTGTAAACAAGACAAATGAGAAAAACATGTTAGTCAGTGTTAAGTTTATTAAGAACGGTGTAACATACACTATCGAACGAGGAAGAAAACCACAGATATTCCGATTCTATGCAGACGAGATAGAACAAAAATCAGAAGACAATGAAGCACAAGGTGAGAACAGAGAAACGCAGATAGAGATAAACAACCTGCTTGGAATGACCCATTCAATGTTCAAAAACATCATTGCATTGAATACCTACACACAACCGTTCCTGTCTACAAAACAAGCAGAGCAGAGAGAAATCATTGAACAACTGCTAGGTATCACTCTGCTGTCACAAAAAGCGGACCTGCTGAAAGAGAAACAAAAAGCAACAAAGCAACTCCTAACCGAAGAGAAAATGCGTATAGACGCAAAAGTTGCCAGTAATGAAAAAATACAGGAATCAATAGAAAGTCTGAAAATAAGATCGAACGCTTGGTCAAAACAAAAAGAAGATGACATCGCAAGTTTCAAAGAAGCAATAGCGGAATTGGAAAAAGTTGACAGTGAGATCGAAATAGAAAAACACAAGAAGTTACAAAAAAGGAATGAACTTCAGACTATGCTGAGGAGTCTTGAAAAAGAAAAAGCATATCACGAGGATTCACTGACCAAAGCGGAAAACACTGTGACAAGAACAAACGCCGATCTAGAGTTTGCGAAAAAACAGAAATGTCCGACCTGTGAACAGAATCTTCATGACGACAAACACATGCATCTCGTGGACAAACTTGGAGTGCAACTCACAGAATCAACAGATTACGTCACAAAACTGAAAACTGATCTTGCAAAAATACAACAGGGCATTGACGAAGTGGGAGAACTAGGACAAATCCCCGATACCTATTATGACACAATCGACGAAGCCTACAACCACAAAGGCACACTGAAGGATCTACAAAGACAACTGAGCCAAACAGAGAAGAAAGAAGATACGTATGCCGAACAGATAGCGGAGATGAAAAAATCCGCAATACAGAAGATCGATTACACCAAGGCAAACGAACTGGAAGATCTACATAGACATCAAGACTTCCTGTACAAATTATTGACCGCCAAGGACTCGTTCATCAGGACCAGGATCATAGAACAGAACTTGACTTACTTGAACCAGAGACTGGCATATTTCTTGGGCAAAGTGAAACTGCCACACACCGTTAGTTTCCAATCGGATTTGACTGTGCGTATCGAGGAGTTAGGCAGAGAGTTAGATTTTGACAACCTAAGTAGGGGCGAGAGAAACAGATTGATACTGTCATTGAGTTGGGCGTTCAGAGATGTGTGGGAAAGCCTTTATCAACAGATCAACTTGCTGTTCATAGATGAACTTGTGGATGCAGGCATGGACATATCCGGTGTTGAGAGTTCCATGGCCGTGTTGAAAGACATGAGCAGGACACAGAAAAAGAACATCTTCCTGATATCGCACAAAGACGAATTGGTAAGCAGGGTGAATAGCGTACTTAAAGTTGTAAAAGAGAACGGATTCACCAATTATGCCAATGATGTAGATATAATAGTGTAATGAGGGCAATACCATGTTTTGTACACAACCATTTAATCATATAGACGTCGTAGTCGAGAACGACAAAGTACTTCTACAGCCATGTAACGTGTGGAACGCTGAGAAACTTAACATAAAAGATTATAAAAATAACATACAACAGGTAAAAGATACACTATCCAAAACATATTATTATCCAGGATGTGAGGTTTGTTTTAGCGAGGACAAAAATAATGTTAGATCAAGGCGTGTGGCTCAAAATAAGTTTTCGCAAGACAACAATCTTTCAACACAGAAGTTACAAAGTCTAGGTGTAAGATACGGTACTTTGTGTAATAGCAAATGTATGATTTGTAATCATCATCGGTCGTCGTCATGGGTAACAGATGCTGAAAAACTAGGTTTAGAAATAAAAGATCAACACAGATTTAAGAAAAGTCTGCTTCCTGGTGTTGAAGTTTTCTTTGAAAATTTTGATCTCGATAATCTAAAATTTGTTGAGTTCCATGGTGGCGAACCATTGATGCAGAAATACCCTACTGAGTTCTTACGAAAAATAAAAAATCTAGATCAACTGATTGTTAAGTTCAACACAAATCTGACTGTGTTGCCTGCTCCAGAACTACAGGAGTTGCTGAAAAAATGTAAAAGAGTTGATTTCCTTTTGAGTGTTGATGACACCGGGGACAGATATGAAATTTTGAGATTCCCAGGCAAGTGGGATATTTTCTTAAAAAACATGGCTATCATAAAAAACTTGAATTACAGGGTCATGGCATACAACTGTCTCTCATCGTTGAATATTTTTTACTGCGTGGACTTCTACAAATGGGCAACTAAAAATTTTGGTGTTGAAGTTCATTCTCAATTCGTGACAGACAATAAAATATTGGATATAAGTTATCTCCCCCAACACGCCAAAGACGTGGTGTTAGAAAAGGTAAAAAATTATAAAGGCAAAATATTTGATTCAATCAGGAACAAATTAAATATTCAAAAAGACGATCGTAGTGATCGACTTGTAAAATACATTTTAGATCTAGATCGCATAAGGAACACAAACTACCCAGAGGTTTTCAAAGAATGGTACACCATATTAAACAAAAAATAGTATGCTCTGGTAATCCAGACGGACACCCTGATGATCATACTTGGCAACACACAGTGGCCCACGGTGTGAGAGAATATTTGCCAGACACTGAATTTGTACATTCATCAAATGGCCACGACCTACGTTTATGGGACGACCAGCGCCGTAACTCTTTCGTGGAACTAATAAAAAATTCTACAGTTTTCATAAACGCATCAAAAATCTATCAATTAGGACAGTTACAGTTATTGAATCTGGCCTATGACACTGCAATACAAAACAGAATCCAGGACTACACTATTATTAACATAGGAAGCACAGCAGAATTTGACCCAAATCAATTCGAAATGTACAGCATAGAAAAAAATGCTCTCAAAGAAAGAAGCAGGCAATTGGCCAGTAAAGGATTCCGATCATCACACATCACAATTGGTAATTTAGATCATGTAATGGACATTGGCAAGACTATCAAGTTAGTTTTAGAGCATGATCCGTTTCTTTCTATGGTAAAGATAGAACATTAGTAATATTACCAGCATTTTTATGTTGACAGAACCACATCATACGTGCTTTAATTACAATGACGTTAATTAATGTTATCGTACGACAATAAAGGAAGGACGTAAATTATGTCAAATGAAACACATGAACAGATCATGACAGAGATACAGACTTACTCAGAAGAGAACGGTAAGTTCGTAGACAAGGGTGTAAAAGCCTCTGCCACTAGGGCCAGAAAAGCACTTGCAAACTTGGCTAAATTGATCAAAGCAAGAAGAAAAGAGATTCAAGAAGTGAAGAACGCGGCCAAAACGGCGGCGTAATCGATTATTGGATTTTGCAAAACCCAAAACCTCCGGCTAGCAATAGTCGGGGGTTTTTTTATGACTTGAGGATTCCCTTGCCATGCACCCTCACTCGGATGTGGCCGTTGTAGTAATCATTGGTTTCCAGAACCTTGCGTGAGAATTGTTCACGTGCCTCAACATAGGACAGTTCTGCTTTGGACTTGCAGTAGAAAAGTATCTCCCTAGTGAACTTGTCTTTACCTAATCTGTTTACATCTATGGTCAGATCATCGCTTGATCCGTAGTAGTCCTGCCAGTCCGAATCCACCTTGTACCTACGCTTGTTCTTCCTGCCTTTGAGAGGAGGCCTAGATCTTTTGAATCTCGCCAATTTCTTACCTATGTACTTCCTACCGTTGGTGGTGTTTGTTATGAGATAAACAAATCCCACTATGTCCTCTGGAATGGTGGTAATTTCTTTTCCTTGGTACGTCCAATGCATCTTGGTATTTAAAGCCAAAAAGATTGACCTATAAAGAAAACTCGTATAAACAAGTGCGATAGGCAAACTACAATTTCTTAAAAATTTCCAACAGGCAAACATAGCATCGCAACCAGTGAGCAAGGAAATGCGGCCGAC
>Ga0075460_10000413_pt1 | contig 15943 bp, 19 predicted proteins | sample DEB08_DNA_3_FD_77580 | JGI IMG/M metagenome (GOLD analysis project Ga0075460, IMG submission 77580) | Aqueous microbial communities from the Delaware River and Bay under freshwater to marine salinity gradient to study organic matter... | ecosystem: Environmental > Aquatic > Marine > Coastal ...
GGTTAGACACTATGACTAAGGAATACGACATTTCACCAGGTAGCCCATACGACTGCGGACAGTATGACGCTTTTTTCGATAAGCCGATGAATCCTAGAATGTTGGATAGTGGGGTCGAGGTAATCGTTACGACAACCGAGTTAATCGGGCAATACGTAGACGGGTACATGGATAATAAAGAATTTTACGCTGATCGCCTTGACAAACCTGGCGTAGCGGATGAATTGGAATATCAACTTAGAGAAAGGTAGATTTATATGAAAGATTCTTATGAGTATTTGGAAGCATTAGAAGCAAGGGAAAATAAGTTTTTCGAGCTAACAAAAAAAATTAGTATGTTAAGCGATTCGGGGAACGAGCAAACGTGGGAAAAGCAAAGGGAAGCGGACGAAAAATTAGTGTATAAAATGACTACTGAGAAATTGAGATCACTTTATCATTTATTTTTCACCATTGATAAATTTGTAGAAAAACGTAAAATAGAATTACAAGGTTTCAGATTGAGTGAACTAACACTTGATGAAATGCGAAATATCAATAACTCACTTACTGATTTTTATTATGAATTCCCTGAAGTTGACGACATAATCAAAGAATTCAAAAGAAGAATATTCAAACTAGAAAATAAGGAGAAAGCATTATGAGCCATATTTATAACGATGAAGCAAAAGAGAGAGTTTGGGAATCAGTTGAGGATTTAACCGACGCGGAAGTGTTGGACCAGTTGTTGGAAACTTCAACGTGGCGAAGCCTTGAAGGGGCTGATGAAATGCTGAGAGACGATAGCTATCGAATAGCCTTGTTCAATCAGATATGGAATCACTACTGCGAATAGCGTTTAAACGCACGTAGAAGCCCTACAACGCACGTAATAACTTTTTTAATAGGTAGGTAGCCATATGAGATGTGAAGCGTGTGACGAGCCTCTGAGCGATTATGAGTCAACCAGACGGAGCGTAGTAACAATGGAGTACATAAATCTTTGTAACGAATGCGTTAAAGGCATCGGAGCAGAGAATCTTTTAACCCTTGATAGACCCGATCTCCGACACCAAACCGACGATATCGTATTGACGGATGACGCGGAAGCTATTGATTTTATTGAGGATTACGACGATGACAACGAAGAGGAGTGATAGATATGGGTTTGTTGCTGAAATTGCTAGAGACGGTGAATATAGGTACGGAGTTGTTGAAAGGGGTAACAACCGACGTTACTATATCGGCGGTAAAGAAGTTACAAAACAACAATGGGACAAAGAAGTCAAGTTCCCAGGAAGCTACGAAGAAGACCTAGAAAGCGAGGAAGCAAATGAGTCAGGAGCAGTATGAAGCAGAGACGATGGAAGAAGCGCATTACTACCAGACATTGATGGAAGTGGTGTATTTGATGAACACGCATGGTTATAAGCAGGTGCTATGCGATCTTATGGAGCTAGCAATCGAGGATGAATCAAACCATTCCACAATTAACTAAACAGTTAATTAAACAGTTAGTTAAATAGTTATTGTTTATTATTATGATCATGATAATTATAAACAGTTATTTAAATAGTTATTAATAATATCTATATAGATATATATAAAGTATAGGAGATTTTAATGGGTGTTCAGTTGAAGACGCATCAACCTTGTCCAGATTGTGGTTCGTCAGATGCTTTGACGTATTATGACTGGGGAACAAAGTGTTTTAGTGCTGTTTGTGGTAAAGTGACGTTTAATAGAGATCAGATACCAGAGATCAAGATGGTTCATAACGTCAATAAAAACAAGCAGTTTAGTCCTGTTACTGGTGTCATCCGAAGTATCACTGATCGAAATATAAGCAAGCAAACCTGCGAGTTCTTTAACGTAGTGGTTGCTCATGAGCATTATCACTTCCCATACGCTGATGAGTTTGGTAAGACGGTGGCTTACAAGAAGCGACACGTTGATCAGAAGGAATTCCATATTGACGGTAGCTGGTCGCAAGGTAAGCTGTTCGGTCAGCATCTCTTTAGCAAAGGTGGGAAGTTCATCACCTTAACGGAAGGGGAGTTTGATACCCTAGCTGCTTGGCAGATGGTAGGGAGTAGACCAACAAACCCAGTAGTTTCTGTCCGAAATGGTGCTGGTAATGCTGTCGCGGACTGTCGTGCTAACTTTGAGTTCCTTGATTCGTTTGCCAACATTGTTATTTGCTTTGATGCTGATGAAGCTGGGCAACAATCAGCCCGTCAAGTTGCTGAGTTATTCGGAGCAAAAGCTAAGATATTCAAATCAATACCAGGCTTCAAGGATGCGTGTGATTTCTTGAGAGAAGGTAACGAAAAGAGATTCTTAGAGCAATGGTGGGAAGCTGAACGTTACGTACCCGATGGTATTATTGATGGGTCAACCCTATGGGAAGAGGTTAGTAAGCCAGTAGAAAAGAGTCTAGTTAACTATCCCTACAAAGGACTAAACGACTTGACATTCGGTGTTAGACCCTCTGAGCTGGTTACCGTAACTGCTGGGTCAGGGTTGGGCAAGTCTCAGTTTATGCGCGAGATAGTGTTTCATATCCTGAACAATACGGAAGACAATATTGGATTGATGTTCTTGGAAGAATCAGTTCGTAAGACTGGACGATCTCTCATGTCACTATCAGCCAATAGACCGTTACATTTACCATCGGTTATTGCATCCGAGCAAGAATTACGTAGTGCATTTGACCAAACACTTGGTACTGGTAGGATGTTCTTGTTCGATCACTTTGGTTCAACTGCGATTGATAACATTGTGAATCGAGTTAGATATCTCGCTAAAGGATTAAACTGCAGATACGTGTTTTTAGATCACGTGAGTATTGTTGTCAGTTCACAGGAGCATGGTGACGAACGCAGAGCATTGGACGAGATAATGACACGCCTACGGATGCTGGTTCAAGAGACTGATATCTGTTTGTTTGTTGTGTCGCATCTAAAACGACCTGATGGTAAAGGTCATGAGGAAGGCGTTGCAACCAGTCTATCTCAGTTACGCGGTTCAGGAAGTATCGCTCAGTTATCAGACATAGTGCTAGGACTTGAGAGAAATGGTCAGGCTGAAGATATTGAGGATCGTCATACCACTAGGGTACGGGTGTTGAAGAATCGTTTCTCAGGGCTTACCGGTCCGGCTTGTAGCTTACTATACAACCTAGATTCTGGTAGAATGAGTGAGCGAAAGGACGAGTTATGAACGTACTAGATTTATTCTCAGGTATTGGTGGGTTTAGTTTAGGACTAGAACGTGCTGGTATGAAGACTATTGCTTTCTGTGAAGTAGATAAGAAATGTCAAGAAGTTTTGAGGAAGCACTGGAAAGATGTACCTATATTTGATGACGTAACCACACTGAAAGGAACAGATATAGATGGAACAGTTGACGTTATTTGTGGCGGATTCCCCTGCCAAGACATCAGCCTCGCAGGAAAAGGAGCAGGACTTGAAGGTGAAAGATCAGGACTCTGGTGGGAGTTCCACAGGCTCATCAAAGAAATCAAACCGAAGTGGGCGATCATTGAAAACGTCTCAGCCCTTCGCAATAGAGGACTGGACCAAGTTCTCAGGTCACTCAATGAGATCGGGTACGATGCAGAGTGGCATTGTATCACCGCTGCCAGTATTGGTGCGCGTCACCGAAGGGACAGAATCTGGATTATTACCTACTCCAACAGCGAGGGATTGGAAGGACAATGGAAAGTCTCCAGCAGAATTAGCAAGGAACTCAAAGACCCTAGCTACTCATGCTGGTGGGCAACTGAACCCGACGTGGGTAGAGTGGCTCATGGGATTCCCAATAGGGTGGACAGACTTAAACAGTTAGGTAATGCAGTTGTTCCTCAGATACCAGAACTGATAGGGAGAGCTATATGTCAAGCTGGTTGATTCTACTGATAGCTGTGGTATATTTAATCATAGCTGTTGATCTTTTAATCAAAGGACAAACTGGACTAGCAGTTACTTTTGTTGGGTTCTGTCTTGGAAACTTTGGGTTATACTTACAGACATGAAACGATTGGTCATTGACATTGAAACTAACATGGAAGCCAGTAATATTTGGCTAGTTGTTACTAAAAACATTGACAATGGAGAAGTCAAGATATGGAAAGAAGCATCAGGGTTACTAGATTATGTAAACGAGGACGATCTATTGATTGGTCACAACATCATCGGATTCGATCTACCAGTATTGAGGAAAGTATGGAAGCTGAAGACGAGATCAAACCCTTTGAAAGATACACTTGTCATGTCAAGGTTGCACAACCCAATAATAGAGAAAGGTCACAGTCTAGACGCATGGGGCGTGAGGCTAGGGCTAAAAAAAGGAGACTTTAGTGATTTCGATAAAGGATTTACCGATGAAATGTTGGAGTATTGTAAGCAGGATGTGGAGATTACTCATGTCCTTTTTGAAAGACTTAGCAATGATCTATTGGATTGGGGTATTTCAACCGATCTTGAACATGATGTTGCGTGTATACTCCAAGATCAGCACGAGTTTGGTTTCAAACTTGACGTTAGAAAAGCTATGTCCCTCTTGGTGGAATGGAAGAAGAGACTTGGAGAGATTGAAGAAGAACTACAACAAGTATTCAGACCAATAGTTACCGAGAGATACAGCGAGAAAACAGGTAAGCGACTGAAGGATGATGTTGAAGTGTTCAATCCTGGTAGTCGCAAACAAATAGCTGAGAGACTTATTGCTCTTGGTTGGAAACCTAAAAAGCATACTGAGAAAGGAACGGTTATCGTAGATGAAAAAGTACTATCAACTATTGACATCCCTGAAGCTCGTCTCATCGAAGAATACTTACTCATTCAAAAAAGGGTGGCTCAAGTTGAATCGTGGCTTGACCATGCTGATAACAACGAAAGGGTTCATGGTAAGGTCATCACCAATGGAGCAGTCACGGGACGAATGACGCATAACAATCCTAACATGGCACAAGTACCGAGGGTTGGTAGCCCGTTCGGAGAAGAGTGTAGATCTTGTTGGACGGTTATGGACGGTAATGTACTGGTAGGCGCTGATGCGGCTGGTTTGGAACTACGTATGCTGGCTCATTACATGGATGATAGTGACTTTACCAAAGAGATATTGGAAGGGGATATACATACCAAAAACATGAAAGCAGCAGGACTGACAGATAGAAACTTAGCTAAAACTTTTATATATGCTTTTCTGTATGGAGCAGGAGCTACTAAGATTGGTACGATTGTTGGTGGTGGAGAACGTGAAGGTGCTGAACTAATTAATCGTTTCTTATCCAACACCCCTGCTTTGTTGTCGTTACGCAAGAAGGTTGACAAGTACGCTCAGAAAGGTTTTGTGCCTGGATTAGACGGTAGGAAACTCTATGTTCGTTCTGCTCATTCAGCCCTGAATACTTTGCTTCAAGGCGCAGGAGCAATCGTTATGAAACAAGCACTTATCCTCTTGCAAAGAAAGTTTAAAAGCATTATAATAGACGCTCATTTTGTCGCCAATGTTCATGATGAGTGGCAGATCGAAACGAACCAAGAACTTGCTGATACGGTTGGACACTTAGCTGTTCAGTCTATCCGGCAAGCTGGTCGCCATCTAAATTTACGTTGCCCTTTGGATGGTGAATATAAAGTAGGAAACAACTGGGCGCAAACACACTAAAAGGAAACTAAATGAAAATAAAACCTATAAAAGTAAAAGGCGAAATCATGTGGGCTTTCTTGGATACTCCTAGTGACGCATCCGGCAAGTACCAACTTGATGTTTGTAACTTGTCAAAAGAAGCTGTTAAGGCGTTGGAAGAAGTGGGCGTAGAAGTTAACCACAAAGATGAAAAAGGTTATTACGTCACTCCGAAGTCTAGTAATTACCCAATAAAAGTATTTGATCCTGATGGTAATCCTATTAACGTTAAGGTTGCTAATGGTTCTAAAGGTGTAGTTACTATTAAACCTTACGTTAACAAGTTTAACAAGGGAATCAATGCTGGTGTTGGTTCAGTGGTTGTAACTGATTTGATTGAGTACAATCCTGAAGCTGGTACAGCAGGTCTGTCAGCTCTATAAGTATGCAACCGTCTCTCAACAATGCTAAGGCACTGATTGACGGTGATATACTGGTGTATCGTATTGGTTTTGCCAGTAATGATGATGAAGAAAAGTTTGCTGTTTCTCGTATGAGTAACTTCATTGATAAACTTCTTAGCCCTGTGTATATCATGAGCTATGATGGTTACATTACTGGTCACTCCAATTTTAGAAACGAAATCGCAAAAGAAGCTCCTTATAAAGGTAATCGTAGTGGCGCTTCAAAGCCTAACCATTATGATGCTTTGAGGGAATACCTTCTGGAACGATGGTGTTTCGATTTAATTGAAGGTGAAGAAGCGGACGATGCGATAGGTATTCAGGCTTACTCTATGAAACCTGATGCTTATTGCATTGTTTCGTTAGATAAAGATCTTGATATGTTACGTGGATGGCACTATAACTTTGTCAAAGAGAGTCTTTATTTCGTTACCGAAGAAGAAGCAATCAAAAACTTTTATACGCAGATATTAACAGGTGATCGAGTGGACAACATTCCAGGTATCTATGGAATTGGTCCTAAGAAAGCAGAGAAGTTATTAAAAGATTGTAATAACGAGAGAGAATTATTCGCTACAGTACTAGATACTTATGAGGATAACCTTGAGTTACTAACTGAGAGAGCGCAATTACTATGGATAAGAAGACAAAAAAACCAGATCTGGACACCATCCCTGAAGTAGTCTACGTTGAATGGGACGATGCTTGTGCAGACGCTGGTTGGGAATTGACGGAAGCAACCGATATTCACCCTGTTCTAACTATTGGATTCGTAGTAGTAGAGGACAAGAAAGCAATAACAGTAGCGGTATGCTGGTCCGATCTTCAGTCTAACTCTAGGATACATATTCCTAAAGGATGGATCAAGAAGATCAAACGATTCAAACTTGATAAACTTTTAGGAAGGAAGAAACCATCAAAACACAAAGCGCGAAAGCCAAAGGAAGAAAACTCCAGCAATGGTTTAGGGACAACCTCATTGAGGAATTTACCTTTTCCAAAGACGATGTAAGGTCTACCAGTATGGGATCTAGTGGGGAAGATATTCTTTTCTCACAAGCAGCTGGAGATAAGTTAGGAATATCCGTCGAGTGTAAATCAAGAAGTACTATCGGTGTATATTCTTTTTACTCTCAAGCCGCAGATAATACTCCAGACGGTAGGCAACCAGTAGTCGTGATAAAACAGAATCATTCTAAACCACTGGTAGTAATAGATGCACAATACTTCATACAACTGCTAAAGAGGGCAGCATGAGACACTTAGTAATCCCTGATACACAATGCAAGCCTGGTCACCCTATTGAACATTTAGAGTGGGTAGGTAAGTACGCAGCAGATAAAAAACCAGATGTGATAGTACACTTAGGTGATCACTGGGATATGCCTAGTCTATCAATCTACGACATTGGTAAGAAAGCGTTTGAAGGTAGGACATATCAAGCAGACATAGCAGCCGGTAACAAAGCTATGAATCGTTTGATGAAGCCTATTGTTGATGAACAAAAAAGATTGAAACGTGGTAAACGTAAGATATGGAATCCTAGAATGGTATTCTTACTAGGTAACCATGAACAAAGGATTGAGAGAGCTATCAATTCAGATCGTAAGTTAGAAGGTTTAATTGGTTACAGTGATTTCAATCTGGATGTATATGGCTGGGAGGTCCATGACTTTCTTGAAGTAGTTGTGATAAATGGCATAGCTTATAGTCATTACTTTACTTCTGGAGTTATGGGACGATCAGTAAGCAGTCCTAACTTACTTTTGTCCAAGAAGCATATGAGTTGTATCATGGGGCATGTTCAGGATCGAGCAATAGCGTTTAGTAAACGTGCAGATGGTAATCGCATTACTGGAATCTTTGCTGGTATCTGTTACCAACATGATGAAGATTATCTCACTCCACAAACCAATGGTAGTTGGTCAGGGATATGGATGTTGAATGAAGTTCAGGATGGTAGCTTTGACGAGATGCCAGTTAGCTTAACTTATTTGAGGAGAGAATATGGAAGTAAGAGAACTACTTGATGTTCGTGAAGATATGTACGGACAATATAGTGTTGTTAGTCATATCAGTCAAGAGCTTAAAAGGGTGATGAAAGACTCGCCTAATTATAAAATCATGCCTCCATTCGCTAGAGAAAGTTTGGATATGATTGCTAATAAGATTGCTAGGATTCTTAATGGTAATTACTACTATGACGATTCGTGGCGAGATATTAGTGGGTATGCTACATTAGCACTAATGGAAATAGAAGCGATAGAAAAACATGAAACAGATAACGCTCCCTGAACTGATAGATAAGTTAAGAGTCTTTGACGAGCTAGAATTGATTGAGTTGTTAGAGATAACGACTGATGATTTGCTGGATAGGTTTGAGGATATAGTTGAATTACGAATAGATAAACTAATGAGGGAAATAGAATGATGGATCTTTATCAACAATTTATAGCTAAGTCGAGATACTCTAGGTTCTTGCCTGATCAGAAACGCAGAGAAGACTGGGAAGAAACCGTAGATCGTTACATGGATTTCATGGCTAAACACCTTGAATCTAAATACAGCTACAAAATACCCTATGAGACCGACAGAGAGCTTCGTGACGCGATTAAAAACCTAGAGGTAGTACCTAGTATGCGGTCTATCATGACTGCTGGTAAGGCGCTTGAGAGGGACAATACAGCTGGATATAACTGTAGCTATCTGCCAGTGGATGATCCTAAAGCATTTGACGAAGCAATGTACATTCTGCTTTGTGGTACTGGTGTAGGGTTTAGTGTCGAGCATAAGTACGTAGACCAGCTACCAGACGTTCCTGAGAAGATGTTTGATAGCGATACCACTGTGGTTGTGTCAGACAGTAAAGAAGGATGGGCTAAGTCGTTACGCCAGGTCATAGCTTTACTTTACTCAGGCGAGATACCTAAGTGGGATCTATCTAAGATCAGACCAGCTGGTGCGAGGCTGAAGACCTTTGGTGGTAGAGCTAGTGGACCTAAACCGCTACAAGAACTATTCGAGTTTGTAGTCAGAAAGTTTAAAGGAGCAGCAGGACGTAGGCTAACTACGCTTGAGTGTCACGACATCATGTGTAAAGTAGCTGAAGTTGTGGTGGTAGGTGGTGTTAGACGTTCAGCTATGATCTCTCTATCTGATCTTGATGATGATAAGATGCGTCACGCTAAGACTGGTGCATGGTGGACTGATAACCCTCAGAGAGCATTGGCTAATAACTCTGCTGTTTATAACTGTAAACCTGATGTAGGTCAGTTCATGAATGAGTGGACTAGCTTGTATCAATCGCACTCTGGTGAACGAGGTATCTTTAATCGTGAAGCAGCTATCAAGCAATCAGAAAGAAACGGACGTAGAGATTCAGAGCAAGAGTTTGGGACTAACCCGTGTTCGGAAATCATCTTGAGACCTTACCAGTTTTGTAATTTATCTGAGGTCGTGGTTCGTGAGAGCGATACGATCTATGATCTTGAACGTAAGGTAACACTTGCTACGATACTAGGAACGTATCAGTCTACTATGACACACTTTCCGTATCTTCGTAAGATATGGCAACGTAACACTGAAGATGAGAGATTGCTTGGTGTATCTCTTACTGGTATCTTGGACAACAAAACACTAGGAGATAACGTTGAACAAACTAAAACGCTATTACAGAGACTACGTATGGTTTCTGTCGATACAAACATGGAGCTTGCAACTGCTCTTGGGATTAATCCTTCTGCTGCTATTACTTGCGTTAAACCTTCTGGCACTGTCAGTCAGCTTGTTGATAGCGCCTCTGGTATTCATCCGAGACATAGTCGTTATTATATTAGGCGTGTCAGAGGGGACAAGAAAGACCCTCTCACTTCGTTCTTACAGGAAAAGGGCATCCCATCAGAAGAGTGTGTATTACGACCAGAGTCGACGATAGTATTTAGCTTCCCTAAGAAAGCACCTGATTCAGCTTTACTAAGGGATGATCTAACAGCTATTGAACACTTAGACTTGTGGATGATGTATCAGAAGGACTGGTGTGAACATAAACCTTCAGTAACTATCTCTGTAAAGGAAGATGAATGGGTAGAAGTCGGTGCGTGGTGTTGGAAGAATTTTGATGATATTAGTGGTGTTAGTTTCTTACCGTATGATGGTGGAACATATAAACAAGCACCCTACGAGGAATGTACCGAAGAGCAGTATAATGAACTTCTAGACAAGATGCCTATGACACTGTTCTGGGATGAGTTGATAGAGGAGGATGATAATGTTGAGGGCGTACAGCAACTGGCTTGCACAGCAGGGGTTTGCGAGATCTAGATGTTAGAGACAGTATTAGCTTTCTTAGCTTTACTGAACTGTCATCCTGAGGACTTAGTTATTACTTCGAGTAATAATACGTTCTACTTGGCTGGGGATATTGGTGTTGTGTATGTCAAACCTGGTATGTACAAAGACCATATCCTTGTCCATGAGATCTGGCATCACTGTCAGTGGCAATGGGCTGGAAAGAAACCTGCTCAGTCTTGGGACGAGTGGAGGAAGAGAGAGGTAGAAGCTATGAAGGTTGAAGACATCTACCTTAACCTCTCAGAGTAACTATCTAATAATACTTATAGAGTTTGTGTTTATTGGTTGGTTTTCTAATTTTCGTAATCTATTTATCTTTGCTTGTTCATTAAATTTTTTTATGTCTTGATCAGATACCCCTTTTATTTTATGAAACTTAGCCCACCAGTCACCTACAGTCATTGGTTTATCATCTTCAACAAGTTTAGATAGATCACCAGGACCCATTCGAGCGTCACCTAAAAACAACATTTTTTGTTGATCAAGTGTTAAATTACTTGGGTCATAGTTATCAGGAAGTTCTTTTAACCACTTAGGTTGCTCTTTGTTTATGTATTCATAATAGTTTTTTAATCTTTGTCTAGCGTCTACACTTCTACCTGATCCACCTTTATCAAGTATTTCAAATTGAAAAGCACCTCTTCCTGGTCCTTCAAAAAATCCTTTTTTACCTTTACTTCTTTGTTTAGCGTCAGCTATTATCTGTTTTTTATTAAAATCACTTTCCCATATTCCTATGTTCTCCATTAAATCTTCAAGAACATCCTTTGGGACTTGTTTATCTTTGCTTATAGATTCTAATAAAAACTCGTATTCATTAGACATAACAGGAGTTGCTCTACTTGTAGGGACAGCTACTGACATTTCCTCACCAGGATATCTGTAAGGTATTCTCAGTTGTTGTCCTACCATAATCATATTAGGATCAATACGATTATAGTTAGCTAGTTCGTCAACACTATAACCAGTATCTCTACTGATTTTAGATAATGTATCGCCTTTCTTAACTGTGTATGATGGCATTCCTGTTTCCTTACTCGATAATAATGTCAGGGTTAGTATAAGGATTAAGACCTTTTTTCTTAAACTCATTTTGCATAAACTTAATATAATTAGGACTAGTGTGATCTTGGATTAATTCTCCTAACATCATTCTTCTTACGTCACTTCTAATTTGATTGACAGCATCTTTAATACCTTTAGCTTGTAAACTCTTAGGAAGCAACATAAAACCTTCAGACGACGCAAGTATATCTAATGTTTGATTAGTATAGTCTCCCATCAACTTAGACATTCTGGAATACTGTTCTCTATTTAATTGAATTCCATAAAGAGTTGATGAAGGTGGAGCAATGTTCAACTCTGGGTTATCAAATAACTTTTGAATCTTGTTTCTGTTCACTTCAGCAAATCTAAAGCCAGTAGTTATTTCACCAGGAGTTCCTAGTGATTGAGTCTCTCCGGTTATACTACTGTATACGGGAGCTAGTTCTTCTCTAAGTCCAGGTATTCGAGACTTAATATTATTTAACATCCAAGTAGAAAGATCTTTGTCTTTAACCTCACGCTTAATAGGATCTTCTAACTTAGCTAACCAATTTAAAAAGTTAGGAGTTAATCCATTAGTAGACCTAGCAATTAACGCTGACACTTGCTTCTCATCTTCTGATGTAACAGCATTCATTAAGTCAGCCAATTGAGCAGTAAATGTTTTGTCTAAGAAAGCATTTTTTACGACACCAGCTACTTGCGCTCCTGTTGAAAAACTAAGATCATCTTCGCCCTTAAGAGCTAACTCTTGAATCTTCTGTTTACCGTTAGCAAATATAGTAAACACAGTATGCAACGGCTCGATACCCTTGTAACTAATCCATCTGTCACCTACTTTAATAGAGCTAGGAGGTATACCTGCTTCAGTCATTCTAGCTCTTTGAGCAGGATCAGCAGGATAGTCGCCGGTCAACATACCAGCTTCAACCATACCAAAAGCCCATCCTGAGAAACCAAGACCAAGCATTTGCTGAGATATAAAGTCATTCTTTAACTGTTGCTTAAACGCAATCTGTCCGTCTAGCTCTAATAATTTTTGGTGTAAGTTCTCTTTAGTTACATCGCTTTTAGCGTTTAACCACTTGTCGTTTAGTAGCTGTCTTTTTATTTTTAGTTTGTCAATGTCTTTAGCAGCTTGTCTAATCCTAGCTAAACCAACACCAGGGACAAACGTAGCTCCAAACTTAGCAACATTCAAAGGAGTGATAATAAACGGAGTAGTTAATGCCTGAAGCGGAGCTATAATTGATCCTCCACCTTCTTTATTCTTTGAAAGGTTAAACCAAGCCCTTGCTCCTCGATCAATAATAGAGTCACCTAATGGACTTCTAAACGTACCGTAAAGAGCAAACTCTTCGATCAATTTAGCAGCTTGCGGATCTACTTTAGCGACAGCTTCAAAGATACGTTCGCTTCCTACGTCCCTCAAGCCGCCTTTACTTTTACTCAATACAGCTTTGTTTAAAACTTCTCCAAGTTCTTCACGAGTAATACCGTATTTCTTTAAGACATCTTCTTTAGGAGCTTTCTTTAATTGATCCATGAATATTTGAAACTGCGCTCTCTCAAAGAAAGTAGCAAAACCTTCGTCAATTCCACGTTGTATACTTTGAGGTAAAGTAACTACAGCATTGATTGGTTTATTTATAGCGTCTAGTTCTTTAGATGCTTTCTGACCTGGAAACTTTAAATAGAAATCAAATTCTTTTGAGGTTCTTCCGTCAAATACAATTTGTTTATTTTTGTATCCACCTACCATTCTTGGAAACACTTCAGCAAAAGCCTTAGTATAGCCAACTAACATTGAACTAGCCTCAGAGAATTTACCTCTAGTAAGTCTAGTTATAGGAGCTTCAACAACTCTAGCTAAGTTTCCTACAAAGTTAACAAAAGTAGTAGAAGGAGCAGACAGAAAGTTATTTCTAATAAGCGAACTTAAAGAATCCCGTAACTCAGGTCTATTACTTGCTTCATATATTCCTTTTGCAATATCGGCAACAACTTCAGGAGTGACTTCATCAGCAGCTCTCTTACCTTCTAAGATCTGTCGTATCAATACTCTGCAACGTGGATTAAGTATCATTAGCACTCACCGTTTTCAAATAGTCTTGTTATAGCTTTGCCTTCTTTCATAAACTTTTTGTATCGTTTAAAGTCATTCATAGTTCTACTAACTGCGTTAGCGTCCCCTATAAAAGAAAATAATAATCCTAAACTCGGCTGAAGTTTTGTCCAAAGATAAGCAACAGTAGCATCGTTTCCTTCGCGCTCAGCAAAATCTAGTTGTTCAAGCGTGGACACAAAATCGTCATACCTGTTAACCCACTCTTGTCTAACTAATTGTCTTGCTCCAGGCGATAGTATATCATCTTTCTGATAGTTAGCTGCTATGTGATCGGCTGCTCTAGCTGCTTGAGATTTAGCCAGTTCACTTGCTCCTGTATCTTTACCAAACTGTTGAGCTATAGACTGAGCTTGAGTCCTTGCTACTGTTTCAGTAGTAGACATAGGCTCTGTTATTCTGGACACGTCCTTAATTCTACCTCTAGCTGCATTAACAATAAAGTCAGCAACATCGTCGTCCACTCGATCTGCCATAGCTCCAAGTAACTTAGCTGCTTCCTCGTCTGGAAGATCGCTTAGTTGCCTGATTTGATCTGCAGTTAAAGAAGGAGTAATACGTTCAGGTAAAAACCGCTTAAACTTATTGAGATCAGTCTCTCCCATTTTAAGAGCAGCACTGTAAGCGTCTAAGTTATTCTCTCTATTCTTATAGAAGTCTCTGATGTTTGTAACAGTAAACTTCTTACCTTCTACTTTCTTTAAGTTATCCATTAACTTCTGATAGCCTTGAACAGTCTCTACTGCTTCATCAATGGACATATCATCACCAAAGATGTTCTTCATTTTAGAGTAGAACTGTCTAAAGCCATCGTCTATCTTAAAGCGAGGCTTACCGTCTTCAGCAGTTATAAACTTACTGTAATCGTAGAGATAACGAGACTCATCATCCATGTGTTTAGTCACAGGATTTAGAATATTATCTAATGTCTCAGATGTAGTAAGCGGAGTTCTTTCTGCTAACTTACCGTCAATTACAGTTTGTCTATTAACTTTATTGACAATCTCAGAACCAATGTTATTCGATATTTCTTGCGCTTCTTTATCGTTTATTCCAAACGTGTTCTTAATATAATTTAAATGGTCTTGTTTATTACGACTGTTCTTATAAACAGCTGTTGCAGCTTTATCAATATCTGATTCAAATACTAATTCAGAATTATTATGAACTACTTTCTCTTCAAACAAGTTATCAGCAATCTTTGGAATCTTAGCCGATTGTTGAACATTAATTACAGTCTGTTTATATGGATTAGTTGTAGGTCTAGGTATCCTATTAGAAGTCGGCGTGGTAAACGTAGGCAGTCCTGCTCCACTAGGAGTTAATCCAGCAGCTTCTACGGACACACCAGCGTTTAAACCACCGTCATCAGGAACATCTCTAACTGTAGGCTGTATAGTTATACGTGGTTTAACTGCGCCAGGAGTAACTGTAGCAGCATTTAAGTTAGCTTGCGCTTGTCCTACTAGTTCTTCTTGAAGAGATTTACCGGTTTTACCTGCTACTTTACTAACTAAAGCAGTTATTCCACCACCTAATACTCCAGCAGTAACTGCAGAAGTTAATATGTTAGAAGTTCTGCTATCATCAAACTCTTCATATAAAGGATCTATTGCTCCAGTCAAGCCACCAAAGGCTGCAAAGCCAGCTACTGCTCTAGGAACAGTGCTAAACGCAGGAATTGGAATAGTGTTAGCTGGGTCAAACACACTACCAGCAAGGTAAGAAGACCAACCAGCAACAGGATTAAGAGTTAGCATCGCTCTTAATTCCCGTTCAGCTTCAAAGTCTGCTACACCCTGTTCGTCATTAAATAGACCAGCAACACCTCGAATAGTATTCGTTATTCCTCTTTCTACTCCACGAGCAATAACATCACTAGTATCATAAGGATCGTCAAGAATGACACGTAAGCCAGCCTCAGAAACTCCAGACCAATCTCCAGTCTCTGTTGCTTTTAGTACTGCTTCTTGATCGCTCTTTGAAAGTCCTGATATATCTATCTGTGCCATATTATCTGTTAAAATCTACGACTAGGAAAAGGTATGCCATAAGTATTTTCAGAGTCAATTCCAAACATTCCCTGACCAGGCATTAGGCTTTGTCTTTGTTCTCGATCCATCTGTTCAGCCTGAATCCTATTAGCTGTTTCTGGATCAACGTACTCAGGACCAGTTATTCCTCTTAGTTGATCTGGCGTTGCTTTTCCAAATACTTTTATACCTCGACTTCTTTCTAGCTCTATTAGTTCTTCTGGAGTTAAGCCGCCTTCTAAAGCTGCAGACCCACTAATCACTGCTCCAGCACCTTTAGGTCTTTCAATAAGATTGATTTGACCAGTTCT
>Ga0075460_10000414_pt1 | contig 15942 bp, 21 predicted proteins | sample DEB08_DNA_3_FD_77580 | JGI IMG/M metagenome (GOLD analysis project Ga0075460, IMG submission 77580) | Aqueous microbial communities from the Delaware River and Bay under freshwater to marine salinity gradient to study organic matter... | ecosystem: Environmental > Aquatic > Marine > Coastal ...
CCATGACTGTGATCAACCCTTGCCTGAGACAATGCTCCGAAGCCGCTTGGCTCGCGCCTTCTTTGCTTGTTCGTCTATCTTTCCGGTCTTCATCGCCCAGCGCAAGAACTCAGGAGGCGCTGGGTCATGCTCGGCGTTCCGATCTGCCCACGCCACGTCCTCTCCTGCCTTGACGGCTCTGCGACCCCACCATGACAGAATCGCCTCGCTGAATGAGTCGACCGTGTCTCGGTAGACAGCCGCAGGCTTGCCCGTCAACGACTCGACCTCCTCTTCAGAGTACATCACCCAGATGACGCACTTAGCGGCTCTGAGGTCAGATCGGAGTCTCGACACGTTCGCAGCCTTTCGAGCTGAGTCGGCTCGACGCCGAATGTTCTTGATGCAATCCACGAGGAATGAGACGTCAGCGACGGATGCCGATGCTGGATCTCTGGCAATGAGGTCGACTCGACGCTTCCATCCAGTGGGTCCGGTCCTGCGATGAATGCCGAGCCGCTCTCTCGCATCGCGGACACACTTGACCGATACCGATAGCCGCTCAGCGATGACCTCGTCTCGAATAGACCCGAGCCCCTCGACTTGCGACCAGTCGATCACCCTGACCTCCGGTGACTCGCCGCATTGGAGATCGCTGTCACGTCGTCTTTGCTCTTCGCCTTGTGGCACTGGCAGCAGAGCGTCTGAAGGTTCTCGGGGTCGTTGGTGCCCTGTAGCTCTCTCGGGATGATGTGATCGATCTCCGCTGGGACCTCGTGACCCTTTCGCATGACGGCGACAGCCAGCGAAATGTCGAGCCCTGAGAGGTACGCCACCACCTCTGGCTTCTGGCTGTACGGCGCTGCCATCCATGCGCTCGTGGCTCTCGCCGCTTCGATCGTGCTACGGAGGTGAGCTGCTGCCCATGCGACGTCAATGCCGCAGTCTCTGCAAAGGTACCCGTCTCGCTTCATTTGCTCGACTCGTTCCGCCTTGGTCAGCGAGCGGACCTTGAGCACGAGTCTGCTCTTGAGCTTCTTTCGGGCGCGCTTGATCGGCTCCTTTCGCTGAAGGCTCTTGTTTCGCTTTAGGTGGCTGCGCTTCATCACTGTCGATCCTTCGTCTTGGTCATCAGCGCTTTACGGAAGCGCCGCCTTCCGATGGTTCTGTGAGACGATCTTAGGCGCTAGGCGATGCCAATTCAGCTGATGGTGCAGACGGTAGTTGTTAGCTCGATGATCACCCATCAAGCCGACCTTCACCGCTGACGGGCAGTACATCACGCTGTAGAAACTCTTCACGTATGTCCCGAGCTCCAAGTAGAACTCGGTCAAGCCTCCTGAGTTGCTCTGCGTCTGAAGCTGATCCAGCTGGACATGAATAGCCGTGAGGAACAACTCACCCCGCCTGCTGCCCATCGCGTACGTGTTCACATCCTCGTTGATCTTTCCGACGAACTGAAACGGGCGGTCAGTCGCACAGATAAACGAGTTCATCGCCTTTCGTGTCAGCTTTGGCCTCCTCTTGATGTCTCCGGTATCCCCGCCGATGAAGTCGCCGCCCTGAGCAAAAGCAATCGTCAGCATGGATGGAACGCTGGCTAGGTACTCCACAAAGGCGTCGAATACCGAGTCCAGATCCCTAATCTTGCTGCGGTTGAAATTGAAATTCCTGTCGAATGTAAAGCGGAAGCCCGTGTAATCATCGTCAAGCTGCACGAAGTATCGAATGCCTATCCGCTCTGCGAGCGAGTGACAGACATTGCGTGCGTACACCACAACATTGCGCCGTGGGTCATTCGTCCCAGAGTCCATGGTTTTGCAGATCTCTTCTTTCGAGAAGACCAACACCTTGTCCCCGAAGCGCCTTTGGTATTCAGGCAGGGTCGCATCGTCGTCTGAACACACGAGGTATATGGGTCCCGTGTAGCCCGCGCTCCTTAGGTTATCGATCGTGATCACCTTGTCGGGCCGGCCATACGTCAGAATGAATACCGCAAAATCACTATCAAGCATCGGGAGCACCATCGGTCAGGGCTCGCAGCTTCTCGGTTATCTTCACGAAGCCAAGCTCAATCGCCCGATCAAAGTCGACGATCACGAGGGCTGAGTCCTCCATGAGACGCTGAACCTCTGGCGACGCGTGCGCATAGAACTCAGCAATCCGCCGAAAGTGAAATGACGTGTGACGCTCGGCGGCTTTTCGCAAGAAGCACGCAATGTCGTCGGGAAGATCCGCTGCGCCGATCTCGGCCATCAGCGCCTTCGTCTTCTCATCGTCAAAAAGATTACCGACAGCGGGCTTCTCGCCTTGAATCTCATACACGGGCGAGACGATGCGCTTCGTGTAGAGGTCGGTCACCGTGAGGTCTTCCTCTACCGTAGAGTCATCTTCCGTCTCCTCACCCCGATCAGCCCCAAGCAATGCCCCTAAAGAGAGTTCCTCGAAGTCGGTAGCCAGCACTCCAAAATCTTCCAGAGACACCAGAAGGTCAGAAAGGCTGTCGCTGAACTCGCCCTGGATATGAGGGTTATTCAAAGAGACGTTCGCGGCTCTCTCGTCACCCTTGTTCATCGAGACAACAACGACCTGGGTTTCCTCGACGCCCTTCTCCTTCAGGACCCTCAGCCTCTGGTGTCCTCCGACGACGTTTTTCGTCTTCTTGTTCCAGATGATGGGCTGAAGATTTCCGAATCGCTCCATGGACTTGTTGAGCCCAGCGAGCGCCCCGTCGGTGATGGTTCGAGGATTGTAGTCTGCCGGGACGAGGTCATCGACTTTCATCGTCTGAATCTGATGCTCTCTGATCTTCTTACGGCTCATTATGCTGCCTCCAAATCAAGCTTGCCCTGCAATGGCGCGATTGACCCTGCCACCCACTCGCTTCCGATCATGGTGGAGAGGGCCACGAGCGTCGGTGCGTCAATCAACGAGTCGACTTTCCAGCTGACCTTGAGCATGCCGTGTACAGCGGAGATCGATGGCTGACCGGCGACGCTTCCACGGAAGTCTGCGACAGTGTCTGACTGTGGAGTCCCAGATGCGCCCTCGCCTCTGGTAGAGCTGTCGGTCTGCTTCGCGAACATGTGAGCGTTCTCGCTCGCGGAATTGTCTCCGAAGATCCCCAGCACGTATCGACAGACTGGCAAGTCGCGTTTGAGCTTGAGGGTGATAACGTCCTTCGACTCGTTGTCTGCCTTGTCGCTTCGCCGCTGCTGCTCCTTGAGGATCGACTTCAGCGCTGCGTTGCACTCAGGGAGGGCGTCTACGCTATCGGGCTCGTGAACTAACGAGATGCGCACGTCGTACAGGATGCCCGCGCTGGACTGCCCAGCTCCTCGGACTTGCACGCCCTTGACGAGCACCGTCTGACTCTCGACGTTAATCATGAGATCACCTCTTTAAAGATGCCGCCTCCCACATCACAGCGAGTAGATAGGGAGGCGGCTGTCGGGTTACTACCCGACGAACTTTGAGATCGGCATGGCTCGCTGCTCCATGCACTGAATAACGTCCTACACGAACAAAGAGACCCCCGTCCAGACAGACGGGGGTCGGCGCATCAGCGAGCCGCGGAGACTACCGGCAACATGTAACCGGTGCTTTTGACCACCTACCACAGCGGTACGGCCCTTGATGCTGTTGAGGACGATACGTCTCATTGGCTGCGAGGTCAATCCCTCGCGTGCGACTCTCTTCTTGAGACTCGAACTGATTATGTATCCCCCCCTTTGTCAGACCTAAAGAGAAGCCGACCAGAGAGAGTTCCTAAACCGATGTAGTCGAGACTGGTGACGGTGTACTCCTTAGAGGAGGGTCTGACCCGTCTGAGAGAATGCAGCGAAGAACTCGAAGCGCCTCGACGTCTATCGTGATTGTCCAGCGTCCAGTGGCTCGGTGAGCGGGGAACCTATCTCCCAGCTCTGGAGGGTGGGGGGGATGAATCTGCATTCACCCTTACCGAGCATGACCGCGACCCTCGCCCGTCTTGATTGATTTCCCGGCAGACGTGGCAAGGGGAAGGGATTTCCGTTTAAGGAGTGAAGGTCCTCGCCGGGATTCACATCATGCGCGCCCCTTGCGTTGAAAGGTGGCCGCTGATATTTCGCTCTCAGGTCTTGGCATTTCGTTCTCGCGTGCGAGGTGTCGGGCACCTCACGGGATCGGGCTGGCTGTTTACCAGCGCCGACCTTCGTTTTTGTTCTTAGCCTATCGGGCGAAGGATGAGAACCTCTGATTGACTCTGCGTCGCCTTTATAAACTTTTCTCTTTACATATTCTTTTGAGTGTGGTTAAAGGGTTTCATGTTCGAGAGAACACGAAACACCTACCACGGAGAACAAGATGAACAATCGCCCGACATTCGAAGAAGCCGCCGCACACATTATTGCCCCGCTGATTAACCTCCCAAAAGGCGCAGTCAGCACTTCTTATAAAAACACACTGGGCGCGCGGATGCTCACGATCACAAGCGAATACGGTGTGACTATCGGCTACACATGGCACGGTCGCGACGAAGGATTCTCCTACGCAGGTGAAATTAAATGACTTCGCCCCTCTCCCACCCCAGCCCCGTAGCTAACGCACGGGGTTTCGGCGGTAGTACCCCCAACCACGGAAAGAAATGAACGCATACGAATTCAAAAGCAGCATCGAGGTAAACGGCCACCGCTGCAACGTGTCCAACTGGTCCGGCAATATGCGCCCCTATCGCGGGGTCGTCATCAACGATGCTGGACACGAGGTTGCTCACACCGGTGGGTGTTCTTCGAAGTCGCGAGCGCTTGACCGAGCCGTTGCGCTGGCTCGCACGCTTTAGCGAACGTTCCGCACCACCCCAGCCCCGTAGCTAACGCACGGGGCTTTCGAGGTGTAACCCTACCACAAGCAAGAGAGAGACAATGGCAACCATTCGACCCCACCGAAACTTCGAGATCCGAGACAACCTCGAAACCATCGCAGGCGTGACGCTCACGTGGAAGCTGAGCAGCGAGCCAGCAGTCCCGCATCAGAGCTTCGAGGACGAGCGCAATCTGAGAGGGCTCGGGAGCGAGTACAGCTGTCCCGCGCTCACGGCTTCGACCCTGTTCGGCAGGGAGTGCCGGAATGCGACTCGCAGCTTCCTGGGAGGCTCTGGTCGTACCCACAAGATCACCGCTCTACCGCCTCACGAGGACTCGGATGCGATCAACACCTCGTTCGTTGTCGGTCGCAAGGGGAGCGCGGTTGGCGCGAATGCGATCCACATCGGTCGCGTGCGTCTCGCCCTCTCGACGGGTCGCGTGAGCTGGACGTTCACCGACTTCTACCGTGACATCGGCGAAACCTCTGAGGCGTACATCGAGCGCCGACTCTCAACTCTTCCGATGGACCTTACCGCCGAGGACGTTGATCAATTCGTTCACGTGGTGAACCACATCGCTCACAAGGTCCAAAGGTTCACGGATTGCGTGGACGTGCATTCCTATCGCGGGGTCATCAACAAGGTCCTCCGCAAGCTGCCAGCCTTTCACATCAGCCATGGCAGTTGGTTCATCCCGAGCGACACCCGAGCAGGGGATCAGAATCCGGTGCTCGTGGTCGAGGATCTGAAGAAGCTGATCGAGGCGGTCAACCCGTTGAACCGAGTCTACTTGATTCCGATCTTCCCCAGCGCAGACGCGGTCAGCGCAGCCGCAGACGGAGCAGCAGACAGCATCGACGCAAAAATCATTGAGCTGAGTGACAAACTCGAAGCGGTGGCCGAGTTCACCCGAGCGAACTCTGGCGAGACATGGGCAGCCAAGTGGAAGTCGCTCGAAGCAGAGGCAGCGCTGTACCAGCGACTCCTCGGAATGCAGCAGAGAGACTTCGCAGAGCGCATCAGCAAGGCTCGTGCGGCTGTCGAGGAGAAGGCGAGAGCACTCTTCGAGAGCCGAGAAGCTGCCGAGCTTGAGAAGCAGTCGAAGCGCGAGAAGCGAGCATCTGAGCGAGCAGCCAAGAAGGCTGAGCTGGAGAAGCAGATCGCAGTCACTGAGCCGAAGCAGTCCGAGGTCACGCCGTCGCTGACCTCAGCACCGTCGATCCGGCCCTCCCTCTTAGAGCTGGAGAGCTTCACTCGTCGAGTGCGCTCATGCGGCAGCGCAGAGGCGAAGATCGCATGGACCGAGACATACCTGCTCGGATGGATGGAGGGCGGCTCTGTAGTCGTCACGATCAAGAACGAGAGGACAGGAGCGATGGAGACGACCGAAGGAGCAGCAACCTTCGAGACGCTACGGCGAGTCATCAACTCCTGATTGACTCTCGTCTCGTTTTCTAAACTTTTCTCTTTACATATTCTTTTGAGTATGCTTAAAGGGTTTTGTGTTCGAGATGACGCACCTACCTACCACGGAGACAAAGATGAACATCGAGACCCGCCAAGACTTCCGAGACCTTTCCGACCGACTTCTCAAGTCCGACCAGCGTGACGAACGGTTCGCACTCTGGGCCGACCGCGAAGAGGACGGGCTCTCTGAGCTGGAAGTCGAGTGCCGATGGAGCGGTCGCACGGCACTTGTCCAGTTCGAGTTGCTCGGCGGGCGTGGGTACTGCCACATAATCCCGACCGGGGTTCTTCGAGAGTCACGCCGGAACGCAAAAGCATGGTGGTCGGCCAAGCTGCACGAGGCCACGCTCTAAGGCGGCCCTGCCTCTAACCCCCAGCCCCGTACCTTAGCAGGTCGGGGCTTTTCGAGTGTAACCCTACCACAAGCAAGAGAGACGACCGATGTTGAACCGACGACCTACTGACCGCCAGCCCGTATCCCTCGAAGCCCTCAAGACTGGGCTCATGCTTCGAGATATCGCAGACGACTTGAACGTGCTCTACCTAGAGCGGACCGAGCTGGTCAGCGTGCTGATCACAGCTCTCTCTGGAGGCTTCCCGACTTCCATCATCAGCGCTCCCGGTACTGGCAAGACTGCGATTATCGATGAGCTGTTCAGTCACTACATCGACGCTCCGAGCTTCGGCTGGCTGATGACTCGCTACACCACTCCAGACGAGATCTTCGGCGCTCCGTCGCTCAAGGCTCTCAGCGAGAGAGACGAGCTTGTGCGAAACATGGACGACAAGCTGCCGAGCGCCCGCACGATCAAGCTCGATGAGTGCTTCAAGGCTAACAGCGCGACGCTCAACGCTCAGCTCGAAGCCCTGAATGAGAAGCGCTTCGAGGGCGTCTCGTGTCCATGGGTTGCCTGGATCGGCGCGTCCAATGAGTACCCAGACGGTATCGGATCAGGCTCGTCAGATGGAGACTCGCTTGGCGCTCTTTGGGACCGATACATCTTGCGAGTCGAGCTTGACTACCTCGCAAGTGAGTCGAGCGTCGAGAGCCTTCTCTTCAGCGCGGTTGAGGGTGATCGCGCTCAGCCTGTTACCTCTGACCAACTCGCTCACATGCAGTCTCAGGTCGGCAACGTCTGGGTGCCTCAGGAAGTGCGCGATGCGTTCATCGCCATGCGCCGCCAGCTGATGACGGAAGGCATCACGGTCAGCGACCGATCGTGGCGTCGAGCCGTTCGGGTTGTGCAGGCTCGCGCTCTCGCGATGGGTCGAGACGCTGCCAAGCTCTCCGACTTGACGATCCTCGCTCACGTCCTCTGGGAGACGCCTGACCAGCGAGCCAAGGTTGCCGAGACGGTACGCAACGTCGGAGCGCCTGAGATCGCAGTGGCTCTCACCTGTGAGGCTGACGTCGCCTCTCTCGCTCAGGACTTCCGAGCTGCGACTGGTGCTGAGATGCAGACGCGAGGTCACGCCCTGACCGAACGCTGCGAGGCTCACATAGCTGCGCTGGAACACCTCTCTGTCGATGACGACGAGATCTCTGATGAGATCGAGAGGGTCGTGACGTACCTCGACAGCCTTCGTCAAGAGGTTGCGGAGACGATCTTCGCCCAGTTGCGAGGGCGAGTGCGTCGAGCCGCTGACGCTGCTCAGTAGCAGCTCTTTGTCTCTTTCTAAACTTTTCCCTTTACATATTCTTTTGAGTATGCTTAAAGGGTTTTGTGTTCGAGAGAGCACGAACCACCTACCAGCCAAGAGAGAGACAATGACCGTAACCGACTTGCTCGCCCTCGCCACTGACGCCCTCAAGCGACGCGACGAGCCCCGCTTTCGCGACCTCGAAGACGAGGTCCGGGGCTGGCTCGCCTCCGAGCAGGAACGCGACACCCTCCTGGCGCTGCTCGACTCGATGGCCGAGGCCGCCGAGCTTCTCTGCGAGGAAGAACTCTAGCGCCTAACTCGCCCTGATCGCCCCGTACCCGCAAGGGTCGGGGCTTTCGAGGTGTCACCTACCACTCAAGAGAGACGACACATGAGCGCCCTACCGATGCGAGATCTGACTCATCGAACGAGTCCGATCACACGCACCCACTACCACCTACGCCGCACGCTCGACGCTGCTGGCATTCGGTCTGCCGAGACAGCTCTACCGCTTCAGACCGCAGATCAGGCGATGGCGGCCCGTGAACTCTTCGGTCGCTTCTACGACCCTGGCACGCAAGCCTTCGAGCACGACGGAAGCCGGACAGCTCGTGCCGCAGCCGCTCTCCACTCTGAGCTTGATCGACTCGATCTGACCGATCTCCAGAGCTTCACTCGACTCGACCCAGTGGCGAGCGCCGCTGCGCTCTGTAACATCGCAGAGGCTCTCAGCCACGTCGAGGTCGCAGAAGACCCAGAGACCGATGAAGTCAGCGACGAGACACGAGCGACGATCCGAGCCGCGCTGTCAGGTGCAGTCCGCAAGTCCACCGAGGAGGAGAGCGAGGTCGTCCAAGCAGCTGTCAGCCTCTTCGGTCCTGAAGGTGAGCAACTCGGTCGCAAAGATCCCGAAAGCTCGAAAAGCCTGCGACGTGCTCTCAGCTCAGGTCGGCTCAAGCGAGCCGTCGACCTTATCGGCAAGTTCAAGCGAGCGCTGACCACTGCTCGCACTCGTCACGTCGGCAGCGGAGCAGGCGAGCCGTTCAGCGTTCGACCGAAGAGAGACATCCGCTCGGCACTGCCGGTGGAGCTTCTCCAGTTCGCCAACCCTCAGACTCGCACGCTCGCCTTCTACAAGCACCAGAACGCTCAGACCATGTGCTACGAGAGGAGAAGCCGCGAGAAGCAGCAAAAAGGTCCATTCGCCATTATGCTCGACGCATCTGGCTCGATGACTGGTGAGCGATGGGAGCAGGCAGTCACGCTTGCCCTCGCCTCGATGTTGATGGCTCACGAGCAGAGGCGAGAGGTCCGAGCGCTCGTATTCAACTCGACTCCTAGCTGGATCGATTGTGACCTCTCGTCGCCAGCGAGCACGATGCAGACGATCCAGAACCTGATGAGCCTTTCGCCCACGGGTGGCACCGATATCACGAGAGCCTTCGAGGCGATGCAAGACGTGCGATTGCCGAGGTGGCAGAGTCCATGGGTAACGTCAGCGGCCAGGAGTTCGACCGACCTTCGAGGCATGGACCTGCTCCTAATCAGCGATGGTCGGGACAGCTACTTCAACGACCTCTGTGCCGCCGAGTGTCTCGACGAGATGGAGGCAGACCTCGCCTACATCGTGATCGGCTCAGAGCGAGAAGTCGAGCCGTCACTGAGGGATCTCTCTTCCACTTTCTGGGTAGGCTCTGACCTACTCGATGACCGCGCTGCCGACTCGATCGGCGGCATTCTATAACCACAAGGAGAAAATCAATGTTTCGAGAAGTAATGCAAGCGAGAGCCAAGCAGCTCCCGTGCAAGATAGGCGATCTGGTCGATGCGCTTGGGTGCTCGTATCAGGCATGGGGCGACTTCAAGAGCAGACCCAGTCTTGGGTTCTCAACCATGCAGAAGATCGCTCTGGTGCTCGCGATCGATGTGGACGTGCTCGCTTCGAGAAGTGTCGAGCGAGTCTGCGCTCAGCCCGTACCGAGCTGGGACTGGCTGCGAGCGTACAAGGCAGAGGGCAAGACATCGATGGACTGGAGCGACTTCCAGCGCCGATACCAGTCGGCCTATCCTGTGAAGTCGGATGACTAGTCCCATCACGAACAGCGAGCGCAAGACCGCGTCCTGTCCTCAGAGGTGGCTCTACCGATACGGACTCGGGCTCGCCAATTCTGGACCATCTCATGCCATGCGAGTCGGCAGCTTGATTCACCACGGGCTGCGATATCTTCCGAAGAGGAAAGACGAGCAGCTGGTCAAGGAGGCTGAGTCTCGAATCCATGAGATGGCTGATGAGCTGCTCGGCAGTGAGGGTGTCCTCGATCCGTCTCGTCCAACCGTCGACGCCAGTGCCGTGAGAGAGTCGAGAGACGAGGCGGTCGCCTTGTTTCGCGAGTATGTTCAGGCATGGGGAGATGATGCTGGGCTCCAGATACTCTTCACCGAACAGACGCTTCGAGCCAAGGTGCGGCACCCAGAGACGGGCAGACGCAGCCCGGTGACCGAGTTCGCTGGAGTGCTCGATGGTGTCTGTCGGATCAACGGGCGAGACTGGCTGCTGGAGCGCAAGTCGACGACGATCGACCTTGAGCGATGGGTCCAAGAGCATCGCTACAATCCGCAGGCTGCGACATACGGCTGGCTGGCTCGTGAGCACGGGTTCGACCTAGCAGGGGTCTGCTACGATTTGATCTTGAGAGCGGTCCCTCTGACTGAGCTTCCGAAGACAAAGCCGACCAAGAGTGAGCCGCTGGGAAGGCTAAGGAAGCCAGCGCCGAGTTCGCTACCTCGATGCACTGCTGAAACGTGGGCGAGCGAGATAAAGTCATGCGGTCAGCATCTCGACTCGTTTGATTGGTACCGAGACGTCCACAATCGACTGCTTCATCGTGAGCGGAACCACTACTGGCTGAGGCGAGAGTTCGAGCCATTCCAGGCAGGCGAGATCGACCGCACGGAGATGGAGTTGTATCACGTAGCGACCCAGCTGAGACGATGGCATGACATTGCGGCACCGTATCGCGCTGAGATCGTCTCAGAGGCAGGCAAGGCTCGTCTGAGTCTAGGTGCCGATGTGTCCGCAGGCAAAGCAGCGGTCGACGCTCTGAGCGCGATCGGGGCGATGTTCCCGCGCAACCCTGCGATGTGTCGAGAGTACAACCGCCCATGCGACTATGCGGAAGCCTGCGAACTCCAGACCGAGAGCGCGATCCGTCAGCTGTCTATCCGTCCCAAGATACACTCGGAGCTGGACCAATGAAGATTGGAGACACTCAAGAGGTGCTCGAAGCTCGTCAAAATTTTAAGCCCCCACACTACCGAAAGGAGAAGAAATGAAGATCACGACAGCACGACAACGACATCAGGCGAGCCCTTGGCTCAAGGTGAGCATCTACGGTCCGAGCGGCTCGGGCAAGACCACATGGGCAGCGAGGTCACCCCGGCCACTGATCGCAGTGACTGAGCCACAGGCGATCCCGTCCATCAGTCACGCGAACCCAGACGCTCTGGTCGTCGAGATATCGGACTTTGAGGACTTTCGAGAGCTGCTCAACGGGCTCACGGTCGCGCCTCAAATCGAGATCGATGGACAGCCAGCGCTCTCGGTCGACGGTCACGCGGTTCAGACTCTCGTCCTAGACTCGGGGACCGACCTTCAAGACCTCGCGATCATGCGACAGCTCGGAGCCAAGAGGGGTGAGATCGATCGCCTGGACTTCGAGGCTGAGGCTGCCAGCTTGAGCTTGCAGCAGTGGGGGCAGAACATCGACGCGATGATCTCCATCTGGAGGCAGCAGCGAGCACTCCAGTGCAACACGGTGTTCATTCACCTCGCGGACATAGTTCTCGACAACAACAACCGACGACTCGTGACCCCTTCTCTCAAGGGTAAAAAGCTCCCGTTTCAGATCGGCCAGTATTTCAATGCGCAGGGTGTCGCCATGGTGTCTCGCCAGCAAGACACCGTGGCGTCTCAGAAGCGGGGCACCGGGAATGCGAAGCACGCAATCCGCTGGGTGGCAGACTCCACTCGATACGTGTGCAAGCCAGCCCCAGGATGGCCCACAGCGATCTTGAACACGCCAGAGGCAGGTCAGACCACGCTCGGATCTCTCTCTCTCTTCAGCGCACCTCCAGGGCTCGTGGTGCCTCACGTGAGCGGAGACTCCGCAGAATGGGTCAGCGCTCAAACGAGGCAGGCCGAGTCTCTCAACAGTGACGAGTTCGTCTCGGAGCCTGGAGTCGATGCTAAGTCTCCGACGCCATCTCCAGAGTCTGCTCGCCGTCGTCGTCGCTGATTCTAAACTTTTCTCTTTACATATTCTTTTGAGTGTGGTTAAAGGGTTTTGTGTTCGAGAGAGCACGCTACCTACCACGGAGACAAAATGACCACCGAGACCAACACCATCATTTGCAAGTTCACCAAGACCGAGGACAGTGACCGAGTGATCACCCGCCGCGTGTCGGTCACGCTGCCCGCCTCCTCTGACTTCACGGACTTCAGCGATGAGGCATGGGACATCATTTACCGCGAATTCCCAGAGGCTGAGTTCGTCGACGAACTCTAGGAGCGCCCCGCGCCGTCTCGCCCCGTACCTAACCGGTCGGGGCTTTCGGGGTGTAACCCTAACGAAAGGAGCAACAAACGAATGGAGATGCACTATTTCACCCTAGGCGAAGCCGAGGCTGTCACCTTCGCGCTTGTGAGCCGCTCGATCCCGTTCAAGTATATCCCACGCACCCGGCGCCCAATGGCATTCGCGGGACGGAGCGAAAAGTGGGACTTTGCGATCGAGGTCACCTACATCGACGCAGAGCGTAATCGAGACCTGCTAGCGGGATCCGTGGCATGGAATCCCGAGGAGTTCGGCAATGGGTAGACGCGGACCAGCACGCTCCCGCCTCGCCCCGTAGCTAACGCACGGGGCTTTCGGGGTGTAACGAGAACAAACTCATCGAGGCAATCTCGCCTCATCTACCAGCAGGAGACAACATGCCGAAGATCGACCCAAGTGATTCCAAGTACCGTGCCGGCGGCATCATCCCAGACGGCGGTCACGTCGTATTCATCAACGCTATCGCCATCGGTAAGAGTTCCCAGAAGGGCACGCCGTATGTCCAGCTGACCTTCGAGTGCCACGACCCAGACAGTCCGAGCAACGGCTCGACGCTGAAGTATCAAGACTATTGGATCACGCCGAAGTCTGACTGGCGGTTCGTCAAGGTGATGAACGCAGCTCGTGACGGTCGCTGCCCACCGCTCGACACCGATGACCTTGAGGACCTCAACCGAGAGCTTCTGGATCGGTGCCTCTACATCGAGAAGCACTCCTGGGAGGACGGCGAGTACGGACTCAAGCATGGCGTCAAGTGGTGCCGCTCTCTCGACGAAGATGAGCTTACTCGACTTCGTGCTGCTTATGATGGTCGGCTCGTGCCAGCGATGGAGGGAGGATCACCGTCCGGCAGCATGGCTGATGGAGAGTTTACAGACGATGAAATCCCATTCTAGTCTGCACATCGATCCGACTGCCCCGTACCCTTTCGAGGGACGGGGCTTTGTCGGTAGAACCTACCACGATCCGAGAGACATGCTGATCAAGCTACGAGCCCGAGTGCTCTACTACTACGCGACCAGCAGAGGCGGTCGAGCCACTCTGCCACCAGAGCAACTCAAGAAGCTGCTGAGCCTAGATGGTGATGCGACCTCGACTGACGTCGAGTTGACGCAAGTGGTATCCACTCTCCCTTCCGACCTTCCGGCAGAGTGGGTGAGCGGTCGACTCGTCCTTGGTCGACGCTCGAAGACGAGTTGGTCTGAGAAGCCGATCGACGACTGGTCAGGAGTTCGTCCTCGTCAGAAGTGGATGAGCTTCCCGTATCCAGAGAGCTTTGAGTCGATCTGGTCCATGTGGCGTAAGACTGCCCAGCGCAACGACCACGTCCGAGCAGTGGGCAAGGCTAACGCCTACCGCTGCTGCCTTAGATGGAGGCACGAGGGAGTCTCTCCAGAGCAGCTCGAAGGGATCACGAGAGAGTACCTCTCGGACTACTACCGCGACCCAGAGAAGAGTCACTGCTTGATGCCTGCGACACTCTACTCCACAGCGAACCCGACCGTGCCAGATCGCATCTCTGAGCTGAAGCCAGCGATGATGATGAGCGAGGTCGACATGGACCTCCAGCGATGGGACAGCGCATCCGCCGCCTGGAGCGACTGTGAGAGACTGGCTCGACACATCGGGCTGACCCCGATCCCTGAGCGACCCGACCCGAACTATCCGCTGAGAGTCACGCTCTCAGACGTCAAGGGTGCGTGGTCTTCGCTGATGATCCATCATGCGTTTGGGACCACCCAACCACCATCAAACCTACTACAGCAACTGGAGAACGAATGAGCACAGAAGCCCACAGCCCTGTCGCCGAGCGAGCACTGCTCGGCGCAATGATTCTAGCCAACGACTCACAGAGGGCGGCTATCTTCGCGACCATCGAGCGTGACTGGCTGTACCTTGAATCGCACCGACTGATCTGGGACGCGATGACGATGGTTGAGAGAGAGCGCAAAACCTTCGACACGGTCAACCTCCTGATCACCCTCAGAGACTCAGAGACAGACAAGCAAGCAGGAGGAGGCTCGTACCTGTCGCTCCTCGCCGCGGTAGTGCCGACAGTCCATGGATGGAAGCACTACGCCGACACGGTTCGAGAGGACTACGAGCGGAGGCGGCTCGCTGCTGCATACGCAGAGGCGGAAGCGGGACTCGGGTCTTCTCCGCTTGAGTCCGCCTCGAAGCTCGTCTCCGATATCAATGACGTGCTCGCAAAGCAGTCTGAGCAGTCGGTGTACTCGTCCGAGAGCGCAGCCGAGATGACCGTTGCTATGATTCACGATGCAGCAGCGAGAGTCGCATCTGGTCGCAGAGTGACGTGGACCACGTCCGATGACGAGCTGACTCAGATCATACCCATCGCGCCTGGGTCGATGCACGTGCTCGGTATGCGAAGCGGAGGTGGCAAGACATCGGTAGCCTGTAATGGTGCCCAGTTCACTGCTGCCGCTGGCGAGGCGTTCGGCTTTCACTCCATCGAGATGCCGATACCGCTCTTGAATCTGAGACTGATGACGAGAGTCATGCCGACGAATGAGCTGGATGCGATGCAGGGTCATCCAGATTCCAAATTTGACGCCGATGCGAACCGCTACCTGTCAGGGCCAGCCAAAAACCCGATCTACATCACCAGACCAGACCCAACCATCGAGGACGTCGAGCGCCGAGTCAGATACCTCTACTCGGTACACGGGGTCAGGTATCACGCGGTTGACTACTTCCAGCTGATGAGGACCTCCAAGAAGTTCGGCAGCCGATCTGATGAGCTGAACTACATCGGTCAGCGACTGAAGCAGCTCACCGTCGACCTGCCAGAGAACTCGGTACTGGTTCTCGCTCAGCTCAATAAAACGTGGTCGACGAGCATCCCGTCCAAGGAGGACATCCGGTACGGCTCGGGACTCTGCGACTCTGCCGATGGCGTTACCCTTGGGTGGCGTCCAGGCAAGGGCACTGACGACGACTCTGAGATCAAGTTTCGGCTCGATAAGGGACGCTTCGGAGGCGAGACGACAGTCTCACTTCAGTGGGTCCAGGGTCGCATCATGGGACGGTATGACGAGTTCTATGCCGAGATGGCGAACCGATTTGATGCGTGCATGAAGGCAGCAACTTTGGAGCTACACAAATGAACTTTGACGACTACCAACGCGCAGCCGCGCGCACGTCCGATCCTTCGCGGCTGGAGATCGACCGACTCACGAACGGGGCTCTTGGCCTTGGAGGCGAGGCCGGGGAGGTGATCGAGCTGGTGAAAAAACACCGCTATCACGGCAAGCTGCTGGACCGTGAGGCGCTCGTGGGCGAACTAGGCGACGTGCTTTGGTACGTCGCCGAGACCGCTAGCGCGGCAGGGCTTTCGCTCTGGGGCATTGCTGAGGAGAATCTCTCGAAGCTGAG
>Ga0075460_10000420_pt1 | contig 15863 bp, 13 predicted proteins | sample DEB08_DNA_3_FD_77580 | JGI IMG/M metagenome (GOLD analysis project Ga0075460, IMG submission 77580) | Aqueous microbial communities from the Delaware River and Bay under freshwater to marine salinity gradient to study organic matter... | ecosystem: Environmental > Aquatic > Marine > Coastal ...
ATACAGGTGTATTAAGAATGTATTATATTGATAATGATGTAAAAACATATGTTAGAACATTTGGTACAATTAATTATGATACAGGAAGTATTACAATGAATGAATTACAAATCTCAGGTTTGGATTTAACTGATAGTCCTGTATTTGAATTAATTGTTAAACCTCAATCAAATGATGTTGTATCAATAAGAAATCAATTGGTGCAAATACCACCTGAAAATGTTATTGTAAATGTAATTGCAGATAAAGTTGCAATGGGTGATCAGGCAGGTAATTCTAATTATATCTTTACATCAAGTAGAAATTAATAGATGACGATTAATTTAAAAAATATAGTTTCAAAGCAGTTACCAGAATTTGTTAAATCGAATTATCCTGCATTTGTAGAATTTTTAAAAGCATATTATGAATATATGCAAGAAAATTATTCTTCAAGAAACTTAGAAGAATTAAGAGATATTGATGATACATTAGATGAATTTGTAGAATATTTTAGAAGAGAATTAAATATATTTGGTGGTAATGAATGGCCTTATATTGATGAAAGGTTATTTTTAAGAAAGATAAAACCTCTTTTAAGAGCAAAAGGCACTGAAGCATCATATAAATTTTTATTTAAAATTCTATATAATAAAGTTGCTGATATATCATATCCATGGGATTCAGTACTAAAAGCATCTGATGGTAGATGGAACCAAGATATGTCATTTTTTGTTGATGTAGCTACAGGTTCTGCATCAAATCTTGTTGGTAATCGAATTAAGATTGCTGATGATAATATAAATATTACAGTATTTGTTACACGTGTTAGATTTATAAGAGATAATATTTACGAAGTTTTTATTGATAAAAATTATTTCGGTGATATTCAAACATATACTACTATTGAATTTGAAGATTTTACTGGTACAATTATACCTACAACAGTAAAAGCAACAATTATACAACCTGGCGAAGGATTTAGTATTGGCGAACTTATTACTGGTGTTACAATATCAGGTGGCCAGGAAATTACACAATTATTAAAAGTAACAAGGGTAGATAGTAATGGTGGTATTACAGGAGTACAAAATATTTCATTTGGTGCAGGTTATGAAAGTAGTTTCTTTTTACTTAAATCAAAATCATTTATAGATGCCACTGGTTCAACTGTAACAATTGATTTAGATACTACTAGACAATATTCTATTCCTGATGATACATATATTGATCAATATAATGAATATGGATATGCACTTGATCCTAACTATGTTTCTACCGGATATGGCGCCTCTACATATGTAGGTACTATTTTACAACAATGGTATGAAGAAACAAATCTAGGTGAAAACGAAACAACAAATTTTGCATTAATTAAATTTGATATTGGTGCTGTTGCCAAATATCAAGGATATTATTCAACAAATGATGGATTCTTAGATGATACAATATTTTTACAAGATAGTTATTTCTATCAAAAATATTCTTATTTAATTACAGTAGATGAAAGATTAGAAAATTATAAAACATTAGCAAAATCATATCTTCATCCATCTGGATCTAAATTATTTGGTGAATATCAAATCCAAAATAATTTTATAGCAGAAATTGAAGGAAGTATTGAACTAGGTGAATGGCAATCACAAGCAACATTTACTACAATAAATACTATATTCAATCCACAAACAGTATTAGTACAAGATACTGGAGGTACAATTAGAATTGAACCATATGATGCAGAAACATATTTTGAAATACCTGAACAAATTTATACAGAAGGAACTTCAGAATTCTATAACCCACCATTAGTTGTAGATATGTATGGAGATGCAAGAAATATTTTAACTGATTCAGTAACATTGACGGATGAAATTACTGATATCACATTAACACCTTAAGGAGCAAAAATGGTAAAAGATAATATAAAATTGACAGGTAAATTGTCAATTAAAAAATATAATAAGGATGGTGTCTTGGTGGAAACCAAGGAAGTTCCAAACCTTGTTGTAACGGCAGGAAAGGAATTCATTGCCTCTCGAATTGCATCAAATACAGCCTCACCAATGGGGTATATGGCAATTGGTGATGATAATTCAGCAACAGGATTAGGACAAACATCTTTAACAAACGAACTAGCTAGAGTTGCAGCAACACCAAATGAAAGTGGTGCAATTATTACATTTGATGCAACATTTGGCCCAGCCGTTGGTACCGGTGCATTAGTTGAAGGTGGTATTTTTAATACAGATTCAACTAATGTATATTCATTTGATGGTGATTTAGATGTTGATGACACAAGTGATCAAATTACAATAACCTCTCATGGATTTACAGCAGGTGATCAAGTAACTTATACAGATGGTGGTGCTACTGCAATTACAGGTTTATCTGATGAAGGCGTTTATTATGTTATTGTTATTGATGTAAATACGATTCAATTAGCTTCATCATATAATAATGCAATTGCAACAACACCAGTACAAATTAATATTACAGGTACCAGTGGTACAACACATAAATTAAATTATGGTACGATGTTATGTAGAACAACATTCCCAGTTATTAATAAAAGTGCTGCTGAAACAGTAGCAATTTCTTGGGCAGTTACAGTAGGATAATTAGATGGCTTCATCATACTCAATATTTAAAGCAAAATTTAAGAAGACAATTGCAGATGCAATTTATCAAGAAGTAACATCAAAAACGGCTCGTTACTATCATTGGTTTGGTAAAGAAAATTCATGGCAAGATTTTTTATCTCCATTTATTTCTGCCAATCCAAATGAAGATGCTCCTGGCGCGCCTTCTGATAACTTTAGATATGATCTTCACGTTCGTAGAGATATTCTTACAGCAAAAGCAATTAAACCGTCAGATGTTTCATATGTTGTAAGAAGAATTGATTGGGAATTAAATACAGTTTATGATGATTATGATGACGCATATGATACTACTGACGGTTATGGATTTGGTCCTGCATATTCTGGTGCTACTAGATTAGAAGATTCAAATTTTTATGTTCTTACTACACAATATAATGTTTATAAATGTATTTGGAATAATAATAATTCACCTTCAACTGTAATGCCTGTGGGTACTACAACTGATATTATTGAAACTTCCGATGGGTATAAATGGAAGTTTATGTATACTATACCTATAGCATTAAGAAATAGATTTTTATCACCTGAATATATGCCTGTATCTAATGCACTTAAAACACAATTTTATAGTGCTGGCGAAATTACAAGTATTGCTATTGAAGATGGTGGTTCTGGTTATGATGCTGCTACAACAACCGCTGTGATTACAGGTGATGGTTATCAAAAAGATAATCCATACACAATTGATGATGTACAAATTACAGATGGTGGCGAAGGATATACTGTTACACCTACATTAACTGTATCTGATCCTATACCAAATGCAATTACATTTATATCTGAAGCTGAAGTTAACCCCGGTTCATACTTAAAACATGTTGATCCGTCAACACTTGATGAAAATTTTTATTTAGTAGTTTCTGGAACTCAAGTAGGTACAATTGGACCAACACACCAAGCTGGTACATTAACAAATGGTTCGTGTCAATTAAAATTTGTAGCTACAACTGCTAAATTTTCTGCATCACTTACTGGTGATACAATTACAAATGTTACTATTGATGATGTTGGATTTGGATATTTAGCACAACCAACTGTAACAACAACACCACCTAAGACTAAAGATGCAGATTGGGTAGCAAATGTTACTGCCACCTTAAATAATATTATTTTTCACAATGGAAATTATTATGAAGTAACAGTTGCTGGTACATTTGGTGGAACCGCTCCAACTCATACATCCGGCGCTGCAACTAATGGTAGTGCTGAATTAACATATTTAGCAAAAGATCCAGATATCTTACCTATTATTGTAAAAACAGATGCTGAAATTTCATTAGTTATTTCTCCAGGTATTGATTCAGTATATAAAGTTATTATTTCAAACCCAGTTCCAAAATATACAGAAACACCTACAGTAACATTTAGTGCTTCTCCTGGAACTACTGCAACAGGTACTGCAAGTATTTTAAATGGTAATGTAAATCTTATTACATTAACTAGTCCAGGTGATAGTTATACAGTTGCACCAACCGTAACAATTGGTGCTCCGGTAAAAACATTTAATGCATTAAATAATGTAGCAGCAAATACAATTACATATGCAAATCATTTATTATTAACTGGTGATGCAGTTGTATATAGTAATGGTGGAGGAACAGATATTGGTGGATTAACAGATACAACCACATATTATATTATTAAAGTAGATGATAATTCATTTAAACTTGCTGCATCATTAGGGGATGCCGAATCATATACACCCATTACTCTCACCCCTGGATTAAATGAACCACATACACTAACATTAACTGCTGGAGCAACTGCAATTGCAACATTAGGTACTGGTGGAGAAATTGTAGGTTATACAATTGTAAATGCCGGTTATGGATATACAAATGCAAATATTCAAGTTGTTGATACCACAGGCAATGGTGCTGGAGCAATATTAGTTGTTGATTTTGCACAAGGTAATATTGATACACTTCAAGCAAATGTAGAATTACTTGCTGTGCCTGGTGCAATTTATACAATCAAAATGGTTGCTGGTGGATCAAATTATTCTGCCGCAACAGTAGAAATTATTGGTGATGGTACTGGAGCAACAGCAACTGCAATTGTTGATGCTGGACAAGTAACACATATTGAAATTACAAATCCCGGACGAGATTATACATGGACTGATATTGTAATTACAGGTAATACTGGTGCTGAAGGTGCTGTTGCTAGAGCAATTATGACACCATTGGGTGGACACGGTTTTAATGCAATCGATGAACTTAATGCTAACGCAATTGTATTCTATACATCTATTTCTAGAGATAGAAACCAAGGTTTAGAAATTAATAACGACTATCGTAAAGTTGGTTTAATTCGTAATTTAAAACAATTTGGTAGTAACAGAAAATTTACAGAAGATATTGGTTCAGGTTGTGTACTTATTACAGGAAACTTTGATTCATCTAAACTTGAACCAGATATGTTATTAATTAAAGATGGATATAAAAAATATCGTATTGTTGAATATACAGATACACAGATATTATTATCTGTATTTAATAACTTTACAATTGATGTTGGTGATATATTAACAACAGATCCAACTAACGCAGGCAGAGTTGAAAATCCAGTTTTACCTGTTTCAAATATTACAGTTGATACTGTTTCAGAAAGAACTATTGATCCATTTTCTGGTGAATTTTTATTCTTTAGTGTACGCGAAGCATATTCACCAACACCGGATCAAATTATTACAGTTAGAACAATTGTAGAAATTTAATATAAATAATATAAACATTAAAAGAGTATAACTATGGCAATCAATTTTAATACAAATCCTTACTATGATGATTTTGATGAAACCAAAAAATTTCATAGAATTCTTTTTAGACCAGGTTACGCTGTTCAAGCACGAGAACTTACTCAGTTACAAACACAATTACAAGACCAACTTAAAAAATTTGGTAATCATGTTTTTGTAAATGGTTCTATAGTTCTTGATGGTGGTAAAATTTGGGAAAATGATGTAATATCAATTAAAATCGAATCATCATTTTCAGGCCAATCTGTTAGTGTAAATAATTTTTTAAATAAAACAATTATAGGCCAAACATCTAACGCTAAAGCAACTGTAAAAGCTGTTGCAGTATTAACAGAAACAGATCCAAATACTCTTATTGTTAAAATTGATGCTGGTGATACATTCCAAGCTGGTGAAACAATTCAAACTTCAGATGCCGCTTTTTCTGCTATAGTAGGTTCAACAACACCAATTAATAAAGCAATGTTATATTCAATTGATTCAGGTATTTATTATGTTGATGGTAACTTTGTATATACAAATGCTCAAACAGTTATTGTTGACAAATATTCAAATACATCTTCAAAGGTTATAGGATTTATTGTCTCAGAAAGTACAGTTGATTCTGACAAAGATTCATCATTATTGGATAAGGCTCAAGGCACACCAAATTATGCTGCACCAGGTGCTGATCGTTGGAAAGTTGATTTACAACTTACGGTAAAAGATATTGGTGATACTTTAAAAGATTTTATTGAAATTGGAAGAATTGTTGACGGTGAATTAGTTGTTAATCAAACAAAAACAATTTATTCAGAATTAGGTAAAGAATTAGCAAGAAGAACTTTTGATGAATCTGGTGATTATACAGTTAAGAAATGGCCTATTCAATTATTAGACCACCAGGGTGATCCGGTTGATCAAGATAAATTTACTGCAGCGTTAGATCGAGGTAAAGGTTATATTAAAGGTTATGAATTTGAAACAATTAGTCAACAATTTGTTGAATTAAATAGAGCACGAGATGAAGAACAAGCAGTAAGTTTAGATATTACCACATTATATGGTAATTATGTTTATGTTAATACATTATTGGGTGAATGGAATACAACAACATTAAATTCAACTACAGCATATGAACCTGTTAATTTATATGATGGAGGTACCCCAATAGGTACAGCAAATGTTCGTCATATTCAATGGCATTCAGGCACACCAAGTTCTGGAGCCGGTGTAGTATATAAAGTATATCTATTTAATATTCAATTTACATCAGGATCTTTTGCAGATGTAACACAAATTGGAACAGGATCAATTAGTTGTCAAATTGATGCATTAAGTAAAATTGGTGGTACAGGTAATACATTTGTATCTGGTACAGATAGTCCAGGTCTTGTATTTAATTTTCCAAATGAATATATTAAAACAGTTAGAAATGAATTTCTTACCTCTGTTTCAGAATATCAAGCACAAAGAGAATTTACACTTACATTTGTAGGTGGTACAGCATCTATTGCATCTGGTGGTGGTAGTGAAAGATTTATAGGTATAGGTTCAATATCTGATCTGCTTAAATCTACACATTATCATGTTGTATTTACAAATATTACAAATGCTGGCGCAACAGGATATAGTAATGGTGAAATTGGAGATTTTGATTCATCAAATACTAGAACAATTACAGTAGGTACTGATATTGTTGGTTCACCACAAACATTAAATTTTAATATTAATGATGGTGCTTTTGCAGGAACAGCAAAATTAATAGCAACAGTTAATTTAAATGCTCAAACAGAAAAAACTAAATCATTATCTAATTATACATATAAAATTATTTCTTCACCAAATACTACATCAGGTAATTTAGATTCATTAGAAGTATCTGATATCTATGGTGATGTTGTTGTTTATAATACATCTACTACAAATCCAACGGCACAAGTATCTGCTAATTTTGATGTTAATACTGGTGCTATTACCAATTGGGGTGCAGTACCAAATACAGATGTAACAGATGATTATACATTGGATGATGGTCAACGATTAGAATTCTATGATCATGGTGGTATTAAACTAACTGGTACTGCTCCAGGCGGTACTGATTATTTAGTTGTTGTTTATAGACATTTCACACATTCAGGTAATGGTTTCTTCTCAGTTGATTCATATGCATCAATTAATTATGAAGATATTCCAGTTTTTAATGATCTTACTAGTGGTGCAACTATTAATCTAAGAGATGCAATTGATTTTAGACCAATTAGAGAAGCAAGTGCTACTACATTTACTGGTGGATTTATTCCAGATCCAGATGGTACATTTAATACGGACTATCAATACTATTTAGCTAGAATTGATAAAATTATTGCAACAAGTGATAGAGAGTTTATTGTCAAAGAAGGTGTTCCTGCAATTTATCCAAAAGTTCCTACTGATGTTACAAATGGCATGACATTATATATTTTATTAATCCCACCATATACAGCAGATGTAAGAGATATTTCTGTTAAGTATATGGATAATAAACGATATACAATGCGTGATATTGGTAAATTAGAAAAACGAATTAATAATCTAGAATATTATACACAGCTATCATTATTAGAAAAACAAGCAAAAGATACAGCAATTTCAGATGCTTCTAATTTAGAAAAATTTAAAAATGGATTTGTTGTTGATCCATTTACTTCGGCAGATATATTTACTGCTGTTGCACCAGAATTATGGGCACAAAGAAGATGGGGTTGGTGGAATTCCTGGTTTAATGGTTCAAACAATTGGAATCTAGCGGCAGAAAATTATAATGAAAATTCTGTTGCAAATGCTGCTAATCCAGATTTTGCTGCTGCAATTGATCCAATTAATGCGGAATTAAGAGCACCATTTTCTACAGAATTCTATTATTTTGATACAGGCACATTAACATCAACTGTTAAAAAAGGTGACAATGTTGTATTACAATATACAGAAACTAATGTTGTTGAACAATTATTAGCATCTGGTTATATTAATGTTAACCCATTTAATATATTTAGATTCTTAGGTATAGTTAGATTAGAACCATCATTTGATCAATGGGTAGATACAGTAAATTTACCTGCGGTTAATCGTATTGTTGATATCCAATTACCAGATGGCCCTGATCAAACTGTTCAAACATTCATAGGTCAACGTCGTCCTATTTCAAGATTTATAAGTAGAAGTACAATAATTGAAAATAATGTTATTGCAGAAACTACAGCTAATCTTGGAGCAACTGTTGTTGATATTCAATTTGTGCCATTTATGAGATCAAATAGTGTTCTTGCTGTAGGTACGCAATTTAAACCTAGTTCCAGACTATATGGATTTATGGAAAATACATCAATTGATGCATATTTAAAACCACTTACATTAGTTGAAGTACAAAATCATACAGGTAGTTTATTTAATGGTGATATTGGTGTTTATGAAGCATTATCAATTAGAACAGATTATGCTACACCAGGAACTGAAACTGGTACTGCAAAAACAGCACTTTATTCTAGCCCAACTACAGATGATAATACAAAAAGATTATTATGGATTTGGGAAGAAACAATCACACCAAATATTGGTGAGTGGATTGTAGGTGCAAATGGTGGTTATGCTGAAATTACTAATGTAACAACATATAGTTTAAATGATCCTATTATACCAGATGAATTTGGTAATACTGCAGTTGAATTCCAAATTCCTGCAAACACATTCAGCACTGGTGAAAGACAATTTAGACTCATTAATAATAATACAAATGATACTAATTCTCAAGATTCAATTGGTAATGCAACATATACTGCAATCGGTCAAATACAAACTAAACAAGAAACATTCTTAACAACAAGAGCATTACAAAGACAAAGAACTACAATTGAAGTTCGTCAATGGTATGATCCAGTTGCAGAATCATTCTTAGTTAGTTCTGATGCATATCCAAATGGTTTACATGTTTCCTCTATTGATGTTTATTTTAGAAGTAAATCAAATACGGTACCTGTAACAATGGAAATTAGAAGAACAGTAAATGGTTATCCAGAATCTCAAACAACAACAATACCATTTGCTATAACATCATTAAATCCAGAAAATGTTAATACCTCAACTAATGCAAGTGTAGCAACTACTTTTGAATTTCCGGCAATTCATTTAACACCAGGAGAATATGCAATTACACTATTAGCAAACTCTCCTGATTATGAAGTGTTTATTGCTGAAATGGGTGAACAAATACTTAATGGTACTGGTAAAGTAGATAAACAACCTTATGCGGGTTCATTATTTAAATCACAAAATGCATCAACATGGGAAGCAGATCAAAATAAAGATTTAATGTTTGTACTTAAACGAGCAGTATATGCATCATCTGGTTCTGCAGAATTTGAAATTGAGGATCCTGCTACTGTTAAAGATTACCATGCTATCTTTACGATGGTTAATGCATTCTCTCCTACAAATACTAAAGTTGATTGGTATGCTAAAGCTTGGACAGGCTCTGCACATGATACTGATTGGGCACGAGTTGACATTAATCAAGATATTGAATACACAAGATTATTACAATTAGATGCTGCAGCTAATGCAGGTGGAACTCCAACATTAAGATTAAAAGCAAATTTATCAACGACAAGTGATCATGTATCACCTGTAATTGATTCAGAATCATTATCAATTGTTGTTACAGAAAATTTAATTAATAATGATCAAACAAATGAAACAAATCCAACTGGTGGTAATGCATTAGCTAGATATATTACAAAACCAATTACATTAGCATCAGATTTTGATGCATCAAATATAGTTGTTACGATTGATGTAAATAGACCACCAGCTACAAATATCTATGTCTATTATAGAACATTAGCATCTGGTATAAATACTCCAATAACAAATGAATCTTGGACATTAATGGAATTGGAATCAACTGTTGATTCATCAATCAATAATTTTGATTTTAAAGAATATCAATTCTACCCACCAAGTGCTTTTGATATCTATGGTGTGCCACAAGATAATCCAATAACACCTAGATTTAATACATTCCAAGTGAAAATTGTATTAGCATCAACACAAACTCAATTTTCACCTAAATTGAAAGATTTAAGAATTATTGCTTTGGATAGCTAATGAAAATTAAAGTTGAAAATGAAAGTTATATAAAAGATACCAAAACTGGTGTGGTACAAGAAACTGATAAATCAAAATTAAGAAAACATAGAGCTATTAGAAAAGCACTTAATGATAGATCTAAAAAAATTGATAATTTGATTGAAAAAATAAATAAATTAGAACAACAAATGGAAGAAATAAATGGCAAGCTTAACTCTTAGATTAGTAAAAGGTTCACCACTTACTAATGCTGAAATTGATGATAATTTTAGTAATATTAATACTGAAGTTGCCACCAAATTAACAGCAGTAGATTATAATGCATCAGATGTATTAACAAAATTACTTACAGTAGATGGTACAGGTACTGGTCTTGATGCAGATTTATTAGATGGATTAGATACTGATTCCACAAATACACCAGATACAATTGTTATAAGAGATGCCTCTGGTAATTTTGCGGCAAATGAAATTACTGCAAATAAATTTATTGGTAATTTAGAATTAGGTTCATTAAAAACTCTTACATTTGAGGGTGATACAGAAGATGGATTTGAAACAATAATTACCGTGGTTGATCCAACTGCAGATAGAACAATTACATTCCCAGATGAAGATGGTACTGTTGTATTAACTGGTGGTACAAGTTCGGCAGATTCAATTACAACAATTATGATTGAAGATGGTGCGGTCACTAATGCAAAATTAGCTAATGATTCAATTACAATTGCTGGCAATCTTGTTGCATTAGGTGGATCACTTACTCTTGCAGATAAAAACTTTGATTGGACAGGTACACATTCATTTATTGATTCAACATTTTCAATAAAAGATAATACAGATCCTACTAAAGTGATTAAATTTCAGGCATCAAATATTACTACAGGTGCAACAAGAACATTTACAGTGCCTGATGTTGATGGTACAATAGCTACACAAAGTTATGTTCAAACAACTGGTCAAAATTCACAAGGAGTCAAAACAGTTTCAACCGGTGCTCCTACCGGTGGTAGTGATGGTGACATTTGGTATAGGGTTTAATAAGTGGGTATTCATGTAAATGATGGTGGAACCTTTAAAAGGGCAAACCAAGTCTATGTAAATGATGGTGGTACATGGAAAGAACCACATGAAATTTATATTAGAGATGCTGGTACATGGAAATTAGTTCATAAGCTTTTTACTATTTCCAGTAATCAAACAAATTATAATCTTTATACAGCATTAGGTAGTCCAACTGTACCATTAACTATAAGAGTTACAATAAATGCAATTACTATTAAAGCCACAAATACAAGTAGTAATGCTTTTACTGTAGGAAATTTTCCAGCTGGTACAGAAGTTTATATTATTAATAATGGAACATTATTAGGAGCTGGTGCGCAAGGCGGAAGAGGTACTGACTACAATAATAATAATGGTACAGCTGGTGGTACTGGTGGTACAGCATTATATACAAGAATTGCAACAAAAATACAAAATAATAATACCATTGCCGGTGGCGGAGGTGGTGGTGGTGGTGGTGGTTGGAGAAGATACAGTGTGTCAAGCGGCAAAACTTCCATTACAGAAACATTACCAGGAAGTGGGGGTGGTGGTGGAGCAGGTGACACTCCTGGCGCAGGTGGTGCTGGTGGTGCTGGTGGTAGTACTGCTTCAGTAGCAGGTGCCGCGGGTTCCTCCACAGCAGGTGGGGCCGGAGGAGTAAAAAACCAATCAGTTGGTGGCAATGGTGGTGGTAGAGGTGCAAATGGTGCTGCAGGTTCTGGTGGTAGTAACCCAACAGGCGGTGGCCTTAGTGGATTTTATATAAATGGTAATTCATATGTTACATGGATTACTAATGGAACAAGACAAGGAAGGACAACAGGATGACAACATTAACAACTAAAATAGTAGGAATAGAAGGAGATTCTGTCCTCGTTAAATTTGTTTCTGAAAATAGTGCAAAAGCGATTGATGAATATGATGCAATTGCCTATCAACCCAAAGAAATGGGGTATGAAACTAAGGAAGCGTTTATAGAAGGTATTAAACCATCTTTATTGGCTATGGTTACAGTAAGAGATACAGCGGAACAATCAAATGCTGATTTATCATCATGGTCAGATTTTGAAGATACATCTAATGTTGTTCCTGAAGATACAGAAGATGGTATTACACTTGCTGAACCAGATGAAACACAGCAATTACCAACACAGGAAATTACACTATGATTTGTCAAAGTGCTATTAATGCCAAAAATTTTGTTTATTGTTTAACATATCAAGGCCCAAACGAAACAACAATCTATTTTAATGATAATACAGGACATTATCATTCACATTTATATCTTCTTGAAGGAGCAATGGAAGTGGCGGCAAGTGAGAGTAAAGTTGCTACTGAAACTGATCAACTCGAAACCCCTCAAGTAGGTGTTGTGTATGATATAGCACATACAAAAGGTAAATATGTAATTGCAACTACAGGTAATGTAGGTGCTGCAATGTTAATGGTTAATCCTATACCACATGATAGAAGTTTAAATGTTGAAGTTGTAAATAGTACACAAGAAATTACAGCAACTGATACAAGAAAAACTATTGTGTGTTTAACTGGCCCTGTTACAGTGAATGATAAAGAATTAAAAACTACTCAATTTGCTGTTGTATTTCCTGGCAATACCGCAACATTAACTATGGAAGAAAATACACTCTGTGCAATAGTATCTGAATAACATCCATTTTTTATTATGAACATTAAATCCTATGATCCGATTTTATATACTATTCTTCTATCCCTATTAGTATTTCTAAACATATTTCTATTAATAGATTATGCCTCCTGGTATATTCTTCTTTCAATTGTATTACTAAAAGTATATCAAATTATTGGTGGCGGTGGAGTTCATTTATGGGCATGCCATGGTCTAGGTGAAACTAAACTTCCTAAAATAGCAAAACATATTATATTATTCTTCTGGACTTTATGTGGTATTGATAGAGCATCATACTTCTGTAAATATCATATCTTACATCATGCACGTACTGATAAAGACGGAGATCCACATTCACCAAATGATCATAGTGCATTAATGTTAACTTTAGGTTTATGGTCACTTACTGCTGGGCACAAAGACAAATACATTACAAAAGAAATCCAAGAACGAATGAATAAATCATATGCAAGAATAGGTAATAATATTTTTGATAAGTATCATTATACAATTGCATTTGGCATTATATTAATATCATATCTTATTTCACCATTCTTTTGTTTATATTTTATTGCATTACCAATGCTATTAAATATACTAGATGGTAATTTCTTTTTTGTTTATTGGTTTCACAAGGGTGGAAAAGTAAGAAATGTAAGATGGGCAGATTATTGGATATTACAAAGCGGTTGTCATAGGATTCATCATATATGGCTAAAATAATTTTATTATATATTTACTACATACTTGCATGGAGTTTATTACTTACATATTGGATAGTAGATTTTAATACATGGTTATATGGGATTATTGGTGGTTGGTTTTTTCATATGATTATTTGTAGTATTATTCTTCACAAATACTTTACACATAAAACATTTAAGGTTAATAAATTTTTACATAATTTGTTTATATATCTAGGTTCGTTAGGACTAAACGGGAGTGTTCTTGCCTGGGTGAATATGCATCGGTTGCATCATACAAATAGTGATAAAGATGGTGATCCACATGATCCAAGAAAAATTGGATTCCTTAGATCACTATTTGTATTTAGCCCATTCCAATATACAAATAATAATAAGTTAACATCCAATTTAAAAAATTGTGTTGATTTATTACGTGATAAAACAATTATGTTTTACCATAAGTATCTATTAAGTATTATTACATTAACATATATTATATTAGGATTTATTTCAATTAAATTACTTATTGCATTTTTAATTGCAACTGGTATATCTTTTATTGGATTATTCTTTACAACATATATTTACCATTTTAAAATACCATTACTACATTATAGAAATAATAAAACAATCGATAATAGTCATAATAATTGGTTAAGTACAATATTATTTCCAGGTGAAGCATATCATAATAATCATCATAATGATCCAAGTCACTATGATATGGCGCAACGATGGTTTGAATTTGATTTTTCAGCAGTGATTATTAATTTATTAAAAAAATGATAAAGCATACTATTTTTACAAATAATGATATTATAGTAGACTATTTTACCAGAGAAAACCCATCTAATATATTGACATTTACAGCAAATGGTGCGTGGCCAAGAATGATTGAAGATGGTTTAGTTGTTATGGATGGGATGGGTTATTATGGTAAAGCACTTTATGAAAAAGGTTATGATGTTGTAGCAATTAAAAATAAGGCATATGATTGTTATAGTAATTTATCATTCGATGAAATACAAATTATCACAGATAGATTACAATCGTTTATAGCAAATAAATATAAAAGGAAACTATATTTTGGTGGTTGTGCTTCTGGTTGGTTATCAATCGCACTTTCAAAATATATGAAATTTGATACTGCTTTATTGTTAATGCCTAGAAATGAATTGCGGCCAGAAGATTTTGAAGGCCTGGGTATTAACTTAAAAGTAGACATAGACAAAAATTTAGTTTATCCTAATTGTCATTATATATTATGTTGTAACTTTAATCATGCATGGGATTATGAAAATTTACAAAGATTTTCTGAAGCAATACAAAATAAAACTATATTGAATATTCCAGATGAACCAGATGCACATGATATAATGATGACATTGAAACGAGAAAAATTATGGAAAAGATTTTTCTATAATATATTAATGTATGATAAAATTATAGATCATGAGACAATTATAAAATGGATATAGAATTAGCTATTAAACAATCAGTAGCAGAAAAATTATTTTTAAATATAGAAGAAATAAAATTAACAGATAGATTTATTTCCGATTATGATATTGATTCATTAGATTTAACTGAAATTACAATGGATTTAGAATCAAAACTTAATATTGATATATCATTGAATTATCTTACAGAAAATTTAAGAACAGTTCAAGATCTTATTAATTTAGTAACAAAAATAGCAAATGGTGAGGTATTACCAATTAGTAAAGAATCAGGGTGTGGTAGATATGGTAATTTAATAAAGGATGAAAAATGACTGACTATATAAAAGTAATTAAAGATATTCTTCAAGAGTCTACAAATTTGACTGATGCAGAAATGGATAAAATAACAAGTGATGCTAATATTGCTGTTCTTGGTATGGATAGTCTTGATTTGGTTGAAGCAATATTGGCACTTGAAAAAGAATTTGGTATTGATATTGAAATTAGTGGTGATTGGATGGAAGATGCTGTCAT
>Ga0075460_10000427_pt1 | contig 15629 bp, 26 predicted proteins | sample DEB08_DNA_3_FD_77580 | JGI IMG/M metagenome (GOLD analysis project Ga0075460, IMG submission 77580) | Aqueous microbial communities from the Delaware River and Bay under freshwater to marine salinity gradient to study organic matter... | ecosystem: Environmental > Aquatic > Marine > Coastal ...
AACAAAGTAAGGTTCTTGTCTAACTCAGTTGGGACTCTTGCTGGTGCATTTACATATGGTGGCACTGGTACTGCTACCCTTGCCGTTATTCAAACAGGTGTAGCACATACAACAAACTGGACATATCAAACAGACTTTAATATTGACAAGTTAGACGGTACTGGTCCAAGTAAAGTTACTATTGATCCTTTTAAACTTAATATTTTCCAGATTAGTTATAGATGGCTCGGCGCTGGCGAAATTAGATATGCGATTGAAGATTCAACAACTGGTGACATGATATTCTTTCACCATGAACACTATTCAAATAGAAACACAGATGTTCATTTAGATAACCCATCATTTAAAATTGGTTATATCGCAGAGAATCTTGGTGCTGGAACCATTACAGACGCTCATATATCTGGTGCTTCGATGATGGCAGCACAAGAGGGCATCGAAGCAGATAACGCATTTACAACTGCAACAGGATCATCAAAAGTTTCTCTATCATCTGGTTCAACTCACCATCTTATTGGTCTGAAGAATTCTACAATATATCAGAACAAAATCAATCTTAGAAAAGTGAAGATGAAGAGACTTGATGTTGCTACTCAGTCAAACGATCCTGTTCAGGTCTATTTGATTCTAAATGGCACAAAAAGCGCAACACCTTCTTATGTTAAGGTTGCGGATTATAGTTGTGTTATTAATGATAAGAACACAGGAACATATACTCTTGCAAACGAGCATGTGATGGCACAGTATGTTCTTCCCGCTGGTGGAAATATTGGTATTGATTTAGATGAACTTGAACTTACTATTCCTCCAGAAAATCATATAGATATCTGCGTAAGTTCTGGACAGACTATTCAAAGCATTGCAATCGCAATAACATGGATTGAAATATAGGAGATTCAATTATGCCAATGCTTATTTTAATTTTCGTTCTTCTATCAGTACTTGGTGGTGTTGGTGTTGGTGGTTGGTTGTATTATCAAGATACTCAGGAGCGTCTTGCTATCTACGCCGAGAATCAAGCAAAGTTAGAAGGTGCTGTTGCTACGTCCGAAGCGACCATCAAGCAGATGAATGCTGATATTCAACAACAACAAGCATTAAATAAAGAATTACAAACAAGTCTTACAAAGGCAACAGCACAACAAGACAAATTAAGAAAGGTGCTCTCTAAGTACGATTTAGCAAAAGACGCGCTTACTGATCCTAGTAAACTTGAAGAGAGGATGAACAATGCAACTACAAAAGTTTGGTCTCGTATTGAGTCTCTTACTGGTAACAACACTCGCCAGCGGTTGTTCGATGATCAAAAATCCGCTACCAGCCAAAGTGGTAGTTCAGACGGAGTATCAAAGCAAGACAATACAGGAAGCGGCACCAGTAAAACCAATTGAACTTTATGATGTAGAGGTGATGGTTGTAAGCGAAAAGAATCTAGATGAGTTTTTAAAACAATTTAGAGAAGAAAATGGACAAGTTGCTATCGTAGCAATGACTATTCGCGGTTATCAAAACATGGCACTAAATATCTCTGAGATGGAGAGATACATTCGTCAACAAAAAGAAGTTATTGTCTATTATCAGGAAGCGATAAAACCAACAAATGTCGGAAAATCAGAACCAGATAAATCAGATACAAAATGAAGTATTAGAACTCAAATCGTCTGTTGAGTATAATAAACTTCTTGTAGAAAGATTGGACAGAGCAATAGAGAAAATATCAGAGGTTTCTGGTAATATCTCAAAACTGCTTGCTGTCCATGAGACTCGCCTTGAAGGTCAAGATGAGAATATAGGTGTTGTTCACAAACGCATATCAGAACTTCGTGAAGAGATACGACATTCTATGGAACGAAATCACGATACAATATGCGAAGAGTTTGAAGAAGTCAAAGAAATGTTCGAGAAACAGGAATCTCGCATATCCACACTAGAACAATGGAAATACGCTGTCGTTATCGCTTCTATTATCATAGGATTTTTATTAAGTAAAATTGAATTTTCTAAGATTTTTTGATTGACTTTTTTTTCATTTGTTGTATAATTGCTTTATAGCAAATGATGTGAAAGGATAATCTATTGAATCCAATTGATATGAAGTTTATAAATCTCCTGACCAATCGTCTGGAACGATTCAGCGTAAAATCTCTCCAACCATATCGTGTCAACTGTAGGTGTCCACTCTGCGGTGATTCCCAGAAGTCTCGAAGTAAGGCTCGTGGATGGATACTTGAACGGAATCATGACCTGACTGTGTTCTACTGTCATAACTGTAACGCTAGTCATAATCTTCGATACTTTCTCAAATTAATTGATCCTTTACTTTATAACGACTATGTTGCTGAACACGGTCTTGAAAAGTTATCCAATAAAAAAGAAGAGAAGGTACAGTTTAAGGTACCAGAGTTTCGCAAGGTAGGTTCTCCTCTTCTCAAAATCAAAAAGATTTCACAACTCATGCCAACACACAAGGCAAGAGTCTATGTTGAATCTCGTAAAATACCTACAAATAAACATTATAAATTATACTACACTTCAAAGTTCGTAGAGTGGGTCAATTCTCTCATTCCAAATAAATTGGATATGAAAGAGCATTCACGTTTGATACTACCATTTATAGATTCTGAAAATCAAGTATTTGGATTTCAAGGTAGAGCATTTGATGATAAGTCTATTCGTTATCTTACGATAATGTTAGATGAAAGTAAAGAGAAAATTTTCGGTCTAAATGAGTTGATATCGACAAATAAATATTATATTGTAGAAGGTCCAATTGATAGTTTGTTTCTTGACAACTGTATCGCGATGGCAGGTGCTTCATTTGGCAATCTACCGAATAAAGAAAATGCTACTATTGTTTATGATAACGAACCACGAAATAAACAGATTGTACAGAATATGAGCAAAAGTGTTAAGTCAGGAATGCGTGTATGTTTCTGGCCAAACACCCCCGGAAAAGATATAAATGAGATGATAATCAATGGAATGAGATCAACTGATATTCAGTTGATTATAGATAATAATAGTTATAGTGGTCTGGAAGCAGAGATGAAACTAGCAACATGGAAGAAAATTTAGAAGGAAATCAAGATGGAACATATGGGTATACAGATTAGCCCAAATAGAGATCAGTTGTTTGACGACTTAGGTATTAAGCGTCTAAAAGAATCATATATGAAGGAGGACGAACTCAGCCCACAAGAACGATTTGCTTTTGTATCACGTACGTTTGGAAGTAATCTGGAACATGCTCAAAGACTATATGAATATGCATCAAAGCATTGGTTGAGTTATTCTACGCCTATTCTTTCTTATGGTAGGTCTTCTCGCGGTCTTCCAATTTCTTGTTACCTTAATTTTATCAATGATACTGCGGAGGGTTTAGTTGACAATCTTTCTGAAACGAATTGGCTTAGTATGCTTGGGGGTGGTGTTGGTGTTGGTTTTGGCATCCGTTCTGCTGGCGATAAGTCTACGGGTGTTCTCCCACATCTAAAAATGTACGATGCTTCTTCTTTAGCATATCGTCAAGGTAAGACAAGGCGCGGTTCTTATGCTGCATATCTAAACATCGACCATCCAGATATTATTCTTTTTCTTGAGATGCGTAAGCCGACTGGAGATCAGAACTTTCGCTGTTTAAATCTTCATCATGGTATCAACATATCCGATAAGTTTATGGAGTTGATTGAAGCATGTACTCTTGATCCGAGTATTGATGATTCGTGGGAACTCAAAGAACCGCATACTGGTGAAGTAAAAGAAATTGTCTCTGCTCGTGATTTGTGGCAGCGTATTTTAGAAATGCGTATGCATACAGGTGAACCATATCTACACTTTATAGACCAGTCAAATCGTAAATTGCCCGATTGGTTAAAGAATCTTGGATTACAAATCAATCAATCAAACCTTTGCTCGGAGATCACTTTACCAACAAACAAGGACAGAACTGCTGTCTGTTGTCTATCGTCTGTTAATCTTGAATATTTTGATGAGTGGTCGCAGGATGAAAATTTTCTTAGTGATATGTTAGAGATGCTAGATAATGTCCTTCAAAAATTTATTGAAGAAGCACCTCCATATATATCGAGGGCAATCTATTCAGCATCACAAGAACGGTCTGTTGGTGTTGGTGCTCTTGGGTTTCATGCTTATCTACAGAAGCGTGGTGTTCCGTTTGAATCAGCGGTTGCTAAGTCTATGAATATGAGAATGTTCAAGCACATTCGAACTGCTTTGGACGCTGCAAATCTAAGTCTTGGAAGAGAAAGAGGCGAAGCACCTGACGCTAAAGGAACTGGTCTTCGATGCTCTCATGTTATGGCTATTGCACCCAATGCTTCTAGTTCTATCATTATGGGTAACACCTCACCATCAATTGAACCATTCAGAGCAAACTGTTACAGACAAGACACTCTTTCTGGGGCTTATCTAAACAAGAATAAGTTTCTCGACAAGTTAATCAAAGAAAAGATTGAAGAAGATCCTTCAATCAACTATGATAGAGTTTGGTCTTCTATTATTGCTCATGAAGGTTCCGTACAGCATGTGAAGTTTTTATCAGATTATGAGAAAGATATATATAAGACTGCTATGGAAATTGACCAACGTTGGGTAGTTGAGCACGCTTCAGACAGACAACAGTTTATTGATCAAGCACAGTCATTAAATGTGTTCTTCCGTCCTGATAGTAATATCAAATACATTCATGCTGTACACTTTCAAGCATGGAAACAAGGTCTAAAGACGATGTACTATTGTCGTTCAGAGAAGATTGGTAAGGCTGATAAAGTTTCACGATCTATTGAACGTCAAATCATTAAGGAAATTGATTTAACTGCACTTGCGAATGGTGAAGAATGTTTGGCGTGTGAAGGTTAAATAAGGAGATTTAAATATGTTTTTATCTGATGAAGTAAAACTAACATATAATAGTGAAAAGAGTGGATACGAGTTACTAGATAAGTTATCTTATGAAGATGTTGATATGAAAAAGGATGTTCCTACTTTAAAAGATATTGGTATTCATCCATATCGTTGGGTAAGAATGACAGTTCCAATTGGTTTCATTTTCAAACCATCAAAACTTGAACTACCTCCTTTCTTTAATTATCTTGTAGATAGTGATAGAGCAAGAAAATCCTTTGTGATGTACGATTATATGACTTGGAAGTTGCGTTGTTATAAACTAGACAAGAGAGTATATGATAACGATAATACTGTTATCGAAGCAAAGAAGATTATTGTTAATCTTTTCCTTGACATGTTAGCAAGAGAAACTAGTAAATATCCTCTTGCTGGTTGGAAGTGGTTTTTAATTAAGTTTCTTGTGACAAACTTTAATAGTTCTGTGTTAAACAACAGAGCAAACGAAAGAGACAGAATTGCAGATTAAAATAATCACATCAGATTGGTGCACCTATTGTGAGGCTGCTAAAAAACTTTTGCGGGATAATGAAATAGATTTTATTGAGGTTGACTTGGACGAAGAACTAAGTATAATGGCTAAGTACAATCTACGTACAGTACCGCAAATTTTTGTTGATGATAAACTAATAAAGGGTGGATATACAGGTTTAAAAGAAAGTATTGATACGCTTATACAAAGGAGAAACTAAAATGCAATGGATCGTAGATAGACTTAAAGAACGTACAACATTTGACGGTACACTAATGATTGCCGGCGGTGCTGTACTTTTACTTCTACCACCAACCGTAGTACAAATTGTTGCTGCTGTTGGTATCGTATACGGAGCATATACACTGTTCGCAAAGGGTTGATATTATTATGCTGACTGATGAGAGGCTTTACTTCAAGCCGTTTAATTATCCTGAATTCTATAACATGTGGTTGAAGCATGAGCAATCTCATTGGTTGTTTGGTGAAGTTGCAATGATGGAAGATATTAAAGATTGGCGAAATCGTCTATCTAGTGAAGAAAGATATTTCCTCACTCAAATCTTTCGCTTCTTCACACAATCTGATATTGATGTGGCAGGTGGTTATGTTAAAAACTATTTGCCACATTTTCCTCAACCAGAAGTACGTATGATGTTAATGGGATTTGCTGCTCGTGAAGCGATTCATATCGCTGCTTATTCACATCTTATTGAAACTCTAGGTATGCCTGAAAGTACCTATAATGAGTTTTTAGAATATGATGCTATGCGTGAGAAGCATGAATATTTCACTGAAAAGGTAGACAATCAAGCAGCACTACCAATTAAGATGGCTGCTATTTCTGCCTTCACTGAAGGGCTTGCTTTGTTTAGTTCGTTTATTATGTTACTGAACTTTCCTCGTCATGGTAAGATGAGAGGAATGGGTCAGATTGTTACATGGTCTATTGTTGATGAAACCATGCACGCTGAAGGTATTATAGCACTTTTTAAGCGTTATTTAGAAGAAAAACCCGAACTTTGGAACGATGATACTAAATCTCAAATCTATACTATTGCTGAAAAGATGGTAGAACTTGAGGATCAGTTTGTTGATTTGGCTTTTCAGATGGGGGAGGTGGAGAATTTAACAGCAGCAGATGTAAAACAATATATTCGGTACATCGCTGACCGTCGCCTGATTACAATGGGTATGAAAGGTATCTTCAAAGTGAAAAAGAATCCTTTGCCATGGGTTGAAGAAATGATTAATGCTCCAACTCACACAAACTTCTTCGAAAATCGTTCCACTGATTATGCTAAATCAGCACTAACAGGAACATGGGAAGATGTATGGGCAAAGGTAGAATGAATGTACAGAAAAAGATTTTTATGTGATAATTGTGGAGCAGATTTTGTAATATCTCATGAATTATATGACGAAGTAGAATTCTGTCCATTTTGTGGAGAGAATATCTATGATGACGATGATTATGAAGAGGACGATGAAGAATGAGAACATCGTCGGCTAAAGCGAAGGGTCGACGGTTTCAACAATGGGTACGTGACCAATTAATCGAATCATTGGATATCCACCCAGAAGATATTGAGTCCCGCTCTATGGGAGCTGGCGGCGAAGATTTGATTATGGCTCGTGCGGCGAGAGAAAAATTTCCGTATTCGATTGAATGCAAGAATCAAGAATCCGTCAACGTATGGAAATCTTATGAGCAAGCAACCGAAAATTCTGGTGACTATGAGCCTGTTCTCTTTATAAAAAGAAATCGTACGAAGGCGTTGGTGGTGGTCGATGCGGATTATTTTATAAATTTACACAAAATTTTTTTAAAAAAAGGCGTGACAGGTTCGTAGAAATTTCGTATTCTTAAAAAAGGTAAACGAAGGAGAACTTCTATGAGCAAAGCAGAATATGCATTCGACTCGCTTATGTGTGAATGTGAAGCAGCAGTTGATAACTGGCAGACTTCTAAGTTCAATCTCTATAAAAGATTGATTATACTGAAGCCAGCAAAGAAATATGTTGTGAAAATTGCTGAATATTATAATCGTCTTAAAGAGGAACTCCGAGAGTTGATAGAGCAAAAGACTCCCGACCTTGTTGAGGCGTATTCTTATCTTAAAGTTCCACAACAGAAAAAATTCTTAGCGTTTGTATCAACACTGGTAGATGACGCCAATTCTTATGCATCCAGTCAAAAGAAGACACGGGTAAAACGAAAAGTTTCCTCTGAAAAGATTGTTTCAAAACTAAATTTCAAACAAACAGACCTAGACTTCAAACTAAATAGTATTGATCCTGTGGTTATTCCTCAGTCGGAAGTGTTATTCGTTTTCAACACGAAGTATAGAGATTTGTATCTGTATAGAGCGAAAGATGGTGAAAAGTTATCTGTGAAAGGAACAACGCTACAGAACTTTGATGAGAAAAAATCTTTCAAAAAGAAGATTCGTAAACCAGAAGAGACTTTGACCTCTTTGATTCAGACAACAAAACTTCGTGCTGAAAAACTTTATGATGAAATCAAAACGAAATCTGCGGGCGTCACTGGAAGGATCAACGGTGATTGTATCCTGCTTAGGGTAATATAGGGGGTTTATATGTCTGACAGTCCGTCAACGTCTGATGATAATGTGATTATGTTTCCTTTTTTCAAAGAGGGTGCGCCAGCAACACGAGAAGAGTTGGAAGACCTCGTTAGAAAAAATAAGATGGAAGTGGCAACAGATGTTGCCATTTGTGTCACGAAAGATATTGTTGGTGGATTGATATCTATGGGATTTGATATTATAGAACATGAAGATAGTGGATATGACGTAGCGTTGCTTCTAGAGCTTATCAAGGCAATGATTATGCGTTCTCAGGGATTGGATAACAAACTTTTAGATGCGACGAAGGAGATGGTTCCTTTGGAGAAACACGACCTCACATCTAAGACGTTTCTAAGCCAACTTTTAGGCATCGTCGAGGAATAATTTTTTAAAAAAAAAAATGAAAAAAGTGGTTGACATTCCTGCCACCAATCACTATATTAATAATATGAAAACGATGAATGATCGTCCTTGAATCCCGAAAGGAGCTCTTATGAGCAAGATGTTTGATTTTGGTAGCGGTCCTGTCCCGGCCCATCAGCATCCGAATGGTGGTGGTTGGATTGCTGACACCGCGTATGTCGCCGAAACTGCCTATGTTGGTCCGAATGCTCGAGTATCCGACGATGCAGAGGTATTTGGTAAGGCTTGGGTGGCCGACGATGCTCAAGTGTACGGCAATGCTCGAGTATCCGACGATGCTGGGGTGCTTGGCAATGCTCAAGTGTACGACAATGCTCAAGTGTACGGCAGAGCTCGAGTGTCCGACAATGCTCAAGTGTCCGGCAATGCTCAAGTGTCCGGCAATGCTGAGGTATTTGGTGAGGCTTGGATGTTTGGTGATGCTGGGGTGCTTGGCAATGCTCGAGTGTATGACAATGCTCGAGTGTACGACAATGCACAAGTGTACGGCAAAGCTGAGGTGTTTGGCAATGCTGAGGTATTTGGTGAGGCCTGGGTGTTTGGCGATGCTCAAGTGTACGGCAGAGCTGAGGTATTTGGTGAGGCTTGGGTGTACGACAATGCTCAAGTGTCCGCCAGAGCTCGAGTGTACGGCAGAGCTCGAATATTATAATTATGAAATCGTAGAGGAGAAGGTGATATAATCATGACTGAAAAATATGTTCGTGAAGATGGTAAGATCGCTGTTCTGGTGAGTGCTGGATATGGTGCCGGATGGAGTACCTGGAATACTGTCTATGAAGAAGTGGCAGAAGCACTGTTGTTTGACGCTGATGTTGTAAAGATGGTTCTAGAAGATCGTTTCGATGAGATTGAAGAATTCGTTACAACAAAATACAAAGACATGGTCGGGGGTGGTTGGTTAGTTACCTCCGGTGCAAAGGAACTGTATGTGGAATGGGTTGATAAAGGAGAAAGATTTATCATAGACGAATATGATGGAGCTGAATATTTGGTACGCGAAAGAGAAAGTTATTGGTACGAAGCATAATTTTTTTTTAAAAAAAAATGAAAAAAGTGGTTGACAAACCAGACCAGAAACATTATATTATAATTATGAAAACGAGCAATTGAAAGGAATACAAAATGGCTCATGAGTTGGAAATGGTAAACGGTCAGGCTCAGATGGCTTATGTTGGTGAGAAGCCCTGGCATGGTCTCGGTGTTGAGGTTCCGGAAAATACCTCTGCGATGGATATGATGTCCCTTGCTGGTCTTGACTGGAATGTTATGGAACTCGATTCCTTCGTAGAAGTTGACGGAGAAAAGATTCCGACCGGTCAGAAAGCGCTTGTTCGCGATATCGACAACAAGGTTCTGACTCAGGTTGGTGCTAATTGGCATCCTGTCCAAAACAGTGAAGCCTTCACTTTCTTCCACGAGTTTGTGGAAGCGGGTAATATGAAGATGCATACCGCAGGTTCACTCAAGGACGGCACTATCATCTGGGCTCTGGCTAAGGTCGAAGACCATTTCACTCTGTTCAACGGTGATAAAGTAGAGTCCTATCTGCTGTTCTCGAACCCACACCAGTACGGTAAGAGCATCGACATTCGGTTCACTCCAATCCGTGTTGTTTGCAACAACACTCTTACACTCTCCCTTGGTAAGACGGCGGAGAATGCCGTTCGTCTAAATCACCGTAAGGCGTTTAATGCTGATGTTGTGAAAGCGACTCTCGGTATCGCTCACACGAAGTTGGAACACTATCGTGAGATGGCTCAGTTTCTTGGTTCAAAGCGTTATTCGTCAGTATCGCTTGACGAATATCTGACCGAACTGTTTGGAGTCAAGACTGGTACCAAAGGCGACCTCACTCGAACTGGTGAGACTGTTCGTGGACTTATGGATGATCAACCAGGCGCTAAATATGGTGAAGGTTCTTGGTGGCAGGCATACAACGCCGTTACCTATTACACCGATCATGTTGCTGGTCGTTCTCCTGACACTCGAATGCAGAGCGCTTGGTTTGGTGCTAACCAGAAGTTGAAACTGAATGCCTTAGAGAAGGCAGTCGAATACGCAGAGGCAGTCTAAACTGCCTCTAGAGGAATAACAGGCGCAATGAAGGTAGGCAGTGACAATGAGAGTTAAGAAAGCACTATTTTATCTTGCTATGTGTATGATGGGTATCACCGTAGTTTATGGTCTTGGTACATATTTTCTGTCTACACCTGCAAACAGCGAAACTCTCTTAGAAAAGAATAATCGTAAACAAATTCAATGTCTTGCTACAAATATCTATTTTGAAGCAAACAATCAACCGTTTGTTGAGAAACAAGCAATTGCTCATGTAGTTCTAAATCGTGTTAAAGATAAGCACTTTCCGAATACAATTTGTGAAGTTGTTTATCAAGCAGTACTGGATTCTAATGGAAATCCCATTCTCAATAAGTGTCAGTTTTCTTGGTATTGTGATGGTAAAAGTGAACGGATTCTTGACTTTGATGGTTATCAGGAAGCGTTTAACGTTGCCGAATATGTGATTGAAATTCAGCCAAAAGATATTACAGAAGGTTCTTTATGGTATCACGCTGTTTATGTCAATCCACGCTGGGCAAAAGATTATGTTAAAATCGCTCGTATAGATATGCATATATTCTATAGACGATGACTAATATTATTGTTTTAGAAAAATTACTTGAAAGTAGGTTGAGAAAAGAAAAAGAACTTAAATACTACCAAGAACAACTTGAAGAACTACAAGATAAGATGAAACATTTACAGATGGATATTGATGTTACAAATATCATTATTAATATGATTGAAGGTGAGAAAATTGTTGATCTTAAAACCTATCTTATTGGAAAAGACAATGAAAAACTATCGTGATGGATTGAGCGAAAAAGAAATCAAATATCATAATTTGTATATGGACATTGCGAAGCGTATCTCCGAAATGTCTTATGCTAAACGAGCACAAGTTGGTTGCGTTATTGTGAAGGGTGACCGAATTATTTCTATGGGATGGAATGGTATGCCGTCTGGTATGGATAATGTCTGTGAAGATTTTGCGTTTGATGAAACGAACACACTCAGGTCAACAACACGAAAAGAAGTGTTACATGCAGAAGCAAACGCGATTTTAAAACTTGCGAAATATGGTTCATCTGCTGATGGAGCAACACTATATACAACAATGGCACCTTGTTTTGATTGTGCTAAGATGATCTTTCAGAGTGGTATCGCTACATTAGTTTATAGTGAAGTATATCGAGATAGTGAACCACTGCGATTTCTTTATACTAAACCTGGATTTAACATTTTAACTATGGAGAACTATTAATGGCAAAAGGTAAAAAGTCCTCTGGTAAACATTATACATCAAAGGGCGTAGTTGGTGTTGATAAGAAGATTCTTAAAGCCATCAAACGTGAAAGAAGTGAGTTTGACAATCTACTCAACGCTATTCATGCATGGAAGAAGGGTCATGGTCTGAAAGCGCCAAAGTTGGTTCGTAAGACATTTGGCGTCACGGAAAATACCACTTATCGTGATTGGCAAAAGCGTCAATTTGCGATGAAGGAGACTGCCAATGTCGGGTAAGTATGTGTTTCACTGTGACTACAATGAAACCAAGGTAAAAGAGTTTATCGCCACCATGAAACAGTATAATCGTGATTATACTGTAATATATAATAAACAAGACGATGGATATTGCGTCGTAACATTTAATGAACTAATTTTCGAAGATTACAATGATTTTCTAGACCATCTAGAAGGAACAAGTGGAGGATATGATGGAACGTTCGGATATCGTAAACAAACTACGATCTAATCAATGTGTTGTAAAATTTACAAAGGTAAACGGTGAAAGTCGTGTGATGCATTGTACTCTACGACCAATTGACCTACCTGAACAGACTGATCTTGAAGAATCAGTCTATAAAAAGTCTCAAGATGTTGTAGCAGTATGGGATTTGGATAAGGGAGCATGGCGCTCTTTCCGTGTTGATTCTGTTGTGGAGTTGAACGTAGTATAATGGTCGAGATTGTGTCAGGCAAGTTGATTCGAAATGAAACGAATCAACTTGCCATGGGTGGAACTGAAATGATGGCTATTGGAATGCATCAACGCATTCCAAAGAAACTCTTAAAGAAGTTTCAAATCATTCATTCCCGTCCTCGTGAACTTCGAAATGATTTGAAAAAGATACTTGTCTGTCACGACCTTGCTGGTGATCCAGAAGTACAACATCTAAAGAATGGCGGATGGGAAAGATATGATAAGTTGGTATTTGTTTCTCAATGGCAGTTTCAACAATATCATGCTTATCTAGGTGTACCATACAGTCATTCTCATATTTTACAGAATGCCATAACACCCATTAAATCTCATCAAAAACCAAATAACATTAATCTAATCTATCACACAACACCACATCGTGGTCTTCAAATTCTCTATCCTGTGTTTACCGAACTATGTAAAAAATATCCTGATATTCATTTGGATGTGTATAGTTCGTTTAAAATCTATGGATGGGAACAAAGAGATGAACCATTCAAACCATTGTTTGAAGAATTGAAGAAACATCCAAATATTACATATCACGGTTCTGTTTCTAATGGTAAGATTAGAGAAGCACTACAAAAGGCTCATATCTTTGCTTATCCCTCTATATGGCAAGAGACTTCGTGTATTGCTTTGATTGAAGCAATGTCTGCTGGATGTATATGTGTACATCCAAACTATGCTGCATTACCAGAAACTTCTGGTGGTTGGACTTCAATGTATCATTGGGATGAAGCTCCTAACATTCATGCCAATCGGTTCTATGCGTATCTAGATGGTGCTGTAAAGCATATTTTACAGCACGGTATGCCGTATATGGAGAATCAAAAGTTCTATACGGATACGATGTATTCGTGGGATAAACGGTCTAAAGAATGGGAACAGTTTCTTGGAAATTTTGGTTGACATTTTAGAACAAGAATGATATATATGATGTATATGAACATTAAAGGACAAACAAAGTGATTTTGGTCGACATGAATCAGGTGATGATATCTAATATCATGGTTCAAATTGGTAACCATCATAATGTGGCTTTTGAAGAGAGTCTCATTCGACATATGGTACTCAACTCTATTCGGTCTTATCGACAAAAGTTTGCTCGCGAATATGGCGAACTGGTTCTATGTTTTGACGATAAGAACTATTGGCGACGGGATATTTTTCCGTATTACAAAGCCAATCGTAAGAAGGCTCGCGAATCTTCTGATTTAAACTGGAATGAGTTGTTTCGTATTCTTAATATGATTCGTGAAGAACTCAAAGAAGTCTTTCCATACAAAGTGATTCAAGTAGACCGCGCTGAGGCAGATGATATCATTGGTACTCTCTGTCATAAATTTGGAGTACATTTGAATGCCGCAGATACAGAAGAGATTCTAATTCTATCCGCGGACAAAGATTACATCCAACTTCATACTTACTCCAATGTAAAACAATACGACCCTATTCGGAAGCGTTGGATTCGTCATAGCAATTCAGAAAATTATATTATGGAACATATTATGAGAGGAGACTCAGGAGATGGTGTTCCTAACATACTATCCGCTGATGATTGCTTTGTTATGGGGAATCGACAGAAACCTCTGACTCAAAAGCGTATTAACCAGTATCGGGCAGAACTTGAAGATGGTGGTTTGACCGACCAAGAGGTTCTTCGTGGATATGAAAGAAATCGAGCTATGATTGATCTTTCTATGGTACCAAACAATATTCAAGAATGTGTGTTGAATAAATATGAACAGAAATCAGGTGACCGTTCTAAGATGTTCAACTATTTCATTGAAAAACGATTGAAAAACTTAATTGAAGATATAGGTGATTTTTAAATGCAACTTTCTATAGCAGAAATCTTAGACAAAGCATCTAAGATGAAAACCAAGGTTGAAAAGGTTGATTGGTTAAAGAAGAACGACTTTAGACCTCTCAAGACGGTACTTAAAGCGATGTACGACCCCACTTTAAAGTGTCTGTTACCTAAAGGCACACCTCCATACAAACCATCAGAACTGTTGGACGATCAAGGAATGCTCTTTTCAAACTCGAAGCGTATTCCGTATTTCTATGAAGGTGCTGGCTCTAACCTTAAACCTATAAAAAGAGAGCAAATGTTCATCGAAACCCTTGAAATGGTAAACAAAGATGATGCTTTACTTTTAATCGATATGAAAGATAAAAAGTGCATTAAGGGTATCACAGTCTCTATTATTAATCAAGCATTTCCAAATCTAATTACAACATAGGAGAGTCCACAGTAACCATGGGTAAAACGTATCGCCGTGAAAAGAATGTATGGGATGACGATCCAGTACGATTTGAGCGTAGGTCAAACAAGAACGGTAAAAACAAGTTTAAGATGAAACACGATTCCTATCAAGATAAGCGTCGAGAGAAGGATAAACAGCGAAACATGGAGGAATACTTTAGTAATGAATCGTAAATTGATTTTGACTGATTGTGATGGTGTATTATTGGATTGGGATTATCGGTTCCGTCAATTTATGGAAGAGAAGAATTTTAATCTAGTACAGAACTATCAATCTTTTTATGGAGTTGAAAATCGTTATGAAAACGTAAAAGATAAAAATCACGCCAGGCAATTAGTAAAACAGTTTAACGAAAGTGTCTGGATTAGATTTTTACCACCATATCTAGACGCTGTAAAGTATGTGAAGAAGCTGCATGAGGAACATGGTTATATTTTTGGTGTAATCACTTCTCTTTCGACCAATAGGTTTGCTACTGCTTTGCGCCATGAAAATTTAATTGATATATTTGGCAAGGACGTATTTGATTTCGTTCGTTGTATTGAAACAGGCGCTGATAAAGATGAAGAACTGATGGGGTATAATGAGACTGAATGTTGGTGGATTGAAGATAAGGTTGCAAATGCTGAAGCAGGATTACAGTTTGGTTTAAATCCTATTTTAGTAAATCATCCACACAACAGCAGTTATTTGTTAGACCCGAATCCAAAGATTCGTACAGCGAACACTTGGAAAGATATATACAATATTATTGCTGGAGAACAGTAATGCCAACGTATTCTTTTGAACATATTGAAACTGGTGAAACAATGACAACAATGTGTACATGGGAGGAGGCGCAAACTTTAGTCAAAAGCGGTGAATATAAAATGATGTTATCTAAACCTCTGGTAGTCTCTGGT
>Ga0075460_10000435_pt1 | contig 15531 bp, 20 predicted proteins | sample DEB08_DNA_3_FD_77580 | JGI IMG/M metagenome (GOLD analysis project Ga0075460, IMG submission 77580) | Aqueous microbial communities from the Delaware River and Bay under freshwater to marine salinity gradient to study organic matter... | ecosystem: Environmental > Aquatic > Marine > Coastal ...
GAGTCAGGCCATGGCCAACTCATTGGCCAACAAAAGCACGGGATTCATACACGAAATGGCATTTGGCAACGGTGGCACAAGTGTTGATCCAACAGGTATCATAACATATCTTACACCAAACTCAACAGGAACCAACGCCACTCTATACAACCAGACATATTACAAAGTGATTGATGACAACTCGACCACCAACAAGGACACAACCAGGAACAAGATGGAAGTGAGACACATCACAGGCAACAAATTTACAGATATAGTTTGTACCTGCACACTTGATTATGGCGAACCCACCGGACAGGCATCTTTTGACAACACCACTAACTTCAACGGTGATTACGTTTTTGACGAACTAGGACTGAAGTCATGGGAAGGTTCTGAGAACGGAGCAACGAATAAGTTATTGACACACGTGATATTCCATCCGGTACAGAAATCTTTGAACAGATTAATACAGATTGACTATACATTGAGAATTCAGAGTTTAACAACATTTACGGAAACAAGTTCTACGGCACTATCAACATCAAACACGGTGAGTGGAACAACAGCAGGTGGTAACACAGGATACTAATAAATGGCCTATACAGTAAACAAGAGTAACAATTCTGCATCGCCTAACCAGTACATAGTACAGGATGGTGTAGTAAACACACAAACGGATCTATCATTCATTGGTAAGGGCTATGCGGGTTACGGAGAACTGATAGCAGAGAACTTCCTACACCTATTAGAAAGTTTTGCCAATACCTCGGCGCCAACTAAACCCATACAGGGACAACTTTGGTATGACAGCAGTGTCGACAGGCTTAAGGTATACACCGGTTCTCTGTTTGTGCCAGCGGGAGGTAACGTTCCTTACCAATCTACACAACCAACTGGTATACAGCAAGGCGATCTCTGGATCGACTCGGACGTGGGACAACTGTTCTACTATGACGGATCCCAGAGTGTTTTAGTTGGACCACCGACTTCTACAGGTTCATTGAATGGATTTGTGTTCGAATCTGTCACAGATTCTACAACTGCCAGTCAACCGATTACGAAATGGTACAGCGATGGAACGCTGATAGCCATAATTTCAGATACCGAGTTCACTCCTCAGACAGCAATAACAGGTTTCCCAACTGTGTACAAGGGAATAACATTCACGACTTCGCCGTCCGGAATCAAGTTAAACGGAACAGCCACTGATGCAGACAAACTGGGAGGCATAGCGGCGGCATCGTTTCTAAGATCAGATGCCAACGACACAACCACAGGCACACTAGGTATTGTCAACGACTCGGGCATGACCGTGGGTGCTGACAATGACCTATCAATCACTGTTGACAGCAACGGTGTGATATTATCGAACACAGCGCAGAACACGGACATCACATTCAAAGTTAATGATGGCGGAACCAGTACAACAGTGATGACAATCGACGGTGCTGAGTCCAGGGTGGGTATAGGCACAGTTACACCTAGCACCAAACTGCAAGTGACAGGCACAGTAACAGCCACCGCTTTCGCTGGACCAATCACAGGTGCTGTGACAACGTCGAGCATCAATATTACCACAGCAGGCACAATAATATTTGAAGGCGCAACAGATGATGCTTATGAAACAACGCTGACTGTGGCAGATCCAACAGCAGACAGGACAATTACCATACCAAACGTGACAGGAACTTTGGTAACAACAGGTGATTCAGGCACGGTTACATCGACCATGTTGGCATCAAGTACTTCATTACAGATTTTAAGTAGCACAGGCTCAGTGTTAAAGACCATTTACGGCGCAGGAGCGTAATTTTATGGTTGAAATTTTCCTAGGAAAGTTTTATAATAACTAATCATATGACTGTTAGAACACCTTTAATATACAACGGCGCACAACTCCAGGAAATGAAAAGCAGTGATCTAACCAACATTTACACACTAGGTGCTTATTACTATTCTTTGTCTCCTTCAAGGACACTGACGGTTTCAGGATCGGGAGGAAATCTTACATCAATAGATGATACTAGGTTACAGGCAGGTGCAGGTCTGTCGGCGTCTGGCGCTTATCCATCAGAGGCTACAACAGATGAACCCAGTGTTGTCACTACTTCTTTCCAACGTATCACACAGGTAACGGGATCAGCGTCGATAACCACTTCGGATACAGGCAAGACCTTTCCTGTCTATTGGAATGGTACTCAGGTACAGGCAATGACCGAACAGGATTTCATAGACACCTTCGTTTATCCGACTATAAATCAAATGACATTAGGGGACACCACAAGTGCGCAGGCAGGTACCTATTTTGTTTCAACATCGACATCAGTAACAGGAGCGACACTGGTATCATCAACACCAATATTCACCGACACAAGGGCAGACACTTCGGCCTATTCGGCCGATCAGATAAGTGAAACACAAGATCAACCACAGACTATAACCAATTATTACCTACACATAATAGACGGAGCAGTGCCTTCGTACAATCCTCCAGTGTACGTAGATGGATCAAACAATCTTAAACAGTATTCGGGTGCAGAAATAGGTGCTCTCCTACAGGAGTACATCAAATATCAAGTAGTTAATTCGTCAACAGGATATCAAATATCCTACAACATAGACGGAAGCCTAGGCACAGCCAGGGGGACTGCCATGGTAAACACACAGCTCACAGGTGGAAGCGGAAATTACCAAACTAGATTTGTTGATGCCAACGATTACCGGGCACAGGAATTCCCAGATGGAACCCCTTCAACAGTGAACACCTACACATTCAAAATACTGAAATCATAATTGACTTTTTGACGTTGTTCTGCTACAATAACACAGCAACAAAGGACTACAAATGGCAATATTCAGTGGAAAAATAATCGAGGCATATTTCGCTAATTCAGAAAATAACACAGTTGAAGTAATCTATGAAGACGGCAAGAGGGCGATAAACCATTATCTACCTGTTGATTACAACAATCAGGACTTCAAGGACCTTGTGTCTGAATACAGCACAGACAAAATAGCACAGGCTACCATCGCCAGGAACAGGAGATACGCACAGCAGTTGAGTGACATAGTAGATGCTGGTATAAAGTCAAAAACAGATCTCAAACAGCGGGTGTCTGTGGAAGACTTTGTCAAAAGCATACTGAACTTCGATCCAGACGATGCACAGTGTAAGGAAATTTTGTTTACAACCAAGGTAGAAATATTTGAAACAGCAAAAGTGAAAGGTTCAAGCAACAAAGAGAAGAAATCTGCGCTGAGATCAGCGAAGACCCCGCTTGAGTTGTTGGTGGCCTACAACAACTTTGATGATTGATGTTTACTGTGTCAATGTTGGAACGAAATACACTAGGGACTTTGATAAAAAGTTAAAAGATTCCGTTGCGGAACATCTCACATTGGAACACCAGTTTACTTGTCTCACAGATAAACCCGAGAAAGAATATGACATGCCGGTCACACATCCGGTACTACGTGGTGTGTTTCATAAGTTATCTCTGTTACAATTTACAGGCAGGTGTTTGTTCTTTGATTTGGACATCGCGATAAATGATAACATTGACTTCTTAGCCAGTGATTTTGATGGGCTCACGCTGGTGAACAGCAGTGCATGGAAACAGGAATCGTTAAAGACACCTCTGAAATTCCGTGTAACTCAGAACACGCTTGTGAATTCTTCGATAATGCGTTGGAGTGACCAACGACATGTGTTTGAAAAGTTCATTAAACACAGGGATTTGTACGTCAGACTATACTCTGGCATAGATAGATACATTTACAATGAAGATGTAAAATACAATTACTTTATGGGAGACCAAATATCAAGTTGGCAGGAGGGTGTGAAACATAATACAATACTGTTGCACAATCAGAAATATGTTTGATAGAGATACACTTGGCACTTTCAAAAGACTTTTAGATAAGTGTCCTGACAGGATAATGGATGCACTAGACAGCCTAAGCAAAAATCAGTTTGACAGCAAGGACTGGTTGGTTGAGAAGTTGAACGAATACCCTCATCACTACAGGTACAAAACATTAGACAAAAAAATCGATATCTGTTTGTTGGCAAGTTGGTATGGACTACTTGCTTACAGGCTCATAGAGAACTTCAAACTGAAAAAGATCAACAATATCGATTGTATAGACTATGATCCACAAGCAAAGGCCGTGGCGAAGACCATATGGCATCAGTTACACACGGAAAATCTCAAGAATGGTAGACTTTCATATGTCAAGTACATAGAACAGGACATAAAGGACATCAAAAATCTGGATTACCCGATTGTGATATGCACGTCCTGTGAACATCTTGATCAATCCACGATCTATGACACTATAAGTAAATTGGAGGAGAACACATTGGTTGTGTTACAGAGCAACAACTACAAAGAAATATCACAACACATCAATTGTATCGATACAGTGGAGGATTTTGCAAATCAGTATGTGTCTAAATTGAGAAATATTAAGTTTTACGAGAAAGATTTTGGCAAATACAAAAGATTCATGGTAATAGGAACAAAGATATGATAGAAGATCTGTTGAAAAAGAGAAGAAACATTTCATTCTTCAAACATGATAAAATACCCGACCCTGCCTTGATTCAGGAAATACTAGAAAAAGCAAAAGAGCTAACACCACATAAGAATAATTTTTGGCACTACGAGATAGATGTGTATGGTCCTGAACACTCTGCGCAGAAAAAGAAACTGGCCATGAGTACAGTTTGCGGAAGACACAAGAATGATTATAATCGCTGGAGTAAAATGACACCAGAAGTTGCCAAGGAGTTAGAAACGAGATATGATGACTGGTTGTCCTACCATTATGGAGACAAAACAAAGCAATATGTCAAAGACGATAGTTGGCACTTCAACAACCAAGTCACGGCACCTTATCTTCTTGCTTACTATCCTGCAACACAGAAGATGAGAGAATCTCAGAAACAAGGCAAGTACTGGGAAAGCGGAAAACTACAGCAGACCTTTGATAAAGTTGAAAAAATTCACAAAGATCAATTCAATCAGCAATCAGGAATGAACGCAATGGTCACCACAATGTTGGCCGTTGAAAAGGGACTGGATGTCTCTTTCTGTAAATGTTATTTCTACGAGCCTGCTATACACAACGATATTACACTCAAACCAGGTCTGGCTTTTGTGATGGGCATAGGCTACGGAGATTATGATAGATTCAATCACAAGAGCTGGGTGGCGAAGCCAACATTCGACGAGGTCATAAAATGGCGATGAAGATAATTGCAGTGCGCATAGGTGACAGGTATGGCCCGGAGTATGAGAAATATCTCGAGGAGAAGTTGCCCGAGTATGAGTTCGTTTGGGTGCGCGAACCGATCAGAGATGGTGTGCTGTTACAATGGAACAAGATGTACGGAATGGGCTTGGACCTCGATGAACCCATCTGCGTTATGGACATTGATGTGTTATTGGTCAACGACTACAAGCAGTTGTTTGAGTACCCCATAAAGAAAGGCCAATTCTTGTCCATACCAGGATGGTGGAGAGACACCGAAAAGAAGCGTTATAAGATAAATGGAGGGTTCTTCAAGTACTACCCCAAAGACTGTAGGTATATCTATGACAAGTTCATGTCAGACCCAGACTTCTGGCAAAGTTATTACATCAAAAGAGGGATCGCAAGAGGTCCTGTCAACGGTGAGCAGTACTTCGTTGAAGACAATGTCAATGAGGAACTTGAACTAGTTACAGTACCAGACAGTTGGGTATGCAGATGGTGTGCCAAAGAGGATATTGGGGTGAAAAATTTCGATTTAAATAAATGGAAAGTCAAAACCAGTCAGTTATACCACAAGGTTTCTGGCAATGACTATGTTTATTTGGGGGGCGAATTCCATCCAGACATCAAGATGGTACACTTTACACACGCCACTAATAGGCCTCATGACTGGGAAGACTACAAGGATTTCGTATGATAGTATTTTATGGATATATCATTTACTGGGTGGTCGCCGCTGTTGGCATAACCTATGGCTATCATAGATATTTCTCCCACAACAGTTACACCACAAACAAATTTTTTGAAGTGGTGTTGTTGTACCTTGGCTTGCTTTGTGGCGGTAGGAGTGTTATCACGTGGGCGGGTGTACATAGAATGCACCATGCCAATGCTGACACAGACAAGGATCCACACAGTCCAAAAAATCATCCATGGCATGTGATTCTCTTCAGCCTCTGGAGAGTAAAAAATATACCTAGGAAATACATGATAGATTTGATAAACAATCCGCGTGTGATGTTCTTCCATAGACATGGTAGATACGTTTTAGCAACACACTGGATCATCACAACACTGTTTTTCGGTGTTGATGCATTGATAGTCAATTCCATGTTGTTTCTGCTTGCCTACCTCGGATTCGGCATACTGAACTTTTTTGGACACGACGCAAAAGGACCTGCGAACAGATTCCTCATCAATATGATAGCACCGTTCGAGGGCAACCACAAGGATCATCATGAACACGCAAGAATTTAACAGAGACAGCAGTGTGGAATACGTGCAGATGGACTTCGATGTGCCGGTCAAACAGATTTTGACAGAGTACGAACTGATCAAAGAGAGGTTAGTAATACACAGGCCAGAGGACGGACATAAAGATTGGTGTGCTGTCACCCTTTATGGGTTCGCGCCTGACAAGACAAACAGCCATTGGGAGTATGACAGAAGAAAACAAAGACCAGACGTTACTGAAGTAGGTGCACGTTGTCCACGCACAATAGAATGGGTACAGAGCCTGCCCTACGCTAGGATAGACGATATCAGGTTTTTGGTCATCAAGCCGAATGGTTACATAACCAAGCACATAGATGTACCAGAACGCAACTGGTTGGAACCGTTGAACATCTGTCTGAGTTATCCCAAAGGCAACAAGTTTGTATTGAATGATAAGGAAGTTGATTACAAACCCGGAATGCCATTGGTTTTAAACATACACTACGAGCATTACGTTGAAAACAATTCAAATCATGAAAGAGTACACCTACTGGTGCATGGGAAAAAGAAACAGGAGTTTTGGAACAGTGTTCACAGTTGGAGATAAAAATTTTACGAACAAAAATAGCGAGTGTGATGTATTAACATTTGCACCCGAAGACAGGACCGACATTCTACAGCAGTTAAGAAAAATAGATTTTGGTTCAGAAGAGATTGCGATTAATTATGAAAGCATAGACTGGTTCGCGTTTGATTGTATTACTGTTTTATTAAAGGGAGGCGAAATATTAGGATTCAGTTCCGTATGGCACAGACCTGAATATTATGATCAAGGAGAGGCAAGGATTCTAAACAGATATTGGGAACATCCAAAACTGAGGATGAATGGAAGATTGATTGCCAGACCGCACTTGGTTGCTACGGTAAAACACCAGTTGACATTTGCCAAGGAAGCAGGGTACAATAAAGTGTTTATCAGCAGATGTAGAAATCCGGGATTTATGAAAAGGCTTTTTATAGAGTTGGGCGAGAAAACTGACACAGAATGGAAAATGCATGAAGGCAAGGTCGCAGTATGTGATCCAAAACACGAAGCGTGTTGGCAATACAAAGGGACTTATGAAATTAAAGACTAGATACGAACTACCACCTTTCGTCAAACTTCGCCAGACGTTTGATGTGGATAAGATGATCAAAGTAGTACAAGACATGCCAGTTGCAGAGGATGATCTGAAAACCAAATATGGATACGGAGTTAAGGTTGGGGGTAAATCACCTAAACTACAGAAGGCATTCGGTCTGAAGTTTGATTCCATAGAAGATGCATACAAGTTCTTGCAGGACAATGATGTGGAAGAGTCAGAACTGCGCAAAGGACTGGGCAACAAAAGAATGGCATGGGACTACAGGAACTATGTCAAGCCCTTTGAGAATTATATACAGAAGGACGAGAATGGCAAGTATGAGGTAAACGGATCTCCTTACAAACAGATAGCACTAACACAATACAATCCAGATGAAGAGAAAAGGGTGTATGATAAGAAGATACCCAAAAGCAGACTCGATGAGAGACACTACAACAAGATCAAGGACTGGGTTAAAGGTACTTACCTCGAGGAAGTGATCACGTCGTTCAAGGCAGAGACCACACGAGCCAGGATAGCAATCATGGATCCTGGAGCATACGTGGCAGAACATATAGATTACAATACCGATTACTCTGTGCGTTTCCATATACCTATCACCACGAATGACAAGTGTGGTTTTTACTGCGTGGACAAGTCCGGTGAAAAGGTTTATCAAACAATGGAACCTGGATCCTGCTGGTTCTTGAATCAAGGAATGAGGCATTCAGCGTGGAACAAAGGTTCAACAACAAGGTCACACATTATCATATCACTACAAGGACAGCAGGATTTGGATGAAATCATCGATAGACAATAACGGCTGGACACTGACAATACACGAAGACATTAAAAGCCTTTCTGCGACACAACTGCATGAAGTAGCGAAACTGTGTAACAGGCATTTCGTGGTGGTATTCAGAGATCAAAATCTTACAATACAAGACCAGATGCGGATTACTTCGAGTATTGGCACAGTGAAATTAGATCATGGGAAGAATGACGAGGAAAAAGAACGTATATTGATTGAACCGGGCGTCATCAGGGTGACAGGGGAATTGAATGCAAAAGGTGATAAGGGATTGTTCGGGCACAATGAGGAGTTGGACTGGCACACACATCATGCCAACGCTGTGAAGAGATATCCTTTTGTTTGGCTGTACGCCGTAAAGGGCAGTGCAGGATCACGTACAAGTTGGATCAATCAAGAGATGGCTTACAATGATCTTTCAGACGATGTGAAACAGAAATTGCAAACCATAAAATATGCATCGGGTTATAAAATTGGTTCCTTTAGCAACATGGCAGTGGCGAAGGAAAAAATAAATTACGAAAATCCTATTAGTATCGTGCATACGAACAAGGAAGGTAAGAAAGGGCTTTACTTTCCGTTCCAGCAAGTGTATGATATAGTGGAAGGAGCAACGAAAGAGGAATGGCAGGAATTACACAATCTCCTTAAGGAGCATTGTACAAAGGAAAAGTACATTTACCATCATGCGTGGCAAGATAATGATCTAGTCATATCCGAGCAATGGTTAAGCATACACAAACGATGGAGTTTTGATGGAATGAAAAATAGATTACTCCACAGGATAGCATTTGATTATGACAAGGCGTATACATAAGAATCGGCACAAAAACTTTTTCATAGAAACTGATTACAAGGTACCGATCAATTTCTGGGACAGTTATTTCAACGGCAAGTGGGAAGACAGTAACCGTTTGTATTCCGAATACGTTAACGAAGCGACGGGCGGAAAGGAGATGAACAAGTTTTATGTACAGGAGATACACGATTTTGATCGCAAGTTATTGAGGCTCATAAAAAATATATGGAATGAGTTTGGAATCAGGCCCAAAGAATTTAGATGTAATTTCTTCAGGGTACTCGAAGGTGGAGAGTTACCGATACACGTTGATAAAAAGAGCAAGTGTTCGTTTGTAATTCCGATCACGGAAAACACAGGAGAGCTGTACTTTGACGACGGTACTGATAAAGACAGCATACTATATGATTCCATGGTGGTGTTGAACACCAAGAAACCACATGGCGTCAAATCCCCGTCCAAGGAAAGGATAGTGTTCCATATGGGGATCCATGACATCGGGTTCGAGGAGTTAACGTAATGTTCGAATACACAGAAAATAACCACTTCAAATTTGGGTACAACAGTCTAGAATACAACACTAGGCAAAATGAGGATGACAAGTTTTGGGCAGGTTACGGAACCATATCGAGAAATGTTGGAACATTCAAGGAAGAATGTTTAAGGGTTGCTAGACTTATTAGGGACAAGGTAGACGCTTTGTCTTTGCCAATTGACGTGCTTTACAGCGGTGGGTCTGACAGTGAGGTAATGCTTAGAAGTTTTATCGAACAAAACATACCGGTTAATGTAAACGTAGTGGAATTTAAAAATAATCTTAACGTGCAGGATGTTGGATGCGCATATAAGTTTTGTGACACAAACGGAATAAAACCAATCACACATAAACTAGATGTTGCAGAGTTTTTGGAATCTAAAGCATTTGAGTATGCAGACTTGTCAAGTTGTCCCACACCTCAGATGCTTTTATTCTTATGGTTATATGATCAGGTCGAAGGAGTTCCCGTACTAGGTTACAACACAAACGTTGTACATAGAGACTTTTCAAAATATTGGAGGTGGGATCTAAAGACCATGACAGTGATTGAAAACGAAATAAAGGAGTATCCAAAAGTGCCTTGGTATGTCAAAAGAAATGAAAGACACATGTCGATTTTTCGTTATCCAATGTTGAAACAGAAACCAGCAGTGCCGGGATTCTTCATATATACACCAGAAATTCTGTTATCATTTTTACAGCACCCATGGACCAAACACTTAGCCGAGTGTGGTGAATGGGGGGAAATAGACGTAGAGCTCAGTAAGAAAAAAATTTATGAGGAAGGATTTCCTAACATCGTGCAGGAACGTAAGCAAACCGGTTTCGAAAGGATCATGGACCTAGACCTTAAGTGTAGAACTATTTTGATGAAGAAGTATGGACATTATAATCAGGTGCACTCGTGGGAATACAACGATTTAGTAAGTCATCTTAAAGGGGGAACAGCATGAACCATGAGTTCACGTTTGGGCACGGCGAAGCAGAAAATTTTGACGAACACATAAAGAAATCCATACGTGGTTACGATAACTTATTACAGGACGTTGTCAACTTATCGCAGTATTTCGTCGAGCAGAATACCACAGTGGTGGACATAGGTTGTTCCACCGGCAAATTACTTCAAGAGATAGTTGCAAAAAACGTCATTGACTGTGAATATGTTGGCGTCGAGATAGAGAAAAATTTTGTAAAGAGACTAGACCAGACAAAGCAATTAGTTTCCAAAAAACTGCCAAGCACTAGGTTGTCCTTCATACAGGGCGATATCAGGGATTACGAATTTAATAACTGTTCATTGATTACATCACTTTTCACCTTACAGTTTTTGCCAGTGAAGGACCGTGCGTACATGATTGGAAAGATATTCAAAGGATTGAACAAGGGAGGATGTTTTATTTTTGCAGAAAAGATTGTGTGTAGTGATGCAAGATTTCAGGAAATGTTGACATTCAACTATTACGATTATAAGTCAAAACATTTTACTTCAGACGAGATATTGGAAAAGGAAAAGAAATTGCGTAGCATGTTAAAACCCAACTCCTGGAAGGAAATCGAACGTATGTTAAGTGATGCAGGGTTTAACTTGATACAACCGTTCTGGATGGATCACATGTTCTTGGGTGGTGTTGCCATAAAGGAGACCGATGTCTGAACCTGGATTACGAGCAAACTATCTTTACATGTCCAACGGTGAGACGGACCTGTCTGGCAGGTATTGGGGCAGGGGGCAGATAAGGAAATATTTTGAGCAATACATTCAATTTGAAGGCAAGAGCGTGTTAGATTTTGGGTGTGGAGAGGCAAACTTTGTCAGTTTTGAACCACATGGCAATTACACAGGAATGGATATAGACCTAGGTGTAATAAACAAGAACAAATTTCGATTACCGCAGTACAAATTCGAACACTATGATGGATACAATCACATGTACAATCCTACCGGCCAAGAACATGTGCCAACAATCAAGAGTCATTATGATGTGTGCATTGCCTTTTCGGTGTTCACACATTTTACTTTTGATGAGACCCGAGACATAGTAGATGTGTTAAAGGAACATTGCGACCAGGTATTGCTGACTTATTATTCCAACAGGTTCCGTCCCGCCTACGAGGCCATCTGCACATGGAAGAATCTTGAACCAAACATGTGGGAAGATATATCAACTCATGACGTGTTTTACCTCAAGACAGACAAGTGGTTATGGTCATTTTATGACGACGATTGGTTGGCATCAAGATTTGATGCAAAGTGGTATGATACCAAATTCCCAACAAATAGTATCAAAGGATTACAAAGATGTCTAGTGATCTAAAGAAAGACGCAGATTGGATTATCTTCAAAAGTGGTATAAGTCATTTGCCTCTTGACATAGAAGTTCCAAAGGAACAGATCTTCAAGGAGTGGGAGGCAGTCAAACATCAAGCATCACCGCACCGCAAAACAGACGGATCGATTGATCCTAGATTTGTTGGATGGAACAGCCTCGAACTTTATGCTCCAGTTTCTGTTGAAACCGCAGTAAGTTCAGACGAGAACGGTTTCATCAGTAAAGACAAACACGTCTGGAAGGATGTAGCCGATGAGTGTCCTGTTACTGTACAGTGGTTCAGGGACACCTTCAAAGAGGATAACTTTGTGGGCAGAATCTATTTCAGCCTGTTAGAGCCGGGAGGAAAGATTGCAGTGCATAGGGATAGTCGGCATAGTAATCTGCACGGGGCCAATGTTGCCATAACCAACCCTATAGGATGTCATTTCCATAACGAGAGGGCAGGCGTTATTGATTTTGATTCTAATCCTGTTAACATGATGAATCTCTATGATAAACACTGGGTAGAGAACGACAGTGGTGAACAAAGATTACACATTATATACAGTGGAAAGGTGCCCGCACAGATAATAGAAAGATCATACAAGAAAATGATGGAAAAGGAGAATAGAAATGTCTAGTAATCTGAGCCATTACGAGTTACCCAACTTCCTAGATCCTGAAGTAAAAGAAAGACTTCTCAAGATAGGAATGGATCTAAAGGACGATGAATGGATCATGCACAAATCTACAAGGTCTGGTAAACCAACTGTTCTTAACTTCTACGATCTTCACATGACGTTCCATGGTAGAAACTGCTACCTTTTGATGATACGTCCCAACGCTGTGCAGGAATGGCATACCGATGGTGGCAAACGCAATACAGCACTGATCTATCCTCTGAGTGAGGACTACGCCCCATGCAGTTTCGAAAATGAAAAAACTTCTAAGCCTATTTTCCTAAACACACAAGTTCGACACGCGGTCTTTAACAACGATAAAAAACGCATAAATCTAAACATATCGTTCGAGGAAGACATAGAAGACTGCATAGAATTTTTCAAATGTCTGAACTTTTTTAAAGGCAATAATGCATATGAATTTGATCCATCTTAGTTACAAAATAGACAAAGAGAAGTATAGAAAAATATTCTACGACATCCATCAAAGGGGAGAGTGGTATCAATGGAAGAAATTTCAACCAAAATTATCATGGTGGAAAGTTTATCTTCCAGATAACTCGGATATTAGGCATCTCACAAAGGAGGTCGAACAGGATCTTGGCATATGGGGTATGAATACCTATCCCCGTTTCGCCTATCTATTTGCAAACAACGATATACCTCCGCACGTGGACGAGGATGACATGACAAGCATACAAATAAACTTGTTTGAAAAGCAACCTGTGATGGTCGTGGAGGATCAGCAAGTACCTTACGAGTGTGTTTTGTTGGAAAATGGCAAACTGAGACATTGGGTTGAACCGGTAAATTATGATAGACTTATGTTGAAATTCTGCATACGTCACCCATGGAAAGAGATATTAGAGAGAATACCAGATGCGATACAAAACAGATAGACCATTCACGCAGGAAGAATTAAAGTCAATGGATATAATCCATGATCCAAACACGGTTTTTTTTGATGACCAAAATGAAGAGTCATACGTGGTCGACGATTTCATCACCGATTATGAATGTGAAACATTGGCATTGTTCTTCATGAATAATTTTAACACAATAGGGCACACAATTAATGACCATGTGCTACATATAACCTACCCCATGCTTATAACCGAGATATCAGACATCGTAAGACCTAAGATATACGAACACTTCGGCAATGACGTGATATTCTACAGTGATGTAGCACAAGCAGATCCTATCAGTGTGGGCGACCAGTTCTTTAAGTCTGTCAAACCATATGGATTGCACACCGACGCGGTCACGCACCTAGAAGGTTACCGCCCCTACAAGGACATCATAATACCAGTGCAGTTGGACAGCATTCCTATGTCGGAATATGTCACATTCAACCAGCGTTACCGTGGCAGGGCAACACATTTCATGAGGGGCAGACAGATTGGTAGTTTCGCCAACTACGCCAACGTGATACGTCACCAGAGCTATGAGGATTACGGTGTGGAGAACCTAGAACACAACGCTCGTGATCAACAGATACTGAAAGATATTATGCCCGCACACATACCCATGAGCATCTACGAGGGATTGAGCATTGAGAAGATATTGCCATGGCGTCCGAAATGTGCAATAATACATGATGCCAGTGTGCTCCACGCACCTGTTGACTACCGTAAGCATGGGTGTGCGTACAAGATAGGCCTCACACTACACTTGATGAAGCGAGATGTTGACTACAACAACAGATTGGAGGGATATTACACTCCTTTTAGCAGGTACACAAAGCCGTTAATTAAAGCATAAATATCCGTACATGGCGTATAAAATTAATAACACTTTTGGTACTCTACTGGTTACATTATCAGACGGCACGATAGACACCGCTACAACCGACTTAACATTGTTTGGCAAGGGTTACGCTGGTTTCGGGGAGAAACTAAATGAAAACTTCGTCAAAGTACTAGAGAATTTCAACAACACCTCTGCACCTGTCAACAAGCAACAGGGACAGTTATGGTTCGATCAGACCAACAAGCAGATAAACGTTTACACAGGGACAAAATGGAAACCGGTGGGTTCGACCACGAATTCCACTACCTCTCCTACCAATGCTGTACAGGGAGATCTTTGGCTTGATACAGCCAACAAACAACTTTACGTTTATGCCGGGACAGCATGGACCTTGATAGGACCAACATCGGTGTCTGGATCGGGTGTTACACAGGTGGTGACCGAAACAGTCCAAGACGACACCGGTGTTAATAGATCGATACTGAAACTTGTCACGCAGGACACTGTGGTGGGAGTGGTTTCCAATCTGGCATTCACACCCAGCGCATCTGAGACCAATGCGGCGGCGCTGATAGCGGCTGGTTTTTCATCAGTAGCGCAAGGTATTCAACTTTCCAGCACTGTGGCCTCTGCAAAATTTAGGGGAACAGCCACAGATTCTGATGCACTAGGTGGAGTTAATGTTGCAAACTTTCTAAGGTCGGATCAGAATGACAGCACGACCGGTCACCTAGAGATACAGAATGACAACGGTCTGAGGATCGGCGCCAGCAATGACATAGAGATGACAATGTCTGGCGATAATTTCACGATTGCCAATATCACTGAAGATGGTGATATAAAATTTACTGTAAATGACGGGGGTGTTACCAAGTCGGTAGTGACCATGCATGGTGATACAGGTGATGTGAGAATTCATGGAAATCTAACCATAGACGGAGATACCGTCACATCTAACACATCTACGTTGACAGTCGAAGACAACATAATAGAATTGAACAGGAACGTATCCAATAACTTAGGCATGCCTAGTTATACCGGACTAAAGGTAAACAGGGG
>Ga0075460_10000444_pt1 | contig 15413 bp, 4 predicted proteins | sample DEB08_DNA_3_FD_77580 | JGI IMG/M metagenome (GOLD analysis project Ga0075460, IMG submission 77580) | Aqueous microbial communities from the Delaware River and Bay under freshwater to marine salinity gradient to study organic matter... | ecosystem: Environmental > Aquatic > Marine > Coastal ...
TATAAGAAACGATCTGATGCTATTAAATTCGATGAAATCGTTAGAAAACGTGTTCAAGACAGTCTGGGCATAAATCAGGGGTTTAGATCAGACAAGCGATTACTATCTAAATACACACCAAAAATTGGCGAAACTAATACTGCTGATGCAGTGACTATTGTTAGACCAGATTGGAGAGTAGATGATCCAAACAGTTTTCAACGTAATGTCCAAAGAGGAAAACAGCGGAAACCTCGTCCACAACGTAAGAACTCTGGCGGATCAATTTCCGGTACGGGCACCGATACAGTCCCGGCGTTATTAACGCCGGGTGAATTTGTAATCAATAAAGAATCAGCTAAAGCTTTTGGTTATGGAAACTTGGGGAAGATTAATAAGTATGCTAAGGGTGGACCTGTACAGAAATTTGCTAATGGCGGTACGGCTGGTGGTGGTGCATTTGGGGGTCTTGGTAAATTTGAAGCTGCTTTATTTATTATTCCAAGTCTACTGTCTTCTTTTGCAGAGTCTTTAGGTGGAGCAGATAGTCAACTTGCTCAATTCACTCAAGAGTTTGGAAAATCTTTCATAGCAATTACCGCTATTAAAGAGGGAACAAAAGCCGTAACAAAAAGTCTATTTAATATTGGGCAGAAAAAAGATCCTATTGAAGAAAAAAGTGAAGCTGCCGCTCAGTCAATAGAGTCAGGCGGGGGTGAAGCAAGTTCAGCGATTAAAGCGGCTGGAGAAAAAGCTGCCCTTAGCTTAGAAACTTTAGCTAAGGCTATGCAGGGTATACAAGCTAAATTAAACAATATTAAAGGAGCTGTAGGCCGGGAAAAAGAAGCAAGGGCAAAATTAAAAACGGTAAAAGCAGAAAAAGAAAAATTCCCAGGTGCATTTCCAACATCCTTTGTTGATGATGCAGAAAAAGAATTAGCTGAAGCGACAAGAAATTTAGCGAAATTTAGAACACTTACAGCAGCTAAAGCTGGAATACGGGCAAAGGCTGGTGATAGAAATTTAGAACAGTTAAATAAAGCAGTCAATGACGAAGCAAAAGAAATACAAAGAAGATCAAAAGCGCAAGAATTCGTAAAAGACACTCTTAAAAAAGCCAGACTAAAAACAATAAAATCAGAAGGCGGTACACTAGAAGACGCACCAAGATCAAGACCTTTCCTGAAAAGTTTACGACAAACTGGTAGCTTAAACCAAGCGTTTGGCAAATTGGCAAAAGTTGCTGAAAAAGTAGGTGGTCCTTGGGGGGAACTCGCCGCAGTTGGTTTCAAGGTTCTAAATTCATTTAATAAATTAGCTGTCGTTGTAGCTGCTGGAATTAGTGCCGCCTTCCGGGTCGCGGCTAATAATGCTCAAAAAGCATCAGAAGAAGCTATTAAGGAAGGCAATGTTCAAGAAGCTCAAAGACAAGCTCTAAGATCTGCCGAAAATGAAAAAGCAGCAAAAGACTTAACTGTAGCCACCGGATTTTTAAGTGGTATCCTTGGTGAAGGAATAGGTGGATTTTTAGCAACTATATTGTCCGCAACTGGTGCTTTAGGGCCAATATTTGATGCCTTAGAAAGAGCCTTTAACGGTGTTATTAAAGGTGTTGTTAATTTTTTAGACTTTTTTGGTATTGTGGACCCAGATATTAAAAAAGAAATTTTTAGTGGGCTGGTTGATCCAGAGAGTGAAAGACGACTAAAAGCATTCTCTGTCGCACTAAAAGCCGCCACACAAAATTTAAAAAATAATATTGATTTAAACCAAAAAGAAATAGAAGCTAGTAATACACGTTTACAAAATATAGAGGACGATGATAAAAGATTAGCAGAAATACAAAAAACATTCGAATCAATTACTAATCGCATAATTCGTACTCAAGCGGAAAGAACTCTTAAATTTGGTAAATCTCGCACAGGTGTTGTTGTCCAAGGAGGTATACAAGAAACAGAAGGCTTGAAAGCTTTATTGACAGACGGTACAACACTTACTAACGATCAAAGAGACTCTGTTAAAGCATTAATAAAAGAATCTGAAGATCAAACAGCTAAACTATCAAATCTAAATGATTTATATACTAAACAAATACAACTTATAACATCAGAATCGCAGACCAGGGAGCAGTTATCTAAGACTTTAGGACTTGAGAACGGTCAAAAATTAAAAGTAATTGAGACTGAAAAAGAGGGGGTATTATTAAGTCTACAATCAATAGCGGGCAGTGAACAATTAACCGCAGTATTTAATTCATACAAAAAAGAACTTGGTAGCGCAAAACTAGCTCAGGAAAAATTAACCGCTGTTGTATTAAAACAAGAGCAGCTTACACAATTAAATATTAAAGCTCTTGAGCAACAAAGGAATGCCTTCCTTGGTTTACTAGAAAAATTCACATTTGGAACATTGGAAGACCGTGCAGGTATTGGAAGAAATATTAGCGGCGCTAGGCAATTAGTTGATGCGGGTTTTGATGTTGATAAATTAGGTGAAAAACAAAGGGGTGAAGTTCTTTCATTCTTAAAGAGTATTCCTGGAGCAACCATTGGAGGTCAGAGATCCGAAGATATCGTTGTTGAAAGTATATTGAAAAAATTCGAAGGTGAATTGGGAGGTACTATACTGGGTGAAGATAGAGATGAGATTAAAAAATCAATAGAAAAATCTTTGTTCCCAGACAAAACAAAAATTGAGCTGTTAACACAAATACGGGATAATACAGCAGCGGACAAGGCTAATAAGGACGAAGAAGAAAAAGCTCTAGATAAAATTATAAGCCAAGATAGAAATGCCAATGTTCAGCTTAGAGGCCCTGAAGGGGCTATCGCCCAAGACAATAAAAAATTGGCAGAAGAAACTCGAAAATTGGCAGAAGAAACTCGAAAATTGGCAGAAGAAATTAACAAATTCCTACAGAAAAGTGGTGTTCCCGCATCTATTGATGATAAGGGGAAAAAAGTTCTCATACCGAGAGGTTCAAGATTTCAGGCCAAAGGCGGTCCAGTCTATGCCGCAGGCGGCACATTAGTTAACTTCCAACCAAAAGGTACAGATACAGTACCGGCGATGTTGACTCCTGGTGAATTTGTAATAAATGCTCAGTCTGCTTCTAGAATTGGTCTTGGCAATTTAACCGCTTTGAACAATTACGCCAAGGGCGGGCCAGTAAAATATTTTAATCAAGCGGGTGGTGTTAAACCGCTAACGCCGAAGGAATTAGAAGAATTAGAAAAAGAAAATAAACGCTTAAGAGCAGAATCTGTAAATAAATTCCAAAGTTCTGTTAATGAGTCTCTTGGTGGTATACGCGAAGGTGATCCAAGATCTAGATTATTATACGGAGGACAATATGCTGGCACAAGACGAGAAATTTTTAATAGTAGAAGAAGATTATCCCAAAGAAATATAGCCGCTTATGAAGGTATGGGTAGAGGAAAAGATAATACCTCACCAACATTAGACGAATCACTAGCAAGAGCTAAAGAAAGAGTAAGGCCAATTCAGCACTCAACCGGGACTAGATCAAGAGAGGACTCTTTTAGTGCTGGAGGGGGAAATTTTGGTAAGGTTAGAATTGGTAATAGATTAGTTAATAGATTCGGACCAACTCAGAAAGCGCCAGATTCAGTAAGGGTAGCGGGTAGATTCGGACCTCTTTCTCAACAGGAAGAAAAAGATTTTCAAGACGCTAAAGCTGCATCGGCAAAAAGAGCTAGGAGTATAACTTCAGAATTTGGTGGTGCGGGAGCGGTTATTGGTGAGGATGGATCGTTCCAAGGTTTTATGGACGGGATGTCTTCTTCTGACCCTACCGCTACAGCAGAACAACTTAGAAGCGCATATAGACAGAAACAATTTAAAAGAGCCGTTGCTACTGGCGGAAGCTATGCCTATCAAGGAGGTAGATCGGCAGGTTTTGAACGTAGAAGACAGCAGGCGTTAAATAGGTCTGGCGCTAGAAAATTTGGAATTCAGAACCGAAAGGATGCTTTCGCCGCAGAAGTTGCAAGAGTCAAAGCGGCGAATCCAAAACTATCAGATAAGCGTGCTCGTGGTGTTGCTTCAAGACAAATTGCAAAAGCAAGAAAGACGGTAGAAAGCCTTCCTAGCACACTTAGCTCTATGGGTGCAATGGCGACGGATGTGTTTAACTCTTTTATAACAGAAGCTAATGTACAAGCAGCCGGAATTGGACAAACACCAACTGTAAATATAACTGATCAAGCCGGTTTAGATCGGGTAGCAAGAAATAGAGAAAGAGATTTAGGTGTTCCGTCAGTTGAAGACATAAGATCTTCAATTTCACAACCTGGTGACGAACAGTTTAGATTGGGTCCGTCAGGTGCAGCACAAAGACGAGGAACTGGACAGTTCAATTTTCCTCAGACACCCGGAATGTCACAGTTTAACTTAGGTACACTAGGACCATCGCAATTAGCCCCACCAGTGGTAAATGCTCCAGTTGTCGCACCTCCAATAGGTGAAAATACTCTAGCACCACTTGTTAGACCTGAACAACAACCGGCAACACTTCCTGAAATTGAAAATCTATTGGACGCCAATATTTTGCGTAAAGGCGGTTTTGTTAAACCTCAAAACTTTAATAAAGGCGGTCCAGTTGGCGCACCACAATATCTAAACCGTGGAGGCGCTGCTACTGGTGGAGGTATAGACACTTCAGGACTTGCTTCATTTGCGAATAGTTTTGGGTCTTCTGTTAGTGAACTTGTTGGTTCTGCTATTACTTTAGAAGTTGCCCCAATGGGTATAAACATTAACTTAAACGGTGCTGAATTATTAGCCCAATTGCCACAAATGGTAAATACAATGGTTGTAAACCAAATACAATCTGAGTTAGCAAAATTTGAACAAACTAAAGATTTTAATAATACACCAGGGGCTTATGCAAGTTCAATTTTAGCATAATGGAGAAAATATGCCTGTTAAAGTCAATGATAAATATCTAGTTCCAGCACCTCTGGTTACTTTTGACAAAAGCTATATTGTTAATGGTGACGGTAGGACAATTGGTGCAACTTACAATATTACCTTAGCGGGACAGATTTTACCAAATAAAGGCAATCCAGTATCTAATAATGCTGATGGAACAGGTTCAGCTTTTTCTGATACAGATACTTGGGAAAAATCAAAATCACCAGATGATGACCCTGCCCACGGTCCTGGTGGAGCAGGTATTGATGAGGGTGCCGAATTAATGTCAATCATGGCAAAGCAAGAAGATATTAGACATCTATTTGCTTTAAATGGCGGAACCGCCGATGTTGAAATTACAGATCTTAATGGTGGTACTAAAGGTATAAAATTTATTGGTAAAGTTCAAGGTGTTAATTTTCCATCAGAAGGTAGATGGGCATTACCGTGTAATTATTCAGTATCTCTCACCGCAACCAACTTTAAAGAATCAATAGACGGAACTTTTGCAGAAGATGGGTCAGAAGATACAAATGATGATTCATATTATGTTTCTTCAGCATCTGAAAATTGGTCAATACAAGAAATTGATACTTTTACAGACGTATTAAATGAAGTTGGTGGTGGGGCAAATAGAACATTCAAAGTATTCAAAATTACACACAACGCATCAGCGGTTGGTTTACCTGTCTTTGAAGGCAAAAATGGCGGTACTGGCACTGATGCACTGAGGTATAAAGAGAACTCAAATTCTTTCAATGGATTTGATGAGCCAACAGAACCTTGGAAACAAGCAAAAGAATATGTATTAAATGTCATTGGGATAGGTTTTGATCCGTCAGCACCAGGATTACAGATTAAAGGTTTTGGTTTAGAAATTTTTAAACTAAATACACTAGATACAGCCCATCCACAATACCGAGCCGCAAATAGAACAGTAACTGAAAATATAGACGAGACGGCGGGTTCTTATGCTATAAATGAAGAATTTACAATTTATCCGTATAGAAACGGTTTCCCGGTTATTGAAGAAACTCAAGCGAGTGTATCAAAAGGTGCAACATCGATAACTTCTGTTAGTTTACAGGGTACAATTAAAGGTATGGATACTGGTGGAGGTTCTAGTACTGGAGCAGACGGTGTAGGTACTGGATTTGAACAAGATAGAATACTAAATGCCAAAAAGTATTTTGCCAATCTAACCGCAAATACAATATGGAAAAAAGCCGTTGCTATATCTGGCAGAACTTGGTTACACCCAGAACCGCTCAGTAAATCATTCTCAATTAATAATAACGCCGGATCAGTTAGTTATTCTTATACTTATGATGATAGACCTCCAAATATTATACCGGGAAGTATAAACGAAAATATTTCAGTATCAGATACTTATCCGGGACAAATTTTTGCCAACATTCCGGTCATAGGCAGAAACCAGCCTGTATTGCAATTTGTAAACTCAAGAACCGCATACACACGGACTTTAAGCATAACCGTAAATATGCAACCCTTTTCATCAAACTGGGGTAGTATACAATCAAATTTGACGAATGGTATTTTTGGTGGACTTGGTGGAGACACTACCGCTATAGCCGCCGCAAATGGCTATTGGGCCAATGCAGATGATGTTAAGATTAGAAACTGGTTACAACAAAAACCAAGTGTTGCATTCTCTGCTCAGTTTCAAAAGATATTTGACGCCGCCAACCCCGCAAATGAAGTTGGTGGGTCTTATGCAAATCCGGTCATACCTACAAAAGTTTTTCACTCTGCACCACAGGAATCGTGGAATCCAACAACCGGAGCTTATACATACTCCATACAATGGACGTATGAAAGGACTAATTAATGGCAACATATAACACCAACTCTTTACCAGAACCAATATCTCCATCTACTTGGGATGTTAATCAAGATCCCGATCCAAATATTGGTGCGCAACTTTTTCTTGGTTGTACGGTAGCAAGTTTTAATGTTTCTGCCGATATACAAAGCCGTGGTGGTCAACTTAATGCCACTTTAATAGAAGATGTTGATCCAACTTCTGGAGCAAGACAAAAATTACAAGATCCAAATATTTACGATGTTGCTACCAACTCAAACGGTAGCTTGCCGATTGTAGGATCACCACAATTCTTTAAGTTATTAGATACAAGTTCACATGTACTCTTTAAATACAATGGTATTTTAAAATCAATAGGAAGACAGGTATCGCCAAACGGCGGCAAAACTTATAATGTTTCTTTATCCTCACCATTTTCTTTATTGCAAAATGTTACTGTGATATTAGATAAGTATGCCGGATTTGGATTCGCGCAAGAGGGTATTCCTAATATAAATTCTATAAATAGTTACTATCAAGTAGGATCAGTACCTGATAGTTATAAATTAGATCACTTTGATACAAGTGATTGTACCGTAAGGGATGTTGGTTTAGATGAGAACTTAAAGGGTGATGTTCCACCATCAACGGCATCCACTTTTACTTTAGAAGAAAATGAAATACCAGAACAAAGTGCAGAAGTTGGGATATCTCTCTCAACAAATAACAGACATATTCAATGGAACAATGTCTACAACATACTAAATGTTTTTGGCTTTTATGAAAGCGAGAGCCACGGTTTTGCCTCAAGTAAAGGATACGGGCACGCTACTTCTAATCAGTCTGGAATGAAATTATCAAAAGTTGCTGAAGCTTTGCATAGATTAATAAATTTAACAAGTTCTTCCAGTGCTCAAAGATTTTTCGGTGGTAACTTATTATCTGGAACAAGCACTTATAATATTTGTGCAGTTAGAGACGGTATACTTGATTCAAATCCGTACTATTATGGATTTGATGTCTTTGGTTTTATTCAGCAGCTTAAAACAGTATTAACAAATAGATATACAATATCTGGTTATACAAACCCTTCTGACAGAGCCGATAATAGAGTTGATAACTTTTTAATTTCACAGACCTCTATCGATCTTGGTTCCTTAATTTCCAATATCTGTAGTGAATTTGGCATAGAGTTTATTGTAAAGTTAAATGAAGTTTCCTATACCACTGGAAATGAAACAAATTACACAGATGGTCCATATTATAATGGAACCTCAAAAAAGTTTGAATTACACAGAACTAGTCAAGGCTGTACTTCTACTACAACTTTGGGCGGTGTTATTTCCGTTAAACTTCTTGATAAGACTTACATAAGATGTGACAGACCTTTTAGTTCAGTTGCTTATAATTTACTTGGTTTAGAAATTCCAGACTTTGGCGATTATGGCGATACAACAAAAAATATAAATCCCGGACTAATCAATCCATTCTCACCAGCATTTGATTTAACAAGTACTGGCCCATCATACTTTGACCCATTAGATGATGACACTAATAATCGTCAACCCGAAGGTTCTGAGCCGTATGGTGGAAAGTTTCCTGTTGAAACAAAACTTGATAGTAAAGGAACCGCATTACGAACTATTTTAAATAGAGCACAATCTTCTAATTTATCTATTGTCAATACTGATGGTGTTACGGCAAAAATGGTTCTTGGTGGACCAATAAGCAGAATTGTTGATGTGCCAAGACAATACATCTATCAATATTGGGGGGATATTAATGTTTTTACGTCTGGAAATACAAACAGCGATATTAAATCTATACCAGAAAGAACGTATCCAGTAGTTACTCAAATTTTACCACACGACGATATTTATGATCATATCTTAATAGATATGAAAGATATTTTGCCAGATAATGTTTGTCAAGGTGTTGCATACAGTGGTATTTATTCCGCCAGCCTATCAGAAGTAAGAATGGCTATGGCTAATAAAGAGTCGTGGATAGACTTTTTAAAAGACATTAAACCTTGTAAATTTGCTAGTATACGTGCTTGTGCTGATTATAATGAAAGCGGCACAATGTTCAGTGTTGGTACTATGTATGCAGTCAGTGGTGCGAGCAATAATCCTCAAACACCAACAATAGTCACTACTGACAATACAAGTAAAACTACAACCTACAAAAAAATGACTACTGATAATGGACTTAATTCACCAACAAATGAAAAAAATACTGCCATAAGAGATATTGCACCTAAAAAAGATAGTGATGATGATAACTTTCACACCCAACTTGATAAGAGAACTTTAATTGAAAGAATTCATCAAAAGATAAAGACAATTGGTGATACACATTATGGGAAAACTTGGGTGGCTTGGATGCCACATATCGAAACTGATTTAACTGATTCTGGTAACGGTATAATTGCTAATTATGAGAAATCTTGGAACATAAATAAAAATGCTTATTTAGAGCCTACTGGTTATTCTATTATAAATGCACCAATTAGTTCAAAGTTTATAGAAGATCATAGATGCTCTGCATATGCTAATTATGAATATTCATTAGGTTCTTCAAAAACAAAATTTACTGATGCATTTACCGAAGATGCCGACATTGAGCCATTTAGAAGAGAAGTTGGTAATAAGAGTTTTTACGTATACGACTTTTCTGAGATTAATCCAGAGTCATTACACATTTCTAACTTATCAGAAAAAGGTACGGCTCACACTAAAATAGATGTTGATGAAAAATATTTATACCTACCTTATGACTATTTTCAACACTACATAAGAGAAGACAGACCTTTTATACGAATAGAAGATGCCGCAGGATCTGGTTCGTTATTCTCGCAAAACTCAGTAAGGGCTACTGGTCTTATAAATTATACTGAACTAACTGATATTTACGCCGATGTTCCATCTAAAGCTGGTAGAACTAATTCGCAAAAATTAGCTAATACATATCTTTATAACTCTGTTATATCAACAGGTACTCATACAGAGACAAAATTACCAATAGATATAACAGATATAACCTGTGATACTCCACCTAACATTGGATCTTATGACTATTCTTGGGAGACTATTGGCAAATTTTTAAACACAAGATATCCCGATAATGGTCAAGATTGTTTTCATTTTGTAAAATTTAAAACAGAAAGAGTGATACACCCCTTAAGTAAAGGAAAAGGTTTTCCGTTTACTGATAGTAGAGTTGTGCCAGACATTTATAGAAAAGTAGAACCAACACCGGGAGTTGGCACGCTATCTAAGCCGTTTAAAATAGCTAGACAAAAAACTAGAAACAGCATTCTCTCAAATGAAACACTAAAGGATGCAGCATTTCCAGTTTGTATTGTTCCTCAACGAGTTGGTATCCCACAGCAATCTAATAGATACTATTATGGTCCTTGGTTTACTGATAATAAATTTATTTTCGCGGGCAGGACAGAATTTTTGCATGATACCAGTCTTGTTCCAGAAAGTTTTTTAGTTCCTGTTTATGGCAGCATAACATCCGATGTTTACGAGATATTTGAACAATTGAGTGGTACTATAGGTTTAAATCAAGCGGGTCAAGCTTTTGCGAATAGTATAGATGGGTTCAGGTTATTTGCTAATGAGAATGGGTCTGTAACAATACCTGGCGCACCATTAATATCAGAAATTGGAGATGTATTCTTTTCTGCTGATCCTAACGATCAGACTTACATTTTAAGTATATCAGTGCAAGCTTCAACTCAAGGTATGACAACAACATATAACTTTGGATCGAACCAGCCAAGACTGGACGACATTCCACGCGAATACGCAAAAAAAATACAAGAATTTTCCAAAAAACAAAATCCAAGATAATAGGAAAATAAAATGTCAAAATCTTTAAGTGCAAGTATATTGGCGAATTTTAGTATAAATTTTACAGAGACTCAAGACAATGTAACTGTTGGAAGTGATGTTATTAACAAACAGTCTATTTCTTCTTATTCATATCCAACTGGTGTTACGATAGGGTCTTCAGAGGCTAATTTATCTGTTAAGCAGACTGGTGTTTTAGACTCTGGTAGCTATGTAAATATTGACCTTACTTCAATAGAAAAAGATTCATTTAATGTTGACGGCGTGGCGGATTTTTCTGGGGTTCGTTTTATTGGTGTGATTAATGACTCAACTGCTTCAGGATATGATATAAGTATAACTGCTACTGGTTCAAATCCATTTACTGATTTATTTAACGGCGGCAGTGGAAATCTATTAATAAAACCAAGTTCATTTTTTGCTTATAATGACCCATACGGTTCTTTAAGAACATCTACATCTTCAAAGAATATACAAATAAATGATGTTGGTGGAAGTGGGGCCAATTATACAGCAATCATTTTGGGCGATTCTTTTTAGGATAGGAAAATGAAAAAAGATAGTTTCTTTAACAGACTACCAGATCCAAATTTAGCGATATTATCTGATATATCGGATGTTTTTATATCTAGTGGAAATAATCCAGATAATTCACTGTCTGCCGCAGCATATGAATCAGGATTAGAAAATTTTAAAACACCACAGGTCAATGTTGGTACATCAACAATTGGTCATTTTATGGAGAATGCGGTAAATGTTGCACCCTCATCATATGAGTCACTATCTGGAATAAATTCAATTAGTGCAATTGGTTTTGATGCAATATTTTCTCCTTATACGACAAGCTTTACTCATTCACAATTTCCAACTTTTGAAGTTCCTACAAATAAGACCGAACCAAATTCATTAACACTAAATCCATTTAATCCAAATAATGAGCTTTCATTATATTACGCAGAATCTGGCGGTACATTATGGACGAATTCTCTTGCAGATACTGGTGCTGCTACTGCTGAAGAAATAGCAAAATTAAATGATCCATCTGGTTGGTTAAATTATCATCACACTATATCCTTTGCCACTGTTGGAACTGGATTATATGATGATGGTCCTGAAGATTTTAATTTTCAAAAAGATTTTTACCGAAGATCAAAAGTTGAAGTAGAAAATATACGTGGTGTCGGTCTACGATCCCCAATGGTTCTTACCGGTTGGGGTTTTGATGTAGATGGAAAACCTGTTCCAGCAGACACTGGTGATCCCACAAAATTTGCTTCTGATGCTTTTAAAAATCCTAGTAATTGGAAGAGTGGCCCACTGGATGTTAGATGGGATGACGAAAGAAAAGTTTGGGCGGCTGGAACAAGTACCAAGATTTTTTTAGTAAAAACCACAAATGCTTATAATCCATCCCACTTTTCTTATGAGGTAGAAAGAAGCAATTCTCGTTCACAATACAGTCGTGATACTCTTTCTGCTAAATCTTTTGATTCCTCCGCTGCGATTTATGATCCTGAATATGTGGCATATAATGCTAACGATAAAAACACCGGAGCTTTCGAAAGACTTGATTTTACTGGTTTAGAGTATCCTCATTATGAAGCGTTTGTTATCAGAGAAACAAAAGAAGATGTTGGTCCTACTTATTATAATTTATTTACTGATGACTGTCAAGACTGCGGGCATATCACCAATAGTGGATGTGGAACACAACACGGCAGTAGTTCCGTAGGGAAGAAGATATTGATTGAAAACCCTCTAAGGCAAAGTTTAAATGTTGGGGATCTTGCTTTCACTGTTAAGACCGGTAGAAAGAAAAAGGTAAATACCGGTGAATTCACTGGTGGTTCTGGTACTGGAGCTAGTGGTATATTACAGACAGATGCTAGTGGCAACATGAGCGGTGTTGTACAAGGTGGTGGAACGGGTTATATACATGGTGGATTTGCGATTCCTTCTGGGAATATTTGTACAAATGTTAGTCTAACTTTTAATGGGGGTGGTTCCTTAACTAACATTAGTATTACACCAAGCGGCGGATTTGCCGTAAATCAAACCTATCCGTTAGCAATATATCCTAATGATGCTACTGTTTCTACTGAAGAATTAGACATTCACTGGATACTACAAGCCGAATTCAAATCTCAACAAGTTACCACGCATGTAGAAGCTGACGGCGGTATTTTGCAAACCTGCACAACAAAAATACAAACACAGGGTTTCAAGACTTGTGAGTGGTGCGGAGAAGATTTAACATTAATTAACAATACTATTTAGGACTCTAAAGTTAAATTGCGGATATAATATAGTAGTCGAATAATCACACAACATAGGAAAATCCAAGATGGGTGACCTTTATAAGGATGTATATTCTGCGGCTCAGAACTGCATCAATACAAGTTTTTGTCTTGATGGTGGCTCCTTTGATAGTACAAATATCTCTTTTCCTAGAAGTCTAAAAATAAGAGTTGTTGCGAATCCAGATTTCTGGGGGTTTGGAACTTTAGCTGATAACACTCTAATTGAAGGCTGGGGAACTTTTAACGAGGGCTACTTTGATTTTTTTGATGGTCACGACCCGGATCATTCATCATTAAAAACTTGTGACAATACGACAACAGGACCATACACTAATGAGCAGCGTCCAGACGTATCTTATCGTTCCGTGTATGACCCAGAAAAAGGAGATAAGCATTACGCAAACGGCGTTGAAGACGGCATTGTTCGAGGTGGTGCGGAATCTTATCTTTTAGATAGAGGTGGTAATACCGGGGATGGGGCTTCCTGTGACACAACCCCTCCAACCAATGTTTTTAAAACAAATCCAGCCGGTTATGGAATAGCTCCTAAGATTCTGTTTGATAACAATATCTATAAAAACATAACTGGAGCTTGGCGAATAAATGAGTGTAGCGGATGCTATACACAGCTTTCTGGCGGTAACGATCTTAGAAATCTTGATTGTTCAGGTGCCCCAAAACAGCATATACAAGGGGATGAAAATTTTGCTGAATTATATGATCCATTTAGAAATCGATGTGTTTCTGATAAGTATTATAATTCAGATGTTGGCGAATCTGGTTGTAATAGTGATGGAGAAATAGCTGGACAATATGCGGGCACAATATCCAGTATTGTTAGGGATACCGGAATTTCACCATTTCTTAAATATACTTTTCAATATGACGGAGGGGCTGCTTCTGGTATATTTAATGGAAAGACCATAGGGATAACAGCGACTTCTGGAGATGGTGGGGCTTTAACGTTTTTTGATGTACAACACGGGGCTGGTTCTACTACAGCTTATATGGTTGGTTCCAGCGGGGCAGATAATTACAGCAATCTAGATAGTGGTAATTGGACATTATTTAACAGTTATGACCCGAATACGTGCTGCGGCGGAGCAGCTTACAGCGTTGATCCAGAATTAATGAACCTAACTAATAGTCCTGTGTATCATATCGATATTGGTCGTGTATTCAATAACCCCAAAAATAAAATTTACTCCAATCGTATAGATCGCACTTATAACGGATTGACAGTAGAACCAGAAGTGCCTAAAGGCACTATTCATACAGATAAAAAATATATAGCGGTTAACGAGGATGGGAATGCCATACTTGTTGAAAGCGGGGCTATATACGAGGTTGATATATCTTGCCAAACAGACGTGTGGTCAGCAACTGGAGACTACATATACAAGTTAGATGGTCAGTATTCAACAGAATCTGGTATTGGTGCTGAAGCGTTGGCTACAGACAGTGGTTTCTTCCCTCTTAATGCCAAAACCTTGCCTTACTATGGTCCTTTTGATGTGACCGATAGGTTTGATTATACAGAAAGAAGTAACGAATACGGAAATAGACAAACAAATAGGAACGCTACCTGTTACACAAAACAAGGAAGCCTTTCTGTATATCCCGACTGTTTAACACAATATACACAATACACTACTTGTGATCCAAAAACTAAATATACATTAAACAATGTTCCAAGGATAGCACTTGTTTATAGAGGATGTGACTTTAATGATCCGTGTTCATTCGATGATAGCGGAAGACCTTGGACCGCAGGAGCCTCTGGTCATCCTTCCGGCATGGAAGACTTAATTAGAGGTTTTGGTGGACAAGAAATTCAGATGTATCTTAATTTAGGTACAGCTAGAGCGGCAGAAATTAAAAGAGATCCCTGCTGTTGTTTACCTCCACCCTGCCCTGGAACATCACCACCAGAATTTGTTCAAGTTCCTTCACCAGTTACATTCCCGTGTTTTCCAAAATTTGATTTACGTCCTTCAGGATATGGGTGTCAAGACCCGCAATATTTTTTGCATATAATGTCTAAATTAGGATTAGATACTGACCCTTCTAGGTTATGTGGTGATCCTTATTACAATGCATGTACGCCTGTTCAACCATACACAACTTATGGATATATTCGAAATCTTTGCGGAAAAGAAACAAATTCAAGAAGAGGCGTTATAGATTCTCTTTCTGAAAAATTACATACAGGTGATTATGATGATCTTAATTATACTGATAATACAGTAGAACCTATGTATGTATCTTTTGAACAAGATGATCCCGATTGTTGCTCTCCTTCGGGATGGCCTACTGGCAGTGAAGAATGTTATGAAGACCTATTAGATTTCACTACTTACGGAGAAGGTGCTTCCGGAGAGTTGGTAATTGATGGTACTGGAGGTTTTACTTTTAATGTAACCTCTTCTGGTAGTGGTTATAACTTTGGTGGTGGAGTATATACTACAAGTGGAACAGTATTCCCAAATCAAACATATGAACTTACGTTTTCTG
>Ga0075460_10000446_pt1 | contig 15390 bp, 26 predicted proteins | sample DEB08_DNA_3_FD_77580 | JGI IMG/M metagenome (GOLD analysis project Ga0075460, IMG submission 77580) | Aqueous microbial communities from the Delaware River and Bay under freshwater to marine salinity gradient to study organic matter... | ecosystem: Environmental > Aquatic > Marine > Coastal ...
ACTGATGCGTTTAAATTGGGCATTATTGACGCTGATGGTAAACGAACTAAAGAACCGTTGGACACATCGGAAAAGAAAGATGCCTACACACCTTTTGTGAGACTTGTCTTTAATATTAAAAGACTAATTAATAAAGTACCATTTGGTAGTAGTAAAATTGGTAGCCTTGCTGCAGCATTATTACTCATAAAAGAATCAAATAATTTAAGTGATAAGAATTTGGAAAAGATTCTTGAAGCAGCAAATTTAGAAACACTCGATTTTTTAAAAGAACAAAACGAATGGTTTGTTACCAATGATAAAATGTTGAGCCCTGGCGTTTATAGAATTAATACCGAAAAAATGCTCAACAGAACTTTTGAAGAGAAAGTAAAACCAAAAGATTTGGTACGCGTTCTTGAAAACTGCTACCCCATCGGAAATGTATTCGGTATAGATATTTACAAGGCGATACATACGCCAACGAATCAAGAGATTTATATTTCATCTAGCGAGATCTATAAATGAAATCAGTAAAAGAAGAGATGACCACAACGGCAGATGCTGGTATCCCACAGGATACTAAGAATATGGGCCCTCGTATTAAGACTACCGTTATGCATGATCAAAGACGCAAAAAAGATGCAATGCCCGTTTTACTGAAACGATTTAGAAAGTACTTTGAAGATAAAGGAATGTGATTATGTTTGCCGCAATGAGAATGATTCTTATATTTGTTATCTTTGTTTGTATCGCAGGCGGATTATGGCACATATCCAATCTTAAAGCAGATTTGGCAGTATCACAACAGAATGAAGAAAAATTAACATCAGCAATACAAACTCAAAAAGAAACCATTGAGTTAATGAAACAGGATATTGCTGCAATCCAAAAAGCCAATGAAGAGTTACGGAAAGAAAATGAGGCACAAAAGAAAGACGTTGATGCCTTATCCCGTAAGTTTGATAAAAGAGACTTTGGTGCCTTTGCCTCATCAAATGTTGAAAAGGCACAGAAGTTAATAGATCGGGGTGTAGCTTATGCTCTAAGATGTTTAGAGCTTGCAAGTGGTGCACCATTGAATGAAACAGAAAAAGGTGCTAAGACACCATTAGAGGCAAACCGTGAATGTCCATCGCTTATTAATCCTGCTTACTCTGCCCCTACTAATTAGTGGTTGTGGTGTTCTGAGTTTTTTTGATAAAAAACCAGAAGTAAAAGCAGTTGAAATTCAGAGTAAACCCGTAGAGAAAACACCACTTAATCTTCCAGAGCCACCACCATTAAAGGTTAGAGAGATTAAGTTTATTATTATCACACCAGAGAATGCTGAGCAGGTATTTGCTGATTTAAAAGCCAAGGGTGATGATACCGTTTTATTTGGTTTAACAGATACAGGTTATGAAGGGTTGGCGCTAACGATTGCAGAGATTAGAAATCTTTTAGCACAACAACGATCCGTTATCATTAAATATAAGGAATACTATGAACCTAAGAAGCCATAAACATTACATTGGATTAATTCTTGTAACATTAATGTTACAAGGTTGTGGTACCGTTCAAAATTGGATTCCTAGTTTTTGGGATGATAATCAAAGTGCGAAAATTATAGATATAAGGCAAGGCGCTCATAATATCGATTGTACTAAGGATCAGAAGGCACAAGCCATAGAGTTATGGCAAAATATCCAATGGTTTGAACTTTACAGCACTAGCAAAGGCTCATCACAAAACGACGTGTTACGTATGATTGAACCTATGAAAAAGACTGTGACCGATTGGAAAGATAGAGAAAATCCTAGTACTGGGTATTGTGAAATTAAAAAGAAAATAATTAAAACGCAGGCTGATAAAGCCGCTAACTCAGTATTGTGGAGGTTCTAATGGATGAGTTAAAAAACCTATTAACATGTGGTGTACCGTGGATAGAGCAACGTGCTTCAATTGCACTAGACCTTCAGGATCAACATGCACGTGGTGATATTACTGATGATGAATATAATGAATTGCTCCAAGATTTAATCCGTACCGATGATTTAAACGCTGAATGTGACGACATTAATCTCAAGTCTGCAGTAATTACTGCTGTCTCTGCTGTGATGAAAGTAGCATAAATTTGTATTTACAAATATTGCTACTTGATATATAATACACTTTCCATCAAATAATAACGAAACCCCCACTAGGGTGTAAGGGGCATTAATGTCTATACAAGTAAAAAGAGAACGTGACGAATTATTAACCGATTACGCAGTCGGTATGTTAAAAGATTTTTATATGCGGGGGTATGAAAAGTCACCACAAGAGGCTTATTCCAGGGCATCACAAGCCTGGTCACAATATAGAGGTATTATGGATGAACCTCTAGCAGCACGATTATATGAATACGTTAGTAAAAAATGGTTCATGTTTGCCAGCCCTGTATTATCCAATGCACCCAATGGTGAGAAAAAGGATAAGGGTTTACCAATTTCTTGTTTCCTTACCTATGTGCCAGATACACTCGAGGGTTTGATTGATCACTCTAGTGAATTACGTTGGTTGTCGGTTTTTGGTGGTGGTGTGGGTGGTCACTGGTCTGATGTTAGGACGGTAACGGATAAAGCGCCCGGACCGATTCCTTTCCTTCACACTGTCGATGCTGATATGATTGCATATCGTCAAGGTAAGACACGTAAAGGTTCATACGCTGCGTATATGGATATTTCACATCCCGATATTGTAGAGTTTATGAATATGCGTATCCCTACGGGTGATGTGCAACGAAAGGCATTGAACCTACACAATGCTATTAATATTACTGATGACTTTATGACAGCAGTAATGCAAAATAAAGAATGGGAATTAAAAGATCCAGCATCTGGTAAAGTTTCTGAGACTCTTAATGCGCGTAAATTATGGGAACGTATCCTTGAGATTCGATTCCGTACTGGTGAACCATATTTGAATTTTATCGACCGTGCAAATGAATTCCTTCCACAACCGTTAAAAGATAAAGGATTGAAAATTCATGGATCAAATCTTTGTAATGAAATACATTTACCGACCGGCCCAGATAGGACTGCGGTATGTTGCCTCTCTTCTCTCAACCTTGAGTTTTACGAGGATTGGAAGAGCACTACAATTGTCGAAGATCTCATTACGATGCTTGACAATGTCTTGCAATATTTTATTGAAAATGCACCAGATCAAATTGCAAGAGCAAAATACTCAGCAGAGAGAGAAAGATCCATCGGTCTAGGTACTATGGGTTTCCACTCGCTGTTGCAGAAACAAGGTGTTGCATGGGAATCAGAATTGGCGCGTGAGATTAATGATGTTGTATTTAAAACAATCAAGGATCGCGCAGTAAAGGCAACAGAGCAATTAGCACGCGAACGTGGTGAATATCCAGATGGTATTGGCTCTGGTCGGCGTAACGCACATTTATTGGCAATTGCACCCAATGCATCATCTGCCATTATCCTTGCAACCTCACCATCAATCGAACCTAATACGGCCAATGCATATACACATCGTACACGCGCTGGTTCATTCTTGGTTAAAAATCCATTCCTCGCAGATGTATTAACTCGTCACGGCATTAATAATGAGTCTATATGGACGTCGATTATTACAAATAAGGGTTCGGTGCAGCATTTGCCAGAGTTGACGGAACAAGAGAAAGCAGTATTTAAGACTGCTAAGGAATTAGATCAAAATTGGGTAATCCAACACGCAGCAGATAGACAAAAATATATCTGCCAAGGTCAATCGGTTAACTTGTTCTTCCCAGCTGGTGCAGAAAAATCATATGTAAATAAAGTGCACCTCAAGGCATGGAAAGAAGGATTAAAAGGTCTTTATTATCTCCGTACCGAAGCTAAGGCTCGTGCAGAGAATGTATCTGAAAAAGTAGAACGTGTGGCTCTACAAGATGATAATAGATCCATTGTATACGGCAAGGCTTGGTGTCCGTGGTGTATGAAGGCCAAGGAAGAACTATCAGTGCGCGGTATTCAATTTGATTATATCGACTTGGAAGAAGTTGGTAAGACTGCTGCAGAGGTAACGGGCAGAGATGTTAAAACGGTTCCTCAAATCTATATTGCTGGTACATACATTGGTGGTTATGATGATTTGATGAAACATTTTGAACAGGAGTTAGTTGTCGCCGAAGGCGATGAGTGTAAAGCTTGCGAGGGTTAAATGAACAGACGACCTTTGTTTTTTATTACAAGAGAAAAAGAACTCCATTTAATTCAACAGCTTGAGACAATTGTAGATTGTTCAAATTTTGATCCCGAAACAACAGCTGTATTAATGGTATCACCAGACTATTCTGCAACGGTTGCTATGCATCTTGCACATGCATGGAGTCGAAATGGAGATATATTGAAAGTGATACCCGTTGATGTTACATACCCCGATGAGACGGCTGATGAGTATAGAAAGAAATTTAGATATGACTTTCAATGGCATAGAGGTAAATACACCCATCTTGTGTTAATCGAGGCCGGAATCATAAGGGGTGGAAACTGGGCGTGGTTGTTGGAAGAACTATATGATTTAGGTTATCACAGAGGAAATTTAACTCTTGTAGCTTTGACAGAAAATATTCATTCAAAGATAAAATCAGATTATGTTGGAGAATATTATAATGATGAAGAAAAAGATCTTACTTTTTACTACGAAAAATTTAATAAACACTGGGAAGTACGATAAATGTCAGTATTTAAACTATCAAAAACTTATAAACCATTTGCCTATCCGTGGGCAGTAGAATTAGCAAAGAAACATGAAGAAGTACATTGGATCGAAGATGAAGCGGAACTGTCTGAGGATGTACAGGACTGGCGCACTAAACTTACTGATGATGAGAAAGAATTTATCACTCAGGTTCTACGTTTGTTTACTCAGTCCGATGTCCAGGTGGGTGAGAACTATCACGAGTTCCTCATACCGAAATTTAAGAACAACGAAGTCAGAAACATGCTCTCCTCTTTCGCCGCGCGAGAGACTGTACATCAAAGAGCCTACGCTTTATTAAATGATACACTTGGTTTGCCTGATGATGAATATCATAAGTTCCTTGAATATAAGGCGATGGCAGATAAAATTGACTTTATGTCACAAGGTAAAAACACTACACACGCAGATTTAGCCCTTACTCTGGCGCAGTCAGTATTTAATGAAGGTATGTCATTATTTGCATCCTTTGTTATGTTATTGAACTTCCAACGCTTTGGTAAGATGAAAGGTATGGGCACGATTGTCGAATGGTCAATACGCGATGAGACAATCCACGTCCAAGGTAATGCAAAACTATTCCGAACCGTGTGTGATGAACATCCAAGGATTGTGAATGACGAATTAAAGTCAAAGATCTATGAGATGGCCAAACGTTCTGTAGAACTTGAAGATAAGTTCATTGCACTTGCGTTTAATGGAAGCGACGTACAAGGACTTACTAGAGATGAAGTTAAGCAATATATTCGTCATATCGCTGATCGTCGGCTTTTACAACTTGGCCTTAAGCCTAAGTTTAAAGTCAAAGATAATCCTTTACCCTGGCTTGATTGGGTTTTAAATGGTGCATCACATGATAACTTCTTTGAGAAACGAGTCACAGAATACTCCGTCGTTGGCATGGAGGGTGACTGGGGTTGGGAGGAAGCAGCATGAAGGCTGGTGAGTATAAGATAGAGTGTGAACACTGTGATACAGTAACTGCAATCATAGTTGAATATTCAGACGACACACCTATGTTTTGCCCAATGTGTGGACGCCGGTCAGACCCAGTCGATATAGCAGAAGAAGATACGGAATACGAAGATTACGATGATTGAAATCCTTACCTATGTAATATGCGCCTATATTTCTTTTAAATTAGGAATGAGGGTCCAGGCGTTTTACGAGGAACATAAAGAGGAAATTGAAGAAGCCAATAGAGATGATTCTGACAACATCCTAATCACCGTCAACGTTGAATTACATAATAATGTATTGTATGCTTGGGATGTTGAAAGAGATTTATTTTTAGGTCAGGGTCGGAATATGGAAGAACTTGAAAGTCATATAAAAGAAAGAGTTCTTGTAGAATATGATTCCGACGCAACCATAAGGTTAATGTCTTCTGATAAAAAAGTACTAGAGATGGCGAATATATAACTACATATGTGGTTATATAAAGATTTAGAATTTAAAGACACGCCAGAAGAATACCAGGGATTCGTTTATAGAATCACTGAGCTAGATACTGGTATGATGTATATTGGCAAAAAGTTTTTTTGGAAGCCTAAGATACTTCCTAAAAATAAAACGCGAAAAAGAAGAATTAGAACCAGAGTTGAATCTGATTGGCGAAATTACTACGGCTCAAATAAACTTGTAATACAACTAGTCGAGGCGAAGGGTAAGGACAACTATAAACGAGAGATTTTATATTTGTGTAAAACCAAGGGTGAATGTTCTTACTACGAGGCAAAGTTACAATTTGAATTTGATGTATTATTAAATCCAAAGTATTACAATGAGTTTATTGGGTGTAAAATAAATGCTTCTCATATAAAAGATTTGTCGGAATAGGGGTTTACATATCGCCATAGATGTGGTATAATTACACTTATTACACACATGGACTTTTATTATGCTTATTTTTGACTATAATGGTTTGGCGCTTGGTTCGATTCTTATCCAAAAAGAATTAAATGTGGACCTGATTCGCCATATGATTCTTAATACGATTCGGATGTACCGAGTCAAATTCCCACGTGCACAGTATGGTGATGTCGTCATTGCTTGTGATGGTTCATCCAACTGGCGTCGTGGTGCGTATCCACAATACAAAGCCAACCGGCGTAAAAACCGTGAAAAGTCAACGTTTGATTGGAACGAGGCATTTCGTATCCTTAATATGATACGTGAAGAACTTAGGGATAATTTTCCCTATAAACTCATTCATATCGACGGTTGTGAGGCCGATGACATTATTGGCACCCTTGCGTATAATACGGCAGAGTTTGGCCAGTATGAAGATATGATGATTGTCTCTGCAGATAAAGACTTTACACAATTACAGAAATTGGATAATGTAAAGCAATTTAGTCCTATCACAAAGAAATTTGTTACAGAAAAAAATCCAAAACTCTTCGCTCTTACTCATATTATCAAGGGTGATGCTGGTGATGGTGTGCCTAATATCCTATCAAGTGATGATTGCCTTGTCGAGGGTATTCGTCAGACGCCGATTTCACAAAAGAAATTGGACACATTTATTGACGCATTGGCAAATGGTAGTGCAGAAAATGAAACGTGGTATAGGAATTACCAACGTAATCAGAGATTGATCGACCTTAGTTTTACACCAGAACATCTTAAAACTTCTATTATAGATGCATTTAATGTAAAACCTACCGTCCAAGGTTCTGCTATATTACCGTATCTTATAAATAAAAAGTGTAAGCTATTGATTGAAGTTGCATCGGAGTTTAATTAATATGAATTTAATGGTACATGAAGTAATTGAACTGGTTTCTAAAAAGAAAACAGTAAAAGAAAAGGTAAAAGTGCTAAAAGAGAATGAATCCTGGGCGCTAAAAGATATTATCCGTGGTTCTATGGATAGTAAAATTCGTTGGAACTTACCTGCTGGTGAACCACCATATAAAGCCGCAAACGTCGGAAGCCACGCCACCAATCTCTTACGAGAGAATGAAAAGTTTAAATACTTTGTCAAGGGTGGTGCTGGTGATAGGTTACCCTCATATAAAAGAGAACAAATTTTTCTTGGTGTACTTGAAGGAGTGCACCCTGATGATGCGCGTCTGGTCATTGACATGATCCAGAAAAAAACACCAAAAGGCTTGACTCGACCAATTGTAAAGGAGGCATTTCCCGGTCTACTTCGCGATGATTAATTTTTAACAATTAATAGGAGACCACGATCTATGGTTTTGAATCAAATCGACAGATTAAAGAAAGATTACGTTGAAATGGAAAATTACATTAAACGCCTTCAGCGAAAAGGCCAAAATGAAAAAGCCCAACGAATCATGGAAAAACAAATCTTTTTAAATCAACGGCTTGGTATAGTTCAAACACATTAAGATCTTAGAGGAGATTAAACCCCCGAAAGGGGGTTTTTAGACTATGATTGCACAAACGGTGGCTGAGAAAATAAAACAACGGCGCGCGCAGATGTTGATTCACTCAGCAATTTATTATGATTTAAATGATAACGTAGTATCTGACCATCAGTGGCAGACGTGGGCAGATGAGTTACAGAAATTGCAAGAAGAAAATCCTAACGATTGTAAGATTGATTTCTTTGATTGGGAATTTAAAGATTGGGATGGTTCTACGGGCAATCACTTACCACATCGACATCCGTGGGTAAGGGCAAGGGCAGAGTATATTTTACACCTATGTCGTGGGGGTTTACAAACGACAGAAGATGTGATAAAATATACTCCACAACCAACTGGTACACTTGAGGACTTTATGTAATGAATATTTTTGTACTTGACACTAACCCGGTAATTGCTGCACAACAACAGTGCGATAAACACGTTGTTAAAATGATTGTCGAATCAGCACAGATGTTATCCACGGCACATCGACTGCTTGACGGCAACGTTCATGTAATTGAATCCAAAGGCCGTAAAAAACGTCTATGGTTATTGGATGATCCAGTTACCGAGGATATACTCTACCTCGTTGCCCATGCCAAACATCCCTGTACACTTTGGACAATGGAATCATCATGTAATTACGAATGGCATTATCAACACTTTATCGCACTATGTGACGAATATACATATCGGTATGGAAAAGTGCATGCAACGGATATTAAGTTACGCACACTGCTTAAACAACATCCGATAAATATTCCTAAAGGTGATATGACTAAATTTGCTCTTGCCATGAAAGCACACCCAGAGTGTATGTTCGAGGATGATCCCGTTAAGTCATATCGTATGTTCTACGAAACGAAAAAAGACCGGTTCAAAATGATTTGGTCTAAACGTAATACCCCGGAGTGGTTTAATGCCAACTTATACAGTTAAAGATATTAAAGAAAATAAAGAATGGGATGTATTTTGTTCCTATGTCAAGTTACAAGAAATGCTTGAGAAAAACCCTGATCTCATTAGAGTATATCAGGCACCTGCTTTAGTATCTGATTCAAAATCAACACTACGTCGCGCTGGTAGTGGTTGGTCAGATGTACTGGGTAAAATTAAAAGTGGTTCTGGTAAGGGTAATACAATTCACGATTAAATTATGAATAATAGCGCAAAAGTAAAAGAAGAAGATTTACTGCAAATCGATCCAATTACAAAAAATCAAACGAAGGCATTTGATTCTTGGGACGATGGTGATAATCTAGTCCTCGTTGGCTCTGCAGGTACAGGTAAAACATTTATCGCAATGTATCTTGCGTTGGAAGAAGTATTGGATAAAAAAACTCCATATGATAGAGTAGTAATCCTACGCTCTGTTGTTCCAGTTAGGGATATGGGTTTTTTACCTGGCACGGTGGCGGAGAAGGTCGAACAATATGAAACGCCGTATAAATCAATCTGTGATGAGTTATTCACACAGCAGACGTCATATAATAAGCTTAAAAACAATAATGTATTAGAATTTGATACTACATCCTTCCTACGTGGTCGGACAATTAATAACGCTATTATTATTGTTGATGAGATGCAGAACTTGAATTTCCATGAACTTGATTCTGTAATGACACGTATCGGCGAACGTAGTAAAATTATCTTTTGTGGTGATTATCTGCAATCAGATTTTTTACACGACAATGAACGTGATGGTGTAATGAAATTTCTCCGTATCGTTGACCAATTAAACTACTTTACAACAATTTATTTTGGTTGGGATGATATTGTAAGATCCGGTGTTGTGAGAGATTACATCATGACGAAAGAAATGTTGGGCATAAAATAATATATGGCGAATTTTAAACATGAAACGATTGATCTTGGCTACACAGACCTTATTGCAGAAACTACTAGTTCTGGGCGAAAATACAATACTCCTTCTGGTGTTAAGTATCCTTCTATTACTACAGTACTTAGCATATTAACAGAGGAAGCAATCCAGGCCTGGCGTAAAAAAGTAGGTGATGAAGAGGCAAATAAAATCTCACACCGTGCAGCGACACGTGGTACTTCGGTCCATGAAATTATTGAAAAGTATTTGAAAAATGATCCAGACTATAAAAAAGATTATATGCCAAATATTTTGGAAAATTTCAAAGCCGTTCAATCCATCCTGGATAATCGAATCGGATCCATTTACGCACAAGAAGCTCCCCTCTATTCTGACCATCTTGGTGTCGCTGGTCGCGTTGATTGTGTGGCTCAGTTTGATGGTAAAAGGTCTATCATCGATTTTAAAACCTCTCGTAGGTTAAAGTCTGCTGATAAGATTGAGAATTATTTTATCCAAGAGACAGCATACGCTATTATGTGGGAAGAGAGAACGGCACAACCGATTACTCAACTCGTGACGATTATAGCCGTGGACAATGAAGAGCCACAAGTGTTTATTGAGCACCGTGATAATTGGACAAGTGCACTTAAGAATACCATTGCAGAGTATCACAGGCGAAAACTATTCCATGGTTAATACCTTAGTATTATGTACTTTTAGATAGAGGTATGATATAATCTAATAGTTTTGAAAAGGAATATATGATGAAAAATGTGATTTTGACCGATGTTGATGGTGTATTGTTAAACTGGCAAGCAGCGTTTGATACGTGGATGATGCTTGAACATGGTAAGTTCGCCACCGGTAATGAACGCGCCTATCAACAGGATACGCGTTATGAACTATCACCCGTTGAAATTAAGAAATACATCCGACAATTTAATGGTTCTGCCAACATTGGCTATCTACCACCATTGTTTGATGCAGTAAAAGGTGTGAAGAAACTTTACGAGGAATACGGTTATAAATTCCTCGTAATCACGAGTCTGTCACTGAATCCGTATGCTCAGAAATTGCGCACACAAAATTTGGAAAATATCTTTGGTGATGTATTCGAAGGCTTTGTCTACTTGGATACTGGTGCAGATAAAACCGAAGCCCTGGATTGTTATTCACAACTTTATCCTGGTGCATATTGGATTGAAGATAAAGTTGCAAATGCCGTTGATGGACGTGAAGTTGGCTTAAAATCTCTTCTAATGAAACACATACATATTAAAGAAGAAGATACACGAGGCATTCCCGTTATGAATAACTGGAAAGCAATTATTGAAGAAATTACAGATCCAGTCCATTATCTATGAAAAGATTAATTTATCAAGTAAATATTGGTAAGCGAAGCAAATTATATGACCACTGTATTAAATCGGTGGCAGATTATTGTGAGGCACATAATATTGACCACGTAGTTCAATGTGCACCAATCTTACGCATTAAACCAGATGTGTTCGCCACCAATCGTAGTGCAGAATCATATGAAAAACACGGTGGTTTCTTACCAATTTATGAAAAGGAAAATGCCTTTACATACTTTGATAAATATGATCAAATAGCAATTATTGATGCTGATATTTGGATTCGTCCTGGAGTGCCAAATATTTTTGAAAGTCTAGGACAACACGAGTTTGGTGGAGTTGTCGAAAGGTCCATGCCTATTACTAGTACTTACGCTAATAAAATTATTAACTATTCGCGCATGCAATACGGTCAACTCCACCATTCAAAATGTGACTTTAAACCAGACCATCTAGGTTTTGAATTTTTCAACATGGGTTTAATGGTCATGAATAAATCAATATTGAAATACTTTAAACCCGGTGAGACAGCACGTGATTTTATTATGCGCCCAGAGTTTAAAGATTTTGTTGATGGTAAAGGTGCGTGGAAATGGTCAACCGACCAAACACTGCTCAATTATTGGGTGAAAAAAGAAAAAATGGATGTCAAATATTATAACTGGAAATGGAATGCGCTGTATTCTGCAGTTAAGATGGATAAAATAAAAGAAGCATATTTTGTACATTTTTTCCTAAAAGATCTATTACCTAATAATGGTGAAAACGTTAACGAATTAATGGAGATAGTAAAATGATAAAACCTGATATGACCCATGTTAATACACTTGAAGAATTTTATAAAGAAATTACCACACAACAAGCCGGTGCACACGGCGAGGAATATATCCAACATCACAAAGCGCTGATTAAATGTATTGAAGATGGTTGTGAAAATATAAAAGAGCTTGGCGTCTGTCAAGGTGGTACACTGGCCGCGATGTTGATGCAGAAACCCAAAAAACTTATTGGTATTGATATTGCCGAGAGATATTTTCAACCCTATAAGAATTTGTTTGATTCTTATGCCAAAGAAAATAACCTTGACTTTAAATTTATTATTGGCGATAGTACTGATAAGAATTTAGTAAGTGAATGCGATTTACTGCACATTGATTCCTTACATAAACCCGAACACTTGATGAAAGAATTAACACTGCATGCTCCACATGTTAAAAAGTATATTGTATTTCACGATACTGCAAACTTTGGTGGATCTAAAGGCCTTCTTAGTGCTATTGCAAAATATATTACCGAAGTTGAACAGGAATGGCAAATCGTTGACCATTACATCCAACGTGTCGGTTATACGGTAATTAAACGCGTTAAGCGATTAGAGTATATTGATAAAGCAAATCAAACATGAAGTCATATGTCGTTTATGTAAAAGGGCATAAACAATCAGAGGCGTATATGCAGACCTGTATCAACAGTTGTATTGGTACGGGTTTTGAAGCAGAAGCGTTCGAGGGTGTTACTCCAGCCACACTGCACAATTGGGATGATTATCCAGATCATCCTAATTCAAGGATATCTAACTTTAAACAAGAATCGGATAAAATTTATAAAACAAAGAAATCTTGTTTTACCAATCACGTGCGCATTTGGAAAAAGTGTATTGAATTAAATGAACCCGTTGCGTTTATTGAACAAGATTCCTATTGTGTGAATAATTGGAACAACGTTGTGTTTAAGGATATTCTTATCCTAAATGTTTTATCTGCTTTTAAACAACCGGTGTTTGAGCATGTAAAGAAAAAACCGGACCTATTAACAAAGCTTGGTGTTAATATTTACAACGATAGTTTTTTGGTATATAATAGATCAAATAGCCCGTTTAATGGTGGGTTGATGATACCCGGTACTGCTGCGTATGCAATTACACCATCTGGTGCTAGAAAACTTTTATCAGCACTAGATAAACATGGTTGGGAACAGAGTGATTTGTTTATCAACACACGGAACGTTGATATGCAATATTGTGTGCCGGAGTATTTTACATTTAAATTTAAAAATCTTAATTTAAGTCATGGATTCTAAATAATGAAAGCATATATTATTAATATTTTTGGCAATGAAGTGTCTGATGCGGCAACCAACCGATGTCTGGGTTCGCATATTAAGATTGGTAGTCCGTTTGAGATGGTGAAGTTTAAAGCAGTCACACCTGCTGATGTTGATTTTATGATGGATCAATTTAAAATTAAATGGACCTATCCTTGGGATAAGCAGAAATATAATATTAAATACGGTTTGCGTTTAACACCATATTCGACTGCGGATAAAAAGAAACGCATGGCTTGTTTCCTCAGTCACTATATGTTATGGGACCAGTGTGTTAGGGATAATGAAACAATGATTGTGTTAGAGCACGATGCGCTGTGGATTAATTACTTCGAACCCTTTGACGTTATAAATTCCGACTATAATATTGTGGGATTGAATAATCCTCTTGGCGCGACACGACGTGCTGATATATTTGATTCGCAGATTCAGTTTGGTAAAAATATAGTAATGCCTGTTCCCACCGTTGATAGATTTGAAGTACCACAAGGCCTCGCCGGTAACTCTGCGTATTTAATTAAACCACAGGGTGCAAAGGATCTTATTGAAAAGGTAAAAGAACTTGGTGCTTGGCCAAACGATGCCATTATGTGTAAACAATTAATCCAAGGTCTGGGTGTAACGAAGAAATATTACACAAAAGTCCAAGGGACTAAATCAACGACATCAGCATGAAAGCATTTGTAATTACAATAGTTGATAATGAGAAATCAGTAAAGGTTGCTGATCGCTGTATTCGTTCTGCAGCAAATTTTGGTATCGATGTAAATAAATTTAAAGCTATTACACCAAAGGATAATCCTGAGTTAATATTTAATACTTTAAATTTGCCGACCAGATTATTTAGGGACCAATATTCTCGTTATCTTAATGTCCTATCATGTTTTCTCTCGCACTACCATTTATGGTTAAAGTGTATTGAGATTGAACAACCAATAATTGTTTTTGAACACGATGCTGTCGTTGTGGATGAAATTCCAATTAATAAACCATTTGATAAATTTTTATCACTCGGCAAACCATCGTATGGTAATTTTAAAATTGCACCCAAGCTTGGTGTAAACCAATTATTTTCTAAAAGATACCTACCGGGTGCGCATGCGTATATAGTTAAACCAAGCGCTGCAAATGCTTTGGTTAAAGCATCTGAATCTTATGCTCGGCCCGCCGATGTATTTTTAAATATAGATACATTTCCATGGTTGGAGGAATACTATCCCTGGCCCGTAGAGGTTAAGGATACATTTACCACGGTACAGGGTATCGGTGGTATATCGGCAAAACATTCTTATAGTGAAAATTATGAAATCATTTGAAAAAGCATTTTTAACTGGCTGTGATAAAAACACGGAATGGATGTTGCCGTGGTTTCTAAATAATTATAAAAAGTATAATAATACTCCAATTATATTTGCAAATTTTGGCGTGTCTGAAAAGACCCTGAAATATGTAAAAACCAATTTTGATGAGATTTTGGATATTACAACCGCAACGGAACAGGGATGGTTTAAAAAACCATTATCGATGTTAAAATCCACCGCTCATAATACTGTATGGATTGACACCGATTGTGAAGTATTGGGTGATATTAGCAAAATATTTGGTTATATTGAACCAGAAAAATTAGCCATGGTCCAGGATAAGCCATGGACTAAACGAAGAGGCGAAAAATGGTACAACTCTGGTGTGGTTGGGTTTCAGGGTAAGCCGAGCATTTTACTTGACTGGAGAGACAATGTAATTCGTAACCCCCAGATTGGTGATCAAGAAGTATTGCACTCAATGCTCGGGCCTATAACTCAATTAAAATATATAAGTGATATTCCCAACGAATACAATTGGTTGAGACTACAAATTGAAAATGATGGCCAGGATAGTCCTAAAAAGAAAATTATGCACTGGACTGGACCGAAAGGAAAAGATAGAATTAGGAGTATGATGAATGCGTAGGGTTGTGCATATTATTGGCAATGGCGATAGTGCGTTTTTATATGACAAAGAAAAAAGACCTGGTTTAAAA
>Ga0075460_10000448_pt1 | contig 15382 bp, 17 predicted proteins | sample DEB08_DNA_3_FD_77580 | JGI IMG/M metagenome (GOLD analysis project Ga0075460, IMG submission 77580) | Aqueous microbial communities from the Delaware River and Bay under freshwater to marine salinity gradient to study organic matter... | ecosystem: Environmental > Aquatic > Marine > Coastal ...
AACCTTAAAAACACAGATGCAAACTGTTTTAAGTAGTATGCTATAATAAACTACAGTAAACCGCCTAAAATCACCAATCTTATAAATTGAATAATAAAAATATAATAAATAATGCATCATCAGTATTTATTATAGTCAGCAAACAGCAATGGATTTGGAATATTTAAGTAGAAAATACCCACATGAACGAGACAGCCACATCACATTTGATGAAGGTCCTCATATATACACAATAGATGGCGACAGTAGTTTTATGTCTGTAACTACATGGAACCATAGTCATTTTCAAAAGTTTGATAGTGATAAAATAATTGACAAAATGATGAATTCACCAAAATGGATTAATAATAAATATTATGGCAAAACCAAGCAAGAAATAAAAGATGAATGGGAGAGAAATAAAGTAGAAGCATCTACTGCTGGCACAAAAATGCATTATGATATTGAATGTTATTACAACAACAATAAAGTAGAAAATGACTCTACTGAATTCTCTTACTTTATGAAATTTCATTTAAGCAGCCAATTAAAACCATATAGAACGGAATGGATGGTATACGATAAAGAATTACAATTAGCCGGTTCTATTGATATGATTTATGAAAATCCAGACGGGACATTGGATATTTGTGATTGGAAGCGATGTAAAGAAATCAAAAAACACAATCCATGGCAATCGGCAACAACAACATGTATTGAACATTTACCAGATACTAACTTTTGGCACTATACACTACAACTAAACACCTACAAATATTTATTGGAAAAAAATTACGATAAAAAAATAAAAAACATGTATTTGATTTGCTTGCATCCATCGAAGCCTTTATATATTAAATACACAGTTCCATATCTACCTCAAGAAATAGAAGATTTAATGCAATTAAGACAGGAAATGGTTAATAATTAGCTATATACTCCATCATGCTAAAACCATCAATTGTTTAGTTGTGGATAAATATATATAAAATTGATTTAAATATAAACAAATAATTTTTGTATCAAATACAAAATGCGAACTGATAAAAGTGTTGAAATGTTTAAACTATATGAGGAATTTGCTACTAATTATTGGGAGCACAATAAAGATCTATTCATAATTGGCATGGGATTAAATGCCGTGTTATGCACATTGGGAATAATTTATAATGTTAATGTTATAGTATATCTATTAAAATTCGCATTCACGCTAAGTATTGGGGTGAGTGGATTTATGATTTCATCTATATTTGTTGCTAAGTATGTTTATAAACCGATGATTGACAAATATCCAGTTGAAAGCGATGAAGATGAAGAAGAGTTGAAATACGAAGAACAATATGATATTGACGAAATTGAAGACATAAGTGGAAATCCAAGTGAAACAGTATATATCTCTGATATGACGCCTGATGGAATTGCCTTTATGAGATACAATAAGTATAAAGAAGGGTTTGAATATTGGGCAGAAAAATCAATCAAGTATGATTATTTGGAAACTATTTGTAGAAAATTTGTCAAGTTTTATCGTTGTAAAAACATGTATATTGATAGGAAACGATTGTTGAAGGAGAAGCGAGAAAGGGCAGAAGAAAAAAGAAAAAGGGAAAAAGAATTAAAAGATATGGAGAAAGAAGATTTTGTAAAGCTAAATGAAAATGACGACGATGAAGATGATGATGTATTTGCCAAGTTAAAAACAAATGTAGACAAACGATATGAAAGCAAAAGTAAAAAAGATAAGGCAAATGAAACTGTGGTAGATCAAGCCAATAAGTTTATATATATGGGAAAGCTAAATGAAATGGTTCCATTTACAACAAAAAGAACAGACGAATTATCAGCAGAAAAAGAGAAAAAGGAAATGAGTTTCAGCATGTTTAAACGAATGGGGTTTTAAGTTAATAGCAGCAAAAATCTATAAATAATAAAATAATAATAAAATAATAGTAAAATATAAAATAACTATAATTTTTTATATTTTATGCATTTTTGCTCATCGCATCAATTAATGCGGCATCTTGAGTAACAGATGCAATCATGTCTGTAAAATCAGTGACCTTTTCTTTCATTTGTTTAAATTGATTTAATGGTCCTTCTCCTTTATTACTTAAACTAGCCAACAATTTATCATATTTTTCAATAATGTTTCCAACATTTTCAGAAAACTGTCCTAACTTGGGTGCTACTTCATTAATAACTTTTGTGCCTTGAAAAAATAAATTAGCAGGGGCACCAATTGGACCAGATGCGGCAATTGCTACCATCAATCCCTGTATAAGAGCACTTACCGTTGTAACTATAAATTGTTTTATAATGGGTCTAAACTGTTCCATTGTTTGTTCCAGCACTTCTTTATTTTCTCGCAATGTAGTTATAATTGCCATAAATGTTTCATTGGTAAACTGCTTTAATAATTCAGTTGTTTCCAGTAGTTTCTGTCGTGTTTCTGGGTTAGTTAAAGCAAAGTTTAACCGGTCCAATAAAAACATTAATAGTATATTTCCTCGCATTCTATTTTTAGCACTTAACAAACCAGAAAACCCATCTTCTTCTAAATCAATCGAGGCACTTTTAAATACATCATTTATAATATCCATACTGGTGTTTGAGTATTTGGAAAGAAAATCAAAAAAGTATTTTAAAGATGTTTGCTTTAAATTTCTAAATAAATCTTCGCCTAGTTTTTCTTTTATTTTATCAATGCTTATTTTTTTGCCAAATCGTTCAGCACTATCTATTAACTGATTTGCGTATTTATCCGCCAATTCCTGTGATCGTGAAAAATTAGTTTTATTAAGGGTTTTTGCAGTTACTTCCAAACCTTTGTTGTTGAATTGTTGTTTACTGTTTTCTTCTTTTTCGTTTCCCACTTCACCTTCTTCTTTACTCTCTTTATTTGTTGTAGTTGCCTCTACAGGCTCTGTTTCTGCTTTTGCATCTGCATCTACATCAGCAACTGCAGCATCTGTAGTCGCCGGAGTGGTTGGCGGTTTTACTTCTGTTATTTTACTTTCTTCTGCTTCTATTTTATTTTCTTGTGGTGTATTTTTTGCTTCCATGATATAAATTAATTAGATTTATTATTTCTAGTTTTTAACCATTTATTAAAACCAATACATTTTTCCATATCAAAAGATGAGCCAAGCATATCTTGTGCTATTTCCAACGCCATCTTTTCTTGTTTAGTTAAACTTTCAATGTATTCTTTAAATATATCTTCCATCATCGTATTCTACGGTTTATTTGTTAATTATAATTGTAGCCTTATTATTAAATCAATTTATCTATTTTATTTATTAACAACATATACAATATTTCTCATACGCTTTATTTCTATTTTAGTTAACACCTCATTAATAGTATAATTCAATGGCAATAAGATATTTAAAACCATATCCATGTCGTTTAAGGTTAAAAATCGATGCTCACTTGGATGCATTAATACATAAAAACAAGAATGTGGTGTCAGTCCAACCTTTTCTATCGGTTTAATAGAAATTGGTTTTATATACGGATTTAAACTGATGTCGCTTACATTTGTGTCAAATCCAACTATTTTTTCATAAGTATCTTTATTTGTATTGTAATATACTTTGGAAACCAAGTAATGTATCATTAAATGTGTATATTAACAACATAATAAAAAGCAGGTTAAAAAATCCGGTTAAAAACAATAGAAATTGGTTATAATTATATCAGATAACGCTAATTTAAATAATGACTGAATTAACATACCGATTTAAGCTAAACAGCGAATTATCATCTGCTATAAAAGTATTTTCACTGAAATATAAAAACGCCAGTAGATCTGATTTTAAAAAACTATTTGATTTATGGGAAAAATCAAATAATGAATTGATTTGCTTAGAAGAAAGGCGGTTATTAAATTTAGGATATGCTGGCGATTTTAAAGATAAAATATATAAAAGCGCAAGGTATTACTATAAAAACAAAAATAAAGAAAACCCTGCTAAACCGCTCTCAGATAATAAAAAGTTATCATCTACATATATACCAAGAAATCCAAAGTTTTTGGAATTTGTGGAAAATTATATACATAAACATAACATGAAACAAAGCATGGGTAAAGATCTATCTGATATGACTCAAGAAAAGTCAATTCAAGCAATGGGGAGAGTTGGTAGGAACAAAATTCAACAAGAATATTCTGTTAGATTTCGCGATAATGATCTAATTAAAAAACTATTCTTACATAGTAATAATAAACCTGAGGTTGCTAATATGAATAGATTATTTAATTCGTATGCATAAGAACATCATGGTAAACTAAAAAATTAAAAAACTCAAATTTTTTTAGTTTTTTTTAGTAGTATAAATATTTATCTTTTTTTCCGTGTTTTTCTAGATTTTCTCTTGTGTTTTCGTCTTTTTGTTTTTCTTCTTTTTAAAACCTTTGTTTTGCGTCTTTTTGTTTTTTTCTTTTTTATTTTACGTTTACCACCTTGCATTTTTTTTGGTAACTCTACACATACACCGGTTGTATCATCGTCAAATGTGCAATATTTGTGTTGACAACTTTTTACTATATCACCTACCAATGGTATGTTACTAACACATGTTTCTTTATGTTTACATGGCGTGACACATGTTCGGTTACCATCTTTAGAAACCGCTTGTATCGGTCCTAATATACTACTTTCATTATTAAGAGTATCAGGAGTATCAGGAGTATGAGGAAAAAAGTGTTTCAGATCATGATTATATAGACCCTTCGCACATCTCCCTATAGGACTCTCATCTAGTAATCTACGACTACGTCTATGACGCTTTATAAATTTTTTAAATTTTTCAAAAATTTTATGATGTTTTATTTGTAAATCTTTTCTCTCCTCCATAAGCGGTTTCCATTGTAATGGATCCATTTTATCTGGTCTATTACCAAAAGGATCACATGTAGGAATATAAATTATTTTAGGCTTACTATTGACTCCTCTTAAATATCCCAAAATATTAGCTCTGGTATATGTTTTATATTTTTCTTTTCCTATCAAATTGCGATCATTTTTATTGAATGACTTATACGGGGTTCCTTTGACTACATTAAAAATATTAAAATTTGCGTCTTCTTCTCCTGGTACTCCAAACATCATTAAAGGATTAAAAATTCTATCTCTTGGAAAATAAATTTGAGCTGCCTTTATTACAGCTGGATCTGCATCCCATGGCCAATCAGGACTTCTATACATTTCTCTATCAACATGCTGAACATTATCGGTACCAATTTTATCTAGTCCGAACTCAGATATTAATACGACATATATATCTTTAGGAACTGTAGTGAAATATTCATCATAACTCGCTCTGCTGTCTTCGCTAGTAATTGGACATGAATGAATATCAACCAAAACATTATTTTTAGGATTCTCTAATAATTTGTTGAATTGATGAAATTTAGATTCCATAAATATATTATATAATGATATAATTATAAAAAAAAATATAAATTTTATAATTATTTGTTAAATTTACTATCCAACAAAGTTATTATTATCTACATTGTAAAATGTAGTGTTAAATATAGACGCATTTAATCTATTATTATTTCTCAAATTATTTACTTGTCTCCTTACATCGTTTAATAAAGCATTATATATATCATCATCATTAGTTGTGGTGGAATTATTGTTTGGATTATGTGATTGCAAATTTACCATTTCATTATATCAATTAACCAATAAAGAATCATTTCAAAAGATTAAAAAACAATTTAATAATGCTTACTATAAAATAAAAAACGCAACAAGCAAACACGCAACAAGCAAAAATGCACCCAATCGTTTCCTCTAGAGATGATAGTTGAACCTTAAAATATAACCAAATGATATAGCAATGATTAAATACTATAACAAATAGTATAATAAATTATATTTTTATAACTTATTATATAAAATGAGCGATTTAATGCAATATGGTGGAAAAATAATAGGAGAAGGAGGGTTTGGATGTATAATAAAACCCAGTTTCACTTGTAAAGGAAAAGAAATGAAAACAGACAAGTTTGTCACCAAAATACAAGTCAAAAATTCAACCGCAGAACGAGAATTAAATATAGGAAAAATAGTCAAACAAATCCCGTCTTATGAACAAAGATTTGCACCCATTATTTCATCGTGTAAATACAATAGTAAAATAGTAAAAATGGTTTCGCGCAGAGAAGAGTGTAATATTGTATCTAGAAAGCCAAATAAAAAATTCATTCTTTCAAAACTTCAATTAATAAAAGGTGAAGAGTTAAAAAAATATTTATTACATAATGTAAATAATGATATGATTTACACATTAATTCATAGTTATATTAGCCTTTTATACTCCATTTTTCTATTAAATAAGCAAGGAGTTATTCATTATGATATAAAAGGTGAAAATGTAATGTATAATACAGAAAAAAAGGTTCCAATTATTATTGATTTTGGATTATCCCTTAACAAAAAACATATTATGCCGGCGTTTCATGACCCAGACTACAATAATCGTTTGGAAGACTATTTTTATGTTTATTCACCCGATTATTCATTATGGTGTTTAGATATCCACTACATTACTTTTTTAGTTCAGGAACCCAATCTTGATGTTAAAAGTGAAATACCATATATGGTAGACGAATATATTAAGTATAATAAATTGTTTCGAAAAATGTCTCCCGTTTTTGTAGAGCGATTTAAACAACTTAGTATTAAACAATTAAATAAATACGAAGAAATGGGGAGAGAATCAGCGATTTCATATATTATTAAATATTGTGATACATGGGATACATATTCTTTATCAATAATGTTTCTGCGATTTTTAGATTTGTTTGCAGACGAATTCGATGTAGAATTTTTTAAAATGATTGAAATGATATTATCTATAAACATGCACCCCGATCCTTCACAGCGGTTTAGTGCCCTTGAAACATATAATTACATATTGGAATACGTGAAAACAATTTCGCATAAAGATAAAAGTGAAATAAAGAAAATTATAGGCAATATCAATAAAAATGTGGCAAGTATTAAAAACAAACTTAAAAAACAAATTAAATATGACGATGCTTTGTCACAGAAAATGTCGGTGTTTAAACAAAATCATTAATAAAAGTGGATTAAATTAGTATTGTTACTTAAAGACAATAATAATATACAATTATAGCCCGCATGGTCTAATGGATATGACACCAGCCTTCTAAGCTGTGAGATTCTGGGTTCAACTCCCAGTGCGGGCTTGTTGAAATAACAACAAATAATAAAATAGCTATTATATTATCTATTTTATTATATATGTAAAATTTTTAAATATGTTAACCTGTTAGTTTATGCAAATGAGTTATTTACTTGCGTTTGGAAGTTTTACTTTTCTTTCCTTTCTTTTTTTTACCCGTCTTTTTTTTACCGGTCTTTTTTCCACCTTTGCGAAATTTAGATTTAAATCGTTTCGCCGTGCGTGCCGCTGCACCTTTAGCTCTTGCCACTGCACCTTTAGCTCTTGACGCGGTGCCTTTCGCCGCCCTTTTAACGCGTTTCGCCGTTTTCTTCCAGGTCGTTTTTGCTTTCTTCAATACATTTTTAAACAACGTTCCACTAGGAAGAAGTTTGCGGGTTTTCTTAACATGATCTAACCAAGGGTTTCCCATTATATATTAATAACAGAAATAAATTGAACCATAATTAATAATTATAACAAAGTAAGTAAATAAACACTAACATATTATAGAAACACTTCTAGATTTAATATGGAAACTATACAATTATCTTATTTGCTGTATAATCTAGATGAAGTAAAGTATTGTTTTATGCTATCTTTATTATTTCAAAACAATCATACATTATCAGAATGTTTGTTTTGGGCGTATGAATTACATAAAAGTAAACAATCTGAATTTCTTTGGAATTTTATAGCAAAGATATACTTTGACTTTTATTACATTAAAGGTGCGTCATTTGAAAGGCAAATCGATATAGAATACAACGCATGGAAAAAAGGCAGTGATTTTCAACATATTGCTAAAATTGTCAAAGAATTACATAAACAAAATGCCGATATTACAATATTTCATTATTTACATGCAAACACAACTATAAATACAACTGCAAATAATGACGATGATATGAAAATGAAAATGAAAATGAAAATGGAAATAGAATCGAATGATGATATTACATCTGATATTTTAAAAAACAATATAGAACATAGTATTTCATATTTACATACACAATCTGCTCACGATGTTAAATCTGTTTACACATCTTTATATAAAGCAAACCGCAACAACGACATGTGTTTGTTTTATGAAAATCAAAAACATAGATGGATCGTAAAATTAATTAGTAAGCTTGAAAAACGAAAAAAAGTATGGATTAAAACCAAGTTAACAAATGCCGACATAAAACAAATCGCCGAATTTGAAGCACCAATTGATCATGTTTATAAAACCTTAAAAATAAGGCGTTTATATGAAATAAACCCTTTAGTAGGTGGGTTTAAATTGGCGAGATTTAAAGGGGAAACAGATGTAGTAAAAGTATGGGATAAAACGCATTATACATTTAGTGATGTAGATAGATATATATCTGCATATTTACATAATTGGGAATTTTATGCTAGAACCACCCCATTTTGGAAAAAGATATTTGATACATATCAAATTAAATTTGTGAAAAAAAAGCCAACCTTTCCAAATGTAGATTTATTGGAGTCATTTTATGACACATATGGTTTTGAACCGGATGAACAACCTACTGAAACTCAATATAAAAGCATTCGACCTATAGAAAAACAATCCATTTGCAACTGTTTTAAAAAATACAGCGTTGAATTCAACTCTAAATTACTACAAATTACATATTAAGTATACACATCTCTTCTATATATTCTATGGGATCGTCATATAAAATTGATTTAAAATTATAATAACTTACTATTTTTAATTAAAAACACATACTTACATTATATTAAATTATATTAATTGATTATTGTATTAAAATGGTTAAAAACAAAAAAGGCGGAAGCAAACATAAAAAAATGGCAAGTAAAGATGTCAAAGAACAAAGTGTAAGAAAAACATTACGATTGGCAAATCCACGCGAACCATGCGAAATATACGCTCGTGTAACAAATATATATGGCGGGCAAAATATCGGGGTTATATGCAACGATGGAGTTGAAAGATTATGTGTATTAAGACGAAAATTCCGTGGTAGAAATAAAAGAGACAATCAAATCACACTCAACCAAATTATACTAGTGGGTAAAAGAGAATGGGAAGTGGTTGCGCCTACTAAAAAAGAAAAGGTAGATTTGTTGTATATTTATTCGAATTATCAATACGAGCAACTTAAAAATGACAAAACTATTACCCCCGATATTTGGAAGGAAGTCGATGAGGAAATAAAAGAAGAAGAAAACGCAGGGGTTGAATTTTCGACACAAGAAGATCTATTAAACGATACAAACATTATAATTGATATGAAAACAAATGACAATACTAAGAAACAAAATAAAAATATCACGCAGACAGAAGTGATCGACTGGGATGATATTTAAACAACAAACAATAACAAGCTTTAAATAAAAACAAACAAAAAATCAATAAAATCTTATTTATTGATTTTTTATATACTAGTAGTTATTACCTGATATATCCATTGATAAAAGTTGTTCTGTTTCATATAGAAACTGGCTTTCTTGTTCCATAAATTGCAATGTATTATAAAATATATTATTTTCAGCTAATTCTTCATCTGAATATATTATTTCTCGTTCTGGTATATTAATATTATACTCTCTACTATACGGTTCAAGTAGTTGTGGATTTAAAGATAGGTCTATAGTAATATTTGTAAATAAAGATAGGGGATTGGTTTGAAATATAGTGTTACTGTTGTCCATAATAACGGCGTTTACATCTGGGTTTTTTACTTCCACAAAATCCAATGTTTCTCTACACACCGGACACTTTGCAGACTCAGTTTTTAACCACAATTCAATACCACTATTATCAAATATATGAGAACAAGGTAATTTGGTCACCATATCGCCTTCTTTAAAATCATTAAGTGTAATCGGACATTGTTTCATAGAACTTGCTGATTTATTATACACAACTTGTTTTAATTGTTTCTCTCCCTTTTCCGACAAAATTTGTTTGTGAGCATTTTGTTGATTTAATGTAAGTTCTATTATGTTATTAATTACATTTTGCTCATAAGAATCTGAAAGTAACTCCGCATTTATTTCATTGTATATATCTAAATAATTACTCATATATTAAATATTATAGTTAGATTTAGATTGATTTAGATTGATTTAGATTGATTTAGATTGATTTAGATTGATTTAGATTGATTTAGATTTATAGTAAGATATTTGCCAATATCTCTTTGTTTACAAAATCATACCGTTTGTTTGATAACAGTTTAAATAATATATTATCAGATGATATATCTTCTTCGTGTTTGCGGGTAGGGTTGTCTTCGGGGATGCGGTTGTGTTTGCTTTTGCCCGTATTTTCTTGTTTACTTTGAAATATTTGTAAATTATTTTCATTAAATCCAGACATCAACAATACATTTTCATAAGTATGCATATCATTTACAGATATAGGAAATCCATTATGTTGTTTTAAATTCCATAATATTATTTGCGGCATATCAATGTGGTTTATCTTAAACATAGTTTTGATTGTATTGTAAAGATAGAAATTAGTAGGTATTATTTCATTGGTATTGTTTATTTTAACATTGTTTTCAATTTGCATGTCAGAAAGTATGGTTACAGTGTGATTTTTTAATTCATACTTAGGTAAATTATAATTTTTTATGGTATGGATCATTGTTTTCATTACTCCATATAAATCACTGTGAATATTGCTGGTTTCAGACAGAGCCAGTCTAACCTTGTCGCAAATATCCATATTTTCTTTGAATTTTATATATTGCGGACGATTACCAAATGTGATTAATCGGTCTTTAAAACTACCAGTATTATGCTCTGCTATATATATACCTAACGCAATAGCGTTGTATAATGGCAACCCATTCATAGATTGCGACATATCCACTATCGCTATATTTTCCATCTCAATTATCGTTATTTTTTTCGAATTCCAGTGTTTATCAACCATCAATCTTTCCATGTCACCGTCTGAATGTTCCCATAACTTATTTACGATAATATGTTGCACGATTTCATACAATTGTTGTTTGGTTGTTGTAACCGTATGTTTGTTTAAAAAATCATTGAAAATATAACTTTTATATCTACTACAGCATAATATATCGCCAGGGTGTGATTTGTTTTTTAAAAATGTATTATGATATCTATTTTTTGCAAGTGTTGGTATTTTTGTAAAATCAATATCGTTTGTTTTATGAGATGTTTGTAATATTTCAACCACATTTAAATGCTTATTTACAAACGATAACATTTTGCGATAATTCATCTCACATTTATTGACAGCTCGACACCATTGCTTATTGTTAATATCGGCATCAGTGCAAATCATTTTATAATAATGTTTAAACATATTATCAGCAAGTGTTTCAAATAACCAATCATATTTTTTATTGTTTTTACTTTTTCTAGGCAACCATTTCGCCACTAATGAAAGTTCAATATTGTTTTTTATATAATGCTGTATTCTCTCTTCTGGTTTATCTTTAAACATATCATATATTTGCGTAATTTGTTCATGGTCTATTTTTAAATACCGGTTTGAAATATGTATTATTTGCGTAATAAATTTATGATTGTCATTTTTTGTTTCACCATTGATATAATCGGCAAACCGCTTGACATCTTTCCAACATCCAATTGATGTTTTATTGGGTAATTTTTTCACAAACCATTCAAATAGTATTACAGCAGTATCCGCGTCTACCTTATATAACTCAAACAATAACATATAAGACAACTTTCTCTCCCCTTTTCCATAATTAATGTCTCTGGTATATAATATTAATTTACATACCATCATTATTTCATTTATATATTTTGATTTGTTATTAAATAAAAATTTCAATAGAAATTGCCAGTTTTGTTTTAAAAGGGTTATATCATCGGTTCTTACCAGTTGAAAATTTATTTGTAAAATATAATTATAAATATCGTTTAATTCGGATAATGCAGGTTCATAATCTTTTATCCAACTTTGTTGAATATGTCCTTTTGCACCATATGTACACATAATTATACATATTAGTTTATGTAAATTTAAGTAGTTTTTTGATGTTGTAATAATGCCGACAGTTAAGTAGTTTACGACGACAAATAAAAAGAAAACAAAACACCATAAAAAAGGTTTCGTTTTTATGGTGTTTTTATATTTTTCGTTTTTTATGGTGTTTTTATATTTTTCGTTTTTTATGGTGTTTTTATATTTTTCGTTTTTTATGGTGTTTTTATATTTTTCGTTTTTTATTGCGTAATTGTGTTTAATAGTTTGAACCGTTGAACACTCGGGCGCACTGGCGGTTCAGTTTAATCCTCATATCATACACGGAATCTTCGTCATCTGTATCTTCATCTTCATCTTCATAATCAAATGGTTCCTCCTCTACATAAGGATGTCCGTAGATTACTTCAAAATATTCTCTAGGCGTTGACACGGTTTTAAAATGTGCGTCAACGGTTGTCCACTTATTTCGAAGGAGCTCTTTTTTTTCGTTGTCTAGCATCTCTTTGTCCGCATGCCAAATGACATCGCGCATGTTGTCGATTGGTTCGATGTGGTCGCTGCGTTTAATTGGAGTTGGAATTAATTGATTGCTAATATCTTCCATCGCCTTTTCACACTTTTCCTTAAAATTCATAAAGTTTCCAGTTTCAACATATTCGCCATATGCCTTGATGACATCTTCGTTTGTTGAAAGAATATCAATCATTACTTTATCGTTGGCGTCATACATGTTTCCAATAATTGACATAACATCCTTGCTTACATTCCAATATTCTTCGTTGGAAATGTGGCTTGGCGTGCTAATATCAATCACTTTTCTCCGTGCATGTCGAGGTGCTTGTTGATGTTGCGCGACATTGGCTGGCGTTTGCGTTGGTTTTTCAGCCGTAGATATACCGATTTTCCAAAATCCTGTTCTGCAATATGGCACAATCCATGGAATACCGGCCTTCATATCATTTAAGATATTACGGGCGTTTTCATTATATCCCCATTTACCTTTGGCAAAATGAATGAACGCTTTGTTTTGGCGGTCACTTACATTCACAATATCAATTCGCTCGATATGACCTACTTTCATTGAACGGATCACGGCAAATATTTTTTCATTAGATACCGTTTTGAAAACAAATGGAATGCATAATGATATGCCTGTTTCATTGTTGCTGTTTTGTTGAATTCGTGTTTGCTTGTTCATGATGAGTTATCGTATTTATAGGTAAGTATATGTATAGAGTGTTTAGAACGGTTAAGATTTATAAGTTGACAAAGTTAATACTGCTGGTGTGTCGGTATGCTTGAACGTGTTGCGTAAGTGTGTTACTTAGTACAAAAATATATTCAATTTATAAATTTTCAATCACGCATTTTTGTTTTGTTTTTCTTGTTTTTATTAGTTTGTGATTATATGTTTATCAGATAAGTGTTTTGACAATGTTGGCATTACAAGTTATCCCAGCATTTAAATGCATATTCTTTTCCATCGAGATCAACCACAGAGTAGCAGTCTGTGATAATGAAGACGAAGTTAGTGATCCACATAGCAATGATCACGAGGAGAAACACACAGGAAACGCAATTACCCATACATTCCAAATAACTTGTTTTATCATCTTCCTCTTTACATAAGCACGTTCCACAGATACACAGCACACCAATGCCAAAGGCTACGAATATAGATAAGGCATACCACCACCAGTGCAGAATGAATGCACCAACGCCAATCCATCCAAATATAATTTGCATCCAGAACACAAGAGCCTTACTAACACGTTCTCGCGCACAAGGTTCGTGGTCAACACTCAATGATCCATATTTATCGCTGCATTCACATATATAAGTTGAGTTCATAGCATCGTTGACTACGACTCCCTTTTTTAAGGCGATGTCCAAGTCTTTTAAATCGATTTTATTTTTATTAAATTGACATAGCCCCTCGTTTCCACAACTATTGTCACTCGGACCTGAACAAGGGAATATGCGTTCAGGCTCAGGGGCTGGGAAAGGAAAGGATACGACTGCTAAAGGCAATAACGCGAACACAAATAATTTTAATTTCATATTGAATATGTTTTATAACTAGTTAGCTTTTGATTTGTAGTTAGTTGCAGCGACTTGATAGTGTATCTGAATTGTATTGGATAGATTGGCAATATAAATTAAATGTCTCTTTTATGTACAAAAATCAAATCAATTTTATAATCCTAATCATATAAATGTTTTCTAGTTTTTCTTTGCTTCATTATTAGTTTTTTCCTGGTTTTTTTATGTTTAGTATGAGTTTTCATATATTTAGGCTGGTATATAATATACAATGTGTTGATATTATGAAGCATTTCTACACTGTTTTCCCAATAAACATCGTCGACTTTACTTTCATTTGATAAATAATTAAATCCATCTGGATTGGCTATAAAATTGTGAATAGATTTGGAATCTACTTGTATATTGTATTTTAAAATATCTAAACATTTGTATTTTGTGTTATGAAAGGTGGAAAATTTACTGATATAATAAATTAATTTAGTTTTACTTAATATATTGTTTGTTAATGAGGTTGGCTTTTTTTTTATATGAATTATATTGTTTACATTATCCAAATAAATAATACATAAATTAACATATGTAGGAGAAGAAGTATAAAATTTTTTATATACGGATTCTTCATCGTCTATTTCTTTTATCCACGCATCATCTAATGATATGTCATTTATATCGTAGATATTATCAATATCATTTATATCGCTTATCATATAAAAAAATACATTATAAATTATTTGTGATTTATACTTATTTATTATTTATTATCACTAATAAATAATAATGTATATTGGCTAGTTTGGGTATATAATATTCTATTCTTGTTCCACGATTTCTTCTTCACTGTCTTCAATTACTTCATAATTATATTGATTTATAATTGAGTTTTTTAAATCGTCGTGTTGAACTTCTGTTAAATCATACTTTTTACTGTATTTTTTAACACCAGATGATTGAGTTGTTTGCATATTTTCTTGTTTTTTCTTGTTTTTCTTGTTTTTCTTGTTTTTATTTTGTTTTGGTTTTGCGGTGATTTGATCGAAATCCATCGCCATAGAGTTTAAATTTACAAATTTATCATTTATCTCCGACGGTTCAAATGATGGATCAATGGCAACTTTCGCAGTTAATCGCGAATGCGTTGTATTTCGGCGTTTAGTAAATGGTTCGTTGTTGTTGTTGTTG
>Ga0075460_10000475_pt1 | contig 15027 bp, 26 predicted proteins | sample DEB08_DNA_3_FD_77580 | JGI IMG/M metagenome (GOLD analysis project Ga0075460, IMG submission 77580) | Aqueous microbial communities from the Delaware River and Bay under freshwater to marine salinity gradient to study organic matter... | ecosystem: Environmental > Aquatic > Marine > Coastal ...
TCATACATTATAAATGCTCCTTTAACCATTCCAGAAGCTCTATTTCTGTACCAAAATTTTGCTCCCAAGTTTTTTGTCCAGCATGTAAAGCAACTCCATGTCCGCCTGTCTGATGGTGTGGACCACACAGAGGAAGTACCATGTCATTAGAGTTTCTCATACCCATTCCCATTCCGTGACGTATATGGTGCATGGCTGGCTCAGTATAAACGCCAAGATGTTTTCGGCACACTACACAGCCGAAGCTATGTAACTGAGCTAGATATTGTCGTTCACTTTTCTTCAAATCTAAATCCGTAATCAAATGACCAGCTTTTAATTTTTTCCAAGTAATCATTAAACTCTGATGTAGTTAAAGAAGTAGTGCTTTTTATTACAGGAACTTTATCATTAAAAACTTCTTTAAACTCAGTTAAAAATTTATAAACCATTAAGGAATGCATTTCAGATTTTTCATAGCCAAAATAATCAGCCATTTGAGTAATCATTTCCCAATACAATTCATTTTGATCTAAACTTCTAACGCTTTTAGGTTTTCTCACAATAACTTCCCATAACTTTGTTGGATCTAATTCTCTTAATTTAGAAATTAAATTCTCACGATTATTTTTATTCATTTTGAAGTTTATCATCTAACCCCCTGTTCAATCTATCCCAGTCACGAGATTTAAATACTTGCCCATTTGACATTCTGACACGGTAATTAATATCTTCACCAAACTCTTTAACTACCCACTGTAATAATTCTTTCATGGTTTTATCTTTATTGCTATTAAAATTATCTGTCATTGTTCTTCCTTATAGATTTGTGTTAATGGATCAAAATAAAGACCTACGACACCCTCCCAGTCTCCATGCCTATTTTTCTGCACGATAACATGTGCATCAAATTCTTTTGCTTCTTCATCTGTCATATATAGTGGATCAATACGCTCTTTGGGTTTATTGCGCCAGACGGTGATCAGGTTGTCGCAAAGGTTTGTAATTGCGCTAGACCCTAGTACAGACATTTTGTTTGGCGGTTCATCTTCTGACATTCCTTTACGACTATGCGCAACCAAATGAATATGTGCACCAGTTTGTCTTGCCACCATACATAACTTATTTACAAAAGCCTTTTGTTTATTGTAATCGTCATCCATGATGTCCTGCACCTTCATGAGGGAGTCAATGAGAATATGTTCAATCCCTAGCTTTTCAGTGGCATAAAACAATAAGCTTAACAATCTATCCTGTGTTACGTTATTTTGAAAATCATAAATCCATAACTTACCAGTGGCACGTTCACACCATCTCATAACTTCTTCATTATGTGGGAACGGAACTTTAAAGCATTGTTTTATTAATCGTGCAATCAAATGTACCGGAGTCATCTCTGGACTAATAATGCACACCTTTTTGCTTTTCATAAAATGTTGAAATACTTGGCCTATGATGAGTGACTTACCATGACCATTGATACCTTGCCAAATTGTTACTTGACTTTTACCAAATCTAAACTTGTCGTCTAGTTTTCTGAATCCTGAAGTATCGCCAGACAAAGCACCACCGGAAGCAAAATAATCAATAACTGGATCAATAAAATGATCAGGTGATCTAAGTTCAGTATGTTCATCTCCATCCCTTTCGTTTAAATAATTATCAAAATCTGCGTCTTGTATCATGAGCCGTTTTAATCTGTTTTGATCTAACGTCTCAGCTCCCTTTTCTAACCTAGACATAATTCGTAAACCTCTTTCAATCGTTGTGACGCTAGTAGCACGCGTTCTTTGTCTTCCTCTGTTATAGTCTTACCGGCAACAATATCAATTGCACAAAGACTCACTATTAAAACTTCATTTCTCATAGATGCTAATACATTATGAGCATTAAATCTATATCTAGGATTCTTTGTTAAACGATTTGCGCTGTCCGGAAATAAGTCTTCCATGTCTACACCTATAGCGCCACATATTTCCTCAGCACTAGATCCGCCAAAATCATGTAGCAGAATTTGTCCGTTAGGATTCTCTTTAATATATAAGCTAGGTGTTCTGTCTGAGCGAGTAGGTGAACTTGCCACCCACTCATCAGGACCAATTTTCTTGACTCGTTCTAATTTATTTAAAACTAAATCAACTTTAGACATTAGCTAACCTCGTCTTCAGAATAAATAAAACCATGCACGCCAATTAATTTTAATACTGCGCGATCGTATGCACGTTTCTCAGCCATTGATACTGGATAAGAGTTTTTATTATTTTTTGGACTTGCTTCACCAAATGTAACTACTGTGTTATTGCCAAGAGTCGCTGTACATTTAACAACTGCAACTCCCTGACTCGTATTAAACTCCACAGGCTCATGATCATATTTAACTCCAGCCTTTGCTCCAGCTATTTCTACATAGCGGTGTAGCATTAACCATAAACCACTTTGCGGATGCTGCCATAAAGCTTCTTTCCAATCTAATCCAAGACCTGAAATGATTTGCTTTACGGTTTCATTAAGAACTTTGTTTTGTGCCATATGGATCTTCCTTTTCTATATAATCTACTAATAGTTGAGCTATGTTACCCATAGCTTTCATTTTCATTCTTTTATGTACAATGGATGCTGCATACAGCCAGCCTTGATGTATACACGAAGATTTATTTTCTTTACTTGCACGATTTGTTAATTTTTCTATTACTTCATTTGTATCAAAAAATTTATTTGCTAAGTTTTCAATGCTATCTTCATCAATAATTAGTTCTGTTAAATATTTTTGTTGGCTATAAGTTAATTCCATTTTTTTCCTCCAGTTGTTGTTGCTCTTCTAATTGTTGTTGGTACCAAAAATCTTGATCATCAAACATTTGCGTCTCCCTTAATAACTTCTGTATCGCTAACAGATAATTTAAATTTATATTTATTAAATATTTCTATTGGTGCCATTGAATCAAACTCTACTTTTGGAATGTATTTGTAACCGTGAAGGTCCACTAAGTACCCAACTAGAGTGCCAGATTCGTCTATTACTTTTAATAATTGTGATTGCATAATTTTTCCTTTCAATTGTGATTTTAATGATTTCCATAAAAAAATCAATCTTCCTTGTGTGCCTCCAAATGTATCTCAGCCTGCCTTGCAGATATTTCTACAATTTTTTGTGCTAGTTCTTTTTCCGGCGCCATGTAATATAGGCCGTTCATAATAGATTGTACTAAGCCTGCAATTTGTTTAACTTGATCATGTGCATCTGTGTCAGACTCTTGCATTGCTTTATCCATTGCTTCCCATGCATCAAGGCCGATTGAATATCCATCTTGCCATTCTTTGGACGCTACAATGTTTTCGTCTTTACGTTTTTCATTAATGTTAATTACTTCAGCCATGTCTTGCTCCTTTTTAAAATTTAGATGCTGCAATATCTTTTAAATATTCAGCAGTGTTTTGATCTAGTCTACTTACCAATTCTTCTGCATAAGAAAACTCTCTAGGATCTGTACATAATACAGATTCAAGTTCTATAAATAATTCTTTAGGACTATCACCAGTCATGTACATGTCTTGTTCTTCACGAACGTGTGAGTAGACTTCTACAGGGATGTCTACCTCACCCCTGTATTTGTCGTCTATTGTTATTTCTGTTTTAAATACTAAGTTTGTCATTATTTTGTCTCCCATTTTTTAGCATATTTTTTTTCAATTAGTGGAATGTTTTTTGCGATAAAATCATCAGCTTCTTGCTCAGTAGGTAAAGTATCCCATGTTGATGATCCTCCATATGTTTTACCATTTCTAGTTTGGTGTAAACTAGTCATCCAGAAACCATTGTACTCATTATTTACTGTTATTTGAGATTTACTAATTTCTAATCCAAGTCTTCTGCCTTTGTTATCAAAGATATCAAATTGTATTTGTGTTGCCATGTTTAAGTCTCCATATAAGTTGTTCATGTATCTAACTATACGCTCATTATTTTAAAAAACAAGCATTCTTGTTAATTATTTTATACATATATATAAATAAAATTTTTACAAAAAGGTAAAGATTATTTGCACAAGTTACATTGTTTTTGATAGAATCAGGTTTATCTATATTTATGGAGGACGTTATGACGTTAGCAGAAGCAAAAGAAAAGTTACGAGTAGAAAAGGATATTGAGCTTGCTCAAGCCTTAGGCGTAACACAACAAGCAGTAAGTTTATGGCGCAACACCGGCAAAATACCATTGCTACGCCAGTATCAAATAAGAGAGAAAATTAATGCAGTTTAGATATGAGGTCTGGGATGGCGAATATCTTTTACGTAGATTTTACGATAAAGGTAATGCTGAGTATTTTATGTCATCTAGGCCTACAACAACTTTGAAAAAACTAAAAAGAGAAGGTTCGTTTAAAAAGTTTTGTTTTGATTATTTTACAGAACAGTATGGCGAGCCACCATTTTAACGGAGACTATTATGCAATTTTACCAACATCACATTGGTGACTTTAAAAAAGACACCAGCTTTTTAACCCACAAACAACGGTCACAGTATTTAGAAATGATCTGGCTTTATTATGATCAAGAGCAACCGCTGCCAAAAGATATAGATTTAATAGCACTAAAAATACAGGCCACTGCTGAAGAAGTAGATTTATTATTAAAGATATTTTTTGATGAAGAAGATGACTGCTATCGCCATAGAAGAATAGATGAAGAGTTAGATGCAGTCTATAGAAAGTCTGAGTCTGCTAGGAAGTCGGCAGAGGCTAGATGGAATAAGGCTTCTATGCGAACGCAAAGCGATCGTAATGCGAACGGTATGCTACCCATTACCCATAACCCAATACCCAATAATATATATAGTACGGAATTTATTAAGTTTTGGGAGGAGTGGCCTAACAGTAAACGCAAACAAGCAAAAGCACTTTGTTACACTATTTGGAAAAAGCAAAGACTAGATAATCAATTAGATTTAGTATTAAAACATTTGAGAAAAGCAAGGACGTCAGAACAATGGACTTCCGGATATGAACCGATGCCAGCAACATATTTGAGGCAGCAAAGATATCTGGATGATGATAGTAACTTTAGCAGGGAGCGTAAAGTATTATGATTAGCAAAGAATATATGATGGAGTTGTTAGATGAGTGGGCTAGGTGGGTAAGGTCATATAAAGACGAAGGTCTTGGATACCCTAAACGGTCAGTTGGTATTTCTAGTGGCTCTTCACAATATGGCGCGTTTGAAGCAATGTGTGATCATGCTGATGAGCATCAAATGAAGATAGTTAATACTGGCGTTTATGATCTGGCTCCAGAAGAACAAAGTGCAATATTCTGGCGATACTTTAAACAAAAGCCTAAGCCAATGTACTATGAGTTTAAGTTACAGATGGCAATGGAACATTTATATAAAAAAATTGCAGAAAAACTTGTTTAATTACGCTCAAATGGATTCCGGAAGAGTATAATTACAACTGTGTGGGATTAGTACGTCTACTGATTTCATATGTTCCTTTCAAGTTGTTTTAAGTCTCCCAAAGCCCAGTTCTCTCTCTTGCTGGGCTTTTTTATTTTAAGGATATCAATATGGCATGCGGAAAAAAAGGTAAAGGTCGTAAAGGATACGGCAAAAAAGGCAAGTAATGGGTAAAGGACTATACGCTAATATAAATGCACGTAAGAAAAAAGGCATTAGTAGATCTAAAAGTAAATCAACGATTACTCCGGAAGCATATGCAAATATGAAATCTGGATTTAAAAAGAAGAAAAAGAAAAAGGCATAATTATGACTCCAGAAGAAATGATGATGATGATGGCAGCTGCCAGACGACAGAACATGGGTTTATTGTCTCCAGCAAGTAACACAGACATGAACTTTATTAAAGAAGGTATGATGGATACTGGTGGTGGTATGTATCAAACTGGCGGTGTGTCAGCTCCAATTCCAACTGGCGCAGCATCTAATGTAGACATGGAGTTATTTAATAACTTAGTTAAATCTAACCCATACGGCTTAGACTACGATGCTAACACTGGTACATTCTTTTATGGTGAAAATAGAGAGCCAATGTCAGCTGCAGACTATCAATCATATATAGATGATATCAATAGACAACAACAAGATATATATAGTAGAGACGAAAAACCAATTAATACAATCATGAATAAAGCTGGTGATGCAGTGGGTGGATTATTAGATTTATTTAGATAGAGTCAGCTCCACTTTTACTAGGAAAAACAATAACTTATGGACGATTTAGTTTCAATTTATAATCCAGTTGGTGTAGGTGCTATTAATGCAGCTAAAGCTGGGTTTAAAATGTTACAAGAGTCTGATAGTCCAGCAGGTTATTTAGCGCGTGGTGATATAAAAGGATTTAAAAAAGACTTAACAACTCCAAGACAGTATTCAATGCCATCTGATGAAGATATATTTAATTTGGCATTAGATACAATGACTCCAATGGGTGTAGTTGGATCTATTGGTAAGAAGGTTGGTAAGAAAGTATTAGAAAAATACGGCAAAGAAGATTTAATTAGTGTTTACAATCCTCAAGAGTTTATACAAAGCACTCCAACTAAACCAGTTGATATTGTAGGTAAAAGATATACAGAACAAACTGTAGAAAATTTAGCTCCAGTTGAACTAATTAAAGATCCAAATGATTTGTATGGATATACAATAGTTCCTAAAGCTAGTGATATTACATCTCGCGGTAAAATCATTGATGAGATCTCAGGTCATGAAATGAAAAACAAAATGATGACTGAGGCTGGTTTTGATTACGGTAGAGCGCCAAAGAATGTAGAAGAAGATATATTCTATGCATCTAATCGTGGAGCAGCGCAAACAGATGTAGACAGAATAGTAAACGCTTACGAAGAAAATATTAATCGTGGCGGCAAAGGCAAAATAATCTATGGCCCAAGTAAGATGGCTAGATATTCTGAAGACTTTTCTACAATGCCAACAACATATGCATTAAACTTTATTGATAACGGCAGAATGAGTAAGCAGTTAATCAATGAGTTAGATGATGAGATTAGACGTGGAGTTGGTCATGCTAGTGGATTGCCGGAATGGAAAGGTATAATGACCGAAGAAGGTCGTAAGCAGTTATTCAATCCTAGCAATATAGAAACAGATAAAGCTGGCGCAGTATACAGAAAACGTTTAACAGATAGATTAAGAAGTCAAAAGTATCAAAAAGAATTAGGATTTAACTGGGATGATCTTGAAGGAGCATTACTTGAAGATAGATTGAAATCTGCACCAGCTAATTCACTTGGCGACATTCTATATGATATTGATGTTAAGAACTTAAGATTAGCTCCAAGCGCTCATGGATCTTATGATACAGATTTAGTGGCACCAAATAAAATTAAAAGTTTAGGATTTAATGTTCCTATTACTGAATTATATGGTGATAAGTACATGAAAGACTTACTCACTGGTAAGATTAACTATCATGACTGGATGACACCAAAAAAACAACAGCAACTAATTAATAAAGGTAAAGGCCCTAAATATCTTTTAAACAATACCAATCCAATACAAGATGCTTACGGTATTTTATACATGGGTAAGTCAGGACAGCTTGGTAAGTTTATGGATGAAAAAGCAGTTGAAGATTTATATAACTATCAGCAGTTTGTAAACAACGGAGGATTGCTTGCAAAGTGATAGCCCTTGCACTGGCGTCTGCAGGATGGAAACTTATGATGATGAAATTCGTTGTAAGTCATGCTTCAGAACGTATGAAGATCTTGAGAAATGGTTTTACCTCACTCAAGATAATAGACTTGAGAGAATGAAACAGCTCAAACAGGAAAAATCAAAATATAATAGGAAAAAGTAATGACCCATAACGGAGTTACAAATGGCAGAACGATTAAGAAAAAAACATTCAGAACAGATTAGAACTAAGATCCAAACAACTCAGCTGATCAATGTTCTACAAAACCATGCATTAGGTTTAACAGAAGAGATTAAACCAAGCCGCATGAAAGCAATTGAAATATTACTGAAGAAAGCTTTACCAGATCTACAGTCAACTGAGATTACTGGCGATGCAGATGCTCCATTAGGAATTAAGGTGGTAAGCAGCATTGATGATTAACTTTAAGTTATCAGCAACTGTAGAAGTCACATTAGGTGAGTATCATGTCATTGAGCTTGACTATGACCCACGAGATCCACAAAAACAAATTCATAGAGCAGTAAAGAACAATAGGTTTACAGTGGTAGTTGCACACCGCCGGATGGGTAAAACGGTATCAGCTATTAATCAACTCATTTATAGCGCATTGAAGTGTGACAAACCTAACCCTAGATTCGCCTATATATCGCCTACGTACAATCAGAGTAAGCGTATAGCGTGGGATTATTTAAAAGAGTACACGAGGCCGTTAGATGCTACAGCGAATATTGCAGAACTCAGAGTTGATTTTCATGGTCGGCGTATTAATTTATACGGAGCTGATAATCCTGACTCTCTTCGTGGAATCTATCTTGATGGCGTTGTAATTGACGAGATTGGTGATGTAAACCCAAGCCTATTCTCTGAGGTTATCCGTCCAGCCATTGCAGATCGTCTTGGCTGGTGTATGTTTATTGGTACACCTAAAGGCCAAAACTTCTTTTACACGTTACGTAACAAAGCAGCAAGCGGTGAAGAAGGATGGAAGCTGTTAGAGTTTAGGGCTGATGAAACTAACTTAATTATAGAGTCAGAATTAAAAGCAGCATTACGTGAGATGGGCCAAGAAAAATATGAGCAAGAGTTTTTGTGTTCATTCCAAGCTCCAATTGAAGGCGCGTATTACGCAAAACAAATAAACGAATTAGAACTAACAAACAGATTTATAGATATACCTAAAGATGATATCGCTAAAACATTCTGTGCATGGGATTTAGGCATGGGTGATTCAACTGCGATCTGGGTATGTCAGGTTGTAAATAAAGAGATTAGATTAATTGACTTCATGGAGCATCATGGCGAAGGCCTAGCATTCTATGTTGATTGGTTAAGACATAAAGGTTATGAGACAGCTGAACATTTATTGCCTCATGACGTAGAAGTTCGCGAACTAGGATCCGGTAAGTCTCGTAGAGAAATGCTGGAAGAAGCAGGATTAAGAATTACAGTGGTACCAAAGCTATCAGTTGATGATGGTATTCAGGCAGTACGTAGAATACTTCCGCGCTGCTGGTTTGATCCAAAAACTGATAAAGGTATAAACGCTTTACGTAATTACAGACGTGACTATAACGAGAAACGTGATGTATTTTACGATAGACCTTTACACGATTGGTCTTCACATGCTGCAGATGCATTTAGATATCTTGCGGTTGGATTAGATGAAGGCAATGAAGAGTGGGCTAAACCACTAAACGTTAACTATTCATGGGTTGTTTAAATGGCAGATTTAGAAAGATTAAAAAGTATTGTTGATTCTGAGATAGAAGATGCTATAGGTTTTCTTGAAACAGAAACGACAGACGAAAGACAGCGCGCATTAGAATACTATCTTGGTGAACCATATGGTAACGAAGTAGAAGGTAAGTCTTCTATTGTTACACGAGAGGTAGCCGAAGCTGTAGATGGCTGCTTGCCAAGTTTGATGAGAATTTTTACCAGCACAGACGATTTTGTTGCATTTGAGCCTGTGAATCGCGGTGATGAAGAGTTAGCTGAGCAAGCCACTGTGTATGTTAATCACATCATTAATAAAGATAACAACGGCTTTGAAATATTTCATAACTGGTTTAAAGATGCATTACTACAAAAAGTTGGTGTAGTAAAAGCATATTGGGATAACAAAGTTGATGTCACAACTGAAACTTATTATGACTTAACTAATGAAGAAGTTGCTGTTGTAGCAATGGATCCAGAAGTAGAGATTGTAGAGCAAACAGTAAAAGAAGAAGAGTACGAAGAAGATGGCTTTCAACTCACTAAAGTTAGCTATGACATTAAAGTTAAGAAGACAGTTGATCAAGGTAAAGTTGTAGTTGAAAACGTACCACCGGAAGAATTTTTAATATCTAAACGTGCTAGAAATATCCAAGATTCAAACTTTGTAGCGCACCGTAAAATGTTAACTCGTTCAGAGTTGATTGCTATGGGATATGATGAGGAAACTGTATCATCTCTATCTACTGGCGATGCATTAGAGTTTAGCCCAGAGCGTATTGCACGTTATACACGTGGCGAACAACCAACAGACATGGACTCAGATGATGAGACAATGCAATTGGTAGAGGTGTTTGAATGTTATATTCGTACAGATCACGATGATGACGGAATAGCTGAACTAAGACGTGTAGTCTATGCATCTAACGAAATTTTAGAAGAGCATGAGTGTGAATACGTTCCATTCCATTCACTATGTCCAATTCCAATTCCGCACAAATTCTATGGCCAGTCATTAGCTGACCGTGTAATGGATATCCAGTTAATCAAGTCTACTATTGTTAGACAAATGCTTGATAACTTATACCTCACAAACAACTACAGAGTTGGTGCAGTGGAAGGCCAAGTAAACTTAGATGACTTATTAACATCTACAGCTGGCGGCGTTGTTCGTATGAAGAACCCAAGTGCTATTGTACCAATGACAGTACAAAGCAATGCAGCTCAATCATTTCCAATGCTGCAATACTTAGATGATATTCAAGCTAAACGAACTGGTGTTAGCGATGCATCTCAAGGTTTAGATGCTGATGTATTACAAAACGTAACAGCAACTGCAATATCTGCGATGACTTCTGCAGCTCAAGGTAAGATTGAAATGATTGCACGTATCTTTGCTGATACTGGCGTTACATCATTGTTTAAAGGTATTTTACAGTTAGTCTGCAAATACCAACAAAAAGAACGTATTATTCGCGTTAACAATAAATATGTGCCATTTGATCCAAGAGAATGGAAAACACAATTTAACATCACAACTAACGTTGGTTTAGGTACAGGATCCAAGCAAGAGCAGTTAGCTACTATGCAAATGATTCTACAAAAACAAGAACAGTTACTAACCACTTATGGTCTTGGCAACCCACTTGTTAACCTAAAACAATACAGAGATACATTGGCTAAGTTTGTACAGATGGCTGGCTTCAAAGATGATTCACAATTCTTAATGGAAGTTACTGAAGAGCAAGCAATGCAACTAGCACAAGCTCAACAGCAAGCTGGTAAGTCTGATCCGCAAACTAAAGCTGCTGAAATGTTAGCTCAAGTTGAAATGCAAAAAGCACAACTTAAAGCTCAAACAGACGCTGCTAAGATACAATTAGATCGTGAAAAAATGGAGCTTGAGAATCAACGTAAGGCCCTAGAGCTACAGTTGCAAGAAGTGAAACAAACAACTGATCTAGCGCTACAAGAACTCAAGATTAAATTAGATGCTGAAGATAAGTCTGAGAATACACGTAATACACAGACTAAAACTATTCTTGATGCAATAGATAAGATTAGTACGTTACAGCAAAATAGTATGCCAATGCGATGAGTAGACGAGCAGATTTAGTTAAAAGTTTATTAACAGACGAAGAGTTCTTAGCAATATTTAAAGAACTTAAAGACAATCAATTAGCTGGTATTGAGAATTCTAGACCGGAAGACTCTCAGGCCAGAGAACATTTTTACAATCGCATCCAAGCGATTAACGAGATTATGGGGTATCTAGAATCAGTTGCTAGTGATAGCAAAATTAAAGATGCTCGCATTAAGATATTATAGACTTTTCTATAATGGTTACCCTGCCAAAAGGGAACTAAGGAAATAAAATGAGTGAAGATACCATGACACCAGAATCTGGTAGTGGAGAAGAACTGACCGTTAGAAGTGCAGCAGCAGCATTTGAAGGAATACTGTCTGCAGCGGAGGACTCTCCAGAGCAACCAGAAGCTGAAGTAACAGAAACTGAAGATGTAGCTGAAGAAGAAGTATTAGATGGCGAAGAGGAAGTTGTAACCGATGATACTGATTCCCAAGAAGACGATGATATCGTTGAGGATGATGGCGAAGATGATGAAGTAAGCGATGACGAGCCTGAGACAGTAACCTATAAGATTAAGGCTGCTGGAGAAGAAAAAGAGGTAACCGTTGATGAGCTTATCAAGAATTATCAACTTGGTGCAGACTATACGAAGAAAACTCAAGAAGTTGCAGAACAACGTAAAGCTATAGAAGCTGAAGCGGCTGCAGTTAAACAAGCGAGTGAAGTCAGGGATTTGTATCTTCAACGCCTGCAAATGGTTGAAGGGTTTTTAACACAGCAAAATGCTGGTGAATCCCCTCAAGAACTTGCAGAGATGAAGGAAAATGACCCAGTAGGATATGCAGTCAAAATGGCTGAATTAACAGAAAGAAAAGAAAATCTAAAGTCATTGCAACTTGAACAGCAACGCCTTGCATCAGAGCAACAAGCGGAGCGTAACAAGACTATATCAGCAAGACTAGCCGATGAGGCACAAAAACTTTCACAAATCCTACCAGAGTTTTCAGACGCTAAGAAGGGCGAACAACTCAGAGCTGAGCTTCGGTCTTACGGAAAGAAAATTGGTTTTAGTGACCAAGAATTATCTCAAGTGGTAGATCATAGACATGTACTAGCGTTATATAACGGTATGATGCATGACAAAATGCAAAAGAACAAATCAGCTGCAAGTAAGAAAGTAGCGGCTGCGCCTAAGATGATGAAGTCTGGCACCAGTTCTGAAAAGAAGTCTAGCAATTCTGAGATGATTAAAAAACAAAAAGCTAAGCTAAGGCAAACCGGACGTGTTCGTGATGCTGCAGCTTTATTTGAAAACTTTATTTAATAAGGAAGTGAATTAATCATGGCAACATATAAGAACTATGACGCAGTAGGTCAAAGAGAAGACCTAACTGATGTTATTTACAATATCTCTCCAACCGACACACCTTTCATGTCATCTGTGGGCCAGACTAAGGCTACAGCCGTGCTTCATGAATGGCAAGTGGACTCTCTAGCTGCTGCTAACGGCGACAACGCAGCGATTGAAGGCGATGATGCTACATCAGCAACATTATCACCTACAACACGTGTTGGTAACAGAACTCAGATCTCACAAAAAACTATCCAAATCTCTGGCACATTAGAGTCAGTTGATAAGGCTGGTCGTAAGTCTGAAAAAGCATATCAATTAAGCAAAGCATCTGCTGAACTTAAACGAGATATGGAAAAAATCCTTTTATCAAACCAAGTAGCAGCTGCTGGTGCTGGCGGTGGTTCTCCATCTGCACGTAAATTAGGTGGCTTACAAACTTGGATCAACACTAACGTATCTTTAGGTACATCTGGTGTTGCTGGTTCTTTAGGTACTACAGCTAAAGTTGATGGTACTAACAGATCATTCGGCGAAGCACAACTTAAAGAAGTTGTTCGTGAAGCTTACACAGCAGGTGGTAACCCATCAGTTGTTATGCTTTCACCAGCTAAGAAACAAGAGTTCTCAGCTTTTGCAGGTATCGCTGAGCAACGTTTCCAAGCTCCAGCTAACAAGCAATCAACTATCGTTGGCGCCGCAGATATCTATCTCAGCGATTTCGGTACATTATCTGTTGTTCCTAACAGATTCATGACAGCTGAAGCTGACAGTGGTGAAGTAGCATTTGTTCTTGATCCTGAGTACGCAGCTATTGCATACTTACGTCCATTCCAAACAAACGAATTGGCGAAAACAGGTGACTCAGAGAAAACTCAACTTTTAGTTGAATACACTCTTGAAGTTAAGAACGAAGCAGCTCACGGCTTAATCGGCGACTTAACATAAGTGTAATAGCCCTCTTCGGAGGGCTTTACCTTTTAGGTGACATATGGCAAAACTAATTGATAAAGACATAATAAGATCTAAAGTAGCGCATCAAGATGAGAATGGCGGAATAGTTATTGCTACTGAACAAGATGTAACAGACATCATTGAACAAAATAAAAAAGAATACAACATGAACACCGGAAGGTGGAAAGAAGACGTTCTAGAAAATAAGATCGCATCTATTCCATTGACCGTAATAGACACATTAAACCAAAAAGGAATTATGAAAGGGTTTGATGTAGTAGATCAAAAGAAATTTAGAGCATGGTTAAATGATCCAGATAACCGTTTCTTCAGAACACGACAAGGTAAAATATAATGGCATTCACATCATATTCAGCATTAAAAAGCACGATAGCAGATTATCTTGCACGTGATGATTTAACTACACAGATTCCAGACTTTATACGTTTAGCAGAGGAAAGATTACGTAGAGAGTTACGTATTAGACAAATGTTAAAAGTTGCAACAGCTACAATGACAGCTGGCGATTCTACAGTGTCATTACCTAGTGATTTTTTAGCGATGAAAGAATTACATTTAGTCACTACTCCAGTATCTAACGTAACATTTCAAACAACATCAAATTTCTTTAGCAATGCAAGAGTAACAGACACAGGCAAACCAACAATTTACACATTGTTAGGTAGCGAATTTCAATTTGCACCAATTCCTGATTCTGCATACACACTTAAAATGGTTTATTACTATAAGCCAGAATTATTAAGTGACACAAATTCATCTAATTTGTTTTTAGCAACATGCCCAGATCTTTTGTTATACGGTGCATTATCAGAAGCTGAGCCTTACTTGATGAATGACGAAAGATTGAATACATGGGCAACTTTGTATCAAAGAGGTGTAGACGGATTACGCACTAGCGATGATGATAGTGAGTATCCAAGCTCTCCAATGACAATAACTTTATCAACGAAATAAGAGGTAAAAAATGGCAGAATTTAGTAATTATGCAGAAGATTTAGTAATCAACGTATTACTTAGAGGTGCATCACATACAGGCGCTGCAACTGTATATGTTGGTTTATTTACTGACAGTCAAAATGATGCAGACGGTGGTACAGAAGTTACCGGAGGTTCTTATGCAAGAACAGCTGTAACATTTGGCGCTCCATCTAATGGTGTTTCAACAAACACTGCTGATGTAACGTTCCCCACAGCCACAGCAGGCTGGGGCCAAGTCCAGTCAATAGGAATCTATGATGCATC
>Ga0075460_10000486_pt1 | contig 14838 bp, 12 predicted proteins | sample DEB08_DNA_3_FD_77580 | JGI IMG/M metagenome (GOLD analysis project Ga0075460, IMG submission 77580) | Aqueous microbial communities from the Delaware River and Bay under freshwater to marine salinity gradient to study organic matter... | ecosystem: Environmental > Aquatic > Marine > Coastal ...
GCCCTCGCGAGAAGCTGTTCAAGACGTTCGATTACCTCGTGGGGCGATAGGCTATCAAGACAATCGGTGTGTCCCAACGGGCAGTCGCGAGCAAAGCAGGGTCGACAGGCCAGGGTGCGAGACACCGCAGCGGCGGTCTCACCCAGCGGCGGAGTGTGTGCTTCGCTTGAAGAGCCGAAGATGCCTATCACTGGCCGCTGCGTTGCTGCGGCGACGTGCATGAGGCCTGAGTCATTGCTGACCACGGCATGACTGATCGATAAAAGATCGAGCGCTTCAAGAAGTGTGGTCTGCCCGGCGAGGTTGGTCACGGTTTGAGGGGATTGGCAGGCCGCCACGATGTCCTGTCCTGTCGCGCGATCCCGGGGTCCGCCCAAGATCCAGATGGTCCAGCCCAACCGACTGTAGTGATCGCTTAAGGCGGCGAAATGTTTGGCTGGCCATTTTTTGGCTGGACCGTATTCAGCGCCCGGACATAGGGCGAGAATGGGCCCGGCTGGCGAAGCGCTTCCGACGCGCTTCAGTGCCTCATGAGCTTTGGCGACATCAGTTCGCAAGCGCGGCTCAAGCAGATGATGCACGAGCGCGTCCTTTCGAGTTCGACCAAGACGAACGTATCGCTCGACCATTAAATCTTTCTTGCCTTTTGGTCTCGGGCGGATATCGTTAAGGAGGCCCCAGCGTGGTTCGCCGGCGTAGCCGGTTCGGTGCGGGATACCGGCAAAATAGGGCACCAGTGCCGCTTTGAGTGACCCTGGCAAGACGATGGCCTGTTCAAAACCACGGTGCCGAAGGGAGCGGCCTATCCGAAACCGCGTTATTAAATCCAATCGACCGTGCTGAAACGGCGCCACGATTACGTCGCTGACTTCGGGCATGCGTTCAGCAAGGGGCGCCGTCATGGTCGGTGCGATCATTGTGATGCCACAGTTAGGATGGGCTGATTTCACGGCTCGCAAAAGACTCTGAGCCATCACCATGTCCCCTACCCAGGCCGGACCGATGATCAGCATGCTAGAGCGGGTTTTCACCACAGGCCGAGCGGTTTGCGGCAATCAGCGGCTCTTCGGCAGAAAAAACCGGTTCCCGCAGTAAGGACAGAGCGCGGTCTCGCCCGCGGCGATGGGAAGATACACGCGCGGGTGCTGACTCCACAGCGCGGTATCGTCTGGCGGGCAGTGCAGGGGTAAATCCGCCTCGCTGATCTGGTGTTGCCGTGGGCTTGTGCTGGGCGCCCCGGTGACAAATGCCTTATCCATCGCTTGGGAATATTTAGACGAAGGTCAGCCAGTCGTCGTGATTACGGTCTCGCCCCTGCACGCAATCAAAATATTTTGTCTGGAGCAGTTCGGTAATAGGCCCCCGACCACCATTACCAATCTGCCGGCCATCGAGTTCCCGGATCGGCGTTACCTCGGCCGCGGTCCCCGTAAAGAAGGCCTCGTCGGCCACATAGATTTCATCGCGGGTGATGCGTTTTTCGATGACGGTGAGTCCGGCTTCCGCTATGAGCTTGATGATGGTGTCGCGGGTGATGCCCTCAAGCGCGGAGGTCAGGTCCGGGGTGTAGATGACGCCGTCTCTGACGACGAACACATTCTCGCCGCTGCCTTCCATCACGTAGCCCGATGCATCGAGCATTAATGCCTCGTCTGCGCCACCGGACAGCGCCTCCTGAAGCGCCAGCATGGAATTAATATAGTTGCCGCAGGCTTTCGCCCGGCACATCGTAATGTTGACGTGATGACGCGTGAACGATGACGTTCTTACTTTGATTCCGTTCTTGAGGCCGTCTTCGCCGAGGTAGGCGCCCCACTCCCATGAGGCGATCGCGATGTGGGTTTTCAGCATGTCGGCACGGATTCCCATACCTTCCGATCCGTAAAAGGCGAGCGGTCGCAGGTAAGCGGTGGCGAGCTGGTTCTCTCGCACGACGGCCGCTTGTGCGTCGTTCAGCGTCTGCGCATCAAAAGGCATCTTCATGCCGAGAATATGAGCCGAGCGAAAGAGTCGGTCGGTGTGATCGGCCAGTCGGAAGATCGCGGTTCCGCGGTCGGTTTGATAGGCGCGTACGCCTTCAAAGACACCAAGACCGTAATGTAGGGTGTGCGTCAGCACATGGACTTGAGCATCGCGCCACGGCACCAACTTGCCGTCGAACCAGATGACGCCGTCACGATCTGAGAATGACATGATTCTTTCCTTTCCGTTGGGTGCGTTCTTCATTTAATCGGAGCCGAAGAGCGCGATTATTGCAGAAGCTGTCGATTTTCGGACGCTACCCGGCTTTTTGTGAAAGCATGACCTGCACGGCCCGCACCGCATCCTGCGCATATGGCACCAGCCGTGCAGGGATCTGTTCCGGCAGAATATCCGGTCCGAGTATGCCCACCCCTACCGGTTTGTCTGCTGCCAGCTGCAGTTGAATCAGGGCTTGAATGACCGCATGGCCCATCGTGCGGCCGTGGCCGGTTTCGCCTCGCTCAATGATGCCGAGCGTGACGACGGCGTCGATGGTCGGTTTGGCGAGCATCCGTTTAACCGCTAGCGGTTTTTCCATGGATCCGGGGACCCAACGCTCCTCATTCACCTCAAGACCAAGGCGCGTCGCTTCCGCTTTGGCGGCATCGCGCATGGTCTCGCAGGCTTCTTTGTGAAATGACCCGATGACGAGCCCGATTCGCAACTGGTCTTTCATTTGAGTGAAGAGATACCTAAGTCCGTGCCATTGTATCTGATTGGGTCAGAGACTTTGTGCGACTTAGGTCTCTCAAGGAGCGGAATCCATTCGGTCCTGCCGGTCACCCAAGGTCAGCACCCAAATGGATCGCACGGATTCGCGCTCTGCCTTAAACCGCTCGGCATGAACGCGAGACTCTCCCCGCCGTAACTTGATGGCATTTTCATGCGCCAGATAGGTCTCCAGCGCCTGGGCGAGTGCCTGCGCATGTGGGCGACTCAGAAGCCCGAGCGCGTTAAGCTCAGCGATGATGTCTCGGTTCGACGTTAAGGCGGTCAGTGAGGGGTGGTGAGCGGCATGAGCCAGCACCCAGTATTGGCACAAAAACTCGATATCAATGAGTCCGCCGGGGTCGTGCTTCAGGTGAAATTCGTCATCGGCTTTTCTCTCTTTGTTTTGATGCTCCCACATTCGTCGGCGCATGGAGAGCACGTCGGCTTTTAGCGTATCGATATCCCTTGCCTGACAGAGCAGATGGTTCCGAATGCGGTCAAAGGTGACCTGCATCGATGGGCTGCCCACGACAAGGCGAGCACGGACCAGCGCTTGATGCTCCCACGTCCATGCGTCGTGTTCGAGGTATTCGGCGTAGGCGCGCAGCGGTGTGACCACGGTTCCCGAGTTGCCGCTTGGCCGCAGGCGGGTGTCGATCATGTAGGCGTCGCCGGCAGGTGTTTTGGTGGTCAGGATATGGGTCAGCCGCTGGACGAGCCTCCCGAAGTAATGGCGGCGGGCAGACGCCCGTTCACCGCTCTCACCGTCCGGCTCCTCGAAAACAAAAACAATATCAAGGTCGGAGTGATAACCCAGTTCGCCGCTGCCGAGCTTGCCGTAGGCAATAATACCGAGCATCGCCTCGTCTGGTTTATCAATGGTGTTCAAAGTGCGCTCCGCGAGCCGCACGCTCTGTATCAATACCGCTCTGGCCAGAGCGCTCAGCGCCGTCGCGACGCCCTGTGTATCGATCAGTCCAGCCAGGTCAGCGGCTGCCACGCGCAGGGTGAAAGCCTGCCGAAATTCCCGAAGGCGCTCCATAGCGGCCTCCAGATCGTCTGACAGGTCATCCAGTTTTCGTCCCAGTTCTTGCGTGATGCTTTTGTCGTCGAGCGCTTCGAAGCCGGCGATGGGATCCAGCAGTTCATCGAGAATCACCGGGTGCTGGGCAATCCACTGACTGACTTCGCTGGAGGCGCAAACTAACTTGACCAGTTGTGAAAGTGCCAGCTGGTTTTCGTACAGCATAGCGAGATAGGCTGAACGGCGACCAATAGACTGGATGACAAACGTCACTCGTGCCAGCGCCGTGTCCGGATCTTCCGAGTCGGCGCAACGCGCCAGCACGACCGGCATCAGCCGATCCAGACGTTCGCGCCCTTCCCTCGAAAAAGACTGATAAAAACGGCTTCGCGGGATGCTGGCAAGCAGGTCGACAATTTTTTCCGGATCTCCAAAGGCCGTACCGCGACAGGACTCGGTATCGCATTCGTTTGCCATGGCGCTGCGCCACAGGGTTTGAAAGATGTCAGGGGTTTGTTGCGGTTCGCTCTCCTCGTACCGGAAGACAGATTCGAACTGCCGGTGGACGGCGTCAGTCACGATAGTTAGTCGGTTCAGCAACGCGTCCGGATGTTGAAAACCGCTGGCGTAGGCCACGCGGGCCAGAGCGAGTTCGTCGCTTGGCAGGGTATGGGTTTGACGATCATCGAGGATTTGCAGGCGATGCTCGACGGTTCTGAGAAACTCGTAGTGCTCGCGCAATTCTGCACAAGTGGTTGCGGGCAGTACCTCCGAGCGCGCCAGCTCCTCGAGGGCGTCATAAAGGCTTTGGGTTTGTAGCCGATGGTTGCGGCCCCCAAAAATAAGCTGGTGACTTTGGACAATGAACTCAATCTCCCGGATGCCGCCGCGGCCAAGTTTGACGTTATGCGCCAGTGACTTCTTGGCAAGCTCCTGCTCAATCAGGGACTTCATGCTTCGAATGGCGTCGATAGCCCCAAAGTCCAGATACTTTCGGTACACGAACGGGCGGATGCCGGAGAGCAATATATCCCCTGCCTCCCGGTCGCCCGCCACCGGACGGGCCTTGATCAGCGCATATCGCTCCCAATCACGACCATGCGTCAGGTAATAGTGATCGATGGCATCGAACGAAAGCGCGAGCGGGCCGCTCTCGCCGTTCGGGCGAAGGCGCATGTCCACCCGAAACGCGATACCTTCGGCGGTGGGGCGCTGCAGCAAATCAATCAGACGCTGCCCCACCTTGATGAAGAACTCATGGTTGCTGATCGATTTCGGGCCGTCCGTGACGCCGCTTTCCTGGAAAGCAAAAATCAGATCAACGTCCGAAGACATATTGAGTTCTCGCCCGCCCAATTTGCCAAGACCGAACACCGTCATCCGCACGGGTTTGCCGCTGGTTTCACCGATGGGCTCGCCAAACCGCTCTACTGTTTCGTGATGCGCCTGTGAGAGGGCCGCTTCGATAGACGCATCAGCCAGCTCTGACAAGGCGGTGATGACTTCGCTGAGAGGGGCCATGCCGGCCAGATCGCGCCAACCGATCCGGGCGATCTCTTGGTTTCTGATGCGGCGAAGTGCCGACGAGAGATTATCGGTACTGGCGGCGATCTGGTTTATGGTTTCGGTAATTTCTCCGACGGCTCGGGCGTTGCCAATGCCCGGCGCCAAGGCTTTCCAGGTGGCGGCGCTGGCGAGACTGCGGGCGATGAAATCGCTGCCGGCGAGCGCTTTATCCAAAGACACCCCGTCAGTTTGGCTTTCAATCGACGCACGGGGCGGGGGGTGCCCTTCGCTGAGCGTTTCCCGGTGCTTGCGTACGATAGCGGCGATGCTTTCGGGCGCGGGCGTTCGGCCAGGGTTAGTCATGATCAGGACAGGCGAGCGATAGCAGACATATCAGCCGATGGGGATGGGATGAAGGCGCGAGTCAGCCAATCATTTCATCTAGAATTTGGACCTAGAGTGTAATCGCACTGGGCACGACCCCGTATCCCGGTGAACCCATTTACTTAAAGCGAAGAGGATTCATGACTGATCTTTTTGATTTCGAACGCCGGTCGCTTCGCTTTGCGGTGGTGGGACATCCCGTGGCCCACAGCAAGTCGCCGCGCATTCATGACGCCTTCGCTCGGCAGTTTGGCATCACGCTAACGTATGAGGCGGTTGATCTTGATCCGATTGCCTTCGAGCAAGGCGTTCGCCACCTTCAGGCCGGCGGCGTTATTGGCATAAACGTCACGATTCCTTTCAAGCAGGCCGCTTACCGGTTGGCCGAGACGTTATCCGATCGCGCCCGTGCAGCCCAGGCAGTGAACACGCTTGCGTTTTTGCCGGACGGAAAAATATCCGGTGACAACACGGATGGTGCGGGCTTGCTGCGGGACCTAGAGATTAATCTGGCGAGCCCCCTGCGCGGGATGCGCGTCTTGATCTTGGGCGCAGGCGGGGCGGCGCGAGGAATTCTCAAGCCGCTGCTGTCGGCTCAGCCAAACGATCTGGTGATCGCCAATCGAACCGCCTCGCGCGCGCGCGATCTGGCGGATGAGTCCGACAAAGACTCTGTTCAGGGGATGGCATTTGGTGAGCTGTCGGGGGCATTTGATCTGGTGATCAATGCCACCTCGACAAGCCTGACCGGGGACTTGCCGGCTGTCGGCGAGCACGTTTTTAAGCTTGGGGGGCTGGCCTATGATCTGGCTTACGCTGACCAGCCCACATCGTTTATGCGCTGGGCTATCAGCAGCGGAGCGGGAAAGGCCGTAGACGGTTTAGGCATGCTGGTGGAGCAGGCTGCCGAGTCGTTTTTTGTCTGGCACCAAAAACGCCCGGACACCCTTCCGGTTATCGACGAGTTGCGGGCAGGGTTTCGCTAGGCATCAAACCAGTGGGGTGTCTCGTCCTCGAGCACAGCGGCGAGTGCGGCGATGTGATCGGATCGATCATTGAGGCACGGAATGTACTGAAACGACTGCCCGCCGGCGCTCAGAAAAATCTCGGCATTCTCTTTGGCAATTTCCTCAAGGGTCTCGAGGCAGTCGGCGGCGAATCCGGGGCAGATCACGTCGACACTCAGCGTGCCGTCTTTCGCTAGGGCTTCAAGCGTCTTGTCAGTATACGGTGTGAGCCAGGTAGCTTTGCCGAATCTGGATTGGAACGTCAGCAACCACTCGCTCTCGTCCAGGCCCAGGCGTTCGGCGAGCAATCGGGCGGTGGTCTCGCACTGGCTACGATAGGGGTCGCCGGCGTCCGAGTAGCGTTGCGGCGTGCCATGAAAGGACATGACCAGACGGTCGTTTTTTGGGTGGTGGTTCCAGTGCTCTTGAACCGAGTTGGCGAGAGCATCTAGGTACCCGTCGGAACGGTGGTAGTCGCGAACGATATGCAGGCTCGGCAGGTGGCGCCATTGGCGGAGGACGCTTCCTACCGCGTCGAAGACCGACGCCGTCGTGCTGCAGGAAAATTGGGGATAGAGCGGCAGGACGGTAATGCGTTCGACACCCTCTTGTGCAAGCCGCGTCATCGCTGATGCCACTGACGGCTCGCCGTAGCGCATCGCCATAGTGACGACGACCCGTTCGCCCGAGCGCTGCGCGAAATGCGTCGCCAGTCCTTCGGTTACCGCACGGGTTCGGGACATCAATGGAGAGCCACTCTCCTCCCATATTTTGGCGTAGGCCGCTGCGCTTTTTCTCGGTCGTAGCCGAAGGACGATGCCATGCAAAATCAGGCACCAGATCCAGCGCGTCAGCTCGACGACTCGATGATCATGGAGGAATTCGCCAAGGTACCGGCGCACGGCACCTGGGGTCGCTGCTTCCGGTGTGCCGAGGTTCACTACCAGCACGCCGGTCTTGTTTTCGGTTTGGTGACTCAGCCCTCGTCGGTATCGCATGAGTTCAGCTCTTTGCTGCGCGGAGACTGGCGAATTCGATCATGCGGTTGATCGGTCGCGCCGCTTGGGCCCGGACGGTTTCATCCAGGAGCACCTCGTTGTCCAAAGATTCGAGGACGTCTACAAGGCGCTGAAGATCATTCATTTTCATCCATGGGCATTGCGCACAACTCTCACAGGTGGCGCCCTCGCCTGCGGTAGGCGCTGCAATAAACGTTTTTTCAGGCGCGCCTTGGCGCATCTTATGCAGGATGCCCTCCTCCGTTGCGACAATGAAAAGCGATGCGTCCAATTCCTGTGAGGCGCGGATCAGCTGACTGGTGGACCCGACGACATCCGCCAGTTCGATGACGGAAGGGGGCGATTCAGGGTGAACGAGAACCCTCGCGTCGGGATGATGCTGCTTCAACTGGAGCAACGTGTCTGCCTTAAATTCCTCATGGACGATACAACTGCCCTGCCAGAGCAGGATATCTGCGCCGGTCTCGCGGCGCACGTAATCGCCCAGATATCGATCAGGCGCCCAGATGATTTTTTCTCCGCGCTGGGAAAGGTCGCGAATCAACTCAAGGGCGATGGAGGAGGTGACGACCCAGTCGGCGCGCGCTTTTACCTCTGCGCTGGTGTTGGCATAAACCACCACCGTGCGGTCGGGATGTTGGTCACAAAATGCCGAAAACGCCTCTGCTGGGCAGCCAAGATCCAAAGAGCATTCCGCAGCCGAATCGACCACCAGCACGCGCTTTTCCGGGCTCAATATCTTCGCGGTTTCACCCATGAATCGTACCCCTGCGACCACAATGGTCCCGGCAGGGTGTGCGAATCCGAAGCGTGCCATCTCCAATGAGTCAGCAACACAGCCCTGCGTTTCTTCGGCAAGCTCCTGAAGCTCGCTATCGACATAGTAGTGGGCTACGAGCACGGCCTTTCGAGATTTGAGGAGCTCGGCGGCTCTTCGTTTCAGCTCGTCCTTGGCGCCGTTGTTGAGTTGCGCGTGTTGAACAGCGCGTGCGCTGATCGCCTCTTCAGCGATCCGTTTAAGCAGCAGGGGTGATAACTCGGTAGATGACATCGACATAAAAAGGAAGAAAAAAGAGCCGGGTAGACTAGACCGTGCAGGTACGGGCTACTGCTACTGTAGACATGAATTTATACCGTGCCTCTGGAACAGGAGACTCACATTATATGCACTGGTTGACGCTGGGCATCATTGCGCTGAGCCTGATTATCGGTGCGCGCAGCTATCCCCGATTCGCATTCTTCCTGCTGGCGATTCTGATCGCAGGCGCCATCGTGTTGGTCACGCTGAGTTCAGGTGAGCGCGCGCGCGGCCGTGCCCTGATATCCATGGATGCGATCGACATCAGTCACGTGGATGCAAAAGCCGGCTACGCCGGCAGTTTTGATTTGTCTGGGCGGGCGACCAACCGCTCGGTGGATGCGACCGTGATTGAATTGACGCTCGAGATATCGCTTCTCGACTGCGTCGGGGAAAATGCCTCGCAATCGGATACCGATCTTAAGAGTCGGTGCGCGGAGATGGGCTCAGTGACCCGACGGGTCACGACCGACGTCCCACCGGGGCAGTCCCGCGATTTTCAGGTGAATATAGCCCTGCCCCAAAGCGAGCGCCGTGGGCAGAGTATCTGGACGGTTGTGCCGAATCAGGCGTGGGGTCGAATCGATCGCTAGGCGAGTAACCATAAAAAAAGCGGCGGTAGTTACCGCCGCTTTTTCGCCCGGTAAAAAGCCGCCGGGACTTAATGACAAAACAAGAAAGCGCTGACTAGCGTTTTTTCTTGGTGGCTTTTTTCTTAGTAGCCTTTTTCTTGGTGGCTTTTTTCTTAGTAGCCTTTTTCTTAGTGGCTTTCTTCTTAGCCGCTGCTTTCTTCTTAGGAGCAGCTTTCTTCTTAGCCGCTTTCTTCTTAGGAGCAGCTTTCTTCTTCGTTGCTTTCTTCTTCGTTGCTTTTTTAGCTACCTTTTTCTTAGGCGCTGCTTTCTTCTTGGTCGCCTTCTTTTTCGCCGCCATAATGGCCTCCTGCTTAGGGTTGATGTACCAACGGATCAGACATCGATCCACTGTTTTGGCTTATCGACACACCGCCTCTATACAGCAATACCACTTTGCGTCTCCCGTAAACATTGACATCTTCTTTATCTAATGAAACGAGGAAGCGTACCGGTAAACTTTGGAATAACTGTATTCAGTTACTCCTTGAACGCGAACTATAGTCATGCGATATCAAATGTCAAGCAAACGCAAGGTGGGTTTGTGCGCTCAATTTTTCCAAAAACAAGAATTGAAAATTGAACGACGGATGAAGTTAAGAAACTACGTGAGGTTGATCTCGATCACAAAAATAAGAATGCCTTGCGCGTTGAGATAACAACCGATCGACTCGCGTTGAGAAGAAATCTGAAAAGTCGAAAAAATGCTGAAAAACAAGGCGTTATTTGTTTCTTTCGGACGCACTCTTGAGCAACGGATAAATCAGCGAGAGCGTTCGGTTCGTGGCACCCAGATTGCGTTGAATGAATGATCGCCCGTTTTCCCCGACACTCGCTCGCAGGCTGGCGTCCTCAAGCAGTTGCTTCAGAATGTGTAGTAGCTGAATTTCGTTCCCGACTTGAAATCCGGCTTTTTCCGCCAGCGTCAGGCGGGTGATCTCGACAAAATTCCCCATGTTGGTACCGAAGACCACCGGCACGCCAACGGCGCAGGGCTCGAGAATGTTGTGGCCACCAATGCCTCGAATAGGAATCAAGCTTCCTCCGACGACGGCAATATCGGCTGCAGCATAAAGTGTGGAAAGCTCGCCCATGGTGTTGGCAAGCTGTATATGGATACCAGGATCGAGAGCGCCTTTTTCATGGGTTCTCTGGCTGAGCCGAAACCCCGCCCTCTGTATGACTTTTGCAACACTCTCGAATCGCTCCGGGTGACGCGGGGCAATGACCAAAAGCAGATCGGGGTAAGTCGGTATCAGTTTCTGAAGCGCTTCGATCAGAATCGCCTCTTCTCCCTCGTGCGTGCTGCCCGCGACAATGACGGGGCGATTTGGTCCCCAGTCGCGCCGCACTGCGAGCGCTACCTCCGCCACGCTTGGTGGCATGTCGATCTCGAATTTGGTGCTGCCTGTCGAGTGAATCTTGTCTGGATTGACCCCTAAGCCCACCATGTTTTTCTTGTCCCAGTCCGATTGCGCAGCCACCACCGACACGTGCGAGAGAGCCTCCCCAATGAGCGGCAGTATTAGTCGATAGCCGCGTGCGGATTTTTTGGAAAGTCGAACGTTTGCCATGGCGACAGCGATCCCCCGGCGGGCACAGCCGGCAATCAGGTTCGGCCAGATCTCTGTTTCCATCAAGATCAGGACGCCCGGCTGGAATCGGTTAAGGAAGCGTCGGATGGCGAGCGGGTAGTCGTAGGGCGCGTAACGGTGCTGAACCGCTTCACCAAAGGTATCCCGAACCCGTGCGGCACCGGTAGGTGTCATGGTGGTGACGATGATTCGCAGCGCCGGGTGGGATTGCAGCAGTTGCCGAATCAGCGGCGTCGCCGCATTAACTTCTCCCACGGATACTGCATGCACCCAAAGGTCACAGGGTGTGCCGGTCGCGCCGCCGCCAAAGCGCTCGGCCCATCGATCTCGATAGGCTTTGTTTTTCGCCGCGCGAATCGCCAGTCGCAGGATCAGGACGGGCAGTGCGAGCCAGAGCAGGAGCGTATAAAGTGCTCTGGTCACTCGCCGCCCGGGGTTTTACTGTCTGCTGGAGCAACCAGCCAGTCACGCGGCTGCAAGAAATCTCGGACCAGGGATTCTTCGGCGCTGCCGGTTGGGGCCTGCCACCCGTAATGCCAGGCCACTTGTGGCGGCAGGGACATCAGGATCGATTCCGTCCGGCCACCGCTCTGCAGACCGAACAGCGTCCCCCGGTCATAGACGAGATTGAACTCGACGTAGCGTCCACGTCGATACAGTTGAAACGCTTTTTGCTCCGGCGTGAATGGATCCGCTTTATGTTTCTCGACAATCGGTTGGTAGGCTGGAAGATAGTGGTCGCCGACGCTGCGCATCAAGCCAAAGGCGTTGTCAAACCCACCCTCACTGAAATCATCAAAAAAAAGACCCCCAATGCCGCGCTGTTCCTGCCGATGCTTAAGATAAAAATACTCGTCGCAGGCTTTTTTGAACTGGGGGTACAGGTCAGCGCCAAAAGAGGCAACGGCCGAGGCGGCCGTGCGATGCCAGTGCCGCGCGTCGTCGGTATCCCCGTAGTAGGGCGTGAGATCAAATCCGCCCCCAAACCACCAGGTCGGTTGACCGGGCGTCCGGGCATAAAAAAACCGGACATTCATGTGAGAGGTGGGTACGAAGGGGTTGTCCGGATGGACCACCAAGGAGACGCCCATGGCTTCAAACGGATGACCGGCCAATTCGGGATGGCGTGCCGATGCCGCGGCCGGTAATGCCGATCCGTGCACATGTGAGAAATTAACACCGGCTTGCTCAAAGACTTGGCCGTCCCGGAGGATACGGGTGCGCCCCTGTCCGTTGGGTTGCGTCCAGGCGTCTTCATGGAACCGGGCGGTGCCCGAGTCGATGTGGGCGAGCGTAGAGCAAAGCCCGTCCTGCAATGATTTCAGGTAGTCGCCGACATCCGAGATAGATGCTTCGCTTGTCATGATGATTAACCGCGCACCGCGTTGCCCGTAGCGGCATCCGTAATCGTGCTTGGCTCCAGCGCATTACCGATCGGCGTATCGATAATGCAGTCGATTGTTTCGCCGAATTCGTTAGCAACCGCTCGAGCGGTGCGAAGCGGGGGTCGGCCGCTGCGGTTGGCGCTGGTCGAGATCAAAGCCATGCCGCTGTCCCGGCAGAGTTGGCGGACGAGCGAGTGAGCGGTGACCCGAACGGCCACCGTCGCGTGCTCGCCCCGAATCCAAGGCGGCACGCCGGGCTGCGCAGGCAAGAGCCAGGAGTGGGGGCCGGGCCAGGATGCCATCGGTCCGGCCATGAGGGTCTCGTCGGTCATATCGACCAGGTGTCTTAACCGCTCTGCCTGGTCAGCGATCACGATCAGGCCCTGACGCCAGTGTCGTTGTTTCAGTTCCAGAATGCGGCGTACCGCTGCTTCGTTCCACGGGTCGCACCCCAGGCCAAAGCAAAATTCGGTCGGGTAGGCAATCACGCCGCCTTCGCGCACACATGAAATTGCGTCAGCGAAGGTATCGTTCATTGGCTTTTGTCCCGGGCGATCGCGCGCCAGCCAATGTCGGTGCGCCAGTCCGCTCCCGGCCAGGCAATATGCCCAAGCGCTTTGTACGCGTTATGTTGTGCGCTGTGGACGCTATCGCCCAAAGCGGTTACGCACAGAACACGTCCGCCATCGGTCAGGACCCGATCTCGATCCAGACGTGTTCCGGCATGGAACACTTTGACATGGTTGGCTGTAATCGTGCCAAGGCCGCTAATTTCATCTCCTTTTCGGTAATCATCCGGGTAGCCTTCGGCTACCATGACGACGCCGAGAGCAACCCGCGAGTCCCATGCCACGTTCTCGGCATCAAGGGTTTGATCGATCGCCGCCTGGCACAGCCGAAGCAGGTCAGAGCGAAGCCGCATGAGAATCGGTTGGGTTTCCGGATCGCCGAAGCGACAGTTGTACTCCAGTACACGAGGATTCCCCTCGCGATCGATCATCAAACCGGCATACAGGAAACCCAGATAAGGCATACCCTCCTCAGCAAGGCCTTGAAGGGTCGGACGGATGACTTCTTCCATGATGCGATCATGGAGCTGAGCGTCGACTCGTGGTGCCGGGGAATACGCCCCCATGCCGCCGGTGTTTGGCCCCTGGTCAGCGGCAAATCGCGCTTTATGGTCTTGCGAAGTGGCCAGTGGCACCACTTGCGTGCCGGAAGCGATGCAGATAAAGCTCACTTCCTCCCCGTCAAGGAATTCCTCGATCACCAGGGCTTTTCCCGCCTCACCAAATCGCTGCCGAACCAGGATTTCCTCCACGGTATCAAGCGCTACCTCATGCGTGTTGGCGATGACGACCCCTTTGCCGGCCGCGAGCCCGTCGGCTTTCAGGACTATCGGCAGTGCATGACTGCGGACATAGTCACGGGCTGGCTCCGATTCGGTGAACGCCTTCCATCGCGCTGTCGGAATGTCGTGTCGATCGAGAAACGCCTTGGTAAAGCTTTTTGACCCCTCCAATTGAGCGGCACCCTGACCTGGTCCAAAACAGGCGAGGCCAGCCTCGTTAAACCGGTCCACGATGCCGGCCACTAAAGGGGCCTCAGGTCCTACGATCGTCAGATCCACCTGCTGCTCGGTAGCTGCATTGATCAAGGCATCTATGTCCATAGCCGCGATCGGAAGATTCTGAACTTTGTTCTCAGAAGCGGTACCCGCGTTGCCGGGCGCGACGAACACGTGCTGGACCGATTCGCTGCTGGCAATTTTCCAGGCGAGGGCATGCTCGCGGCCACCATTACCGATAATGAGTACTCGCATCTTCAGTGCCGGAAATGCCGCATCCCGGTAAAGACCATGGCCATGCCGTGCTCGTCTGCGGCTTCAATCACCTCGTGGTCGCGTTGCGAACCGCCGGGTTGGATGACGGCACAGATGCCGGCTTTTGCGGCGGCGTCGATGCCATCACGAAACGGAAAAAAAGCATCCGACGCCATTACCGAGCCGGCCACAGTCAGTTGTTCATCCTCAGCTTTGATTCCGGCGATGCGCGCCGAGTAGACCCGGCTCATCTGGCCGGCCCCCACACCGATCGTGCGTCCGTGTGAGGCATAAACGATGGCATTGGATTTGACGAATTTCGCTACGGTCCATGCGAAGAGCAGATCCCGCATCTGATCGTCGGTCGGATGTTTCTGAGTGACTACCTTGAGGTCTTGCGCCGATACCTGGCCAAGGTCCTGATCCTGCACCAAAAGCCCGCCGGCGATGCGCTTGAAATGATATTGCCTGAAAGCCTCTGTATCCATTCGCGCCAGGCTGAGCACGCGCACATTCGGTTTTTCTGCCAGGGCACCAAGCGCCTCGGCTGAAAATCCTGGTGCGATGATGACTTCGACAAATTGGCGCTCCAGAATCAGTTTGGCGGTGGCACTGTCCAGGCTGCGGTTAAACGCAATAATGCCCCCGAACGCGGA
>Ga0075460_10000487_pt1 | contig 14830 bp, 23 predicted proteins | sample DEB08_DNA_3_FD_77580 | JGI IMG/M metagenome (GOLD analysis project Ga0075460, IMG submission 77580) | Aqueous microbial communities from the Delaware River and Bay under freshwater to marine salinity gradient to study organic matter... | ecosystem: Environmental > Aquatic > Marine > Coastal ...
GGCATCTGTGTTGTGTTTCCAAAAAAAGGTTTGGGGGCTTTGGCTCGGCGTTCTACGTTGGCGGCTCTTTTGCGTGCGAGGTATTCGGCTCCGCGTCGTGCGTTGCATTTGTGGCATGCCGGCACCCAGTTGCCTTGATCCATTGGGTCTGCGCCTCGGTCTACTTCGATGACGTGATCCACGGTGGTGGCTTTGGCGCGCTTGCACCAATGGCAGACAGGGCTGTCTTGCAGGAAGGCCGCCCTGGCTTTTTTGTAGGCCGCTGTGTCTATGTCGCGTCGAGGTTTGCCGTTACTGGTCATCGGACTGGGCCGAACTTGTTTATTGCTTCGACGCATTCATCGCCGAATGCCCACAAGGCAATCGTGCCTGGGTAGGTTGCATTTACTTGGCCGTCGAGTCTGTCAAACTTGATTCTGGTCAGAAGTGTCAGCGAAACACCTGAAGCCCACAGGTCATGCACCCATTTGCCGTTAGTCATTACTGGCAGCAGGGCTATGCCGTGCGCGTGCTGTATGAACCTATTCACCCACGGCGCGGGTTTTGAGTAGGGCGGGTTTAGCCAAACGCGGCCATGCCAGGGCTGTGCTAGACCGTCGTCAGCGACGGTGTACCAATTTTTTGCCGGCACGTTGATTGGGCCTTCAGGTGGACATGATGGGTCAAGGTCGAATGTCAAGCCCAGAGTCTCAAAGATCCATTTCGGTGTGTAGTAATCGTCGGATGTGCGTTCTGTTTGGCCAATTCCCGTTAGCGATAGTTGGTAGCTCATCGCGCTATCCCGTCGCCGCCGCATTCTGGGCAGAACATCGGGAACCCCATGAAGCCATCAATGATGGCCCCGGCGCCCTGGCATTCGCGGCACAGACTTGGCTGACCAGACTGACAGACTGACTGGACACGGGTTTTTGTAAGTGCTGTTTTTTTGTCTTGCTCGACCAGCTCAGACATCTCGCGAAACCCCCACCCACCAGGTTGCCTCAGCCTGGTTCCCATTCGATTGTGACGCGTTGTTTAGCGCCGGCGCATCATGCACGATTGGCTCACTACAGCTCTGTTCGGGCATGACGACAGCGCCACGTTCCCGTGGGTTCATACGCCGCCACCTGCCACCGTGGTACCGCCTACTGCACTGTCATCGTTGCATGCCCCGCAGGGCAGAGCGAATGTGTATAGCACAGGTGTGCCGTTGTATGCAACTACCTTGTCGGATCCCTTTGCTGTGATGCTCCAGGCGAACGGTTCACCTTCGGCGTCGCAGCTGACATAGCCGTCCCCGCGGCACACGTCGCAGGTCGAGCGTTCGGCCGGCACCAGTTTGCGGCAGAAGCCGAGCACCATCGGCAGCGGCGGCAGCTCCTGGCAGTTGTTCGAGATCATGCGAAGCAGGTCGGCGCGGCGCTGATTCGGGAACCCTTGCAGGACACTCGACTGCGCCCAGGTGCGTTGCATCTTCGTGAAACTGATCTTCGCGGTCGGGTACATGCCTTCGATCTGTTCGCACAGTTCAATTATTTGCTCACTGGTCATAGGGGCTCTTTCTCTGAATGATTCTGATGGGTGTCCATTCGCGGCACAGCAGGCCGCCCTCATAAACGTCATCGCGGTCGAGCACGCACCGGCGTGTCACCCAGCGATAGTTATCGCAGCTGCGGCAGTCTGTTTCGTCAGTTATCCGCCGCGGCATCGCCCAACCCTTTCAGGCGTCGCTGGATGAAATGCAGATCTGTCGGCCGCCACACATACGTTTCCAAGCCGGCGGCGTCGAGGGTTCGCAGCCAGTCCACTTGGGCTTCGGTCAGGCGGCCTTTCAGCGTTTTGATCTCCACGAACAGCGCTCCGTGGATGGGGTGCGCAAGCACAAGATCTGGGAAGCCAACGTGGCCCTGTACCTGGGTCATCCAGGCGCCTTTGCTGGTCATTCCTGGCCTGACGTGGTGCGCTTTCCAGCCGTGCAGGATGGCGAGCGCTATCACCTGGTCTTGAAATTGTTTCTCGGTGATCGGCCACGGCTCAGCCATTTTGGCCGCCGTAGTGTTTCCATACGTCAATGACGACCTGCGCGGCTTTGATCTGCTCATAGGCCGCCTGTGACAGCTGCTCATGGGTCTGCTCCAGGTCGCGGTATTCCTGACGCGCTTTGGCGTAGGCGTCGAGCAGTTTCTCGTATTCGCCGGCCAGGACTACTTTCACCCATTCGTTCGGGGCGATCTCCACGAAATTGTACGGGTATTCGTCGCAGGGTCGGAACGGCCACGGTAGTTCACTCATCGGTGGCCGCCTTTAGCTCTGCCCGTAGACGTTCTATTTCGTCAGCGGCCGCCAGCAGACCGTTTTTGATTGGCCACCCAATGCCAGTCCAATCAGAGGGGTCCATTGCCCTAGCGTCGGGGGCTGTTTGGCGAAGCCATTCAACAATGTCACGCTCACTCATAACGCGCCCCTTTGCTGGGGTGCTGTTCGCGGCTGCGTCGAGCTTCCCACTTGGCGCGGCGGCGCGCCTCTAGGTCGTGGTAGTAGGCGTCGAAAGACGAAACGAAAATGACCGAAACGATGGCGCAGATCGTCACGGTGATGACGAACTTGATGAGGGACTCGATCATTAGAAGGGCTCCTCGTCGCTCATGACGGTCGGTGTCGGGGCCGCGTCCTTCTTGGGTCGCTTGATGCTTTTCAGCATGGTGATGAGCTCCTGAGCCTCGGAAAACGTGAGCTCGTCGGTCACGTCCAGCTGGTAGTCGCGTTCAAGGGCCATCGTCCTAATCAGCGTCAGCTGTCCTGCTGTGGCTCTGCCAGGGCCGCCGCTGTTGCGGGGCTCCTGAGGCCTTCCAGAGCCCTCTGGGGCCATTCTGGCGACCTTCTGCATCTCCTCGCGGCTGGGTCGTTTCGTCGGGTCGGAGCCCGACAGCCCAGCGTTGGCGAGCGCACGCCCGATGGCCGAGCTCTCTGCGTTCTCCAGGTGGCTGGTTCGGTTCACGCCGCGATCCTCGACATGTTCCTCGGCCCAGCCGGTAGCGGTCAGGATGTCGCCGGTGTAGAGCTCTGCACGAAAGACACAGCTGCGGCCCTCGGTGTAGTGAACCAGGTGGGTGATTACGCGGCCGTCAGGGTGCTGGTCGAGCCAGCGCGCGAGCCGTACCGCGACCGGCTCGTAGTTGTCCAGGTTGAATGACATGTAGGGACTGCCTTTCTTAGTTGCTGATGGATGACTTGGTTCCCCACGGCCGCCAGCCGTAGAGCTTCCACAATTCCAGCCCCACCTTCAGGTTTTTTCGGGGTTGGAAAAGATCTGTTTTGCTGGTGATCCAGCCGTTGCGGATCGCCCAGCCGACGTTGCTGCCGTTGATCTGGAGCAACCCATAAGAGCCGCCCCACGGATCACGGGGGTTGTGTGCCAGCCTGGAGCATCGGCTCTCTCTGTGCATCACAGCCTTCAGGCGAGCACGCTCAGATTTTGGCCAACCAACCTGCCGTGCCAGGTCAACATAGTCGCGGCATGTGTAGATCTTGGCCGCGTCGGCCGGTGTTGCTGTCAGGGTTGCGGCGAGTAGCACGGCGGCCGCCCAGCGCCTAACGGCGCGTCCTTTGGTCGAGGGTCATGGCTTCTCCTTACGCGGCCGACCAGAGCCGTATGGGGGCCGCGTGCCGCCGCTTCGACGGTGCAAAGCCGCCAGTCGGCTTGATCTTGCCGCTTTTGGTGAGCTTCTGAAGCACAGCGCCCAGGGCGCGGGGCTCATGGGTTGAAACATCGTGGTGGGCCGCCAGGTAGGCCCAAACGTCGTCGGCGGTGAATGTTGGCCGCATGCGCGCCAGGTGGATCACCACAGCTTCGACTGTGGCTTTCCAGGTGTCGTCAGCGTGGCGGTCTACGCGGTCGAGAGCTTCGTCGCGTTGCGCGAAAGCTGTGAAAAGGTCTGGTTGTTCCATGTTCGCTCCTGGTAGGGGTCGGGGCTACTGGGTGGCACTCTAGGGCAACGGTGGCCGCGAGTGTTGGATCTTCTTCCAGGCCCGTACTAGGCCTTCTGGGGTCTGATTCGGGGCCACTTCGATGTGCAGCCAGAAGCCGCCAGGGCCGCCGTTGTTTTCGGCTGTCCATTCGAGCCAGCCAGGCTTGCCGTTGCGGTTGCATCGGAAGCCGCGTCCGTAGCTGGAGCCTGCCCAGGTGTATTGGTGGATTTCTTCGATCAGCAGCTCACGGTGGTTGTCGGCGAGCCAGTCGCAGAACGCGGTGATGGCGGGCTGCCTGGACTGCTTGTAGCCGGCGTCGAGGGCGCGGCCTGTCGCGTGGACGCTCAACTTGGTCGAGCCGCGCATCGGGCGGTTCGCATAGATCCCCAAATTAGAGAAGCCGTTATTCGTCAGAATAGACATGAGTTTTCTAGCAGCAGGGTGTGCGGCCGTTTTGCCTTCCGCGTCGCTGTTGCCGGTGTACGGCATCGCCGCCACAGCTGGCGCCAGGGCTTTCTTGACTGCTTTCTTCGCGGCCATCAGTCAGGCACTCCGTCGCCGTCGCGGTCACGCTTGCCGCTGGTCGAGATCATCACGCCCGACAGGGTGCCTGACAGGAACAGCACTATCGGCTGGATCAGGTTCAAGCTCTCCTTGTCGGCCTCAGGCATGGTCGGCGGGGCTGGGATGAACAGCAGCTGGATAAAGACTGCGACCATCGTGAGCACCAGGGTGCCGGCGAGTGTGATCCCAACCCAGAAGCGGAGCCTGGCGTTGAGCTGTTCGGCCGAGTATGGCGGCCTGTTGGGTTTCAGTTTGTCTAACATCCTCGCGCCTCTCCGTAGTAGATCGTCGTGGTCGGTGGTTCTTTCCAGTTCAGGGCTTTGTTTTTGGTTCGGGTCACGGTGGTGGTCGGGCAGTCGATCCAGGTTTTGTTGTTGCAGCTGCTCAGCAGCACGGTGACGAGCGCAGCCGCTAGGGCTACGCGGGTTTTCATTCTGTGGGTGTCTCCTCGGGGGCGGTTTCTGTCCAGCCAGACGCGATTAGGTCGGCGTATTCCTCGTCGGTCATTTCGCGCACTTCGTCGTCAATCTGAATGTTGGGTCTTGGCATGGGTTAGGCCTTTCTGTAGCCGTAGACGCGGATAGTGCCGCCTGTCAAAGTTCCCGCGCTGGGAGCAAGGGTGAATGCGGTGTATTGATCATTATTGTTCAAAGTTCCGTTGTAGACAGTCGACCATGCTGTTGAACAATTTTGTGACGTCATAAACGTTCGTTTAGCAAGATTTGGGCTGTGCAAAGTAAACGCATACGAGCCTGCTGTGGCATTTCCAGCGTCAGCAAAAATCCAAAACGTTGTGGCACCAGAACTAACCGAAGAAAGCGTGCCAGACGTGAGCGCGATGTAAAACCCTGCATAAAGATACCCGGTCGCTGTTGCGCCTAACGTAACGCGCAAAGCCGGTTGGTTAGCAGACACCGTTACGTCCGTAATGCTGACGAAGTAAGAGTCGTACGTTGATGAAAATGCATCTGATACGGCAACGCTTGCGACCGCCGATCCGATGGTTTGCGATTTGATGTACACAAGGCCGCTGTTTGCCAAATAAGTGTTGGTGTCCGACGAGGTGAGGACTTCGCCGTTAGTGAATGTTTTGACTGCCATCAGTACCCCAGTCTGTTTTCATCTAGTTTGCCCCAAACGGGGTCGTCCAATAATAGAAAGTTCACAGCCTCACGGTCAGACAGGTACAGCGTGAACCGTGTCTGTGCCGGTGTCGCCGAAACGATCCCGCCTTCGATGATGCCGTAGTAGTTCGTGCCGCGCAGGCGCAGCGTGACCTCGTTGCCTGGCAACAAGTGGAACGGAGCGATGTTGGCGACTGTTGACCAGGCCGCCGTGGTGGTGCTCAATGTGCCTGGCGTCGGGGTTGTCGAGCCGAGCTGCTGAAGCAGATAGTTCGCCCAGGTGTCGGCTTGCGCTGTGGTTTGGTGGCGGGTCTGCGTCTCGTAGGTCCGGGTGCCGGAGCCCGCGTCTTGGATCGCCAGGCCGTCTGCCGCGACGTAGATCTTGTCAAAGTAGGCGTCAGCTAAGCCCTCAAATTGAATCTCTGTGTACGGCTCGCCGTAGGCGATCGTGCCGTCGTCGTCAAAGTTGCTTACCCAGAAGTCGTTCAGCGGGTCGCCCCACCAGGGCATAGCGTCAACACCGAACCAGCGGATGCCGGTGCTGGCGTCGTTGGCGTGAATGTATGCGCCTGCCTGGTTGTTGAGCTGCTGTATCAGGCCGGTCAGGCTGTCGCCTTTGGCGACGCTGATTGCGGGGCAGGTGCTGACAAGCCCGTATTCGACATCAACTAAAATGTTGGCGACGAACGCGCCCGCCAGGACGACGAGGCCGACGCTGTCGCCTGCCGAGCTGGTGGCGGCGAACTCGGCGCGGGCGCGGCCCGCCTGGGCATACGCGTCCTCTAAACGGATCTCCCAGGTGTCGGCAGCGGCCGCTGGGTTGTAGCTGCGCACGAAGTCGGCCACGATCAGGATGTATTGGTTGCCGTGGGTGCTTTCGTGAAACTTGATCCAGTCGGCCACGCTGATTGTCGGCAGACTCGCAGGATCCCAACCCGCGACCTGGGCGCTACCGGCCGCCCATTGGTCTGTCACGTTCTGGCGGCCGTAGCGGTAATTCCACGATTGCACCAGGTCTGTGATGTCAGTCCAGCTGCTGCCCTGGTTGCTGCTGTGCGAGATTGTCCAGACGTAGTTCGCCATTAGGCCGCCACGGTGATTGGCAGAGGGCCGTTTGTCAGGTTGTAGCGGCGTAGCGCGTCCACGACGGCTTGCGGGTCGCCGCCATGCACGTTGATGGTGACGTTGCTGGTGGTCATTGAGCTGCTAGCGCGGTTCAGCGGGATGATTGCCTCTGGCCCCGCCTCACCCACCAGTCCCAGGGTCGGACGCGTGACGATGCCGCCGTCGGCGAACGGGGTGATGCCCTTAAACAGTTTGCCGGCGAAGCCAGTCGTGATGTCCATGAGGCCGCTGAAGCCGCCTTTAGCGAGTCGGCCTGGCAGTTTCTTCGCCTGGTCGAGCACGCCCTGTATCAGTTCTTCACCCAGGTCAGCGCCCCACGCGGCGAACTTCTTGCCGAGCTCCACGAAGCCGGCGGCCAACCCTTTGCCGAGCTCCACAAAGTACGCGGCGATGCCTTTGAGCAGGCTCGGGCCGATGTCAATGAGCCACTTGGTGAGCGCGACAGCGAGCTTCGCGGTCGTTTCGATCAGCAGCGGGATGCCGTCCGAAAGGATCCACTTGACCAGGTCGCCCATGAGCTTGCCCAGGTTCTTCAGCGTGTCGGGGCCGCTCTCCTTGATCCAGGCCGTAAGCGCGTCCTTCAGCTGGCCCAGCTTCTTTTGCAGCGCCGGTAGGCCGGTGTTAATAAGCCAATCAAACAGTTTCTTGCCGAGATCCACCAGGGCTTGCAGCGCGATAGGTGCGGCCTGTTTGATCCAGTCGCCGAGCCGTGACAGCACGCCAGCCAGGCCTTCTTCCTCGAAGATGGCGATCACTTTCTCGACGGCCGGCACGATCTTGTCCACCATGAAGTTGACGAACTTGTTGAGCACCGGCAGCAGCAGCATGCCGACCTGCTCCATGAGCTGCGAGTAGGCCACCTTCATTTTGTCGGTGTCGTTGGCTGTCGCTTCAGCTGTGCCGCCCACCTGGGCTTCGATGGCCTCCAGGATCATCTGCTGCGCTTCCAGAGTCTTATTCGACTCCACCAGCGTCTTGATCTTTTCCTTTTCCTGCTCGGTGAACGTGATACCAGAACGAGACAGCGCGGTGATGCCCTTGATCGGATCGTTCAGCGCTTTGCCGAGCTGCACAGCGTTCGCGGCCGCGTCACCAAAGCCGGCGGCGGCCATGTCCACAGCTGCTTTCGTGGCGCGGTCAAAAGCGCCGCCAACCTTGTCGGCCGTTTTCGCCAGGTTCGCGAAGGTGAGCAGTTTCGCTTGGGTCAGTTTAATCTGGTTCTGATCGACGCCTGTGTTGCGTGCGGTCGCTTCGGCGAGCTTAATGAGCCGCTTCGACACGTTGGTGGCTTGCTCCCCGAACAGCCCCATGCTTTCGTTAATCTGCTCAATGCGTGCGTTGCTTGTCGCGGCGGCCTCGCCGGCCACGATGGCTTTCTTGGCGAAAACGACGGCCGCACCGCCGAATGCGGCAGCTGCCAAGCCGGCAGCGATCCCGACCTTCTTCAGCGACGCGCCAGCAGATTTCCCGAACTTGCCAATTTTGGACTGTGCCTCATCCAGGCCTTTGCTCTTGAACTCGGTCAGGATGGGGACTACGACGGCCATTAGCGCTCCAACTCTCTCGTTATGAGCCGCTCAACCTCACGGAGCGCGTCGAGCATCTCGGCCTGCACTTTACCCAGGTTCGTTTCGGCCGCTGGCCATAGTGCGCGCGACGGCCGCCGCGTCTTGGCCGACAGTCTTGCGTTGAATGCGCTGCCAGGGTTCTTGCGGCCAGCCACTTCGTAGATTGACGCCGCCACGTCTTTCTGCACGACCTTGATGAGGCCGCCAGAGCGTGCGCGGGTGTCGAGCTTTAGCTGCACGTTGCGGCGCGCTTTCGCCTGGCTGTAAGGGAACAATTCGCGGCCCTGTTTGGTGCGCCAGTTGCGCGACATGCCTGACAACGCTTCGGCTGGGTAGTTGTCTTTCGCGGCGCTGATGATCGGGTCAGCAATTTTCTTGGCGTCTTTCAGGAACTGTTTGCGGGCTTCAGGGTCAATCCTGCGGAGAGTTTTCAGGGCTTCTTTGCCGCCCTTGACTTCAGCCTTTACGGTGACCGCCATGTGCTCTCCTTTCGTCGTTGATGATCTGAATGCAAGTATTCAGGGCCGCTTCGTCAAACTCGATGTCTGCCGGCCAGAAGCCGGTGGCAACGAGCAGCTGCGCTAGCCCATAGTTGAATGTTCCTCTTGGGTAGGGTTTGTCGGTTCGTCGTCCAGCACTTCGATGTCACGCACGCGTTTCACAAAGTCATCAAAGACGGCTGGCACGGTGATGCCGGCAGTCTTTGACGCGGCCCAGGCGAAGAACGCCATGTCTTCATAGCCGATGCCGCGCGCCAGGTCTGACACTTGGCGCTTGAACTTGCGTTCCCATTCGATCACGTTCGGGAACACCGTCGTGACTTCGTAGGGCTCGCCATCGGTTGTAACGCGCAGCCTGATTTTCATTTTGATTCTCCTTGCACGGTTGGAGTTGGTTTATTACGGGGTGACGTCGCGCACCCAGGTGCCGCCGCTGAAGCTGACGGTCATCACTTGGAGCTCGTTGATCGTGTACGCGATGCTGTAGGACTCGATCATTGTGTTGCTGATCGTCCACTCGGGGTTGTCGGCCGCGAGGGCGCCCGAACCCTTTTTGACCACAATGGTGGTGTCGCCCTGGCCGACTTCGCCGGCGATGACGCCCTCAACTTCGGTCGCGCCGTAGCTGACATAGAGCTCTATGGTTCCCGACACGGATTGGAGCCCTGCGACGGCCTTCATGCCGGTGTCGCCGAAGGCGGTCGCGTCGAGCGACGTGTAGCCGAGAACGAGCTCGACGGAGCGCGCCTGATCGGTCAGATCGGTGGCCGCAATTTTGAGCTCTGCTGGGTTGGACAGGTAGGTGGTGGTTGCCACGGTGTTTCTCCTAACTGCGGGTGGTGGCCACGCGCACTTGAATGTCGTAACTGGGAATGTCTTGGCCGCCAATGGTGGTGACTGACGGCTGGCCGCCGACGACGCTGATCGGGCTGTTCATGATCGTGTCGGCCGTCGTGATAAGCCAGTCCTCGGCGTCGAGGTTGGCTGGCGGCGCGGCGAGCAGTCGCAGCTGGAACGTGATGTCGGCGATGTTTGAGTTGAAGCAGGTGAACGTCGGCGGCTCAACCAGGACGGTGATCGGCCTGGCGTTGCGGCTGTCGGTGACCACAGCGAGCCCTAGAGCCTCTAGAGAGGCCACCAGAGTGCTCCTAGCGGCCGCGAAAACCCCTGTGGCGGCCATCAGGCCACCTGGCTGCGGTTGACGCCTAGCAGGCGGTTTATTTGGCCCATAGAGCCGAGGGCGGTGCCGCTCAGCGGCTGGTCGCCAAAGCTGGCGAAGCTGTCGACGCTGCCGCGTTCACGGTAATACGCGCCGGCCATCATGACGGTCGCAAGTTTGACGTCTGCGCCCGGCACCGTGGTGAGGCTGTCAAAGTAGCCAGCTTCTTTGCGGCGCCGAAACGCAAACGCGTTGGCAGCATCCGTGCATGCGCCAACGAACGTGGTGTCGTTGGCAGTCGCAACGGTGATGCCTAGCCACGCGAGAACGTCAGCTGCGAGAATCCAGGTGCAAGTTTGTGTCCAGGTGACCGTTCCCGAGTCGGCCTGGCGCTCGATGTCGTCGCCGGCATCGGCGAACAGCAGCTGGTTTGTGATGATCTCGGCTGGGTCAAAAATCCAGTCGCCTTCGTCGTCCACGCCCAGGTAGCGGTGCGTCGGGATGTCGAGAACGGTGTGGTTGCCGTTCAGGCCGGTCTGTGCGAGCCCCGCGACCTGGATGGATTGCCCAACCCCGATGTCTGTGCCTTCCAGGGTCTGCACAATGGCGTAGTCATCTACCCGCGTGACGTGGGTGATGGTGAACGTGGCCATTGTGCAGACTCCTGGGTGCTAGCTGGGGTGATGGATCAGACGAACGCGGCCTTGATGAACTTTGTGTCGTCGATCATCAGCGTGGCGAAGTAGCCACGGAACTTGATGTAACGCGACAGCGAGCCGTCTGCGGCCTCGACCGAGATCGCGCCCTTCGACTGCTCGAAGATCTCAAAGCCGTCCGGGTGGCCGATGGCAAGGGTGCCGCTGGCAAAGTTGCGATCCACGACGACCTGAAGGCCGAACGCGATGCCGGCCGACGCACCAGGCGCGAGATTGCCGTATGCGTTCATCGGGCCAACCTGCGGGAACAGCGGACGGCCCTGGCCGTCTTCCAGCTGGCCGAGCGACGCCCAGCGGTTGGGGGCCACGAACAGGTGGGTCGGGAGCCAGCCGTTGCTGCCTGACAGGATGTCCGAGGCCGCGGTGTACATCCAGGTGACCCACTCGGTCGGGTCTGCGATGTTGGCGCTGGTGAAGTTGTTGCTGTTGCTGATGCCGGTGATGAGGTTGTCGGCTGCCACGTTGTCGGTTTCGTTGGCGTAGACGCGGCTCATGTCGTCGAGCAGCAGGCCGAGCACAGCGGGGTCAGTCCATTCCTGGTCTTCTTCGGACAAACGGACGTAGCCGCCGTAGACGCCCTTCGTCACCTGGTTGTCAGAGACGACGAACGTACCCTGGTCGAGAGCTGCGTTCTCACCATTGGATGCGCCAATGGTTGTGTGGGTGCTGACCGAAGGCCTACGGAAGATCTTGCCGCCGCCGGGCATCGCCTTGACGCCGATGGCGTCCACGACGGGGCGCATGCCACGGAAGTTGTTGTAGACCGTGCCGGTGATCGGCTCGGGCAGGATGCCAGGCGTGTCAGTCGTGACAACATCGGGAGCAGCCGCGCGGATCTTCGCGTTGAACTCGGCGAACTCGGCGCCGCCTGCGATGAACTTGGCGATGTATTCCGATGCGCTCGGCAGCTTGAAGTCGGGACGCGCTGCGGCGTACACGATGGGCTGGGTCGGGATGACGGCGTTGGCCTCTACGGCCTCGGCCTTTGCTTCTTCAGACATGGTTTCTCCTTCTGTCTGTTCTGGGTGGTTTTCGTCGTCCTCGGCCGAGGCGGCGATCTGGGTAATGACGGCATCCTCGAATGCCGGCACCGCGACGAGGCTCAGCTCGATCAGCTCCGCTTGGGAAACGATCATGGTGCCTGCTTTGTCGAACTTGAACTTTGTCGGGTTGGCTCCGACGCTGACGCTGTCATAGGCGCTCGACTTGACGAGCTCAACAGCGTCAGCTGATGCCCTAGTGCGTGCGAACTCGGCGACGAACTCCAGGCCTGCTTCGGTGTCGGTGAGCTCCACGACGGTGCCGCGCAGCTGCGTGAGATCGTGGTTCTCGACCAGCTTCGCGCGCTTCTGGGCGGTGTTGAATGCGCCGCGCAGAAACTTGACGCGCTGGCCGCCGGTGACGGTGGCGACAACATCCCAGGGGACTGCGACGCCGGCGATGCGTGCGGGGGCGTCTTCGCTGCCAGCTTCGGCGATGATGAGCTCAGGGTTGGCGGTGAATTGGATCATGATTACTCCAGGTTCATTTCGTCTTGGGAAATGTCGGGCGATGGTTCACGCACCATGTCGGGCTGATCCATCATGAAGTCTTCAACGTATTCGTCAATGTCGAAAGAACAATGACGGCCGCGCGGCAGCACGTCGTCCATGCTAAGGCGCTCCTCGATGGCATGAAGCAGGGGCCGCGCTCCGAACAGGATCAGATCCTGACGTGACTGTTGCGCGTTCTGGTATGTCATGCCGCTTTGGTCAATGCCGAGCAGGTACCCAGGTACGTCGGTCAAGCGTGCCAGCTCTAGCGCCTGGTATTTGCGGCCCTCGACGAGCTGCAGTTTGCTGGGGTCTTGGTCGAAGGTCTTGAACTCGACGAACTCGTTGAGCGCGGCGATGGCGTTCGTGCGTCGGTTCGCTGACCAGGCGGCGGCCATTTCGGCGAGCTCGTCGCCGCTCATCGGTTCGCCGCCCTTCTGCTGCAAGTAGCCGGCCGCGATCTCATTGGTGGCGAAGCGTTCAGCTGACTGGTCGAGCCGCAGCGCGATACGCACAGCACGCGCCCCCTGGTAGACAAGCCCCAGGTTGCCTGACAGGAACTGGATCACGTTGCTCGGGTCGAGCCTGACGCCATTGAAGTCAATTTTGTTGCTGGGGCCGAACCATTCGGGGCCAGCCTGGTCTTCTGTGGTGACCATGTTGGCTGGCAGCCATTGGAAGGTGGCGGGGAAGCCGGTCGAGTAACGGCCGGTGACGATCCAGAAGGCGCGGCCGTACAGCAGCAGATCCTTTGCGGTCTTCGACATGATGAAGTTCCGCGTCACCTGGGGATCGGGGCGGGTCATCCAGCTTTCGCCCTCAACGTAGATTTTTTCGTACTCTTCGCCGTTCCAGGCGAGCGTGTAGCTCTTCAGGTCGAGCGTGCCGACGACGGTGGTGAGCAGCGAGACAGCTCGGGCAATGGTTGGCACAGATAGGGCAGCCTCTTCTTGCGCCCCTACAACGTATGAATAGAACTGCCCTACCTGGCTGGCCCCACCGGCGGCAGCGTGAATGGGGACGCTAGCGGCGGCCGGTGCGGTGATCTTCTTTCGTCCCAAAGCCATTGGGCGTCATTGTCCACGACGCTGCACCTATTGGCAAGCATTCTGGCAAAAGATAGAAGGAGATCAGCCACCACCGAAAGCTAGGGCGGCGCGGGTCTTCTGCTGGGGTCGAGCGATCAACGCGGCCGCGAAGATCATGCACCTGGCCAGCGTGATCGGCCCTGGGCTTTTCTGGCTTGACAGGACATACCCGCCGCTCGTCTTGACGCCTACGGCGCGGTCTACGTGCTCGGCCAGCATCTGTTCGCCGGTATGCACCAGCCTGTGTTCCTGGATGAATTGCCTGATCGTGCCGGTGTGGGTGAGCAGCTCCGAGTACCCGACCATGATCTTCTTTCGGTCGAGCTCGCGGGGCGCCATGTCATGCAGGCTCGGGGTCAGGGCGATCTGGCTGCACGTTTTGGCCGCGTCGGTGACTTTATCCCAGCAGGCCTGGATGGTGTCGGCGACGAACTCGACAGTCACGCCTATCTGGCCGTCGGCGGTGAGTTGTGCGCGAACCCCACAGAACAGAGACTCGTCCACAGAAGTGTCCACAGCCAGCACGCCACCGGCGGGGATGGCGGCCGTTTCCAGCTGCGCAAACAGCCCTGGCTGAAGCCATGCCTGGCTGGCGCTGATCCACAAGTTGAGACTGGCACGCATAAACGCGGCCTTGTCGCTTTGCTCAGCTTCGTCGTGGAGCACGTCGGCGTCGAGCGTGTAGCCCAGGGCTGGGTTGGCCATGTGCCACAGCTCGGGATGCGCGAGCGCGTCGAGGCCTGGCGGGCAGCTCCACTCGGCGAAGAACAGTTTCGTAAACTTGTTTTCGTCAATCGCTCGCAGGGCTTCCTCACGCATTCGGAGCATGGCTTTGCTGTCTTCGGTGCCGGCGGTGCTCCAGCATGACATGAGCGGCGACGGCTGCGCGCGCTGCGATGGCAGCGCACCGTTGAAGAGCACGTTAGGGCTGATGTTCCAGATCTCGTCGGCCACGATGTACGTCGGGGAGAAGCCGTGAAAGGCTCGGTCGGTGGCGGCCTGAACCAGCCAGCGGGAACCGTCAGGCATGACGCATTCGTTGCGGCCGTAGCTCCAGTAGGGCTTCGCACCGAAGTGTGTTTCTAGGATCGGCGCCAGGCGCTCGAAGATCTCAACAGCCAGGTCGAGTTGGTGCGCGGTCGAGATCACCAGCACCGGCTGGCCGCGCCGCACCGGCTCCTGCGTCAACGCCCATCCGATGAGCGCAGTCAGCGCCACCGTCTTGCCGTTCTGGCGTGCGACGCTTACCAGGCTGCGCCGGCGAACCAGATCACCGTGCTCGTCGTGCTCCAGCTGGCCGTCCAACGCGGTGCGCTGCCACGGCATCAGCTCGACATTCAGAAACTTCGCGGCCCACTCAGCGACCTGCGGCCCATAAGTGCCAGATCCCAACAACCCAGACATCAGCCTCGGCGGGATCAGCCCAGGTGCAGCCAACTTCGGAGCAGTCAGGCTCGACACGTCCAGATCAGCCTGACTTGAACCCTTCTGGGATACTTCCCTGGA
>Ga0075460_10000496_pt1 | contig 14730 bp, 20 predicted proteins | sample DEB08_DNA_3_FD_77580 | JGI IMG/M metagenome (GOLD analysis project Ga0075460, IMG submission 77580) | Aqueous microbial communities from the Delaware River and Bay under freshwater to marine salinity gradient to study organic matter... | ecosystem: Environmental > Aquatic > Marine > Coastal ...
GATAACCGAGAGCTTGACTCACCCACGGGGTCTTAAAAAGGTTATTCCGTACCTTATAAAAGCCTCAATCGTCGGTTACTTACTAGCTACATTCGTCAGTCCGGCTATTGAAGAAAGATTTAAGCTCACAAAAAATGAGGCCATTGCGACCTCATTTATTCTTGGTTATGCCGGGATTCGTATACTGGCCGCAGCGGAGAAGATCGCGGACAAAGAACTCGGTAAACGTTTAGGCAGAGATAAAGACGATTTCAGCTAATAACGACAGATTCGTCAAAAGAAGCTGGTGTCTCAGCCGGTGCTTCTGCAGCTTCTTTATTTGCAGTCGCCGGAGCCTCCTGTTTAGGGGCTTCGACTGGCGCTTTACGCCGTGTATCACCAAGGGTACGCATGGATAAACTCCTAGTACTCAAAGAATAGCAAGAAAAAAGCCCTCAAACCTGAGGGCTTTCTTGGCTTTCACTCTTAAATTCTATCAAGCAGGATCCATAAAGAGAAGCTTGCTACGCATAGCTTCAGGACCCATTTGCTGAAGAACACGCCAGGCGTTTTCAGGGCTGCGGTTCATGACATCGCTGAACTGCTCCCACTGCTGCTGGGGTTGAGCACCAGTGTTAGTGCCGCCGGCATTTGCGGGCGGAGCGGGCATGTCGTAGCGGGGCTGATAAGCCTCGGCCTGCTGTTGAGCGGCGAAAGTGTCGCCGTCAATATCCACGGGGACGACTTCAGTGAAGTAACGATCCGTGTAGTTAGCCAGGTGGTCAGGATCAGTCAGGATGGTTTGCATCGCGTCGTGGCGAGCAGAGAGAACATCCATTTGCTGAGCTTGCTCCACGAGGAGATCCTCAAGAGAGCAAGCGTACTGATTGAGGATGCCAGGGGCCTCGATGCCGAAGTGGTTAACGACCTCGGCGGTTACGGGGCTTACGCTCGTCTGCCGGGCCGTAGAAGTTTGCGAGGAAGCCTGGGTCTGTGAGGCGTTGGTAGGCAATGTCTGCGCTACCTGCTGTTCCTGGTAAGCCCAGGGTTGGGCCTGTAAATTCTGACTGCTCAGTTGAGTAGCCTGTTGCTGAGTTGCCTGGTAAGGCGACTGTTGAACCGGGCTGAGGGACTGAGAGTTCACCTGCGACAGCACCCGTTCCAGGGTACCCATCGCTGCCTCCCAAGGATTGTTGGGGGAGGATTGAGACGTTAACTGGTTGTACTGGCTGTTGGTAGAAAGGTCCGTAGCCTGTGTTGCCTGCGACGGCGGTTGGGCTGTAGGAACCGAAGCTACCGCCGGGGTAGAGGTTTGCGCCACCCACTGCGGGTAGGCGGTTGAGCCCTGGTCCGAGGATACCGCCGGGGCTGCCGCCGGGGAGACCGGGCTCGGGGTCGAAGCTTGGATCTGCTGGCTCATAGCTACCCGAGTAAGTTAGTTCTTCCGCGAGGTGGTCGAATGTCCTGTAAAGGAGCGGAGTGATATTCAGTCTAGGATCAGCCGCAAGAGGCTGATCAGGCGCAAGAGGGTGCGGAGACTGCAACATCTGGCTTAATAATACCAGAAATTGTTGCATTGCTGATTGTGTTTGCTGGACCATACGGAAGGGGAAACCCTTCAACATTTCGGCCCGTTCAGAATCAGTTTTCTCAGGGAAAAGGAACTTAAGAGCCTCGATACTATCCACACCGAGCTCTTGTAAGTTACGAACAACAATAGACTTTTGATTTATGTCGTAAGCCGTGTCTTCGTACACATCGCCCTGATACCGGTAAGTAACAGTCCGATCGCCATCTTCAGGTAGACCAATAACACCAGGAGGAACCTTGTTTTCCTGCAGAGCTAATTGAATCGTTTGGTTAACCTTCGACTCAAACTTCGCTAGAGATGTTTGATATTTCTGCAGATTTTCTTCGGTTTCCTCCGTTGGAGTTTTAGGTTCCTTGAGTCCAGCGGCGGCAATAAACGATTCCCGGAAGATAACCTCTTGGTGATAGATCATCATCTCGAGCAAACGATTAAAGCCGTATGTAAGGAAGCTCTTGTTCTTACGCAGAGCCGTGGCCTGAGCCCGACCCATCAAACCTTTAATTTCGGTAGCAGTCGCACCTGCCGAGATAGAAATCTCATCGACACCACCTAATGCGGTTCGAATTTCCTCTCGTAGTAACAGCGTGTATCGATTCATGTCGCCGTTAACCGGGTCCGGCGTCATGTAGCCCACGCGGTCCGAGGGCTCTACATTCGCAATGATGCGAGGGACGCGCAACCCCGAGCCCATGCCAGCGCCAAAAGGCTCGCTTACACGCGTAGAAGGACTATCGGCTCCAGAAAAACCAGACTGGCTGCTGATTGTCGGGCGGAAAGTGCTCTGAGAATCGTTCGCTTCGACCAGGTCACTCCGTGGACGCGAGCTGATAAGCGTGGGATTACCGAAGAACTCAATATTTTTAGCGATATTCCGAGTCAGCTGATCGTGCAGAACGATCTGCTCCATGAAAGGGTCGAACTCGCCTTCACCCTCGGTGCCACTTGCGTTGGGTTTGTTTAAAACTTCAACAGCAGGAATAAAACCTAGATTATTAGGTCGCTTCTTGGCAGGCGTTAATACAGCACCAGGCTCAAGGTCAAAGCTTAACTCTGTGTCGGTTTCGACTTCGCTGATTTCGTCAGCAGTAATAGTCAAGCGTACGTAACGTTTGTTCTGCCCGTAGCTGTTACTGGGTAGACCGAGATTAGCGTTTTTAACCTTATAGCTATATACAATAATAACCTCTTCTACATTACCATTAACGTCATGGTATACCCTGTACTGATTCTTATTGAAAAAATAAATCTGATACTTTAATTTTGGGTCAGGTCGAAAATAGAACAGACCACACCCATCAATAAGAAAATTACGAATTATCGCAGGGAAACGAATATCAAGCTTATTCAGCGCAATTACGTCTTCTAAAAATCTCGTACGGCTTTTGTAAGTATCTTGATCACAGTAGAAAGCAAGACCCTTCTTAATCATAAGAAGAGTCATTTGCTGAAGATGACTTAGAACAACCATGGTCGACGCCTGGCTGCTCCGATCCTGAGTGCGTGACGCCTCTAAGATCTCGGTGAATCTTTTCCTAGTTTCAGTCGAGCTGGACATCTATACGCACAAGTAAAGGGATCCTATCCGAGGATCATTTCCGGAAGATGCTTTCCTTGGCCTTTTTGGCCTTGGCTTTAGCACGCTTCATTTGCTCACTACCACCACGGGTCTCCTCGCCGCTCGGAGCCTTTTTAGCCTCCCGGTCTGCTGCAAATTTCTTTAACAGCTCGGCTGGCATACTATTAGCCATCGGGAAGAAGGTACTTCTTGACTCTTTCCAGTTTAACCGCTTCCTCGGGCAAATCCCTGATCGGATACGTTGTGATTAAATGATCCTGGCGCCCCAGCATATCTGTACTACCTTCATCAGGCTTAAACTCCTCACAGAGTTTCTGGACTTCCGGACGATCCCAAATATAAGCTTCCGCAATCGATTTTAATTTCGTCAAACGACGATCGGAGTCGCCCATCCAGGAAAAATGCCAACCTGCGTCTCGAGTACCCACATAGTAATTATTTTGCGTGGACCTCATAGAAGATAGGGTGCCGTAATCCTTTAACTGTCCTACCGTGCTGACCACGCCGCACCTCCAGTCAAACAACTCTCCCTCGGGGGAGACGAGTTGACGATCAGCCCGTCCGTAGTGCATAGACATTGATAAGCGGACAACCTTATCTTTGTTGCTTTTGACAGCTTCAACTACTTCCTCTAGTTTCTTCGGGTTAGCGATCTCGTCGCAGTCTGAGCAGATAAAAATGTCTTCGTCATCCATAAGATGAAGACCAACACCAAGCGCGTCTCTCTGCCCTCGCTCACGAATCCACGGATCCGAGGCATCCTCCAAGGAGGGTAGTTCGACGTGCATTACCTGAATTTTTTCCTCAGGTAAGCCAAGCTCGCGAATCGTTTCTAGGCAGGTGAACGGTTTAAGTTCACCAGTAGCGTGCGTCCTATTAGCGTCTGTGATCAAAAAACCATCTACATAATTCTCGAGCGTCCTGATACGGAGCTCAAGAAGTTCACGCTCGTTAAAATACGTAAAACAGTCTAAGAGCACAGTGCAACTAACAGGGTCACACTATATTAGCTCAATCTCGCTCTCGCAAATATTTTGAAACCTTCTGCCTGGCTCGCATAAGTGCGTTACCGTTCGACTGATCCAAAACATTACCGTCGTCAGACTCCATGCCGTTGTACTGTTCATTCGGCGGAGCTGCCCCTTGTGGCTGAGGTGAGTAACGATAGTCAGTTTCCTCGTCTGCCACGCCTTCAGCAAAAGCATTGCTCGACGGTTGATTGGCTTTCCGCTGCTCATCGGCAGCTTGCATATTCATTTGGTACGCTTTAGCGAAACCAAAAGCGGCTTTTGCGTAGGGGTCCATTAGTAAAGAACAAACACGCCGTTAACAGAACCGCTTATCAAAGCAGTACAAGCAAGAGGGATAAGATCGTTACCATCTAAGTTAACTGCTGTTGCCTGTTGCCCAGGTGCATCAGAGAGCTCAACAGTCAGGTAGTCCTTGCTGCTTGATGATTTTGCCTCAATAAAAATTGCTCGGCAGGTGGGAAAATTCTTGCGACCTAACGCAGGAGTCCAACCAAATCCGCTCGCGTAAGGCAGCATCGACGTCTGCCCATATACAGATCCAAATGCGCGAATATCCATACGAAGAGACTGTTTGACTTATCCTAACTCGTCGCAGCTTGCTTTTCCAAGTAAGAAATCAGTCGATCTAAGTACCAACGCGCTTTCTTGAGGTCTTCGACGCCGTTTTTAAATTTCTCACGAGAGACGTATTTGAGTACATTCATCTTGCAGCCCCCGCAAAACTCTTCTGGAGTCAGACAAGACTCCATGTAATCGATAGTTTCGATAACACCTTGCGTGTAGTGAGAAGGGTGATTAACGGAGTCGTGCACGCCTTGCAAAACAGGTAAACCAGTCTCTGACAAACTCTTTAATTTAGTTCCGTCAGGCAGAAGCATAGCCAAACATCTCCGAGATATCCAAGACAGAGCCTAACTGCCTTTCGAGTTCTTCACTGTACTTTGTGTCACAGTGCTCAACTAAGCCACAAGGTGCTATCTGAATACTCTGACCACTCTGTACCACGGGGACAACTCGGCGGTGTTCCTGACCAGGCAGGAGACCTTCGAACGCAAGCCCCATAGAACTTCTGTCAGCGAGCGGCCAGCAACGAAACTGGGTGAGCTCAAAACTTTTTATAGGATCAAAACTCTGGGATCTGACGTATCTCTCAGCCATTTCCTGATCCAAAATCATCATCCCCATATACGGATTACCTAAAGACACAAAGCCGACAAACTTCTCAAAAGGAGTTAAATAAGACTCAACACGATAGGGACGCGTACCCCAGACGTCGCGTGTGTCACTGTTAAGCTGCCAAACTCGGTGATTATCAAAAGGAACTAGCTTAGACTCGTAAGACTCATAACGACAGAATCCAGGCTCCAGGTTTAATTTTCTAAGTTTGTCTTTATAGAAAAACCAATATAAAAAGTTCTCGCTATTAAAAACTATGTCATTCTCTGTATAAACGTAGAAGTCATAATAACTATTTCTTACAGCCTCGTAGAAGAGACCCTTATGCGCCCACGTGAGTGAAAAACCCTCATAAACCTCCGAAGCGACAACAACATTTAAAGCGTTAAATTTTACATTAGGCTCAAGTAACTGCTGCAGTGTCTCTTTATCATGCTCATGCTGAGCATCTATATAGATAAAAACATCTTTTACACCAGGGATCTCTTCGTATCCTCGAAGTGTCTTTAAGAGCGCATCAAACCTAGAAAGAGGATCATGAGCGGTGACAAAAACTAAAAACTTGAAGTCTTGCATTAGTACTCCATTTCAAAGTTACCGCGACGCTGCAAGAAGCAAACTAGATGAGTGTATGCGTCTAAAAGGTCGTCGTGTGAAGTTGCGCCTATATTAATCAACTGATCAAAAAGCGCATCAAACTTTCGATAACGATTAAAAATTACTTTTTTGTTTTCCAAGAGCCCCAGCGTACCTCTAAATCGAGCGATTTTATCCCCCCTAAAACCTTTTACTTCGTGAATATGTAAGTTACCCAAGCCCCATTCGTTTAACATTACTCTACGAAGATCAGCCGCCAGAGACGCCTGGTAAGCCACAGACTCCACTACAAGAGTGCAGGTCGAGTAAGTAGGGAAGTATTTGCCTTCACTATTCTCCTGCAAGATGCCCCACTCAACCAGCATTTTACAGAGAAGATCTATTTTCTCAAGGTTTCCTATAGAGCGCACCTGGTGTGAGTCGATGATGTAGTACTTATCCTTTAAGCGACCGCCGAGAACAAACGCTGTGTAGTCGGATGTTTCGTTTTTACTGGCTGAAAGATCAATACCGACAGCAAGGCTATCGAACTCAGTAACAACGTCCCCCTTAACTAAAAGATCTGGCGAGAGCACCAGGTCCGAAGTCATTACAGGTTGCTGCTGATACTGGAAAGCAAAAGCAACAGGATCTAGTTCTTTCTGACCGAGTAAGTAATCGACGGACCACTGCTCAGGCCAGTAGCTGACTGGTTCACCGTCGTCATCGTATGTAAGTGCTTCCTGCTGAACCTGCTTCCAGCCTTTATCCGGAACGAACATCGTTTTATGGATATCAAGAGGGTGGAATCGAGTTCCGAGACAAATTGCACGACCGCCCTCAAAAATAATCGGAGCGATAACTGAGCTCCAGTTATTATTCATTTCCTCTCGAATAGTAGGGTTCTTAATATCTGTACTCGATTTAATAGGGTCATCTACGATAACAAGGTGCGCACGCTTAGACGTGATGGAGCCTCTGAGGCCTGCCGCTCTTAGCGTGAACTCCTCGTCACCCACACGGCTGATGCCTGCATAATCAAAGTCGATACTCCAGCCAATATCCGATTGCATACCAGACCGAAGCTGGACTTTTGGAAAAATCTTGCGGTATGTAGACGAGTCGATAATCTGCTTAATGATTCGACTTTTAGGTATGGCCGTGGCGATGTTGTATGAACAGTAAATAATCTGCAAGGGTAACCCTGCTGTTGTGTGCCTGCCAATAATCCAGGCAGTGAACATATTGAGTACAGTGCTTTTAGCGCTTCCTCTAGGTGCCAAAATATCAAGATTAGGCCCAGCAATATCTAATAAGTACCTGTTGCTATCACCGGTAATTAAATGCTTGTGCCACTCCAGCATGTGCTGCGCCGGAGCCTTGTCCATAATCGTACAAAAAGTATGAAAATCGTCAGACGCTCTTAGAAATATATTGTCTATCGCAGAGTTTTCTGAATCTACAGCCTTAGCTGCACGTAGCTTAAGTGCACGGCGATACGCAAATGTTTCTCTACTAGGCATGTTTCCTCAAAAACTGTCTGTATACTGTTAGCAAGATTCTACCGCCAAATGGCAAAAATTCTCTGGTACGGAGACATTCTCTCGAACACTGGTTTTGCTAGAGTAACACACAGTATTCTAGAGCATCTGTCTCGCACGAATGAAGTTGTAGCTTTTGGCATCAACTACACCGGAGATCCTCACGATCTGCCATTTAAGGTCTACCCAGCAGGTACGCAGAATCCAGGAGATCGATTTGGTATCGGTCGTCTACCACGGGTGGTGGAGCAGGAAAAACCAGACTTTGTTATTTGCTTAAACGATATCTGGGTCGTAAATCAAGTCTGGGAGCGGATCCACCTACTGAAGGATTCGCTGAAATTTAAATTCATCGCCTATTTCCCCGTTGATTCAGCGTATTACGTGAGCTCCATGCTCTCGTACATAAAAGATTGGGACTTTGCAATTACGTTCTCTGTAGAGCAGGCGCACCGTTTAATGGCGCAAGGAGTTAAACCAAAACTTTTAGGGGTTGTGCCGCACGGTTTAGATCAAGGCAAGTTTTACCCGATTGATAAAGCCGAAGCACGCAAAGCTCTCCGTATTCCAGAGGATAAATTTATTGTCCTCAACGCAAACAGAAACCAACCGCGAAAGCAGATTGACTTAACTATCAAGGCTTTTGCTGAGTTTGCAGTAGGTAAGCCGGATACACAGCTTTACTTACACATGAGCGAAAAAGACCTCGGCTGGGATGTCCGAGCGATCTTCGATGCTGAGATGAGGCGAAAAAATTTAGAAGCGGATAACAGGCTGATTATGACTACCAGCAATATTGACTACACAAACGCTCCTCCGGACGATCTCCTCAATAAAATCTATAACGCATGTGACGTTGGTATTAATACAGCAAACGGAGAAGGTTGGGGATTAGTGCCCTTTGAGCACGCATCTTGTAAAAAACCACTTGTGCTGCCTAACCACACGTCGTTTATAGACATCTGGAAAGGATCCGCGTTGTTGGCTGATGTAGCTGCTTGGGTGTATGACAAAGATCTAAGCGTCGAACGAGGCATCGTGGACGTTAAAGACATGGCGGCCATGCTCACTAAGTTATACGATGACAAATATTTCTATAATGATATCGCTGAATCTTGCTTCAAAGTCACGCAAAACCCCGCTTACCGCTGGGATCGAATTGCTGATGCTTTCAACAAAGCCATGGAGGAGCTGAGCAAGTGACCCAGTTTCATCGTTACCGCACCTACAACAATCGAGTTGTTAAGCGAGCCTTTGCTCACACAAAGTCTGGTTTTCCTTCCGTCTTTGATCAAGCTCAAGACATAGGCGGAGTATTCACTCAGATAACATCAGGTTTACCCGAAAACAGTTTTGCGAACTTCAGCCCCTGCGTGATTCAACACAGGGGAGCTGCGCTTATCGCATGGCGGTCTCAGCCTGAGCACTTTGTATTCAGGCACGACATGAAGTACTTCTATTACAACAACACCCCTACCGATATCTGGATCGGTCAACTTTTAAGAGACGATACTATTGTCGCCCCTAGAAAACTAATCGATAAACCTCATCGTCTCAGTTACGAGGACCCAAGAATATTTATCTCCCCTGACGACAATCTGCTATGTCAGTTTGTGACTAGCACTTACGCAACTAAGTGGGACTCTACAAAACATAAGATGATAAAAAGCCCCAAGGTTTGCACTGGGGTAATTAATGAGTTTGGTGCTCTAATCGATAAGTTCTATCCTCCGATCGGGCACAACCACGAGGATGGTTTGGCTGAGAAAAACTGGTGCTTCTTTGCAGATAACGAGTACCTCCGATTGCTTTACTCGACACAACCCATTGTTATTAAAACTCCTGGGAAGAGTGACAAAGTTATCGACTCGACTTGCCTAAAAGCGGTAACTTCAGAACACCCAACGTTCAACTCAACTGCCCCAATCCTTGTGGAAGATGAGTGGTTGGTCTTTTATCACTGGAAGTTCATGTGTCGCGAACTTGATCGGCGGCCGTACCTAATGTACGCACTTGGTGCTTACTGCCTAGATAAAGATCTAACCAAGGTCACCCGAATGATGAACGAACCACTTTTCGTCGGATCTACGAATGACGATCTAGTTACTTGGACAGATTCAGTGGGCAACGATATCTCTAATCAGCCCGCTTGTATCCTTCCTTTCGGCTGCTTTGTTGACGATGACGAATTAGTCATGTCCTTAGGCGTTAATGATTACTTTATGGGTGTGTTTAGAACACCTGTACTTAATGTGCTATCATTAATGCAGCCCGTTAGCTAGGAGTTCTCTAGAGTTCTCCTAGCTCACGAAGCCAAACGGGTTAGAAGGTAGGTTCCGGTCTACCTTCGCAAATTTAACTCTTTTCTTCTTTTTCGATTGTGCTCCAAACCACGATCGATGCGTCTTCGAGGAGCGAATAAACGGCAGGGACGTCTTCGAAACTATTCATTAACTCACGCATACACCTATCTGCGCCAGCTAAAAGAAGCCCGCGTCTATCCATGCCATCCGTTAACTGACGTACTGCCTGGATATGCGATCTAATTTCCTTCTGGAGTACGGCAATTTTTGTAGCAGCTGTGGCGTAATCCAACATTCCAGTAAGGGTCATTTGCCTTACGTTATGTAGATCCGTCTTCATTGAGTCAATCTCAATGAGAAGCACCTTGCGGAGATCTTCTTTTGGGTACTTCTCATTAACCCACGCGGTTAGATCAGCAATAGACCCCGCGTAGCTTGGTTTCAGGAAACGGGCGTAAAGGTATGCTTCGATGTCGCTAGTTGCGTTTTTCGCATAGTGCTTAAACGCATCCTGTTGAGACTTATCTAATGAACTAAGCCAGCCGCCGACAGTAGTCGAATCACCAATAGAAGACTTAATCACGCAAACATCCGAGTACCAGCGATTGCTTGGTTAGCTCCAAACTGCTTAAGGGCCAGCTGACCTTTAGTAGCAGCTTTTGTGCGAGCCAAATCACCAAGCGTACGTACTTTATCTAACTGAGCAGCATTTTCAAATTGCTGAGCACCAAGAGCTAACAAGCCTTCGTTCTGAGCACGCTGCTGATAAACCTGATTCAGGGTTTCGGCCTGGTTCTTGGCGACGTCGCCACGGAGTTGTTCTTGATAAGCGCGGACACCAACATTAGTCATGCCGAGCTGATTGGCCAGAGAATTTTCTCCGGCTAAGGCAGCAGAACCTGCTTGAGCCAGCAGCTGAGGAGCTTGAAGCTCTGTTGCAAGCTTGGCCTGTCCTAAGTTGTATAGAGTGTCAAGACCCTTACCAGCGGCATAACCGGCAACGGAAGCCTGAAGCGTGGCATCCTTCTGAGCTCGCTGAAGAGCTTCAGCCAGAATACTGAGCTGAGAAGAGGCTTTCGTAGTACCTGCTTGCCCAATCGCACCCGCTAAGGCGCCTTGCAATAAGCTCAGGCCTTGATAAGAAGCAGTTAAAGGGTTGTTCTGAGCGGCCATCTGAGCCGCAAACTGTTGATATACGTCTCCAGGTTGGGCACCACTGCTGCTGTCGCCGCCGCCGATAAGAGAACCTAAAGCAGTCCCAGCACCGCTTCCTATAGCAGCTCCAGCAGGGCCACCAACAATGCCTCCTACAACAGTACCGAGACCACTTAAAAAACTCATGATCAGCTAATCACAGAGGAGGGCATACCAAAGCCAGAACGACCTTGACCTGCAAGGGATGCGCTGGCTTGAAGAACGTTAGGATTAGGAACTCCAGCAGCATAAGCCAGGTTCATCATGCCGAGACCCATTGCGGTATCTCGGTTAATTTGAGCCTGAGTGATCTTCTGCCACGCGTCGATGGTCTGGAGCTCAATCTGACGCGCAGTATTTTCGCGCATCTTCTCCATGCCAGCCTGAGCAGCGATGTCGGCCTGCTGGCGGTAAGTCTCGATATCAATTCGAGCTTTTTCCGGATAATACTCACGAGCAGCTGCAGCTTCAGCTGCCTGTGCCGCACGCGTAGCCTGAGCTTCCTGAGATTGAAGCTTCATCAAAGCTTCAATCAAAGCAGGGAGGTCCGCACCCGAAGCTCCGCCGGGAGGAATTGGTTGCTGCGTGGGCAAATCAGGTGTATTCGAAGCGGGTCCGCCAGATGGAGAAGCTCCTGTAGGGGCTGGAGCAACAGGAGGGCTCGAAGCAGTCCGCTGTTCTTCCTCCCGACCACCTTTACCAGAGGCGGCTTCGGCAACTTTTGAAGCGATTACCAGAGGGGCGGTTATAGGGTTGGTGGCTAAAAAAGCCTCCAAAAAGTCGACGTTTTTCATCAGAAACCCCTCCCGATTTCACTAATAATACTGCCGTAATCGGGACGATTAAGGGAACTAGCAATGCCTTGTTGGACTACACCACCGAGGCTCTGTGCTCCGCCTTGAATAGCCCCGCTAAGTGCTTGTGAACCCTGACCAGCTGCCTGCGACAAAGCAGACTGAATAGTACCTTGTTGCTTCAGTTGCTCGATTGCGTACTCACGAGCACCGGCCTCAGCAGCGGAACGACGAAGCTGATCTTCCCGCTCACGAATGATCTCATCCGCATCCAAAGGAGGCATACCTAATGCCCGGCGCTTAAAGTTCTCATTATTTACATACTGCTGAATGTCGCGAACATCCTGCAGGGTAATCATGAATTTGCTGCCGGATCCTCCTTGAGTTTCAGGAGGAGCAAACGCCCCCGTGGCAATCTCGGAACCAGACTTTATACCGCCAGCAATAAGATTTCCGACGACTTCAGCAAGAAGGGCAGCCCCTAAGGCTTTAACACCTCCGGCAGCAGCGGGTGCGGCTGCAGCAGCGAGAGGAACAGGCATTTGAGTGCTAGCGGCGAAGGAAGAGGTTGGAACTAAGCGAGTGGCAGCGCCTGTTACCGGGCTTGTTAAGGGGTTTGGTTGCTGAATAAACGAGTAACGGCTCATCAGAAACCTCCTGGATTGTCGTACTTGGTGCCACTAAGAGGCTTCTTCATTAATTTTAGAGTATCAACCTGATTATTTACATCTGTACCACGCTGCATTTGCTCGGGAGACGGCAGCGCAGAAGTCTGTGGAAAGTTACTTTCCATATACAGACGCATGAATGTGTTTGCGTCTAACTCGGGAGAGAGCTTACGAACGTCTCGTTCTCTCAGTTGTCGCTGACGTGCATTAAGAGTCATCAGCTTAAGGGCTGGAAAGCGCGGGAAGGTTCGATTCCGTTAGAAGACGGCGCGTTGAGAACGCTGTAGTTAGAACCTAAGTTTGGGGTGTCGTACTCCATCGGACGTTGAGACGACAAACGATCAGACTCTTCCTCCGCCTGACCCGAAAGCTGCTCAATCAACGCCAGGATAATTTGATACTCGTCAGGCTCTAAGGACTGCAAGAGCTCAATTAAATAAGCATCTTCTTGCGGACGTTCAGGCTCAGTGCGCAAACGAGCGGCTAACTGAGCTTTCTGCATCGGGGCAGTGTTATTAGGGTACGCATTCAGGGAGCGCGTAGCGCCTGTATAAAAACCTTCATCTTCCATGCCGGGCATGGGAGGAGCTGCTTGACCAAACTGACGGATGATCTGAGCAGTAGCAGGAGTAGCTGCGGCCATCTCAGCCGGTGTCTGCGGCACAGGCAGCCCAAGAATACGAGCGGCTAATTCGTAATCGGCTTTAGAAAACACCGGACACTACCACGGCTGATTCTTTTATATTACCGCGAATATCAAGGATATCGCCAGGCAGGCACTCTAGCGTCATACAGAGCTTCTCCAAAACATCAGGAGACGGTATATAACAAGGATCACTGTATATCTTTCTTGTAGTCGTAGGTGACAAGTTTGCACGTTTGCTTAGCGCAAACGACGACAAATGCCTACTGTCCAGTAAAGTCTTGAGAGTATTTACAAGCTTGCCTGAGGCTGTGTACGAAGAGTAAAAAGGCACGTCCCTAACACCCGATCAGCACATAATACTTCGAGACTTTATAAAGTTAGAACCCTAGGTGCTTACGTCGGACAAACTCCAAATCGTATGTAGTAAAGCTGATAGGAAATTCAGGAACATTAAACGGAGCTTTGTGAGTAGGTTCATCGACATGGGCTTGCCAACCCTCGCCCCACTTCATGTGCAAATAACGTTTATTGAGCTCATGAGCCACATGAATAGATCTCGCAATCGCAGGCTCAGATCGCCAGGTCTGGCTGCCGTCTGAATAATCCTTTCTGGTTCCGTGGTAATACCCGTGCTCGAGAGTTAAGATCCTCTTTACATCATCGTGTATAAAACGAACTCCGTAATCCATATCCTCACAGTAACCAGGGTATAAATTCTCATCAAACAAACCGTATTTCTTGACCATCCAATCCTTTAAAAGAAAAATATCCCAACCGCCCCCAGAGCCATGAACAGTACCTACCTCGTTATCTTGCGCTTTCTCATTCATTTCCTGTAGAAAACCAGGCTCGAACATAACATCATGGTTTGATATAATCCAGTAAGGTGCTTTCATAAAGCACTTAATAATCAAATTCCACGCTCCGGAACAGCCTAAGTTGGCTGGCATGTGCGTCACATGAACCTTTTTTACAAACGGATTCGATAAGTTACGAACATTTTCTACCGCGTCCGTAATCTGCCCACGGCCGTTGTTATTCACAACAAAAAAATTATCTACTGGGTAGTCTATGCTCATAAAGAGCCTGTGTAACCAGTATGGGTTATTGACGATTGCAGTACCGAGAACGGGGATCGAATCCGCCATCTTCCTTATAGCTTATGTCAGTATGCTATCAGAATATCTCCTTAAATAGATTACATCCCTTAGCTTCCTTAGTCTGCGCTTCAGGAATATCGAAGGAACACCCATAAGGTGTTAAGTGCACACAGTCACTACAAGGTATTTCAGGAGTCTCCCCGGTAACCACGAGGGCGTCTTTTGGCTCTGAAGAATCAGGAACTAAGTCGAGTACAGCATTTTTAATAAGAGCAAACTTAGAACGAAGCATACGAAGCTCCTCGTAGTACTCAGCAGAAATCTCGTGCATTGTCTGCCTGTAGTCGCAAGCTAAGCACTTATAACGTCGTCGCGTCCCTTCAAAAGTTTTTCTGCTTTCGATGACTTTAAACTTATGGCTGTTGCAAGCCGGACACTCTTTTGTTGCGTGGTAAGCGTAAAATCCGCTTAGCTGGGCTTCGGTGTGCTTTTTACGTTGTGACGCCATGTTGAAATAATTAAGTGCTGCAGGTGGGACTCGAACCCACACGAGAT
>Ga0075460_10000502_pt1 | contig 14639 bp, 13 predicted proteins | sample DEB08_DNA_3_FD_77580 | JGI IMG/M metagenome (GOLD analysis project Ga0075460, IMG submission 77580) | Aqueous microbial communities from the Delaware River and Bay under freshwater to marine salinity gradient to study organic matter... | ecosystem: Environmental > Aquatic > Marine > Coastal ...
CAAAGTCATATCGGTACTGGGTTTTATAAAAATCGCTCAACCACGTCGATTGCGTTCTTGCGACGGTATTATCTAATTGGATCGTTTCTGTAATCTCCTCTCCGTAAAGATCCAATTCGCCATTGGTGAGATGCACCACTGAAAGGCCCATACCCCAAAAATCTTTCTTTGTCGCATCATCAAGCGTAAGGACCCCGTCGTCGATGAAAAGAGTCCCTGAATAATTAGGGTTCGAAGATGCAAAGCTATACGTCCCGCTATCAGAAGCTAGATGAAGTTCCGAATCAGAATCGGCTACCAGCGTTGCCACACTGTAGCTACCCACATCAGCAACATCCATTCGCCCCAAGTGAAGCTCACTATTATTCAGCGTCGTTGTTCCCGAAAGCGTGACCGATACGTGTGAGTCTGCATCCCCCATGAACGCCAAAGACGAATCAGTAACATTTACCGTCGATGGGATTGTGAAAGCCGATGTACCGACTGGATCTGGCGAAAATAAGAGATCGCGATTCACGTTCACCGTGAGATCTGAGCCTGATGTGCCCCCATCAATCACGGTGAAGTCTCCACCAGTGATTAGGGTCACCTGGCCCATCTGAGCTGTACCCTCATATGTCCCATCATATTTAAGCGTTAGGTCGTCGTTAACGGAAAAATTAAGGTAGGGGCTTGAATTTCCTGTAACGGTTATTTGCGTGTTTAGGTGCTGCACATAGGGGTTAAACACAACAGACCCCGCTTCAATAAGCAAGGTATCAACATTTCCAGCGTTGTATCCTGTCAGACGCTGTAAAAACTGAGGCCCTTCAGCTAAAATGTTATTTCTTATGCTTTGAACGTTGTCCAACACCAATAAACTGTCCGACCCGCCCAGTATAGAAAAATTTGTTGCTGTACTACTTGCCCCGGCTAACACCAAAATACTCGGGGCATACGTCAAAAGGTTATCGGCATCAACGGTGCCAACTCGAAGGGTATTCTCATTCAGCGAAACATCACCAAAAAACACATCAAGCGCAGTGAATCTGTGCGGGTGTTTACCTTTATAATCCTTGACTGACGAATCCATACGCCGATTCGCAATCTCTAAATCACCCGACACAAGTGCGATATCTTCCAGGAAATAATTTTGAAGCCCAAAGATTTTTGAGTCGCCATAGACCTTTAACGGACTATTGAACTGCAGCATCCATTCTGATGTAAGGTTTGTGGAAAGCTTAATGACGCCAATTCCATCACTATCAGTATCTGAAGAAAATATCGTAGAAACCCATGGATCATACAACTCCGAACTGCCAAAATTGTTTTGAGAGATATTATATAAGTTGTTGCCCGCAAAATAGGCGCCACCCAATGTTGGATTTTTAACATTGGTCGCGCTCACGATATTGACATCGTTGCCAGCGAGTAAGGACCACGTGCCAATCGTCACGGTCGCAGGCGTCAATTGCGTTCCGACATTAATGTCATTGCCTGCCTCGAATTTCATTCTTACTGTTTCTACACTAGCCCAAGTGCTGGCATCACCATTATTATTAAGATCATCTACATACGAATATAGCTCACCATAAATATTGATATTGTTAGTCGCATTAAACGTCTGAGGATGTTCACGTGTAGGGTTATTACCAGTGGGGGCACCGTCATAAAATGACACCGTACTGTAATAGTCGCTATACAGCTCGCGCGTGGATGATTGAATCTTTCCTGTTGCCGATACTGTGAGGTCGCGACCCGCTGTAAAAGCCAACCCACCCCCTTCGGTGTTAATGGTCGAATCGATTACAATGTCTCTATTGGCATTCAATTCCAATTTAACGGCGATGGGGCAGATGGCACAATCCCCTCTAAACGTACCGCTTGAGAAAGTTATATCGCCATTACTCGTTAATGTTATATTGCCATTATTGGTACTAGGATCGCCATTCGCCGTAAAGCTCGAGTTCCAATAAATTGAAGTACTTGTAATGGCTGCATTGACAACCATGTTGTTACCAGCTGTAAAAAACAGCCCACCAAAAGTATCGATAGCCGCATCGATTTGGATGTCGCCAGCCGCGGTCAATGTCAACTTTTTGTTACTTGAAATAGCCAACGGGCTATTAATTGTTATGTCGCCATTACCATTTGCATCGCCGGCACTACCATAACCGCTGTTATCACTAGCCGTTGAAATGGTTACGTTACTCGATCCTAAGGCCGTAGCTATCGCAGTCGCTTCAGTTGCTCCAATAACATAGTCATAGGGGTCGATAAGCCACAGACCAGCGCCATCCGGGCCTAGAGTAGACACACCCACACCGGAAAAGTCGACGCGCGCGCCCGATGTCTCTATCTGGCCACCATGACCACCCAGCGGACCACCCGTGGCCTCAAAGCGACCATGCGCAAAAGTCATGGACTCCGGGTTGGAGACTGCCGACCACGCAACCACCGTACCGCCATCGCCCTGCTCTGTCGCATTGGCTAATAGCTGAGCTCCTTGCTCAACGGTGGTGATTAAACTTTGTGGGATCTCGGGGTTACTGTTCTGCCAGCTACCGCCCACTTGAATGAGGCCGCCGCCGTTTTCGCCTGAGGCATCTAATGTGGCCGTCGATTCAATCGTGACCGAGCCGCCGAGTACATCGATTTGGCCACCGGTGTTAGCCTCAGTGTCTTGCGCGGTAACCTGCGCGCTTACGACAGCCGCACCCTGCCCGCCTGCATCAATATGAACCGACTTGGCATTTACAGTGCCGGCCACATTCACTAACTGTAACTTGCCATCACGCATCACAAGCTCGGTGCTGCTTTGGCCATTCATCGCGTCAAACAGTAAGCTTTGTGCCGCATCGGCTTTGATAATGGCCGCGCCACCTTCGGCACTGATCTGACCAGACTGCTCGATGATGCCCAGGCTATCGTCTGCATTGACCTCAACGGTTAAGCGACCACTGTTACCAATGGTCATCTCGATGGCATCACCGGCAAGCAGTGCAGCATCACCTGTTGATGCGGTGATGGTGCCCTCGTTTTGAATTTGTGCGCCAATCAAGGCCACAAAGTCACCTTGGATCACGCCCTGGTTGATGATGCTGCCACCAGCACCCTCAAACTGCAGACTGTTGCCATCTGCGGTGTAACCCTTTAGTGCTTTCGATGAGGCAACCAGGCCTCCGGTATTGATTTTTGAGTTTGGTCCAAAGACCACGCCACGTGGATTGGTTAAGACGACCCGGCCATTGGCATTCAGTGAGCCAAAGATCTGTGAGGCATTGTTGCCACCGATACGACCGATAAAGGTCGAGGTGTTTGATGGTTGCGCAATGTTAACGCCCGCATTACGACCGATATCAAATGAGCTCCAACTACTATCAACCACATTGGTGGTTTGGTGGATCGTCATGGTCGATCCAGCTGTGCTGATCGATGCCGCTCCCTTATTGATGACACCACCACTTGGCAATGCATTCTCTGCAGGTGCCGCAATACCCTGGCCCGCTGTGAGGCAGGCAGCAATCAGAACAACAAGGGGCTTAAGCTTGGGGTACATCTAGAAAGATCCTGTGGCAACCGCCCAAAAGCGGCCATTATCTAAAGTGTCTGTGCAACCATCGCAGCTACCCAGTCGGCGCGCATAGCTAAGTGATAGGTTGATGGCATCGGTGGCCGCAATGCGTGCGCCTACGCCTGCGCCTTTGATGGCAAAGCGATTCGCCTCGTTAGCAGTTTGCCAGTTGGTATAGGTTGCCTTATTAGTTTGCGCGTAACCGACATCAACAAAGGCATAGCCTGCAATCTTGTCGGTAAATTGATTAATCAGCTCACTTTGCACATAGCAGCCCTGATCAGCCCTGACTGCCCCCACCGCATACGCACGTACGGCGGTTGGCCCACTCAGCTCAATCTCTTCACCACTGTCGAGGTTTTTATTGGTGAGCTGACAGGTGGCTGTTGCGGAGAGTGAGGACTGAGGCGACAGTCGCTTTTGTGCAGCAATATCGATGTTAAGTTTTGTGAAGCGACCATGCGCACGCGCACCTGACTGGTCACCTTGATAGACACTGGCAAGCTTACTCAAGTCAATGTCGCCAAGTGTCGCTTTGGTGGTGACATTCACAGCGGCATCACCGGCAGGTGCCACCCAGGCAACACTTGCACTGCCATACAGGCGCTTGGTGTCTTTGTCTTGTGACGGTGATGTGTTACCACCGGTGATAAGGTCATCTTGACTTGTAGAGTACTCAACACCTAACTCACGATTAACCGGCAGCTCATCCCAGAGTATCTCTGGCAGTCTGAGTCGTAACCATGCCCCTCGTGAGATGCCATCAACGGCAAAGCTATTCTCATCCACACCATAGCTTGTTCGGTCGGTTCCGATCGAGGTCTTTACACCGTCAAAGCCTACCGGGAACTCAGCATCGATACTGTAGGTGGTTAATGCCTCAGACTTAATCGCGCCAACGACCACCTTCTCGCCCAGGCTGAACAGGCTGTTGAACTGGAAGTCCGCGGTATAACGATGACGACCTGTGGTCTCTGAGCCTAAGTTATCAGTTTGCAGCGTTGTTGAGAGCAGCGCTGTGTTGCCCAAGAGCAGATCAGCATCCAACAAGGCAGACTCAGCAATCGGCTTGACCTTTACCTCAGCTGACAGGCCAGGCAGTTCATCAAGCACCTTGGCACGGGCGTCGAGCTGCTCTATAGATAAGGGACGCTGATCGCGCAAGGTGTGTTCAATATAGGCTTTGGCTTTGTCCTGAGAAAAACGCAGATCATCAGGCGCCTGCACGCTCAACTCACCTAACTGCGCTTCATTGACCGTTACCGCAATGACACCTTCAGAGAGATCTTGTGCAGGCAGATCAATTCGGGCCAAGAACCCCAGTCGAGCATACTCATCAAAAACGGCGGCCCGAATGTTATCGAGACGCTCTTGGGTGATGGGCTTGCCGATAAAGGGCTTTAGCAAGCGATCAAGCGCTTGATCAGAGACCGCTGCATTTCCATTAACTTGTACTGCTGAAATGGTTACATCAGCGGCAAAGACGCCCTGACTAAAAAGCCCTACCAAGAACATGAGTTTTGATGGCCACAACCGCGCTTGTTTAAACAAACCTGATTCATATCAATTAACAACGAACAAGCGCGACATTATAAGGAAACATCCTTATAAATCCATATGTAATTTATTGATTATTTTTTAATGTATTTTTAATAAATGTATAGTTTTTAAAGATTATGTAATGTTAATTTCATGAGAATAAGCATTATTAAATTGAAATAAATTCAAAACTATGTAAAATTTATTCCTTAATATGTAACCTTAATTTGACATAAAATTTAATAAAAGAGCTGATACGTACCATGGCTATTGACTACTCAGTTGAAATACACAAGTTTTCGACTTTAAGTCCCGTACCCGGCCGAACTTATATCTGGCAAGCACCAAACGGACAAGAGGTCCAATTGCCCGTTAAATTGGAACTGATCTGGGAAAACGCTCAAACACACCAACTCATCTTCAAAAGCACCGCCACTATAGGATTTGTACAAAACGAACCCGTAATACTCGAGTTAACAACCTCCAGCCCTTTCGGCTTGGATCTTAAAGCCTTACAAAATCACTTTCGTTGGCGTTCACCACTTGATGTCATCACAATTCTTGTTCCTAAGTTAATGGAAAAAGGCATTGATCCTTACAGTTACAAATACCCCGTAGAAGGGTTTCCAGATTGTGTCGACATTATGGATAGCCAATCAAAAACAAACAGACTTAGTGATCAGTTTCTTGAGGAACTCGCGGTGGAGTATTTAAAGTCTGGCAGAGGTTATGCCAGCCAGATCGCTAAGATACGAGGTGTATCTGAGAGAACCGTCGTAAGCTGGGTTGAAAAAGCACGCGACAGAAATATTCTCACTCGCGTAAATCGAGGACAGACTGGCGGCAAAATCATCCCACCTGAAGAGCGCTGAGTTGAAGTTTGAAAAACAAACACCGAACTAGTGCAATAGGGGCTTTGGATCAGCAATCCGATAGTTCCAACCACCAAACCTAACTTATTATATTAATTGGCATTGCGCCGGTTGCATTTATCCAAATTTGCAGTGCAAATCAGTACTGCACACAACTGTGTCCGGCAAAACTCAGGCAACATTTAATATTCCTGCATCTTCAATAAAATCGATTACCTTATCCAAGCCAACGCCTTCTTTAAGATTACTAAAAACGTAAGGACGCCCCTGACGCATTCGCTTGGTGTCTTCTTCCATGACTTCTAATGATGCGCAGACTACGTGTCACTAGATGTTCATAGCAGAGTGCCTACTATTTTGTGCGTGATTCCAACTCACTTACAGCCGCAGAGAAGCCGCGCAGGGAAACATTCATCGTCAGCGTATTTCCGGAATAACTCTTCGCGGTGATCACGGCATCAGTACCCCGTTTAAATTGATCCAACAGGTTCTGATCCTCCTTGCGCAAGATAAAGCAGGCCTGAGCATTGCACGCATTGTAGGGATAACTCCCAACGCCGCGGTCATCCACTTTGACAATCATTCGATTGGTCAAATCCATCATCAACGGCAAAGCAAATTCTATCGCCAGTTGATCTTGGTCCCGGAGCACCTGGTTGGGCCTTGGAAGACGGCTTTGCCCATATGGGGTATACATACACAGGAACAATCATCTACGGATTAACAAAAGACGAAATTAATGAAATAGCAAACATAGCTTCTTACGCATCAAATGAATATAGTTTTGCGGATGAGCTAGCCGATGATAATCCTGAACGAATTTCCATGGGCTCATCGCTCTCTCTTGTCAACAATGGAAACGACGAATATTTCCCTATTGAGGCAAGCGCGGGTGGGATTTCGTACGGTGTAAAAACCCACCTGGATACTCAATTCTACTTTTCTGAGAGATCTAACTCGTACGAAATATCAGATGAGTATAAAAAACTTTTTGAGTTCTAAAAGAGAAATTGATAAGACAATTTTCACCATTCAATAATTAACTTGAAAGGCTACAATTTAGTAGCAACTGAGCGTTCAAAATGCGAGCGAGAGCCTGAGACTGAAAACCTCTACACTACTACCGTTAGAAAATTCAATTCGTTGGCTAGAGGGCGTTACCGACAAATATTCGCTGACGTTTACGCGATAGAAAATTTCTGATAAGTCCTCATCATTATCAACATACATGTTGACTTTTCCAAGGGCGAGACCTAGTTGGTCGTCACCTCTCCCCCATGGGGCTCCCGAAATACTGAGCCCAATAGTTAACGCATTATCGATACCCTCCTCAGTTAGATTGTCAAGCGACTTGCCATATCTGGAAAAAACCCCGATATGTTCAGTCACACTTTGATCTAAAGAAATTCCCACACCGGCTGCACGTGGCATCTCAGTCACGCCATCAATATCGGTTCCTTTATTTCGGTCCCAATAGTAGAGTCGGTAATGCCCACGCTTATCTGTTTCCTCAGAGTGTCCCCATTCAACTTGTAAGAGAGTGACTCGGTTTTTTACTGAGCCCTTCAAGTCAGCTCCATACCCGCTACCGAATACGCCAACGCTCAGTGAGATAGAGTGATCGTTTAGTTTAAAGTTTTTATGCATATGAGCCCCGGGTGTTCCACCGTAGGTACCGGGATTTAGATCACCCCCAATATCGAGTAAGGGATTATGTATAAAAGCTAGGTTCATAAACGTGGATGTTTCATCATCAGCATATCGGTTGGCATCAAAAAATGCGTAAGGATCCATCTGTCCTAGTGTTAAATCAAAATTATTATCACTTGCGAACCTATAGAACCCTTGTAGTAATACAGGTTTATCAAAGTCATGCTCGTCGCCAGGAACAACCGCATTTACCGAGGAATTCGAACCAGCATCAATACCGTTGCCGTGACTCATCCTTAAGTGAGCCAAGAATGAATGGCGAGCAGTAGGAGTAAACATGAGCACCAGGTCACCTCGGGTGTTCTGGTCCTGTCTTCTGGATCCATCTAGAATTTTATTGGCTCGTTGTGTGACAAAAGTCAAGCCACCACTGATTTCAACGTTTTCACTCAATGTGAACGCGTGTACTTGTCCAAAAAATGAAAAAAGTAGCGTCCCAAAAAAGAATACCAGCGATTTCCTAACCGATTGTATTGTCTGTTCAATTAAATGCGATTGCCCATACATTTCACTTTTCGCCATCCATGGTCAGAATATTTTTTAAGTTGTCGTCTTAAATAATGTCAGCACTAAAACAAGCAGAGCACTGGCCGTAATCCATGACCCAACCACTCTCACACTGATTTTGGCCCAAGATAAATTTCTAGCGTAATCTCCCAGCGCCCAGCTAAAACTCGCTAACAAAATAACTCCGAGTCCACACCCGAGGAAAAACGTTAGTCGCTCGGCATCCACTAAAACCGATTGACTTGAATCAGCACCAATAAGAAAGCCAGTCGCACTAGCCAACATCTTAAGAAGATAGGACGGCATCGTTAAGTTGGCTGCCGTCGCTATACCGGCGATGACTGAAAGAACCAAAAGAGCTATCTCTAGGTTGTCAAATACGTTAAACCAAGAAACCATCAATCCTGGGAAAACAGCAAGAACAAACATCCCGATAGAGCCAACATATGTTGGCCCTCTTTGACTAACATAAAACCCAAAGATGATTAACAGTAATGCATGTGCCGGCACTAGGGCTGGATGGAGCACTCCATTATAAAAGTTATCCATCCCCTCAATTGGACTATGGGCAAACGCTATTCGGGGCGACAACAAGCTGCCTATTAATAGTATCCCAAAGATTTTTATCATCAGACGATTCCAGTTAAGAACCCTATTCCTGCGATTGCAATAAAACCTCCTCCAGCTCTGATAACAGTTTTACCCCAGGGCCAACGTACAAGCAAACCGAACATGACTCCCCCGACATGCAATAGACCAGTCGCAATCACAAAACCAAGACTATAAGCGAGAGGATTTGCGGAATTTGGCAACTCCGTACCATGTGCGTGCCCATGAAATATGGCGAACGCACCAACTATAATTGCAGCTATCCAGAGTGGTGGTCGCATCGCAAAGGCAACCATACCACCAAGCACGATAGCTGATAACGCTATAGCCGTCTCGACTGCAGGAATTGGAACACCCGCGACTCCCAAAGCTCCACCAAACGCCATCACCATCGGAAACACGACAGGCAATATCCAAATGGCCGTAGAACCCAAAAATGCTCCCCACAGGCCAACGGCAATCATTGCGACCACATGATCCCATCCGAGAATAGGATGCATAAACCCACTCAAAAATCCCCCCGCAATACCACTACCGTCATGCGCACTTGCTGTGGATATAGAGATGAGATTAAAAAATAGAAAACCGAAGCTGACTATTTTTCCCATAATTTTTATCTCCTTTTGTGCTAATAAATGAAAAATTAAAAATCCTTTTTTAGTCGGATCCATATATTTCTTCCAGGCTCGAAAATGGCAGCGTTTGTGTTTGTACTATAACCAGTAACTGCTGCCCCCGTACGACTAAGATGCTCGTAATAACTTTGATCAAAAATGTTATCTATACCCGCATAGATAAAAAAGTCATACCCCAAGTTATAGCTAGCATTTATTGAGGAAACCGTGAACCCTGGAGTTTTATCACTTCGATCTAAACCAACAATTGTACCCTCTCCTGCCGCGACTCTAGATTGTCGATCAGCCAATCGAGTTACCCAACCGACTGACCAATCACCATCGATGTATTCCGTAGATAAAGAAATTTCTAGAGGTGGCGTTTGAGGTAATGGTTTTTTATCGGTATCGTTTTCCGCCTGCACAAAGGATAGTGCAGAGGAAAAAGACCAACGGTCTGTGATATCAGTTTTAACATTCAGTTCTACACCATAGCGTGATGCTGAAATATTTTTCGATGATGACGATCCCGTAATTAAAATATAGTTATCGATGTCCGATGCAAAAAAGGATACGGCGGTGCTAGTCTTGATTCCAGACCAGGTCGCGCCAAAATCAATTTGACGAGTGGTCTCTGGGGTTATCTGTACCGCCCCACTGTCTGATATGCCTTTATATGAGGTGGCCTCCCAATAATCCATCGGTCTTTCACTGAGACCGAAACCGGCATAAAACCCCAATCCACTCAATGGATTTAAAAACTCTAATCGAGCAAATCCCGATTTTAATCGCTGCGAGTCCTCACCAATAAATATACCTGTTGAGCTATTGAATCTCCTCCCTCCCCAGAAATCCGAACGTAAGCCGTATTTTCCAGAGACGTGCTCGCTTAGGCGGCTGTTAACTTCAACAAACAAACCAGAGATATGGCTCTCATAGTCAGTTTTCCGATCTAAATTCGAATAACTTTGAGCAACGGATAACGACTTCATCATATATCCACGGTAGCTATGCTCGTCTTGCTTGTGATCAAACCCCACTAACATCTCAGTTTTATCACCGAGGTTAGCCATTAACTGTAGACGTGCGCCAACCGTGTCTCGATCTACATTCATTACACTGCACATACTATCCATGCCACTCCCACATCCACTCGTATTTCGCAGAGAGTAATTGTCCATTACGTGGTCGACATAGGAATAATATGCTCGAGCTGAAAAACTAGAAATCCAACTATCAGAAAAATTTTTCTCGAGAGTGAGGCCTGTACTAATTCGGTCGAAAACGGAACCGTCGACAGTTCTGTCTGCATAAGAAGCCTCAGCCTCACTAGCTACAACATCAAGGCTGATAGAACCAGCTTCCGGTAAGTTATACCCCAGAATGAAGGAGGCGTTATCCCTTTGGTATGCTGAATGGACAGAGTTACCATCTCCATCATGGTAATCTTTAGATTCAGCATGCGAGATCGCCGCATCTATATTGATTTTTTCTAAGCTTTTTTTCAGGGAAATAATTCCATCGCGCCTCCCCCAAGAACCCAGTGTAGCGCTTGACTGGAGTTGGCTTGAAGACGGTGACATCTCAGTGCGATTAAAAAGTACGACACCAGCACTATTCCCATTTCCATACCTAACTGTCTGCGGCCCCTTTATAATTTTCACCTGATCATAGGTTTCTGGAAAAACATATGCAGTCGGTGGGTCCATCCTGCTGGAACACCCCCCCGCGAATTCCATTCCATCAAGCAGAATATTTGTTCTTGATCCGGCAAGCCCCCTCAAAATCGGGTCTCCACTTGTGCCACCTTTACGAGCCACAGAAAAACCAGGAATGATTTTCAAAAAGTCCGCACCATCATTTACGGGAAGTGGTTGCACTGGATCTTTCGTTGACAACGTTAAAGAAAGCCCATCTGAGCTTTGTGGCACTGAAATAACTATCGGATCAATCGCCACTTCAAGTGAATCAGAAACAGTTTCTTCAGCTTGAACATTTTCAACAATGAATAACAAAAAAGTAAGTATCGAAAATAGCGATACACGAGTATGCGTTTTGCGCACGGGGAATCCTCCACAGAAATTAGCATTGATATTTCCCTAGTTAGATAGGGTTGGTAATTGCGTTAAATAATTACTGGAGGAGCAATTGATGGGGGGAGTGTCCTTAAGGCTCTGAGGCTACGCGGAGCATCTTCAATTTGAGCGAAGGAAAAGGAAAATGGACTTGGGAAACTAAGATCTAATCTAACTACATTATCCGGACTGACCTGACTCAAACATAGATCACAATGACTATTGATCAGCATTAATTTTACAGGCCCGCTGATCTCAATCAGTTGTTGCTTGGCCGGCCCGTCCAAGTCGCTTGAGACCGAGCACATCTTCGAGATTATCTGAAAGTCAAATTTTTTTGCTTCGACATGAAACGATTTCGCAAAAAAAGTACCCAGCAAGCTAGCGAGTAGAATGCTTGCAAATATTTTTTTGTGCTTAAATAATCTCAAACGAAACATATTTGAATATTATCTTTACCGCTATCTTATTACAAGCCTGACTAATGAACGCTGTTCTGGGCTCTGCATAGTCCGTGACTAGCAGTTGATAACCGCCATTGATCCGATGACAAGGCGAAGACTTAGCTTCTTGATATCAATTGACCATAAGCAGAAATACCAAGGGTAGGAGCAACGCGGATTATTCCACTCAATCCCATAGCAACAGCCGCAAAGACCCCGGCTATTTTATCGTCGGGCAAGAGTATTAAAAATAAGAGCACCGAGCACGAGCCCCCCGCCCTGAAGAGTCGTGACTGAAATAATTTCCCCACCCCATAGCCAGGCCCAAAAGGGTCCAAGAATAACCTCAAGGAGAGACAGGAGTGAGATCTCCAGTACCGTTAAGTATCTACTTAACCAAACCATCAAGCTGCATGGGATCGCAAGCTGAAACACACCCAAAAAAGCCAGCCAGAGAATATCTGTCGTGCTCGCTTTAAGCGGAAAAATAAATGGTAGAAGTACTAAAACGGAAATAAATCCTCCAAGCATTACTGCTGGAATAAAACTCACTTCACCTTGTTTACGCTTCAACAATACTAAATTACAAGCCGCCGCTATAGGAGTACCAATTGCTATCAAGGATCCTAAAAGGCTTTCCCTACTCAATCCACTTTGGAGCATCCACCATAGGCCAATGCCAGCGATAGCAATCGAAAATAACGTTGGAATTGAAATTCTCTCTCGGAGGACCCAGCCCGACAACACTGCGGCAAAAAGGGGGGCACTACTTACAATGAGAAGAGTATTCGTTACCGTGGTCAAAACAATCGCCACCATAAAACAGGTGAACATTATCGCCCAGAAGACCCCAGATGCTAGACCGGCTAAACCCATATTCCACAACCTGCGGCCAGTCCCGGAAAAACCAAACTGGAAAAATAGCACCAAGAGCAATGTTATCCCACAAAACAGGCTGCGCCAGAAAGCCACCTCGCCGGAAACCGCAAATTCTAGCTGTCTCGATACGACCCCCGCGGTGCTCCACAAAGTACAAATAGCGAGCATCCAAAAAAAACCCATAAGCGGGCCAGGTCGACTAAGACTCATATAAGACTTTTTAAAGTAGCATTCAAGATAATCCGCGCACTATACTCTTAAAAATATAGGGTGGATAACTGTCGAGATGACATTTGTTCCTATTGAATTCAGGATCAAAAACATCTCGGCCATCTCAATAACGAGAATGACGAAGGAAAGTATGATTTATAAGATCAGAAACTCTACTAGTCTCTTGATCTCCTAATTTTCGAAAAAGTCCAATAGGAGCCTGTGGCGACTTACATGAAAGAACGCATCAACTATTTTCATTCAGCTAACTGAGCCAATCCATTGCCGAATGACCAGTTATCTTTTGTTACCTCGACCAAATTAACAAAAATATCATCCGCGCGACAAGCTAAAGACGCAACTAACCGAGACATTAGCTCCTTGTAAAATTTTTTCTTAAGTTCTGCTGTTCTTCCCTGATTTAGAAAAATTTGTATTATCAAAATCTTGTCTGAATATTTGTTTCCATGAAAGTGAGGGGCAATATTGAGATTTTCTTTTGGGTGTCGATTTATGATCTGAAATTTATCGTTCTCAGGAACACTAAATACCTCCATGAGGGTCTCATAAATAATTTCACCCGCGAGCAACACATCCTTTTGAATCCATTCATCAGTCGTGTCAATACGTACCATTGGCATACTCTTACCCCCAATCTTCAAATAAACCTTTCCCTAGGATATTCCTCAGCCAATAAACCCATGACAGATGTGAGCCACAGGGAAAACACTGCCTTATTGGGTCTAATGTTTGCGCGTCGATTTATCCAAAAGCCCCATCGCGACCGCCGAGATAACGAAGGTGAGGTGAATCAAGACGTACCACAAGAGTTTATCGTTCTCAACATTTGCCGCGTTCACAAAGATTTTTAATAAATGAATCGATGAAATTGCGACAATCGAAGCAGCAACCTTACTTTTCAGGGTGTTTGTATCTAGAGTTCCCAGCCAAGAGAGCTTTTCCGTATCGTCACTTAAATCAATCCTTGACACAAAGTTTTCATAACTTGTAAACATCACCATAATGATGAGCCCAGCAACTAAGGCGATATCTATAAGGGATAGGACCACGAGAACCAGGTCAGCCTCCCCAATCTGGATCACGTGAGGCAGGACGTGGAAAATTTCCTGGAAAAACTTTATACCAAGTGCCACTAGAGCGAGGCTCAACCCAATATAAATCGGCGCGAGTAACCATCTTGAGGCATACATTATTCTTTCAACTATTGCGTCCACTCAAACGTCCCTCTGGTATTTTGTGTTGGCGAAAGGATATCCCAAATTGATCCTCATTTTCTAGGGATTTAAGGCTATTAGGGTATAAATATTATGCGTTAGCGGAGCTCCTTCCGCGCTAACAGATACTAAAATTTTTGAACCCATAATGCTGGTATTTTGCGGTTTCATATCGAGTTTTCAGTTTAGTACACTCCGAATATATAAAGAACGAACGAATATTCAGAATGAGATCGCAAACCTTTATATCAGATCGATTATGAGTCGAAATACTAAAGGCAGGAGGAGCGCAGTGATTACGCCACTCAACCCCATGGCTACAGCCGCAAAGACACCCGCTGTTTTATCCCGGCTCATAGCTCTTGCTGTACCAATTCCATGACTCGTAAGCCC
>Ga0075460_10000509_pt1 | contig 14541 bp, 13 predicted proteins | sample DEB08_DNA_3_FD_77580 | JGI IMG/M metagenome (GOLD analysis project Ga0075460, IMG submission 77580) | Aqueous microbial communities from the Delaware River and Bay under freshwater to marine salinity gradient to study organic matter... | ecosystem: Environmental > Aquatic > Marine > Coastal ...
GGATGAGGCTATTCGTCTTTATGATTATCTTTTCAATTTGAAGGGCAGCGTTGCTGGACGTATGCTGTGGCAGCTGGGCACTCCGAACAACAAGCGTTTGGGTGGGGATAGTTTGGTGAATTGCCTTGGGGGTGAAACTGAGGTTGTTACTCGGGAGGGCATTAAGCGAATTGATGACTTAGCTGCTATTGGTTATGCTACGGTTATGACTGATTATGGTAAGTGGGTTAATGCTGATATCCGAAGCTTCGGTGAGCAGCGGCTTGCTGAAATCGTGCTTCGTCGTGGGAAGCAGGTAAAAACTGTTCGTGCTACCGCTGAGCATCGGTGGATTGTTCGTGGTAAGAACGGTCGGGAAGAGTTCTTTACTGAGTCTTTGCGACCGGGAATGAAGCTTGTTAGCATAAAAGGGCAAGGCACACATACTGCTGATATGAGCAACGATGGTGTTCGTGCTGGTCTAGTTTACGGTGACGGTACGGTTTATAACACGGGCGCTCGTGCGTTTGTTGCTAATGCTGATCTTGCAGAGCTTGAACATTTTTTCCTTGATTACAAGTCAAGTGAAAGTGAGCACGGTGCGACTTTCTACGGCCTTCCACGGTCTTATAAAGCTTCCCCTGATTACAATGAGTTCCGTGGTTATTTGTACGGTTGGCTCGCAGGGTATTTTGCTGCTGACGGGTATGCTCGTGATGGGAAGGGCGCTCAGTTGAATAGCACCAATATTAACTCGTTGCGTGCCGCCAAGGACGTTGCGACTATTATTGGTGTTGCTACTGGCCCTATTTACGAACAAAATCGTATCAGCAATCTTACCGGCAAGGAGAGCACCATTTATACGTTGCCGCTCCATATTGAAGATCCAGAGTTTTTCCTTTTGTCGAAGCATCGTGGAGATTTTGTGGGGCGTGCCAGCGTTGCTGATTGGAAGGTTGAGTCCGTTGGGGAGTATGGCGCTCCTGAGCCTGTTTTCTGTGCGGTGGTCCCTGAGACACACACGTTCGCTTTGTCCGATAATCTACTAACTGGGAATTGTTGGTTTGTGGATGTGCAGAAGCCTACCGACTTTTCGTGGGCAGTTGAAAGGCTCATGTTGGGCGGGGGGGTTGGTTTCTCGTGTGATAAACCTGAGCGTCTTGGTGTGGTGCGGTCTGCGTGGGTGGATCGTGTAGATGCTGATGATTCTGATTTCATTGTGCCTGATACCCGTGAGGGGTGGGGTGAAGTCATTCGTAAGGTGTTTGAGTGCTACTTGGGTGATGATGACAATCCACGTAAGATGACTTATGCTACTCATTTGATCCGCCCTGCTGGTGTTCCTATTAAGACTTTTGGTGGCACTGCTTCTGGTCCCGATATTCTTATTTCTGGTATTGAGAAGATTTGCAAGGTACTTGATGGGGCTATCGGCCGTACGATGACTTCTGTTGAGGTTCTTGACTGTATGAATATTATTGGGTCAATTGTTGTCGCTGGTAATGTTCGTCGTTCGGCGGAGATTGCTGTTGGTAGTCTGGATGATGAAGAGTATCTGATGGCGAAGCGGTGGGACCTTGGCAATATTCCAATTGAGCGGGCGATGTCGAATAATACTGTTTTTGTCAATGAGTACCAGATGCAGAATATGCCTCAGCTTGTTTGGGAAGGCTATGAGGGAAACGGGGAGCCTTACGGGTTTTTCAATCTTGAGGCTTCACGTAAGTTTGGGCGCATGGGTGAGGTTCGTCCCGATTACAGTATTGTGGGTGTGAATCCTTGTGCGGAGATTCCGTTGGCTAACCGTGAGTCTTGTAATCTGTCGGAGATTTTTTTGCCGATGATTGATTCTCGGGAGGAACTGGTTGACCTTACGCTGCTGCTTTATAAGGTTCAGAAGGCAACAGCAGCTTTGTCGTATCTTGATCCTGCGTCGGATAAGATCACTTCTAAGAACATGCGGCTGGGTCTCGGGGTTACCGGGGTTGCTCAGGCGTTGGATAAGGTTGAGTGGCTGGATCAGGCGTATGTGAAGTTGCGTGAGTTTGATATTGATTGGTCGGCTGAGCGAGGTTGGCCTGAGTCTATTCGCCTTACCACGATTAAGCCGTCTGGTACGCTCAGCTTGCTGCCTGGTGTGACTCCTGGGGTGCATCCTGGTTTCTCTCAGTATTTTGTGAAGCGGATGCGTATGGCTGCCACGGATGTGCTTGTTAACTATTGCCGCAGTAAAGGTTTCCACGTTGAGCCTTTGCGTAACTTTGATGGTTCTGAGGATGACCGTACCGTGGTGGTGGAGTTCCCTTGTGCGTTCCCTGAGGGTACTGTGCTTGCTGAGAATATGTCGGCGGTAGAGCAGATGGATTTGGTGCGGAAGCTGCAAAGGTTGTGGGCTGATAACTCGATTTCGGTAACCGTGTACTACCGTAAGGAAGAGCTTGAGGAGATTAAGGCGTATCTTGCGGAGTACTGGTCTGAGATGAAGTCGGTTTCGTTCCTTTTGCACAGCGAGCATGGTTTTGATCAGGCTCCGATGGGCGAGCTTACGCTTGAGGAGTATGTGGCCATGTTGGCGGCTACGACTCCTCTGGGGGAGAAGTTGTCAGGGTCAACGATGATGTCGGACGACGAGTTTGACGCTGAATGCTCTACGGGAAGTTGTCCCGTGAGATGACCTAAAGCTGTTGTATTATAGCCTTAAAAGTTGCGGCGGGTTGCACCTTGACGGTATAGAGTATTTTTTGTACCGGCAAGGTGACTAACCCCCTAAGGAGGATGATTGTGGATATCGGTTAAGCTGCCGGTAACCGATAAGGCGATCAAGTATCTGAGCGGGGTTCGGTCTCTTGCACCGGGCCCCGCTTCTTCCTATAATAGGGTATGAACTCTATGCGGGATTTCCATAAGGCTAAGCTGCATGTGGATTTGCAGTATTTGGCGGATATGATTGAAACTGTAGGGCTTTCAGAGACAGCTCCCATTGCAGATGATGGGGCTGTCTCTTTGTCGTATGGGCTTGCTTTAATCTGTGGTGCTAGGGCTAAGCCGTTCGTAGATGCCTTTCCCTACTGGTTGGAAGAGGTCCCTGCCGGGTATCGCTCACGGTTCTGCGCTTGCTGGGATGCTTTAGAGTTTGAGTTTGGTGAAGACATTGTGGTGTGGTCTGATAATGCGGGAACGTCGGAGACTGTGAGGCGTATACGCAGTTTGGCGAAAGAGATTGAACATTTCAAATTGTCCTCTTGACATCTTACCGCATATCGACTAAGATACGTGTATGAACCACACCGCACGTTGGAATCAGTATTATACAGCTTTGCTGCAGTACAAGAGCAGGTATGGTGACGCTAAAGTCCCAAGTGGGCACGTTGAATTTTTGGATTCTGGTGCTCCTTTGAATTTGGGCAATTGGGTTAGCTACATGCGGACACGATACAAGCAGGGTTTGTTGTCGGCTGAGCGTGTTGCTTTGCTGGAAAATATTCCATCTTGGAGTTGGGGGCCTGTGCGTCCTGGCCCGAAGTCAAAGGAAGTGGTGATTCAGCGGAATAGCGACATTGTGTGGTTGCGAGAGCATGAGGGTATGGCGTTGGAACAAATTGCCAAACGGTACAATCTATCTCGTCAACGTGTGTACCAAATAGTAAAGGAGAATAAGTTATGAGTAATGTTAATCCCGCCGCTGAAGCAGAATGGGAAAAAGTATTGAATAAGCTTTCGCAGGAAAACAAGCAAGGAAACTTGATTGTCACAACAGCTTCTGCGATTTTTGCGATCTCGCTTGTGTCTGGCATATTGGCGTTTGCCGCTATGCTGGTGAATGCGGCGGTTCTTAGGGCTTGGCCGACGATTACCGTAGCCAGTCCGGGTATTGGTTACAGCGACGCTTTTGTTATTTCGTCGGCAACTCTGGTTGCTTCGATGATGTTTTCAGCGACGTTGAGCGCTGTGAAGCGAGGGTCGCTGTGAGTAGTACGACGACTGCTTCTGTGGACAGCCGTGTAGGAACCTGGGATGCTGCTGCACTGACGCATATTAATTATGTTTGGTATGGTCATCGCCCCGGGTTTCTCGCAAAGCCTCTCCTTGTGGATATTCGCATGCATGAGGACTATCTTATTGACACCTATTTCACTTTGGGGAAGGAGTTGACAGACAGCACTGAGTGGATTAGGTTGGCGCAGCTTGCATTGGAGTGTCGACCCGAACTTGATTCTGATTTTGTTTGGCGAACTTTGTGCAGTAAGCAGAATGATTATGGGCCCGATAACATTGCCCGTTTTGCCCATAAGGGCCTCATTTTGAGGCTCCACGATAAGGTTGCTCGTTTAGAAAATCTGGTAGCTAATAATCGTGCGGCTACGAATGAGCCGGTGGAGGACACGTATATGGACATTATTGGTTATTCGATTATTGGTTTGATGTTGTTAGATGGGAGTTTCTTTTTGCCTATGGGATACTCCTGGCAGGAGTAAACGAAAGCTCGCCTCCTAATGCGGTAATATATTGTAGAAGATAGGTTTAAGGAGGCAAGTATGCCAGAGCCAATTGATATTGATGATACAGAGATAGATGTTTCCGATTTGCCGTCTAGACCTCGCCGCCCTCGCCGTCGGCGCCGTGGAGGTGGCCGAGACGCCCTTGCTCGTGCCCTCAACCGCATTCGCCCAGGCCGTCGACGGTAATTTTAGTTTGTCTTAGCAAGATTGGTAGTTAGGTATGGCGTTAATTACGGTAAGTGACATTGTTACATACATGGACATTTCGTTCACTAACACTCAAGAAGATGCAGCCGAAATTGTGATTGAAGGGCTGCAGGCTGAACTTGAGGCATACCTTCGACGCCCTATTGAGCAACAGTCGTTTACTGAGACGTATAGAATTCCTGATCAGAGCCGAGGTGTTCCTAGCAACCAGTATCACTTTAACTATTCCACGGTTCCTGAGATTGACTCCCCGATGTCTTCTGGTGTCTACCGGTATCCTAGATTTTATACTTTGTATCTAAACAGTAGCCCGGTTATTTCGGTGTCGTCGGTTAGTCGCACAGCGTCTTCTCCTACGGCGTCTGCTGTGGCGTTGGTTGCAGAGACTGATTATATTGTTAGGGACTTTGGTATTGATTTGTATGATGTGTTTTCAAATGACCGTATAACGGTCACGTATACGGCTGGGCTGGATGGGGCGAACATTAAGGTGTTTAAGTTGTTAATGTTGCGTGCGGCTACCCGGGAAATGCAGAACATGCATGATGACGTGGTTGGCTTGAAGGACTTAACAACCCGTAATGTTGCCCCGATGGAGACAGGTTTTACTGAGCGGGAGCTTATGAGCATAAAGAAGTACCGCCGAGTGAGGGTGTCGTAGTATGGCGACAAGCACGAAAATAGATGTTGATACGAAGAGGCTGCGAATTTTTTTTGCGCAGATGATACGGCGTAGTAGCAACTTTTCACCAGTTTTTACGAAGGCGCTGCGAGACATTGAGAAGGAAGAAGCTAGACATTTTGCAAGTAGGGGCAGTGGGACGTGGCCTCCCCTTGCTGCTTCCACTAGGGCTCAGAAGCGGCGAGAGGGTTTCCAAGCGGATCTTCTGCAGCGCACGGGAGCGTTGCGTGATAGTTTGGTATCGGGAGGCCCTGGTGGGGTTCGTAATCTTACCCCAAAGACAATGGAGTTTGGTACTAGCGTAGAGTACGCTGGGTACCATTTTCATGGGGCACAGAAAGGCAACTGGCGGCTGCCAGTTAGAAATCCTTTGGTCCGGGCTGAAACTTTTGCCAATAGCGTTGCTCAGGATACTGGTGGGTGGATTGTTTATGGTAAAGGGTGGCAGGAAAAGCGGGCGGCTTCAGCGGTTCGTAATTTGAGCGATATTCTCTAGGATCGGAGGTTGACAAATGATGTCAGGTCCTCGCCTAGCTAAGGCGTATGTATCTAATTATTTGGCTAATGATCTTCCGTCACGGCTTATCACATATCGGAATCATTGGGGGTTGAGCAGTTCTCAGCTTCCTTCACCGGTTCGCTATTTTACATACGAGCCGTTTGCTTTGGACAAGTGGCCTACAGTTATTACTGTGGTTATGAATACGGCCAGTGTTCGGCGGGATGGTTATGAGGTTGATGCTGATCCGTCGTTCAGGGTTACTTACAATATGCGCACTTACATTTGGGCCCGAGATGGTGGTGCCCAAGTTGTTACTGAACAGCGTGACAATCTGACTACTGTTGTTAGGGAAGCTTTGATGGATGGGCCGTCGTTGTCGGCTTATGATTCTGGGGTTCCGTGTTACCCGAAGATTGATGAAAGTACGATTAGAGAAGAGTTTTCTGATCTTACTCTGATTAAAGGGGAGCGTCTTTTGGCGGGGGGCTACGTTTCGTATGACTTAGCTCTTGAAGAAATTGTGGACCATGACGCTTTGGGGTTTGTGCAAACGCATGAGAATACGGTGTCTAAGCTGCCTGTTACACCGAATGCACCCACTAATGTTATTGCGGTTGCTGGGGATACTCAGATAACTTTGGGGTGGACAGAGTCTACATGGAATGGGGGGGTCTATGAGATTACTGGGTTTAATATTCAACAAAGCACGGATTCTGGTGCGACGTGGAGTACTGTGGTGGCTGATACCGGCAATACTGATCCTGTGTATACCGTTACTGGGTTGACTAATGGGACTTCGTATTTGTTCCGTCTGGCTTCTGTGAATGCGGCGGGGGTAGGAGCGTATTCTGCATCGTCGCTGGCGAAGGTGCCCACGGCAGGATAGGATATAGTTATGGCAGCTATTCCTGGCCGCTGGGGCGGTCTTCGTTCAGAACCTTATAAACCTAATCCGCCTGATGCTGATCTTGATGGCATCATTCAGGAGCAGACGTTGTGGGAGCGCCCTAAGGGGTTTGTTTTTGCGATGGTGGATGCTGCTGGCAGGTTGGCTGAGGTTGCGGATGGTGCTGATCACCCGCCTGGGGTTGATGTGTTTAGGCAGAATTTTGTGTTGGCGAGGCGTGGCGCTAACGGCGTGTTGGAGCGTGTTGATGATGCTCCGAGGCCGTCGTGGGATCGTGGTGATTTGTCGCCTCGGGATAGGTTTGGTACGTTGGGTGATAGTTTAGGTACGTTGAATAATCCTAAGTTTCGGTTTCTTGAGGACCGTGTAATATTTGGGTATAATCCTATGGTTCCTGCGAGTGATACTTGGCTTGAGCGCCGGGGTATGCAGCGTCAGGAGCGTATTGATTTTGATTCGTTGACGTTTAATGGTCGTACGATGGCGTTGTGGGAGCCGACGAATGATTTGGTTGAGCGTGAGCGGCGGCTGGATTTTATTAGAGATGCTTATGGTGATGATGTTGCTGACCATTTGCGGCAGACTGATGACGGTGTGCCGTTTGAGGAGCGGGTTCCGGCTGATTTGTCTGAGTTGGCTGATGAGTTGCCTGAGGAGTCTTTTTGGTTTACGCATGTTGGGGAGCCTTTGCCGGATGGTACTAGATTGGTGGGGGCCGGGGTTGTTCATAGGACTAGGCGAGACGCTTTGAATGCTTGTCCTCTTTTTAAGGCAGCTAATGATCCGCAGTGCGGCGGGGAAATAGCCACCGGCAAGGTTGTCCACCTCCGCAACGCCAACGCTGTTGATGGTGAGACAGGCGGCCCCCCAGGGGAGAATCCGGTGGTTTTTAGACCCGGATCGGGGGCTGCTGATCCCGGGGACCGCCCTGATCTTGGTGAAGGCCTTAACGGTGACCCCACCCCCGAGGCACACGAGACTGCGGTAGAGGAGGCGCTGGAGCAGATTTTTGTTGGTGAGGATCACGAACCTGGGTGGTTTAAACGAATGACGGACAGAGCGTTGCAGATCGTTCTTGGGGATGAGAGATTTAAGGAGATGACGGCCGAGGAGGCGATGCGCAACTATTATGAGAAAATTTCGGCTGTGCTTGACTTATCTCCAGATATATTTGAGGGTAAGGTGTCGAAAGAGCAAGCGGCTGCGGTGATTGCCGCTTTATCGGCTAACCGAGAGTTTAACAATAATATGGAGGTAGCTAGGCGGGTTATTGAGACAATGGTAGCCAACGAACCGTTTACTATTGATGTGCATAGGGCGGTTTTGGACACGTATACTAATCACAAAAACCCTGGGCGTGATTTGAATATGCGGGTACACAAAGATGATGACCCTGCGGCTGCTATTGATAACCTGTTTGAGACGTTAGTGGAAGCTGGCGGTTCAAGAGACGAGCTTGAGCAGATACGACAAGATGTTTTACGGGAGATAGGGGATCTGGACAGTTACGACCCCGAGGCCCGCCGACAAGAGATCAAAACTTCATTGGGGCTTCCACGTCCTCAATCAGAATATCCGAAGGTGCGCCCTGAGCATTTTTCTGATGATCAACTTTTCCTCCTATCCGTGGCGAATCCAGCGTTGCGTTCTTCTAGGGGGGGTGGTGGCGCTGGCCCCATTATAGGAGCAATGAAAATTTTGAGAGGCACTGCTCCCGAGGATTCTGGGGTCCTTGATGGGCCGAAGCTGTTTGCGTATTACACTAATTTGGCGGACACTGATCAGCATTATCGTGCTGCAGTGGATTCGTGGATGAACAGAATAATGATTCCCAGAGATGCTAGAATTATTACGATATTTAAGAAGGGTAACGAGGGCACCCCTGATTTTCAAAAGTATTTAGACAGCCGCCCTGGGGGCTTAACACAGGGCCCCAAAGGGACTTGGACTTGGACAGGGAAGGCTGGTGAAATTAGGTGGACTTCTGTTGATGCTAATGGCGAACCAGACCCTAATGGTTTGTATTGGAAGTGGGAGGGCACTGTTGAACTGATGCGAACTGAGCCTTGGGGAAATAGGCATTTGAACAACATTTTGCGGAAGGGTAACAGTGAGGATGTTAAGGCGAACATTGGGGCGTCTCCTTTGCTCGCTGATCAGCTACGCAAATATGCCGACAAGGAGGGCTTGTCTCCCGCACAGCTTCAGGCGTTGTTGTGGGAGTATGAGCGCAGGTATGATGGTAAGCTAACTCTGGATGATGATGGTGACATTATTACAACCGGATACCCAGAGACTGACCTACCCTATGCGGCCGCTAATTTTTTGCTACCAACTGCAATTCGTTACCGAATCCGGCGAAGCCAGCCAACCCCTACAACTGAGCGCACAAAAAAAGATGTGCGGATGCAGCAAGGGATGTTTTATGCTCGCTTGCATATGGCTGCGGACGGTTCGGGCGGGCCGTTAACTCCAGAAGAACTTGAAGACTTTCGGCGGCTGGCGGGCTACAACTCGGACAATATGCCCGGTAGAATCAACCGCAACAACCCGCCGTCGCTTTTTTTGCACCGGGAGGACAAAGATGATATTGCCCTTGTAGATGCAATTCAAGAAGCTTTAGATTCTCGCATTTCAGAAAATAGTGTTAAAGTAGGTATGCTAGAAGTTCCCACCTACGGAGATGATGATCTTCCAGCTGATACCAGAGAAGGGTTCGTTAAGATTGAAGTTAATGGATCACCTCGGTGGGTTTCTAAGCAAGTTGTTGACATACTAAAAGAAATCAATCCCGAAATTGTTGTGTTGAAGGACTAATGATGAATTACACAAAGTTAGAGCGGCTTACAGGTATCCCACGGCGGGTATTAGAGGAGCCTGAAGAAGGATTTTTTAAAGTTGAGGATAGTGATGTTTGGGAAGATTTCTATCCCGACATGGACCCTGAAGAGTTTGAAGCCCAGTTTGATAATGTCCTCCAAGAGGATTAAACATAGTTCCGCTCACATTCCGCCGCTGCATGGTAACATAATACTTGACAGAGCAGACTTTCGTCTGGCCCTCAGGGCAAGTCAATACGTATTGATATCGACAACGAAAATTGGAGGCTAAAAATGCCGGGAATTAATGTCACCACTGCAGTACGCACTGGTCCTGTCGGCACTACGGACATCGTATCAGGTCAGGCGTTCATGATTGGTGCAACAGAGCGAGGGCCGGTGGATGAGCCGCTTTTGCTTAGGTCTTTTCAGGACTACACCACGTATTATGGTAACTATCAGGCTAATTCGCTGTATATGCATGCGAAGACTTTTTTTGATGAGGGTGGTTCTCGTTTGTATGTGCGTAGGGCGCATTCGGGTACGGCGGCTTCAGCAACGGTTGGTTCGCTTGCTTTGAATGACAGCGCATCGTCTGCGACTATGACTGTGGAGGCTAAGACTCCGGGTCCGTGGTCGGCTAATTTGACTGTTCAGGTGCAGACTAATAGTGATGATAGCAATATTGCTGCTGGTTCGTTTAGGATTTTGATTCGTCTTGATGGTGAGCTTCTTTTGTCGACTCGGGATTTGGTTGATGTGAGTGATGCTATTAATGTGATTAATTCTTCGTCTGTTAATCATTTGATTGAGGCTTCTGATGATGCTACTTCTTCTAACAACCCTGATTCGCTGACGGCGACTGCGCTTTCTACAGGTGCAGCTCCTGCTCCTTCTGATACTACGATTGCCGAGGATTTGGTGGGCACCTCTGCGGGGGCACTTTCCCGGTATGGGGATGGGGCGTTTAGCCCAAATTTGAAGAGTGGTGCCGTTTTGGCTCCTGAGAATGGTGTGACTGCTGTTTGGGCTGCTCTGCGTGATCATGCTGTGGCGAATAATCGTATTGCGATTTGTGATTTCGGCTCTGGCGACTCAGCTGCTACTGCTCGTTCGGCTGCGGCAGCCTATTATAGTGATTCGAGGGCGCACTATATGGCGTTCTACTGGCCTTACGTCAAGGTTCCCGTTCCTAACTCTTCCGAGTTGGCTACTGGCACTTCGGCCCTGATCGGTTCCACTTTGACTATCGCCCCGTCTTCATATGCGGCTGCTGCGAGGGCACGGGCGGTTCAGGAAGCCACTGGACCTTGGCGTGCGGGTGCCGGTCAGATTTCTTCGGCTAAGACGATCACTGCGTTGGCTCAGGATGTGACGGCGGCAACGGGTGATATTATGGACAACGCCAGGGTTAATGCTTTGCGTAAGGTTGGCACTTCTATTCGGGTGTATGGTGCCCGCTCTGTGTCAAATGATGAAACGAACTGGCGGTACATCACTCAGCGAGACACCCTTAACTACATTACGGTTGGGGTTGCGGACCGAATGGAACAGTACCTGTTTGAAACGGTTGACGCACGAGGAAATCTTTTCGGACGAATTCGTGGTGCGATTAAGGCGTTCCTTGAGCCCATTCGGGTTGCGGGTGGTCTTTTTGAAGCCTACGATGATGATGGTGTGTTGCTTGATCCTGGCTACAATGTTACGGTCAACAGCACTAATAACCCGACTAGCCAGCTTGCCACCGGCCTTGTTAAGGCTGATGTTGGTGTGCGTGTGTCTGGTGTGGCGGACCTTATCAATATTACGATTACTAAGAGTAATTTGTCGGCCCCTGTTATCTAAGGAGTATTTTAAATGGCTAAAGCAACTCAGAGGCAAATTGTCGGAGAAATTTCTCCGGTTCTGGATATCCCAGGGCATTCCCCGGGGCCTCCTTTTCCGAAGTACTTTGCGACCGTAAGCGGCGGTGAGATTAGCGCTGCTGTTGAGAAAGTTTACGACGGTAATAGCACGTTCCCTGAGGTGCTTTGCGCTCCTTCAGAGATTGGCGATATTACTGTTAGTAAGTTTTACGACCCTGACGAGGACGCATCGAGGCTTAATCAGCTTCGGCAGCTTGTTGGTATGACTTATTATGATGTGAAGGTGTACACGCTGAATTGTGATTTGAAGGAACCGGGTTCGGAGCGGGTGTATGCGAAGGCGCTGCTTGTTGGGCTTACTGAGCCCGATGGTGATGCTTCGTCGGGTGCCCCGGCTTCGTATTCGTTGACTTTCTCAATCAGTACTGTGGCCGCTGCCTGATATAGGTAGATAATCATATACAATTGAAAATTTCCCATCTTGGCTGAGAGTGTTTTTGGCTGGGTGGGATTTTTTCTGTTTACTTGACGTGTGCTCAGGATTTCTGTATGATACTGGTATGCCCGGTACGCTTTGTTTGCTTACCGTTTTATATGAAAGAGGTATCAAAGATCATGAGTATGAGTGATGACATTTTAGAGGTTCCTTCTTCTGTGGGTGTCGTTAATCCTCCGACTTCGACACCGGCCCCGCCTACCCGAGGGTTGACGGTTTTGGATCAGTTGAAGGAAGAGATCGCTAGGGAAGTTACTCGGGACGACATTTTTATTAATGTGCCTGAGCGTAAGGGTGTTACTGTTTCGTTTTCCCCAAATATTGCTAATGAGCAGTTGAAGGCGTGGCGGCGTAATGCTACTAATCGGAAGACCGATGAAATGGATTCGGTTAAGTTTGCGTGTTACGTGGTTGGGCAAACGGTGACTGGTATTTATTTTAATGATGAGCTTGTGCTTGATGAGCAGGGTAACGCTGTTACGTTTGCTTCTCCGGTTATGATGGAGATGACGAGGACGGATCGGCCTCTTCCTGATGCTATTCGTGCATTTTATGGGATTGACCCACATTTGGAGGCTGTTGCTTTGAAGATTTTGGATTATGCGGGTTATGGTGAAGATGTTGATGATGAGGACCCTACGAGGGGCTAGTTGCGGAGTTAGCAAGTGATGTTCGCATCATTTCTGCTGCTCGGCTAGCCGAGGCGTTTTCTACTGATCCTTTGCAAATTTTGGATTGTGATTACCATGAGTGGTTGATCCGTATTGCGGTTGCAAAAGCTTTAGCTAAGGATCGTGCGGATCAGGACAGAAAACGTCGTAATGTTAGTGGTGGCTACTGATCTGGGGCCAGGAATTTCTGTAGAATAACTACAGATGTTCCTGGCCTTAGTTTTTGTGAGGAAGTATGGCTGCTGAAGAAAAAGTCATAATTAGGGTTGAAATAGACTCCGATATTAACAATGACCTGCTTAGCATTGAACGACGCCTGAAGCGGCTTGAGGGTCGCCAGAAGGAGTTTAATCGTACTTCAGGAAAAACGGATGACAGGCTTCAGAGTATTGCTAAAAACAGTCGTGGTGTTGCGAAGCACTTAGACGAAGCGGCCGAAGCGACGCAAAAGCTTGATAAGAACACGAATCGGGTTAATCGTCGTTTTGGTGTTATGCGATCTGCGCTGCGGTCGGTTATTTCTCCTTTGCGAAAATTCATTACCACATTAAGTAAGATTTCTTTTATTGCCTTAGCGGGCCAGGTTGGGTTGTTTGCTGCTGCTTTAGTGGGTGTCAAGGTGGCGCTATTAACAGGTAGAGCGGCTGTTAGTTTGTATAACACTGCGTTGAAAGGGTTGTCAGTTACTGCTGCTTCTGTGGTTTCAGGTTTGGCGGTGGCTGCCGCCGCAATTAGGCAGTTTTCTGAAGTTCAGATGGCAGCCAATTTTGGGGGCGGGGCGGCAGGCCGAACTGCTGCTGCTCGACTTAGCCGTGGTGTAAGCTCACAAGTACGGGGGCTTCTCGGCTCGGAGAACACAGCGGCTATTGTTGGTGCTCTTGCCCGTGGGGGTGTGCGTGGAAATCAGAATGCTCTCATCAGACAGTTGTTTAATATTACTGGGGGTGACGGTGCGGCGGCTCAGGCTATTGCACAGGCTTTAGCTGGCAAGGATGTGCGTCAGGCCCAGAGAGCTGTTGAAGGGGCGGCAGGCTTTCAACAGGGGTCGATGAAGGGAATGAATTTTGACTCTATGGCTGCCCTGCGTCAGTTTGTTGCAGGTGGTGGGGCTACTGCTGAAGGGTTCTCCTCGCTGGGTGACGACATGGCCCGCTCATTCATTGGCACCATTAAGACAGAATTTGCTGGTGTTGTTGGGTTGTTTGCTGATATGGGTGAACCGCTTCTTGGCCCGTTCCGTGACGCTTTTGTTCAAATATCCAGAATCATTAAAAGTGATTTGATGGGTATGATGCAGATCATGCAACGGTTTGGGGCGGAGTCGTTTGCCCCCACGTTGGTGACTATTGTTGACAAGACGAGTGAGTTTATTCGCAGTAATATTGTCAACAATTTGCAAGATGTGGAGCAGATGGGTAAGAACTTTGTGGAGTTCTTCCGTAATGTGCGTGATTTTTTTGGTGGAATTGGTGATGCTTTGCGTGCGATGGAGCCTGCTGCGAATGTTGTGATTGATATGTTTAGGGCTATGGGTGGGGCGGCTGGTGGGCGTGGGTTGTTTAGTGCGTTTAGGGATTTGATTGTTGAGAATGCTGAGGCGTTTGAGAATTTTGGTGCGGGTATCGGTAACGTTATTGGGGCTGTTTTTGATTTGTTGAAGGGCGGCCAGGCGGGGTTCTTTAATAGTTTGGATCGCATATCTGAGGTTTTGAATACGGTTGCGTCTGAGTTGGTTCCGGCTATTGGTGAGATTTTGAATGCGATAACTCCTGCGTTGGAGAAGTTGCCTGATTTGGTTTCGGTAATTGCTAGTGGTTTGGAAATGGTTGCGCCTCCGATTGAGTTGTTGGCTAATGCTGTGGCTATGTTGGTTCAGGTTTTGGCGGGGATGGGCGGCATTGGTGGGTTGTTGGC